>Ga0163215_100188_pt1 | contig 159939 bp, 148 predicted proteins | sample SynspAceP_FD_185934 | JGI IMG/M metagenome (GOLD analysis project Ga0163215, IMG submission 185934) | Saline lake microbial communities from Ace Lake in Antarctica - Synechococcus sp. Ace-P (Hybrid Assembly) | ecosystem: Environmental > Aquatic > Non-marine Saline and Alkaline > Saline | place...
CTTGTACGCATACGGTTTCAGGATCTATTTCACTCCCCTCACAGGGGTTCTTTTCGCCTTTCCCTCACGGTACTGGTTCACTATCGGTCAGTCAGGAGTATTTAGCCTTGGAGGATGGTCCCCCCATGTTCAGACAACGTTTCACGTGCGCCGTCCTACTCGATTTCACACTAGAGAGCTTTTCGTGTACGGGGCTATCACCCACTATGGCGGCCATTTCCAGGGCCTTCCACTAAACTCTAAAATGCTTAAGGGCTGCTCCCCGTTCGCTCGCCGCTACTTGGGGAATCTCGGTTGATTTCTTTTCCTCGGGGTACTTAGATGTTTCAGTTCCCCCGGTTCGCCTCACATACCTATGTATTCAGTATGTGATACCTAGCTTATGCTAAGTGGGTTTCCCCATTCAGAGATCTCCGGATCAAAGTCTGTTTGCCGACTCCCCGGAGCTTATCGCAGGCTACAACGTCTTTCATCGCCTCTGACTGCCAAGGCATCCACCGTATGCGCTTATTCACTTGACCATATAACCCCAAACAATCTGTCGTTAGCCGAAGCTAGCACCGATTATTCAAAGCGATATGTACATGACATGATTCACGACAATCCGGAACTTGCGTTGAGATTACAAGTTACCTTAGCCATAACAGATCGCAGTGAAACGTCTGTTATGTCTATCATTTCTATCACTTTCCCACATTGTTAAAGAGCGACTGGCACAAAGACCAGACATCAACAATCCACGCGGAGCCTTCCCGGTGATTGTTCATGTATGAACTCTGGCGTCTAGCGATCGGCTATCTCTAACCTCAGGTGTCTTGGTGGAGCCAAGCGGGATCGAACCGCTGACCTCCTGCGTGCAAGGCAGGCGCTCTCCCAGCTGAGCTATGGCCCCTTTTTACAAGACCTTCCACACCTCGACAATTGGTGGGTCTGGGCAGATTCGAACTGCCGACCTCACCCTTATCAGGGGTGCGCTCTAACCAACTGAGCTACAGACCCAATTGCCTGGTGCTGCGCTGCATCGGGTAGCAAAGAGCAAGACCCTATCGCTTTTCTTAATGAATCAAGTAATTCGTGTGAGTGCTTGACCGGATGGTCTGTGATCTGTCGATTAAGGAGGTGATCCAGCCGCAGGTTCCCCTACGGCTACCTTGTTACGACTTCACCCCAGTCATGAATCACACCGTGGTAACCGTCCTCCCGAAGGTTAGACTAGCTACTTCTGGTGCAACCCACTCCCATGGTGTGACGGGCGGTGTGTACAAGGCCCGGGAACGTATTCACCGTGGCGTTCTGATCCACGATTACTAGCGATTCCGACTTCACGGAGTCGAGTTGCAGACTCCGATCCGGACTACGAGAGGTTTTATGGGATTAGCTCCACCTCGCGGCTTGGCAACCCTTTGTACCCCCCATTGTAGCACGTGTGTAGCCCTGGCCGTAAGGGCCATGATGACTTGACGTCATCCCCACCTTCCTCCGGTTTGTCACCGGCAGTCTCCTTAGAGTGCCCACCATAATGTGCTGGTAACTAAGGACAAGGGTTGCGCTCGTTACGGGACTTAACCCAACATCTCACGACACGAGCTGACGACAGCCATGCAGCACCTGTGTCTGAGTTCCCGAAGGCACCAATCCATCTCTGGAAAGTTCTCAGCATGTCAAGGCCAGGTAAGGTTCTTCGCGTTGCTTCGAATTAAACCACATGCTCCACCGCTTGTGCGGGCCCCCGTCAATTCATTTGAGTTTTAATCTTGCGACCGTACTCCCCAGGCGGTCAACTTAGTGCGTTAGCTGCGCCACTAAGAACTCAAGGTTCCCAACGGCTAGTTGACATCGTTTACGGCGTGGACTACCAGGGTATCTAATCCTGTTTGCTCCCCACGCTTTCGCACCTCAGTGTCAGTATCAGTCCAGGTAGTCGCCTTCGCCACTGGTGTTCCTTCCTATATCTACGCATTTCACCGCTACACAGGAAATTCCACTACCCTCTACCGTACTCTAGCTAAGCAGTTATGGATGCAGTTCCCAGGTTGAGCCCGGGGATTTCACACCCATCTTACTTAGCCACCTACGCGCGCTTTACGCCCAGTAATTCCGATTAACGCTTGCACCCTCTGTATTACCGCGGCTGCTGGCACAGAGTTAGCCGGTGCTTATTCTGTCGGTAACGTCAAGATTGCAGCGTATTAAACTACAACCCTTCCTCCCAACTTAAAGTGCTTTACAATCCGAAGACCTTCTTCACACACGCGGCATGGCTGGATCAGGCTTTCGCCCATTGTCCAATATTCCCCACTGCTGCCTCCCGTAGGAGTCTGGACCGTGTCTCAGTTCCAGTGTGACTGATCATCCTCTCAGACCAGTTACGGATCGTCGCCTTGGTGAGCCGTTACCTCACCAACAAGCTAATCCGACCTGGGCTCATCTGATAGCGCAAGGTCCGAAGATCCCCTGCTTTCTCCCGTAGGACGTATGCGGTATTAGCGTCCGTTTCCGAACGTTATCCCCCACTATCAGGCAGATTCCCAGGTATTACTCACCCGTCCGCCGCTCTCAAGAGAAGCAAGCTTCTCTCTACCGCTCGACTTGCATGTGTTAGGCCTGCCGCCAGCGTTCAATCTGAGCCATGATCAAACTCTTCAGTTTTAAGACTGATTGGGTTTTGTGAAAACCCTAAACTTGGCTCAGCTTTATTACAAAAAACTCAGTGAATTCACAGAGTAACTTGCTTAGGCTGATAATCTTTTCGATCATCAGATCCATTCGACAAGCACCCACACGAATTACTTGATTCACATTGTTAAAGAGCGATTCGGTTCGCGTTTCCGCTTAACCAAGGCCGCGTATCTTACGCTAACCTTCTAATCTGTCAAGCATTTTTGTGAGAACTTACATCATCACAATCTTGCTTGGCTGGTCCCGAGAACAAAACCTTTCTCGTGACCGGGAGGCGCATTCTACAGGAGCCAAAACCCCTGTCAACCGCTTCCGTGAAACTTCTCTGACCGGAGTCAGAAGCCTGGAAAACCAAACCTGCTGGCCTTCCCGGTGAGCGGCGCATTCTACGCTAACTCACCACCCTGTCAACCGGTAAATTATCGCTAACTTATTGATTGTAAAGCGCTTTATGCAAAGCGCCCTGACTGGGCAGACGCGCATTATAGGGGCTCAGAAAAAACCGTCAAGGGTTAATGACGGATTTAAGACAATAAAAAGCCCGCTACCGGCTTTACCCAGCAGCGGGCTCTGTAACGGCTATCTATACCGACAGATAACGGCTGATATGCGCCCTGTCGATCTGGTCACCGCTTGCCTCGTGAACGATATGCCCCTTGTCGATCACCAGCATCCGGTCGGATACCGCCAGCGCAAAGCTCAATACCTGCTCTGAGACCACGATGCTGATCTTGCGCAATTGCTTGATCTCATTCAGCGTCGTTGCCAGTTGCTTGATGATCGATGGCTGGATGCCTTCAGTGGGCTCGTCCAGCAGCAACACCTTCGGGTCTGCCGCCAAGGCGCGCCCAATAGCCAGTTGCTGCTGTTGGCCGCCAGACAGGTTGCCGGCTTTGCGATGGCGCATTTCCAGCAAGACCGGAAACAGCTCATAGATGTCGTCAGGCACCTTCTTGCGCCCTGATGCCTCCAGCCCCGCCATGATGTTTTCTTCTACCGTCAGGGTAGGAAATACCATGCGCCCCTGGGGAACGTAAGCAATCCCGCTGGCCACGCGCTGGTATGACTGGGCCTTGCTCAGCTCCTTGCCATTGAAGGTGATCTGCCCACTGTTGCTGGGATGCATGCCGATCAATGACTTGAACAGCGTGGTCTTGCCCATGCCATTGCGACCCATGATCGCCACCGTTTCGTTCTCACCCACATCCAGAGAGATACCGTGGATGACTTCACTCATCCCGTAACTTACCCGCAGATCACGAACCGTCAGCATATCCGACTCCTTATCTTAGTGGCCAAGGTACACCTCGATGACCTTCTCATTGTTCTGCACCTCATCCATCTTGCCCTCGGCCAGCAATTTGCCCTGATGCAGCACCGTGACCTTGTTGGCGATATCCTTGACGAAATCCATATCGTGTTCGATGACGATAACCGAGCGGTTCTTGCTGATCCGCCGCAACAGGTCAGCCGTTGCCTCACGTTCAGGCACGCTCATGCCCGCCACCGGCTCGTCGAGCATCAGCAATTCCGGGTCCTGGATCAGCAGCATGCCTATTTCCAGCCACTGCTTCTGGCCATGACTGAGCAATCCGGCGCTGGTTTCAAGGCGGTCGGAGAGGAAGATCTCGGCGGCTATGGCCCTGACCCGCTCGGTGACCTGCTCGGTGACCTTGAAGAACAGGCTACCAAACACGGTTCTGCCGCCGGGGTAGGACAGCTGCAGGTTTTCCCTGACGGTGAGGTTTTCATAAATGGACGGGGTCTGGAATTTGCGCCCTACCCCGGCTTTGACGATCTGGTTCTCGGCCAGTTTGGTCAGCTCGGTATTCTTGAACATGATCGAGCCGGACGAGGCGCGCGTCTTGCCGCAGATCAGATCCAGCAACGTGGTCTTGCCAGCGCCGTTAGGCCCGATAACCACCCGCACCTCATCCCGCTCGACGTACAGGTTGAGGCCGTCCACGGCCTTGAAGCCATCAAAGGACACCGTCAGATCTTCAATCGACAACAATATAGGAGACGTCATGACTGCACCTCCTGCGCAATAGGCGTTTCAGCGGGCTTCTTGCTTTGCCGGCGCAGCAACTTGTTGATCTGCGGCTGGACGTAATCGGCATAAATGCCCGCCAGACCCTGCGGAAAGAGCAGCACCACTCCAATAAAGAGCGCACCCATGAACACGATCCACAGTTGCGGAAAGGTTTCCGACAGCATGGTCTTGGCCAGGTTGACCAGCAGCGCGCCATAAACCGCGCCGATCAGCGAAAGGCGCCCGCCCACCGCACAGAAAATAACCATCTCGATGGATGCGACCGTACCGACAAAGGAGGGCGACATGAAACCCACCTGCAGGGCGAACATGGCGCCGCCAATCGCGGAAAACACGCCAGCCAGCGCGAAGACGAAGATCTTGATGTTGGCCACGTCATAACCGGAAAAGCGTACGCGATCTTCCTGGTCGCGCATGGCGATCAGCAACTTGCCGAAGCGACTGTTGAGTACGAACTGGCCGATGAGCAGGCAGATGATCAACGCCACGCAGCAGACGAAGTAGAGAATGTAACGCGCGCTGTCCGTGCGGATATCCCAGCCCAGCAGAGTCCTCAGGTCGGTGATGCCATTGATGCCGCCGGTGTAGCCCTGCTGGCCAATGATCAGGATGGTCGCAATCGAGGCGATCGCCTGAGTGATGATCGCAAAATACACGCCACCCACCCGCCGCTTGAACATGGCAAAGCCGATAAAGAAGGCTACCAGCGCCGGCACGGTCAGGATCAGCACAATAGTCAGAAACAGACTATTGAATGGCATCCACATCATCGGCAGTTCGGTGATCTGGTTCCAGTCCATGAAATCCGGAATGCCGGGCGTGCTTTGAATCGAAGTGAACTCCGGTGCCGAGGACTCCAGCTTGAGGAACATGGCCATACAGTAGCCACCCAAACCGAAGAAAATCCCCTGACCCAGGCTGAGAATACCGCCATAACCCCAGCACAGCACCAAGCCCACGGCGACAAAGGCGTAGGTCAGATACTTGCCCAACAGGTTGAGACGGAAAATATCCAGCGTCAAAGGCAGTATCACCATCAACAGCACGGCCAGCGCCAGCAACTGCAGCAGGCGTTGCCCTCCCCCGAATGCTGCTATCCATCTGTGCATATCAATAACCTCCAGCTGGCACGCCGATCAACGGCGCACCTTGCTTGCAAAGAGCCCCTGGGGACGAATCATCAGAATGCCGACCACAACCGAGAGCGTGATGACCTTGGCCATGGAACCGCTGAGGAAGAACTCCATTATCGACTGCGCCTGGGCAATACCGAACGCCGATACCACGGTGCCGAGAATGCTGGCTGCGCCGCCAAAGACAACAATCAGGAAGGTGTCGACGATATACAGCGAACCCGTAGTGGGGCCGGTCGAGGCGATGGTAGTGAATGCCGCACCGGCGACACCCGCAATACCGCAACCCAATGCGAAGGTGAAGCGGTCAACCCGCTGGGTATTGATACCCGCAGCGTTGGCCATGGCGCGATTCTGTGTTGTCGCGCGCACCTTGATACCCCAGCGCGACTTGTACAGCAGTATCGCGACACCCAGGGTAATGAAGAAAGTAACTCCCATGACGAACATGCCGTTCATTGGGATATCGATAATATCGGTAGGCGCCCAGGAGCCCATCAACCAGCTCGGCAGGCTGACACTCACTTCACGCGGCCCGAAGCCGGAGCGAAACGCCTGTTGCATGATCAGACCCAGACCCCAGGTAGCCAGCAGCGTGTCCAGCGGCCGGTTGTACAACAATCGGATCATGAAGCGTTCGACCAGATAGCCCAGAATGAAGGTCCCGGTAAACGCCGCCACTATGGCGACCGGAAAATAGATGTGTTCCATCCAGGGCCAGATCTGGGTGCCCAGCACCGAGACCAGCCAGGTAATGTAGGCGCCCAGGGTAAGAAATTCGCCGTGGGCCATGTTGATGACGCCCATCTGCCCGAAAATAATCGCCAAACCCAACGCCATCAGCAAAAAGACGCAGAACAGGCTAAGCCCACTGAATCCCTGCATGACAAAGATGGCCGTCAGCTCCTGCGTGGAAAATCCGCCCATATCCGCTCTCCTTGACTCGATACGGTGCGGTCAACAAAGACCGCACCGGTGTTGATTTACGCTAACGGGAGCGACTTATTGATAACCTTCTGGGAAGGGATTCGGTTCGATCAGGTCGGACTCGTAAACCACTTTGGCTTGACCGTCGGCCTGCCATTGACCTACACGCAACTTGCTCCACAGGTGGTTGTTGCCGTGCACTTTCACATAGCCTTCAGGTGCGCTGGTCAGCTCGATATCCGGTGACGCGGCAGACACGGCATCGACATCAAAGCTGCCGGCCTTTTCCACTGCGGCTTTCCACAACCAGGGGCCGAGGTAGGCAGCCTGAGTCACGTCGCCGATCACGCTGTCTTCACCCCAACGGGCCTTGAACGCTTTGACGAACTCGGAGTTGTTGTCGTTTTCCAGCGACTGGAAATACTTCATGGAGGAGTAGAAACCGACCATGTTCTCGCCGCCAATGCCCAGCACTTCGTCTTCAGTCACGGAGATGGTCATGATGGTCTGACGGTCAGCAGTGATGCCGGCAGCATTCAGCTGTTTCCACCAGGCGACGTTGGAGCCGCCAACGATGCTGGAGTACACGACGTCAGGCTTGCGCAGACGGATCTTGTTGATCAGCGAACCAAAGTTGGTATTGCCCAGCGGGTAATACTCTTCACCGACAACAGTGCCACCCAGAACATTCTCGATGTGCTTGCGCGCAATCTTGTTGGAGGTACGTGGCCAGATGTAATCAGAGCCCACCAGATAGAAGGTCTTGGCATCTTTCTCTTTGGCGATCCAGTCCAGGCCGGCAAGAATCTGCTGGGTGGCTTCCTGGCCGGTGTAGATCACGTTCTTGGACTGCTCAAGCCCTTCATAGAAGGTCGGGTAGTAGAGCATGCCGTTTTCTTTTTCGAAGACCGGCAATACGGCCTTACGTGATGCGGAGGTCCAGCAACCGAATACAGCTGCCACCTTGTCCTGGGTCAGTAACTTGCGGGATTTCTCAGCAAAGGTCGGCCAGTCACTGGCGCCATCTTCCTGAACAATCTCGATCTGCCGGCCCAACACACCGCCCATCGCGTTGATCTGCTCGATAGCGAGCATTTCAGCTTCGACCGAACCGGTCTCACTGATCGCCATGGTGCCGGTGATGGAATGCAGGATGCCGACCTTGACGGTATCGTCAGTGACAGCCAGGCCAGTCGTATTGACTTGATCGGTCGGGAAGTCTGCGGCACCGGCCAGTCCGGTAAAGCCCAAACCAGAGCCCAGCGCCAGCGCCAACACATGGCGCTTCCAGGCGGGCATCTTGCGTATTGATTCTTGCATAGGGTGGTTCTCCTAGATGTGGATGAAACCGACAGGCGAACCCAAGTCCCCAGCTCGCCAGTCTGTCACCCAACCCCTGAGCAACCCTTGTGCCATTACCGGAAAAATCCCGAAAAAGAATTCCGTATCTGCCTTAAATGACTATTTATCAATGACCTGCACGAAGCGGCCAGTTAAGCGCGAGGATCTACACCGCGTACCGACGAAGGCCTTTGACAAAGCGATCCTGACATTGTCATGACAATGTCAGACGTACTCCTATGACATTGTCACTATCGCGACCGAGTCAAATCTGACAATAAGTGACCTTCTAATCGTAATTTACTGAAATTAATAGACTTTTACCCTTAGTGACAAAGCTGGCACGGCATCTGCTGTGGTCTGTTCACTGGCCTGCTTGTCTGGCCTTGAACGCCATCACCCACACAGAGGATTCATCGTCATGGCTGAGACATTGATCAAGATCGATCTGAGCAAGAGCCCCAAGGAACACGACATCATTCACAACCGCTGGCACCCGGACGTGCCCATGGTCGCAACCGTCAAGCCAGGTGATGATTTCATTATCGAGTGCATGGATTGGACCGGCGGGCAGATCGAAAACAATGACAGCGCTGATGACGTGCGCGATGTGGATCTGAGCAAGGTGCATTACCTCAGCGGCCCGGTCGCCGTGGAAGGCGCCGAGCCCGGCGACCTGATGGTGGTGGACATTCTGGACATCGGCGCCTTCGCCGACCAGATGTGGGGTTTCAACGGGGTATTTGCCAAGGAAAACGGCGGCGGCTTCCTCACCGAGCATTTCCCCGAAGCCCGCAAGACCATTTGGGATTTCAACGGCATCTACACCAAATCCCGGCATATCCCCGGCGTCGAATTTATCGGCCTGATGCACCCCGGCCTGATCGGCTGCCTGCCATCGCAGGAGCTGCTGGACGAGTGGAACAAGCGTGAGCAGGCGCTGATCGATACCGACCCGGACCGTGTGCCTGGCCTGGCCAACCCACCTTACGCGCCCACCGCCCATGTCGGCCGCGCTACCGGCGATGTGGCGGCAAAAATCGCCAACGAGGGCGCGCGTACCGTTCCGCCCCGTGAGCACGGCGGCAACTGCGACATCAAGGATCTGACCAAAGGCTCGCGGGTATTCTTTCCGGTGTACGTCAAAGGCGGCGGGTTGTCGATGGGCGACCTGCACTTCTCCCAGGGCGACGGCGAAATCACCTTCTGCGGCGCGATTGAAATGGCCGGCTGGATTCACATCCGCGTCAACCTGATCAAGGACGGCGTGCGCAAGTACGGCGTGAAGAACCCGATCTTCCAGCCCAGCGACATGGCCCCCAGCTACAAGAAACACCTGATTTTCGAAGGCATCTCGGTCGATGAAAACGGCAAGCAGCATTATCTAGATGCGCATGTTGCCTATCGCCAGGCCTGCCTGAATGCCATCGAATACCTGAAAAAGTTTGGCTTCAGCGGCGCTCAGGCTTACTCGTTGCTCGGTACCGCACCGGTGCAGGGGCATATCAGCGGCATTGTCGACGTGCCCAACGTCTGCGCCACCCTGTGGATCCCGACGGAGATATTCGACTTCGACATCATGCCCAACGCCGACGGCCCGGTGATCTCGGTAAACAGTCCGGAAGTGCCCACTTCCAAGTGGAATAAGTAAACCTGCCGTGTCGCCGCAGCCTTTTTGGTGCGGCGACCCCTCTTCGGACGCACCCTCAGGGAGCATTCTATGCCCTTATATGATTTTGACTGCCCGCAATGCGGCGCCTTTGAAGCGCTACTGCCCAGCGCCGAGCGCAATCTGCCGCGTGATTGCCCGGCCTGCGGGCAAGCCATGCAGCGCCTGATCAGCGCGCCACGCCTGCAGGTCCTGAGTTCACACCAACGTACCGCGCATGAGACCAATGAGCGCAGTGCCCATCAGCCCAGAGTCAGCCAAGGGCACAGTTGTTGCAGCGGTAAAACCTGCACTCATAAACCCCGTGAGGAAGGGCAGCCACCCGTTCTCAAGCAGCAAAGTGGTCCGCGTCGTCCCTGGATGATCAGTCACTGAATTCAGTGCCACGAGTTCAGTGCCTCAAACCGACGCAGGCCCACGGGACCAGTTGTTCCCGTACCAAGGAGCCTGCATACGTGATAACCCTGCCTGATCGGACATCCCAGCAGATGAAGCGTGAACTGGTCGTTATTCTGGAAATGGCCAAGCTGTTGGAGAAACCCCTGGATGCGCCTCGCACCATACAAGGGATTCTGCGGCTACTGGCACAGCTCTATGGCCTAAATTGTGGCAGGGTGAGCCTGCCCATCACGGCCACCAACACCCTGGAAGTACGCTACTCCTATGGGCTTGCGCCCGAGGACCTGAAAGCCGGGCGTTTCAATCTGAATATCAATCAGGGCGTGACCGGGTATGTGATGCGCACCGGATCCATCGGGCTGGTCCCGGATGTCAGCAAGGAGCCGCTGTTCATATACCGTGTTGCCGAACTGTCCAATCACACCGGCGGGCGCATGACCTTTATTGCCGTGCCGATACTCGAATCCGGCACGCCCATCGGGGTGCTGTCGGTGCAGCGCGAAGGACTGCATGAACGTCCCTTCGATGACGATATCAGCCTGCTGCGCATCGCCGCGTCGATGATCGGCCAGGTACTACGCATCCATCAGTTTGTGGTCGATCAGACCGCACATCTGGTCAAGGAAAACCAGCATCTACGTCACAGCATCGCCGTCGAGGCGATGCTCAAGCAGAGCCTGGCCCACGGCATCCTGGGTACCAGCCCGGCCTTGATGGATGCAGTGCGCTCGACCATCCAGGTCGCCCGTAGTGATGCACCGGTGATGCTGCTCGGCGAGTCAGGTACCGGCAAGGAAAAATTCGCGCGCATGACGCACCAGCAGAGTGATAGACGCGAGAAGCCGTTTATCTGCATCAACTGCGCGGCCATTCCCGCCGACCTGCTGGAGTCCGAACTCTTTGGCCACGCCAAGGGCGCCTTTACCGGCGCCTCGCAGGCCAAGCAGGGCAAGATCGTGCAATCTGACGGCGGCACGCTGTTCCTGGATGAAATCGGCGACATGCCGCTGGCCCTGCAAGCCAAGCTGTTGCGCGTCTTGCAGGAAAAGAAAGTCGATCCGGTCGGCAGTGACCACGCGATTTCGGTGGATTTCCGGGTGATCACCGCCACCCACGTGAACCTGCAGGAGTCAGTCAACCAGGGCCGTTTCAGGCTCGACCTGTTCTATCGCCTGCACGTGGTACCCGTTCACCTGCCGCCGCTACGCGAACGCCAGGATGATATCCGCCAACTGGCACTGCACTTTCTCAATGAGCTCAATCACCACTATGAGCGCAACTGGAGTCTGGAGGCTGGCGCCTTCGAGATCCTTGAGCGCTTCGACTGGCCGGGCAACATCCGCCAGTTGCAGAACGTGCTGGAGCGCACCGCTCTGACCAGTGATGCCGACTCGCTCAGCGGCGAGAAAATCAAGCGCAGCCTGTCGTCAGAAAGCTCGATCAACCTGCCCCAGCACAACCATCACGACAAGGTCGTCAGCCCGCCGGCAATGGAGCTGGCCAGTCACGCCCAGAGCGGCAGCGGAATGCGGCCCTATGGCCGCTCTTACAACTGGGTCAATCAGGATGAGGCTGCGCATATTCGCGCCATGCTGGTGGACACCAACAATAACCAGTCCGAGGCGGCCAGGCGCCTGAATATCAGCCTCAGACAACTGCGCTACCGGGTCAACAAGTTGGGCATCGACCTGCACTGACCCCACACTCAACCAAGCAAGCGGAGGAATACCCATGCGTCATGGAGATATATCAAGCAGTCCCGATACCGTTGGTGTTGCGGTCGTCAATTACAAGATGCCGCGCCTGCATACGCGCGAAGACGTGCTGGCCAACGCGCGCAATATCGCCGAGATGCTCATTGGTATGAAAAAAGGCCTGCCGGGCATGGACCTGGTGGTGTTTCCGGAATACAGCACCATGGGCATCATGTACGACCACGATGAAATGATGGCCACCGCCGCGACCATTCCTGGTGATGAAACACGCATCTTCAGCGAAGCCTGCAAACAGGCGAAAACCTGGGGCATCTTTTCGCTGACCGGCGAGCAGCACGAAGAACACCCGCACAAGGCGCCATACAACACCCTGATACTGATCAACGATCAGGGCGAGATTGTGCAGAAGTACCGCAAGTGCATTCCCTGGTGTCCGATCGAAGGCTGGTACCCCGGCGACCGCACCTATGTGTCCGAAGGGCCCAAAGGCATGAAGATCAGCCTGATCATCTGCGACGATGGCAACTACCCGGAAATCTGGCGCGACTGCGCGATGAAGGGCGCCGAGTTGATCGTGCGTTGCCAGGGCTATATGTACCCGGCCAAGGAGCAACAGGTGATGATGTCCAAGAGCATGGCCTGGGCCAACAACTGCTATGTCGCGGTGGCCAATGCCAGTGGCTTCGACGGTGTGTATTCCTACTTCGGCCACTCGGCGATCATCGGCTTTGACGGCCGCACCCTGGGCGAATGTGGCGAGGAAGACATGGGCATTCAGTATGCTCAGCTGTCTGTATCGCAAATCCGCGACGCACGGGCCAACGACCAGTCGCAGAATCACCTGTTCAAACTGCTACATCGCGGCTACACCGGCGTATACAACTCCGGTGATGGTGACCGCGGCGTGGCCGATTGCCCATTCGACTTTTACCGCACCTGGGTACTGGATGCGGAAAAGGCCCGCGACGACGTGGAGAAAATGACCCGCAGCACCATTGGCGTCAAGGATTGCCCGGTCGGTGAACTGCCGCATCCCGGCAAGGACAAGGAAGCCGGCGCCTAAGTCTACTGACGGGAATTCTCCATGCCCTTTATCAATGAAGTGCTGGAGCACAACCAGCGCATGGGTGGCACCGCGCCACCCATGCGCCAGTCGCGCTTTCAGTTTGATCTGGACAAGGTAATGCAGTTACTGCGCTCGCGCATCACCGGGCAAGGTGCGGCGCTGGATGCTATCGCCGCGAGCCTGGCGCTGACCAAAGCCGAGCTGGGCGACCCGCGAAAGCCTCTGGCGGTGATGCTGTTGATGGGCCCGACCGGGGTCGGCAAGACCGAAACCGTGCGCCTGCTCGCCGAAGCCATACATGGCCGGGCCGACGCCCTGTGCCGGATTGATATGAACACCCTGGCCCAGGAGCATTACGCCGCCTCATTAACTGGCGCGCCGCCAGGCTATGTGGGCAGCAAGGAAGGCAATACCCTTTTTGACCGCGAGGCCATCGAGGGCAGTTTCGGCAAGCCAGGCATTGTGCTCTTCGATGAGCTGGAAAAAGCCAGCGAGCCGGTGATCCGGGCGTTGATGAACATTTTCGACAACGGCCAGCTACGGCTCAGCTCGGGCACCAGCACGCTGGATTTTCGCAACAGCCTGATCTTCATGACCAGCAATGTGGGTGCACAAGCCCTCTGGGCCTGGCAGCAGCGCCAGCAACAGGGCTGGCGGCGCTGGCTACCGGAGAGTTGGCGCGTGCGTCAGGAACAGAAACAGCAGCAACAGGCGCTGGAAAAGGCGTTTGCGCCGGAATTTCTCAACCGTATCGACCAGCAGTTGAGCTATCAACGGCTGGGAGATGAGCAGGTCATACTGCTGGTCGAGCTGGCGCTGGAACGGCTGAACAACCGGCTGGCCCGGCATCAGGTGCAGTTGCTTGCCGAACCGGCGCTGAAAACCTGGCTCGGTGAGCAGGGGTTTGACCGACGCTACGGCGCGCGGGCCATGGCGCGCAGTTTTCGCCAGCATCTGGAGCCAGAGGTGGCTCGCGTGTTACTGGAAACGCCTGACAGGCCCGCAGGCTGCCTGTTACTGGCTGACCTGGATGCGCAGCAGACAATCCGATTAACCCTGAAAGGTCCAAACGACTGACAGAAAAAAACCCGCCGAAGCGGGGTTTTTCAATTACCGGCTGATCAGATGCAGTCTTCGACTGACTTCAGCGGGTAATGGGCCGGGTAAGGCAGGGTAGCCACACCGGAATCGATAGCCGCCTGGGCAACAGCCGCAGGTACTTCTTCGATCAGGCGCACATCCATGGGCTTGGGAATGATGTAATCACGACCAAATTCCAGGGAAATACCACCGTAAGCGGCGGACACGTACTCCGGTACCGGCTCTTTGGCCAGCTTGCGGATAGCGTGTACAGCAGCAATCTTCATTTCTTCGTTGATGCGCGTGGCGCGTACGTCCAGAGCACCACGGAAGATGAAGGGGAAGCCCAGTACGTTGTTGACCTGGTTCGGGTAATCGGAGCGACCGGTGGCCATGATCACGTCAGGACGTGCAGCATGGGCCAGCTTCGGATCGATTTCCGGATCAGGGTTGGAGCAGGCGAAGACGATGGGGTTTTCAGCCATCAGTTTCAGTTCGGCCGGCTGCAGCAGGTTGGCACCGGACAGGCCAACAAACACGTCAGCGCCTTTCATGGCATCAGCCAGGGTGCGCTTGTCGGTGTCGGTAGCAAAAATCGCTTTGTATTCGTTCAGGTCATCACGGCCAGAGTGGATCACACCCTTGCGGTCGAGCATATAGATGTTCTCGACCTTGCAGCCCATGCTTACCAGCAGCTTCATGCAGGCGATAGCCGCAGCGCCGGCGCCCAGACAGACGATTTTGGCGTCTTCCAGGGTCTTGTCAGCCAGCTCCAGCGCATTGATCATGGCCGCAGCCGTGACAATGGCGGTGCCATGCTGGTCATCGTGGAATACTGGAATATTGCACTGCTCGATCAGAGCGCGCTCAATCTCAAAGCACTCGGGTGCCTTGATGTCTTCCAGGTTGATACCTCCAAAGGTGCAGGAGATACGCTTGACGGTGTCGATGAAGGCCTGTGGGCTTTCGGATTCAACTTCGATATCGAATACGTCAATACCAGCAAAGCGCTTGAACAGTACGCCCTTGCCTTCCATAACCGGCTTGCTCGCCAACGGACCCAGGTTACCCAGGCCGAGGATCGCAGTACCGTCGGAAATCACCGCAACCAGGTTACCCTTACCGGTGTATTTGTAGGCATTGAGAGCATCCTTGGCGATTTCACGCACTGGCTCGGCAACGCCAGGACTGTAGGCCAGAGCCAGGTCACGCGCGGTAGCCGTTGGCTTGGTCAGTTCGACGCTCAGCTTGCCCGGACGCGGGTTTGCATGATAGTCGAGTGCATCGGTTCTCAAATCAGACATGTTCAGTTTTCCGGTCAAGTTGCTTGTGCGGGCGGATGAGAATACAGAAAACCGCCAATTCGGACAAGATCATTCACGAGATCAATGTCAAGGACATTATCTTACAACTTTGAGCCACTGACCCACCGTTGGCTGGCCCTCTGGCCACTGTGCATTGAGCAGCCGCAAGCGCGCTTCGGCTTCATTTCCCAGAGGGCTGCCCTTGGCCAGGCGGGCATAGGTATCACCCTGGCGCACCCGCACCAGATGGATGCGCAGTGGCTGTGCGTTCTTCTTGTCCGCAGCAGCCATGGGCCGGAAACTGCGAATGGTCTGGACGAATTGCTCGTCGTAGAGCTCAAGTGGGCCGCGCCCGCGAAAGGCACCAATAAACAGAAAAGCCTGGTCACCGCGCACAATGGCCGCAACGCGGCGGGCATTATCACCGGGTATGGTGGCCATGAAGCCTTTGAATCCGCTACCGCTGAAGGCCTGGTCCTGTGTCAGACGCTGGTTGCCCACCCGGCTGCGCAGCAGCGCTTCAGGGGTGACGCTCTTGTTGTTACCGAGATTCTCCATGGTCAGGGCAATAAAGCCCTGCTCATCCGGGGTATGCGCCAGCAGCACATCGGGCCGATTGATGATCACCCAGCTTTTGGGATAATCCAGCACCATGTTCAGATCGGTATGCAGGAACTGCTGGCCTCGAATGATCCCCTGTTCCGGGCTGTCGCCGTAGATCATGCCGTCGAGCATTTTCAGATACTCATCCCGGCCTACGCGTTGAGTGTTGCCGGTCGACAGGCTTTCAGCCTGAGCCACCACCTGCTGCAAACGCTGATCGTGGGTCGGGTGCGTGGCAAACAGGCCGTGGTAGCTCTCTACCTGCTTGCCCTGGGCTTCGGCCTGCTGCTTGGAGTAACTGTCCTGATTCTTCAGCGCACCTATGACATCCAGCACCGAATCCGGCCGGTAGCCTGTGCGGGCCAGATACTCGGCACCCAGGCCATCGGCCTCCAGCTCCATATCCCGGCCATAGCCGCGGACCATCGCCGTACCGAGCATATTGCTCAGGTCGCCGGCGGCTGGAATGCCGGTGCCGATGCTGATCAGTTGGCCAATCAGGCCGGTGCTCATGGCAATACTTTGCTGGCGCACCCCGTGCCGTGCTGTTACGTGGCCAATCTCATGCCCCAGCACTGCGGCCATCTGCGCCTCGGAGTTCAGATAGATCAGCAAACCCCGGTTGATGTACACATGCCCGCCCGGCAGCGCAAAGGCATTGATGTCGGCCGAATCGACCACCTGGAAGCGGTAGGGAATATTGCTGCGATGGCTCTTGCTCGCCAGTTGCTCGCCAATACCCTGCACATAGGCCTGCAACTTGGGGTCTTTGACCATGCTCATCTGCTGGGCGATCTGCTCGCTGGCCTGTTGCCCCAGCGCCATTTCCTGCGCCTCTGACATCATCACGAAATTCTGTTTTCCGGTCACCGGATTGGCAGCGCAGCCACCGAGCAGCAGTCCGGCCAATACCAGTATCAGTAGATGTCGCGTCATTATTTCAACTCCAGCATGGCGGGGTGGCGCAGGGGTAACATGAAGGGCTTATGACCTTGCTTGAGGCCGCGCTGCCCGCGCCGGTCGATCACCCAACCGCGTGCCTCCAAATGCCGGCCCCTCCAGGATGCCGGCGATCCGCTGGAGAATAATTTGCGCTTATCCTGGCCAATCCGCAATACCAGTGGCCCATCGAGCTCAAGCCAGAGATAACCGCCGACTTCGTTGACGGACATCACACGGCCGCTGACCAAGGCAAAGCCGCCCGTACTGATCTGCGCCGCAGGCTGTACCGGCGAATTCCGCCACAAACCGCGCCGCGCCGTACGCGCCTGCTGCTCGGCGGCCAGATGACAGTCGATCAACGCGCTATTGGGCGGTACCGCCAAGGCGAAGCCCAGGCCCTCGCTGAGCAGTTGCGCTTCTATGTTCTGCCCGCCGGGCCCGTACAGATGCGCCAGCGTGCGGCCATAACGGTCTTGCTGCTGCTCACCGACATGCAGGCGCAGACCGGGCTGGCGGACCAGCTGTTCGAGACGCTTCCTGGCCGCCTGGGCGAAGGGTTGCGAGGGCTCACCACGGCGGCCTATTTCCGGCGTGTCTATACCGATAAGGCGGACGCGTCGGCGGTCGCTGAGTTCCAGGGTATCGCCATCAATCACCAGGCGACTGGTAACCGCCTGACCGGGGCCAGGGGCCTGGCACTCCTCGGCGTGCAGGGGCGCGGCCAACAGCCAGGCAATAAAAAAGGCGCCCGTAAGGAGCGCCTTCTTGCCTTGCACTGCGGCCATCACTCGCGCGAGGCCTGGCACGGATCTTACTTGGAGCTGACGGCGCCGAAACGCTGCTTGAAGCGCTCGATACGGCCGCCGGTGTCCAGCATCTTCTGCTTGCCGGTGTAGAACGGGTGGCACTCGGAGCAGACGTCAAGGTGGATGCCGCTTTTCAGTGTGGAACGGGTCTTGATCACGTTACCGCAGCTGCAGGTGGCTTCGATTTCCTGGTACGCAGGATGCAAATCAGCTTTCATGGTGAATCCTCTTTGTGTGTGCCGCCACCAGATCAACCTGATCAGGCACCGCACTCTATGGTGGTCTGCTTGGCGCCGGTGCGGAATGCACAGAGGCCATAAATAGGCCGGCGATAATACCAGAATCCGCGCTGGACGCAAGTCTCATGCACGATGGACGGGAATGCTACCATGGCGCGACATCTAACATGGTCTTATCAACCGCCCCCGCAACAGGAAGACACGCGTGCCCGGACCCATACTGCAGGTCGCCCTGCCCTCGCCCCTGCGCCGTCTGTTCGACTACCGCAGCCCGGCTGGCGTGCGAGCGCAGGATCTGTGTATTGGCCTGCGCGTGCGCGTGCCATTCGGCCAGCGGCAGATGGTCGGGGTGATCGCGGGTATAAGCGATACCACCGAAGTGCCCGCCGCCAAGCTGAAGCCGGCACTGGAGTTGATCGACCTGCAGCCGCTGCTGCCCGACAGCCTGTGGCAAATGATCCGCTGGACCGCCAGCTACTATCAGCACGGCCTGGGCGACACCCTGGGCTGCGCCTTGCCGACACTGCTGCGTCAGGGCGAACCGGCCATTGCCCGCCAGGAGCTGCTCTGGCAACTGCTACCCGGCGCCTATCCGGAGCATCCAGCGGTCAGCCGCGCAGCCAAACAGAAGCAGGCGGTGCAGGTGCTGGCAAAGCATCCGCATGGCTTGTCCCACGCGCTGATCAGCCAATGGGGCCTGACCCGTGACAGCCTGGAGGCGCTGGAACGCAAGGGGCTGGCGCAACGTATCAGCCAGTCGCCGCATCACAGCGCAGAACCGCTGCCTTTATTAAGTGACATTCCACTCAAACCCAATGCCGAGCAGCAGGCGGCACTGGACGCCATCGCAGGCAAGAGCGGATTTGTCACCTGGTTGCTCGACGGGGTAACCGGCAGTGGCAAGACCGAAGTCTACCTGCAAGCCATTGAACGTTGCCTGAGCGCTGGCCGCCAGGCACTGGTACTGATTCCCGAAATTGGCCTGACCCCGCAAACCATGGAGCGCTTTCAGAAGCGTTTCAGTATCCCGGTGGTGATTCTGCATTCCGGGCTGAATGACCGCGAGCGCCTGGACGCCTGGGTCGCCGCGCGCGATGGCGAAGCCGGCATTATCATCGGTACCCGCTCGGCGATCTTTACCCCGCTGGCCAGGCCTGGGCTGATCATTGTCGATGAGGAGCACGACCTGTCGTTCAAGCAACAGGAGGGGCTGCGCTATAACGCCCGCGATCTGGCGGTGTATCGCGCCCATCTGGAAGACACGCCGATCATCCTCGGTTCGGCCACGCCCTCGCTGGAAAGTCTGTACAACGTGCGCCGTGGCCGTTATGAACATTTGCGTCTGACCGAGCGGGCCGGCAATGCCAAGCCGCCGGGCTTTCGCTGTATCGATATCCGCAGCCGCAAGCTTGAAGCTGGCCTGTGCCGACCGATGATCGAAGCCATTGGCGAACACCTCAAGCAAGGCAATCAGGTGCTGGTGTTTATCAACCGGCGCGGCTTTGCCCCTACCTTGATGTGCCACGACTGCGGTTGGATAGCCGAATGCACCCGCTGCGATGCGCGCATGACCGTGCACCAGAACCCGCCGCGCCTGCATTGCCACCACTGCGATACCCAACGCCCGCCCGAGCGTAGCTGCCCGAAATGCCAAGGCACCGATCTGCGCTCCCTGGGCGCCGGGACCGAGCGTACCGAAGAACACCTGGCGCAATGCTTCCCGGATTTCCCGGTGCTACGTATCGACCGCGAGAGCATGGCGCGCAAGGAGGCTATGCAAGGCATGCTCAAGCGCATTCAGAGCGGTGCGCCTTGCCTGCTGGTCGGCACCCAGATGCTCGCCAAGGGGCATCATTTTCCGGATGTGACGCTGGTGGCGATTCTGGACGCTGACGGCGGTCTGTTCTCCGCTGACTTTCGTGGCCCGGAGCGGATGTCGCAGTTGATTACCCAGGTAGCGGGCCGCGCCGGGCGTGCGGAAAAGCCCGGCCAGGTGCTGATTCAGACCCATATGGCGGAGCATCCGTTGCTGATCAACTTGACCGAGCAAGGCTATGGCGCCATTGCCGAGCTGGAGCTGGATGCGCGCGGCAAAGCTGGCCTGCCGCCCTTCAGCTTTATTGCGCTACTGCGCGCCGAGGCCAACAACGCCAGCATCGCCAATGAATTTCTCGAGTCGGCCTGCACCCTGGCGGAAAATCTCAGTGATCAGCTCGGGCTGACCACACTGGACATGCTCGGGCCGGTCCCCTCGCCCATGGAACGTCGCGCCGGACGCTACCGCGCGCAACTGCTGGTACAGGCCAGTCAGCGCTCGGCACTGCACCAGTTGCTGCATCACTGGCTGCCGCAGCTGGAAAGCCATCCGCTCGGGCGCAAGGTGCGCTGGTCAATTGATGTTGATCCGCTGGACATGTTTTAACGTTACCGATTTGGCAACCGCCCACTTAATGCGGATAATGCCGGGTTTTCCACAGGCACTTGCCGGATGAATCTCCTCCCATGAAAAACCTTATCAGCCAACTGCTGGCCAGCGCGGTCAGCAGCCTTCAAAGCCAGGGCGTACTGCCTGACGACATTCAGCCGTCCATTCAGGTCGAAATCGCCCGTGATAAGGCCCATGGCGATTTCGCCAGCAACCTGGCAATGACTCTGGCCAAGGCCGCGCGTATGAAGCCGCGCGACCTGGCTGAGCAGCTGATTGCCGCGCTGCCTGCGCACGAGGCCGTCTCAGATGTGTCCATTGCCGGACCGGGGTTTATCAACTTCTTCCAGAACCGCCAGTGGCTCGCAGCCAATCTGGACCGGGCGCTGAGCGACCCGCGGCTGGCAATCCCCGTGGCTGAGCCTGCGCAGAAGGTCGTAGTCGATTATTCCTCGCCCAACCTGGCCAAGGAAATGCACGTGGGCCATCTGCGCTCCACCATCATCGGCGATGCGGTGGTGCGCGTACTTGAGCATTTGGGCCACACCGTAGTACGGCAAAACCACGTAGGCGACTGGGGCACCCAGTTCGGCATGCTCCTGGCCTATCTGGAAGAGCAGAGTGTCGACGCCGAAGCGGAACTGGCCGACCTGGAAAACTTTTACCGCCAGGCCAAGCAGCGCTTCGATGAAAGCTCCGAATTTGCCGACCGCGCGCGTGAACGTGTGGTGCAGTTGCAGGCCGGCGACAAGGCTTGCCTGGCGCTCTGGGAGCGCTTCAACCGGATTTCGCTGGGGCATTGCCAGGCCGTATACGACCGCCTTGGCGTCAGCCTGACGCCTGCCGATGTGCGCGGCGAAAGTGCCTATAACGACAAGCTGGCCAGCGTGGTCGAGGCCTTGCAGGCCAAGGGTCTGCTGACCGAAAGCCAGGGCGCCCGCTGCGTGTTTCTGGATGAGTTCAAGAACGCCGAGGGCAATCCGCTACCGGTGATCATTCAGAAAGCCGGCGGTGGCTATCTGTACGCCACCAGCGATCTGGCCGCCATGCGTTACCGCCATGAACAACTGCACGCCGACCGCGTGCTGTACTTTGTTGACCAGCGCCAGGCCCTGCACTTTCAGCAGGTATTCAAGGTTGCCCGCCTGGCCGGCTTTGTGCCGGAAACCATGCAGCTTGAACATATGGGCTTTGGCACCATGAACGGCGCCGACGGCAAACCGTTCAAGACCCGCGATGGCGGCACGGTCAAGCTTGTGGATCTGCTGGATGAGGCCGAAGAGCGCGCCCACCAGTTGGTCTCCCAGAAAAACCCTGACCTGGACGCCGCAGAGCTACGCCAGATTGCTCGCGCAGTGGGCATTGGCGCAGTGAAATATGCCGATTTGTCCAAACACCGCAGCAGCGACTACAACTTCAACTTCGAGCTGATGCTCAGCTTCGAGGGCAATACCGCGCCCTATCTGATGTACGCCTATACCCGCGTCGCCAGCGTGTTCCGCAAGCTCGACCGGAGCATGACCAGCGTCGAGGATCTGGGCCCGATGCAATTGGAACAGCCCGCTGAAGTCGAACTGGCCGCCCATCTGGCGCAGTATTCCCAGACACTGGAATACGTCGCGCGGGAGGGCACGCCCCATGTTCTTTGCCACTACCTGTACGAGCTGGCAGGACGTTTTTCCAGCTTCTATGAACTCTGCCCGATTCTGGCCGCTGAACAGCCCGCACAGAAAGACAGCCGTCTGCGTCTGGCCGCATTGACTGGACGCACCCTGCGGCAGGGGCTTACCCTGCTCGGCATCGACACTCTGGAGCGCATGTAAGCAGAATGGCAAAAGCACGCAAAGCAGCCCCCCGGCGCGGCGCCAGCCGGCAGCAATCCAGTTCCAGGCGTAGCATCCCGGGCTGGCTCTGGCTGGTCGCTGGCCTGGCAATCGGTATCTTTGTCACCTTCCTGTTCCAATTGGAGCCGGGACGCGGCACCGTGCAGCGAGACAAGTCACCGCCCCCGCCAGCAGTGACCCCGCCGCCCAGCAAGGCAGCGGAACAGCCGCGCTACGATTTCTATACGCTGCTGCCGGAATCCGAGGTGATAGTGCCGCAGAGCAGTGTGCCGGAAACGGCGCCGCCAGAGCCGGAAAAAGCCGCAGATGACCAGAAGCCGGCCGAAGCCGCTGCCGCCTCTGGCACACGCTTCTATCTGCAGGCTGGCTCCTTCCGCCAGCGTGCCGAAGCAGACCGGGTCAGAGCACAGATTCTGCTGCTGGGTCTGGACGTGAATCTGGAAAACGCCCGGCTGGATGGCGGTGAAGTCTGGTACCGGGTGCAGGTTGGGCCCTTCCAGGACCGCGCCACCCTGAGCAGCGCGCAAACCACGCTGGCCGGCAACGGCTTTGAAAATCTGCTGTTACAGCAACGTACTACGCCCTGACCCTCTTGATGCAGCCCGGAACCGGGCTGCATTGCGGCTTATCATCTCCTGCCTTGTTCGGCCCCGCACACCCAAACCTTGAAATCTCCCACAGCGCCCCCAGATAAATAAGCATGGGCCGGCGTGTCATGTCGGCCACCCCCTGTAACAGCCAACCAGGAGCTGCGCGTGACTACAATTGTTTCCGTCCGCCGTAATGGCAAGGTCGTGATCGGCGGCGATGGCCAGGTATCTCTCGGCAATACCGTGATGAAAGGTAATGCCCGCAAGGTACGTCGCCTGTACAAAGATCAGGTCATAGCCGGTTTCGCCGGCGGCACCGCCGATGCCTTCACTTTGTTTGAACGCTTTGAGGCACAACTGGAAAAACACCAGGGCCATCTGGTACGCGCCGCCGTTGAACTGGCCAAGGACTGGCGCACCGACCGCGCCCTGCGCCGCCTTGAAGCGTTGCTCGCCGTCGCCAACAAGGATGCCTCGCTGATCATCACCGGTAACGGTGATGTGATCGAACCGGAGGAAGGCCTGATTGCCATTGGCTCGGGCGGCCCTTATGCCCAGGCCTCGGCTCTGGCGCTATTGAGAAACACCGACCTGTCCGCGCGCCAGATCGTTGAAAGCAGCTTGAACATTGCCGGTGAAATCTGCATCTACACCAACCATAACCAGACAATCGAGGAGCTGGATGCCAATCCCTGAGGCATCCGGAAGATCACCAGCATGTCCATGACCCCCCGCGAAATTGTTCACGAACTGGACCGCCACATCATCGGCCAGCAGGACGCCAAGCGCGCCGTTGCCATTGCCCTGCGCAACCGCTGGCGGCGCCAGCAACTGCCCGAGGCGCTGCGCGCTGAAGTGACGCCGAAGAATATTCTGATGATCGGCCCGACCGGCGTCGGCAAGACCGAAATCGCCCGGCGTCTGGCCAAGCTGGCCCAGGCGCCCTTCATCAAGGTCGAGGCGACCAAGTTCACTGAAGTCGGCTACGTCGGCCGCGACGTGGAATCCATCATCCGCGACTTGGTGGACGCCGCGATCAAGATGCTCCGTGAGCAGGAAATAGCCAAGATGGGCCACCGCGCCGAGGACGCTGCCGAAGAGCGTATTCTCGACGCGCTGCTGCCCCCTGCCCGGTCAGCCACCGGCGACCAGCCGGCGCGGGAAGATAGCAGCACGCGCCAGCTGTTCCGCAAGCGCCTGCGTGAAGGCCAGCTGGATGACAAGGAAATCGATATCGAAGTGGCGGACGTGCCCGCAGGTGTGGAAATCATGGCACCGCCCGGCATGGAGGAAATGACCAGCCAGTTGCAGAACATGTTTTCCAGCTTCGGCAAGGACAAGCGCAAGACCCGCACGCTCAAGGTCAAGGACGCACTCAAGCTGGTGCAGGACGAAGAAGCCGCACGCATGGTCAACGAGGAAGAGCTGAAGACCCGCGCCATCCATGCCGTGGAGCAGAACGGCATCGTGTTTCTCGACGAGATCGACAAGGTCAGCAAGCGCGCCAACAGTGGCGGCGGCGCGGACGTTTCCCGCGAAGGCGTGCAGCGCGATCTGCTGCCGCTGATCGAAGGCTGCACGGTGAATACCAAGTTCGGCATGATCAAGACCGACCATATTCTGTTCATCGCCTCCGGCGCCTTCCACCTGACCAAGCCGTCGGACCTGATTCCCGAGCTGCAGGGGCGCCTGCCGATCCGCGTCGAGCTGCAGTCGCTGACACCCGGTGATTTCGAGCGCATTCTGACCGAACCGCATGCGTCACTGACCGAGCAGTATCAGGCGCTGATGAATACCGAAGGGCTGACCATCGATTTCTCTGCCGACGCCATCAAGCGACTCGCCGAGATCGCCTGGCAGGTTAACGAGAAAACCGAGAACATCGGTGCCCGTCGCCTGCATACGGTATTGGAACGCCTGCTCGAAGAGGTCTCCTTCAGCGCTGGCGACCTCGCCAGCAGCCAGAACGGTGAGACGCTGAAGATAGATGCCGCCTATGTCGACAAGCACCTTGGTGAACTGGCGGTGAACGAGGATCTGTCAAGGTACATCCTCTAGCACTGCGGCAAGCGAGAAGCAAAAGGCCGCAAACAAGATCCCGACTCGATCTGAGTGGGAGCCGAAAGGCTCCCACTCAGCTCAGCTCAACCCAACATCACGATGCCCTGACCCTGCTGCATCGCGTAATAATCCTGGACTGTCAGGCTCGGGTCGATCCTGGCTTGCAGGATGCAGGGCTGTTGCTGCCAGGGATACTCCCGATTGCGCTTCATCTGTTCCGCCCGGCCCACGCGGGACCAGCGGCGGTAAGTGGTGTCACGCCAGCGGCGTGGCTCACGGCTGGCTTGGCGGTCGTGCTCTGCGGTGGTCGGGTCGAGATGGCGGAACTGTTCAAGCAACGGCAGTTCTGGCAATGGCTGGGTCACGTCCATATAGCGTTGCAGGGTGTCCCAGAAAGCCAGCGCCTCTTCCAACTCCATGCCCAGCGACTGCATCTTGCCACCCAGAAACAGCTCGCCATGGGCATAGCGGTGATGCAGCCAGATCGCATAGCCGCCGCTGCCGTGCGGGCCCGGGCGGTATTGCAAGGTGGCATCGAACTCGTAGAACGGGGCACTGAAGGTACCGGCAAAGCGACGACGAAAGGTGACCATGCCGGTCTGGCGGTTGAAACCACTGCCGTCGTGCTTGAACAGCCGCAGATAGCGGTCGAAAAGAAAATCCCAGCCGACAAAGCCCATGAAAATGCTGAAGACCATCGCAGCGCAGAACCATAAGGCATCCACGGCGCCCGGCGCAGGATAGGCAATCAAGGCCGCCAGCAAAGCAAGACCAAAAGTGATTCCGGCCTGGATGAAATAGCGCTTATATCGAGGGGGCTCGGCACCGATGTGCCAAAAGCTGAGGCCGATCATGGCAACACAAGTAAAAGATGTCAGAAAAACAAAAGTCATTCCCCAACTACTACCTTTAGTCTCATCCCAACCCCTAAAAACTGGATCGGTAGTACTCCCTATTGCAAACATCCACCAAAACCAGGGACCAAAAAGTATCGATGCATATTTCAAATACGGCTGCAGCATCATCAACTTGCTACTGTTCTCGAAGCGCCACTCCTTTTGATTGAGATAGCAATCTTCCTCGCTGCGGTTATCCAGAAACGGCCTGAAGTCCGGCTGGAGCTGGCTGTCGATATCCTGCCAGGGCTCCAGTCTGGCGTAATGGCCCCAGGTCAAGGGGATACGGGTCACCCCGCCACGCTCCGCCTCCTCTGGCCAGCGATGCGGCGGCTGGGGCGGGATGGCGTTGCTGCGGTAGGCCGAGGTGGCGTAATAATCCGGCGCGGAAGCTCCACTCATGACTTGATAAACTCGCTGTGTTCTATGGCCCAGTAGGGGAAGACGGTATCGCTGTCGGTGGGTCGTTGACCGGGTGACGGCGGTTGCCACTGCGGGGCTCTGACGTTATCTCTATATTCATATTCCCCAGCGGCTCAACCCAGCATCACGATGCCCTGACCCTGCTGCATTGCGTAATAATTCTGGACTGTCAGGCTCGGGTCGATCCTGGCTTGCAGGATGCAGAGCTGTTGCTGCCAGGGATACTCCCGGTTGCGCTTCATCTGTTCCGCCCGGCCCACGCGGGACCAGCGGCGGTAAGTAGTGTCACGCCAACGGCGTGGCTCACGGCTGGCCTGGCGGTCGTGCTCTGCGGTGGCCGGGTCGAGATGGCGGAACTGTTCGAGTAGCGGCAGTTCTGGCAATGGCTGGGTCACGTCCATATAGCGTTGCAGGGTGTCCCAGAAGGCCAACGCCTCTTCCAGCTCCATGCCCAGCGACTGCATCTTGCCACCCAGAAACAGCTCGCCATGGGCATAACGGTGATGCAGCCAGATCGCATAGCCGCCGCTGCCGTGCGGGCCGGGGCGGTATTGCAAGGTGGCATCGAACTCGTAGAACGGGGCACTGAAGGTGCCGGCAAAGCGACGATGAAAGGTGACCATGCCGGTCTGGCGGTTGAAACCACTGCCGTCGTGCTTGAACAGCCGCAGATAGCGGTCGAAAAGAAAATCCCAGCCGACAAAGCCCATGAAGATGCTGAGGAGCATACCCCCGCAGAGCCATAAGGCATCCACGGCGCCGGGGGCGGGATAAGCGACTAGCGCGGACAGCAGGGCAACGGAAAATGCGACACCGGCCTGAATAAAGTAGCGTCTATATCTTGGAGGCTCGGATCCGATATGCCAGAAGCTCAAACCTGTCATTGCTATAAAAAGAAAGATGATAAAACTAAGAAAAGAAATCTCCCAAGAAAGATTACCGCTTTCACTCCATCTATTAAGGGTAAGATTAGCTGCGTTAGTAATAGAGAACATCCACCAAAGCCAGGGCCCAACAAGTATGGACGCATACTTCAAGTACGGCAGCAATATCATCAACTTACTGCTGTTCTCGAAGCGCCACTCCTTTTGATTGAGATAGCAATCTTCCTCGCTACGATTATCCAGAAACGGCCTGAAGTCCGGCTGGAGCTGGCTGTCGATATCCTGCCAGGGCTCCAGTCTGGCGTAATGGCCCCAGGTCACTGGGATACGGGTCACCCCGCCACGCTCCGCCTCCTCTGGCCAGCGATGCGGCGGCTGGGCCGGGATGGCGTTGCTGCGGTAGGCCGAGGTGGCGTAATAATCCGGCGCGGAAGCTCCACTCATGACTTGATAAACTCGCTGTGTTCTATGACCCCATGGCTCTGACGTTATCTCTATATTCATATTCCCCAGCGGCTCAACCCAACATCACGATGCCCTGATTCTGCTGCATCGCATAATAATCCTGCACTGTCAGGCTCGGATCGATCCTGGCTTGCAGGATGCAGGGCTGTTGCTGCCAGGGGTACTCCCGGTTGCGCTTCATCTGTTCCGCCCGGCCCACGCGGGACCAGCGGCGGTAAGTGGTGTCACGCCAGCGGCGTGGCTCACGGCTGGCCTGGCGGTCGTGCTCTGCGGTGGTCGGGTCGAGATGGCGGAACTGTTCGAGTAGCGGCAGTTCAGGCAGCGGCTGGGTCACGTCCATATAGCGTTGCAGGGTATCCCAGAAGGCCAGCGCCTCTTCCAGCTCCATGCCCAGCGACTGCATCTTGCCACCCAGAAACAGCTCGCCATGGGCATAGCGGTGATGCAGCCAGATCGCATAGCCGCCGCTGCCGTGCGGGCCGGGGCGGTATTGCAAGGTGGCATCGAACTCGTAGAACGGGGCACTGAAGGTGCCGGCAAAGCGACGACGAAAGGTGACCATGCCGGTCTGACGGTTGAAACCACTGCCGTCGTGCTTGAACAGCCGCAGATAGCGGTCGAAAAGAAAATCCCAGCCGACAAAGCCCATGAAGATGCTGAGGAGCATACCCCCGCAGAACCATAGGGCATCTACGGCCCCTGGGGCGGGATAAGCGATCAGCGCGGCCAGCAGAGCAATGGAAAAAGTAACGCCAGCTTGAATAAAGTAGCGCTTATATCGGGGAGGCTCGGCGCCGATGTGCCAGAAGCTGAGGCCGATCATTAGCACAGAAATAAAAGAAAGCGCAGCAATATAAAATGTCGCCAAGTTGATTTGTCCACTTTCTACTAACCCGTTTGTGTATGGTTTAAGAGCATTGACTATGCCCCCCCCCCCTGCAAACCACGGTATAAAAAGTATCGATGCATATTTCAAATACGGCTGCAGCATCATCAACTTACTGCTGTTCTCGAAGCGCCACTCCTTTTGATTGAGATAGCAATCTTCCTCGCTACGATTATCCAGAAACGGCCTGAAGTCCGGCTGGAGCTGGCTGTCGATATCCTGCCAGGGCTCCAGTCTGGCGTAATGGCCCCAGGTCACTGGGATACGGGTCACCCCGCCACGCTCCGCCTCCTCTGGCCAGCGATGCGGCGGCTGGGCCGGGATGGCGTTGCTGCGGTAGGCCGAGGTGGCGTAATAATCCGGCGCGGAAGCTCCACTCATGACTTGATAAACTCGCTGTGTTCTATGACCCAGTAGGGGAAGACGGTATCGCTGTCGGTGGGTCGTTGACCGGGTGACGGCGGTTGCCACTGCCGTGGCTCCGGCTGTGGCAGGGTAATATGACCATAACCCGGAAAAGTATCATCTGCCCGACAGACGCGATCGCCCAACTGAAACTGAGCAAATACCCGAAGGCGGTATTCAAATGCCTGGCGATAACGCCGTGGGTCGCTCACCTGCGGAACGCTGAACGCGGACGGCAGCACGAACAGCAGACGGCTGGCGTCAAGCATCACAGCACCTAGCCGCGTCTGAGGGATATGCTGGTGGCGGTTGTCCCAGCCACTGCCGTAAGTCCGGGTGCGCTGAGCTTCCCGAGCGACTATCTGGATATCCTTGCCATCGCGAAACTGGCTCAGTAGGGGGCAGTGGAATTCCACCGCCCAGTCTTCGGCCGATAGCTGAATGCCAGCCTCGGACTCGGCGTCTTCTACCCATTGCTTATCTTGCGCTGGCGCAGACATCACCCAGTCAGCCAGACGCTGGATACGCACCTGGGGCTGGCCCAGGCTGCCGAGCAACTGCTGGTAGGCGATCAAAGGGTCTTCCATATGCGGCAACCGTGGTTTGGTGCCAAAGGGGCCGTGCTTGATGGCCTGCTCCACGGCGCCGTCTGCCAGAAAGGCGGCCCCCAGAGCACCGCCGACGACCAGCGCAAGACCAATGGCCAGCGCCCAGGGGCTGGCCAGCAGGCCGATGGTATACACCGCCCACAGTCCGGCACCGCTCATGGCAATCAGGTTGGCCAGGGCGACATCATCGTCACCACGCTTAAAGGCACGACCGGCGTCCCAGGCGAATAGAGCTGTATTGAGGCCCAGAGCCGCAGTGGAACCGATACGCGACCAGTTCAGCCAATGACTGCCGGTGCGTTTGATCAAGTTTTCCGCCCAGAAGCCTCGGGTCTGGAAGCGGCCTTTTTCCCAATAGATGTACCAAGTGGATTTGTTCGCATTATCTGCGAGAATTTTCAGAGCGATATTATTGGAAGCGATACCTAAATCGACGGTGGCAATACCAAGTCCAATATACATTCTGGTATCGTCTTGGTTCCTCATAAATTCATTTGAGCCAGCGACGTTCGCATACAAACTAACCACCGCACAAGCCGCAGCTATACCCGGCAACACCGTGCTTTTGGACAACGCATTCAACGCCTGCTGGTTACCCACCCCGTGCCGCCACTGCCTGAACTCTTCCACCAGAGGATCATTGGCTTGCGCAGTGACCACCATCACCCGCCCCAACTCGCGGGAGGCGAAGCCCATGCGCTCGGCGGCCTTGCCACTGCTGGTGGCCAGTGTGCCGCCCGAGCGGGTCTCCAGGTTGGCGTACAGGTAGTTCTGGCGGGTCAGAGTGCCGCGTTCGGCGGCGGTCAAACCGAAACTGACACCCCCGCCGTGCACGCCCAATACCACCCTGTTTTTCGCCAAGGCCTCGCCCTGCGGCAGAATACGCAGCCCGGCGGCCTGCGAGTGCAGACGGTTGGCCAGATTCAGGGTCGGCACAAAGTGCCGGTGCAGCTCCACCTGAGTCACGCCAGGGCTGTTGCCCAGACGTTTGACCACGCTGGCGCTGGCGACAGCGAGGTGGTTTACCAACTCATCCAGCGCGGCCGAAAAGCTCTGCCCGGCCGGTGAGAAGCTCAGCGTGGCGAGGGTGCTCAGGCCCATGCGTGCGGGATCGGCTGAACGCTGATTGTCGCTCAGGGCACGCAGCGCCTGAATGATCTCGGGCTGGTCCGCCTCATTCGCCGGAAAAAGATCGCGCGTAATGGGATCGGTACCGTCTATCAACCGCTTAGCCTGCGCCAGGGTCTGGGCGGCGAGTTCGGCGTCGGGCTGGTCGACACAGCGGGGGTCACAGTCTTCGGGTGTGCGGTTGAGCACTTCAAGCATCTCGACCAGCACCGCATAGGGCTCGGCCAGTAACTCATCGGTGCTGAACCGCCAGTCGCTGTAGAGCTGGGCGACCTGATGGCGCAACAGCGCGAGCACACGGCGTTGCTGCAGGGCCAGGTAGTCACGCAATGACTTGCGTTCATTGTGCAGGTTGGTGGCCCGAAGGGCTTGCCAGTCAATATGATCAGCAAAGCTACGCAAGGGCGCGTCGGGCGCGGAAGCGCCCTGATAGAGCAGGTCCGCATAATGCCCATGAGACTGGTACGGCACCAGCGCGTTGAGCACCTGCAGCAATTCGGCAGCCAGCCGGGATTGCGCGACGGCATGGCGCAAGGCAAACAGGGGGTCATCCAGCATCAGTCCGACCAGCTTGGGATGGCCGCGCAGCTTGTAGTCGGTGAGCAGGTCGGTAAAGCCATCGATGGACGGTGGCGAGTCTGGAGCCGGTTCGCCCGTGTGGGCGGCCAGTTCTTGCTGTCGTTGTGCGAGGGTATTCAGCAGACACGCAGGCGGCAGCTCGCCAAGATTGGGGCTGAGCAGGTAAGGATCTTCCAGCAGGGTTTCCAGATGCAGGTCGCGGGCACAGAGCCCGCGTACGTTGCGATCAATCTGAAACGCAGGCGCCGCCTGGCTGGGCTGCCATTGCTGTGGATCCACAACCGCCGCGGCCCAGGCCGGAACCAGCGTCTGGGCGCGCGCATCGATACGTTCCGGGCGGGCTTCCAGCCACTCGATATAGCGCCAGGGCCAGGGCATTTCGCTGTAAGCCAGGTAAACCTGATCAGCCACATAGGCGCCCTGCACCATGGCGGGTAATACCAGGCTGTGCTGCTCGATACTTACCGGGGGTCGCTCGTCAGCTATCTTCTGCGCGGCTGCCTGCTCACGCCAATGGGCCACGTCCACATCGAGAAAACCACCCTGGCCGTCGCTTTCCAGCTCACGCCAGAGCCTGTTACGCCAGAAGATATAAAGCCGCCCTGCGCGTAACATTGCCCCTCGGGGCGACTCATTATAGCTCTCACGTCCTGGCAGTCGCCCCATGGGCACGATGGTCAGGAAGGTGTTCTGTTGGATTTCAGGCTCTTCCTGGTGGCTGCGCATGTTTGATTCAACCGGCAGTTGCAGCGTGCCGCCATCGGCTCGCGGAATACTCAATACCAAACGTGCACGTTCCGAGGTGCGATAGGTAGCGCGTTTGCGCACACCATGCGCCAGGGGTTCGTCGGTGAAGGTGGTCATGCATCGTCCTCCGGCTGCATGACCTGGACGTGGGTCATGCCGTTAGCGTCTCCCCAGACATCCGTTATCAGCGATTCATCCAGCCCGGCCTCATGTGCTGGTGGCGTGTTGCCGGTCGCAGACTGGAGCACTGCGCCTTGGCCGGCGATGTCTGCCAGGTTGGCCGCAACAGGCAGCACCGGTGCCGCGCCCGATCCACGTCCCGGCGAGCCTCCCGAGTTCAGCTTGATCGAGGCACCCTTGAAGGTGACGCCGCTGGCATCGATCCTGATAAAGCTGCCACCAGCACTCAGGGTCAGTTCGCTGCCGGCTTCGATGACCATTTTCTGGCCGGCCTTGAGGTGAATCTCGCGGCCGGCCTTGGTCAATTGCGCTTTACCCAACTTGATATGCTGGCTGGTGCCGACCGTCAGATGATCATCCGCCTTGATCTCGGTCTTGCGGTCGCCGTGGGTGGTGTGGTGCTCTTCAGCCATCAATTCCGTGTAGCTGTTGGCTTCCACGCGATCATGACGTTCGTTACCCACGCGGATGGTCTGGTCGTGTTCGATGTTCTCGTCCCAGTCGCGCTCGGCGTGCAGGTAGATCTGCTCTTCGCCTTTCTTGTCCTCGATACGCAGTTCGTTGTAGCCATCACCGCCACCGCCCGGTGCCGTGCTCAGGCTCTTGAATACGCTGCGGGTTTTGTGGGCGGGCAGTTCATACGGAACCGGGTGGGTCTTGTGGTACAGGCAGCCAGTGACCAGCGGTTGATCCGGGTCACCCTCAAGAAAGGTGATGAGCACTTCCATGCCGATGCGGGGGATGGCGATACCGCCGTAGCTATTGCCAGCCCAACTGGAGGAGACTCGGAGCCAGCAGCTGGTCTGGTCATTGCCCAAGCCGTCGCGGTCCCAGTGAAACTGCACCTTGATGCGGCCGTATGGGTCGCAGTGGATTTCTTCGCCCTGGGGACCGGTGACGACGGCGGTCTGGCTGCCGAGAACTGTGGGTTTGCGGTGATTCAGCTGGGGTCGGAAAGGCACATCCCACGGGGTGGCAGTGAACTGGTTGCGGTAGCCCTGGGTGAATCCATCTGATGCTTTGACGTCGCTGGTGACCGACTCTTCCAGCACTTGCGGCTGTTTGCCCTGGTGCTGAATGCTCGTGATCAGCCACAGGTCGTTCCAGTCGGCTCGGGGATGTTCGGACAGGGTGAGAAAATGGCCGCTGATCAGTGTGGGGACATCGCTCTTGCCTTCGGCCAGCCGGTAGTCGCTGCGGTGACGTTCCAGGCTGCGTCTGGCCAGGTGTTTACCACGCGCGCGTTCGCTGAACAGGCCGGGGTAGTCGTAGTCTTCCAGGTCGGGTAGCGGGATGGGCTGTTGATCATCCTCGGCGGGCTGTTCGGTCTTGTGCGCGGCTTCCATCAGCAGATGGGGTTTCTCGAAGTCGTAATCCCGGCGGGTGACGCGGCTGGGGCGGGTTTCGACGCGCATCGCGAAGCGTTTGATCACCGGCTCGTCGGCGACCAGACCGCTGTCCTGAATGTACGCGGTAGGACGGGTCAGTTTGGGAAAGCCGGTCTGGTCGTCGCCGAATACCAAGAGATGGTTATCGGTGCTGTGTTCGAAGTGGTAGTGGATACCCTCTTCTTCGCACAGGCGCTGGATAAAGTGCAGGTCGGTCTCGTCGTACTGGGTGCAGTAGTCGCGCTGTGGGTAGTCCGTATTCAATTGAAAGCGGTAGGCATCGGCCTGGATGCCATGGTCTCTGAGTACCCGGGCGATGATCTGCGGCACGGTGAGGTGCTGGAAGATGCGCTGGTTGGTGCGGTGGCCGAGATAGAACAGGTGCGGGACCAGGTCGATATGGTAGCGCGTCAGGCGCTTGCCGGCATCGCCCTGGGCGACGCGGTGGATCAGGCCGTGGATACCCTTGCCCTGGCCTGCAAAGCTGAAAAAGGCCGGTTGCTGCAGCAGACTGTCGATATCCAGGTCGGGGCGTTCGCTGACCAGTTCCAACTGGAAATGGTACGGCTGACTGATATGCTCGACGCCCTCGAAGGACAGAACCTTGAAGTCGTGGCTGATGCCGGGGATAGCGAGCGTGAAGTGGGCCTGGTTGGCGGCGGCGAACATCCGATGTTCCTTATGTGCAGTGTGATGCTGGTCTGGCTGAAAGCGACATGGCCGGGTTGGGCGCGCGCAGATTATCGCAGATTGGGGTGGGGATTTATGTGAGCCAGTCGGCAAAACGGGGCGCGAGGGCTGGATGAAAGACCAACAAGATCAAGGGGATATGTGCGCAAGATGTTGCGCAGATGGGATGACCTTTCAATCGGGACTCTAGCTGCCGCAGAATCAGCTAGTTGAGAGAGTGGCGCTCTTTGCCTGCAGTTAGTACCCTCCTGTAACTTGTAACTTGTAACTTGAATGCAGGCTTCCTCTCATGACCGCTCCGCTTCCTACCACCATTACATTGCACAAGGCCTCTCGCACGCTGGAGCTGGGCTATGCCGACGGCAAGCAGTTTTCCTTGGCCGCTGAATATCTGCGCGTGATGTCCCCCTCTGCAGAAGTACGCGGGCATGGTAAACCCGTGCTGCAGACCGGCAAACAGCATGTCGCTTTGGTTGGTGTCGAGCAGGCCGGACGCTATGCCCTGAAATTGACCTTTGACGACGGGCACGACAGCGGGCTCTACAGTTGGGACTACCTCTACCAACTGTCTACGGAGCACGAACAGCTATGGCAAGCCTATCTTAAGCAGATCGCTGACGCTGGCGCCAGCCGTGATCCGCACACCTCCACCGTGCGCCTGCTGCACTAAACACGGGCGTTGAGCTATTACCGCCCAGCGCACCGGAGCAATCCCCCCACCTTGCAGCAAAATTGGTTTAACAGCCTGCTCCGTGCGTGCTAACTTGTCTCACATCCAATCACTTTTCGAGACCATGCAGAGCGCTGTAACAGGTTTCCCGGCCTTACCGATTGCCCTGTTTTTCTGCCGAACCAGTCACGCACCGGAGCTTTACCAGATGGCCCATAAAAAAGACGAAGAGCTCGGCCTCCAAGCCAGTGACAACATACTTGGCCCCAATCCGATCATCGGCGCACCCACCCGCGACATCATCAGTACCGCGCGCCAGGTCATGCGCCAGACCATCAAACAACCCGTGCACAGCCTCAAACACGTCGGCCTGCTTGGCCTCGCGGTCAAGGATGTGCTGCTCGGACGTTCAGAGATCGCACCTGACCCGGCAGACAAGCGCTTTCTGGATCCCACCTGGACGCAGAACCCGCTGTACAAACGCTATATGCAGGGCTACCTGGCCTGGCGCAAGGAGCTCAATACCTGGATCACCAGTTCAAACCTGCCCACCCAGGATGTTGCGCGTGCGCAATTCGTCATTTCGCTGATGACCGAGGCCATGGCGCCAACCAATACCGCGCTGAACCCTGCCGCGCTGAAACGGTTTTTTGAAACCGGCGGCAAGAGCCTGTTCGACGGCCTGACCCACCTGGCTCAGGATATGGCCAACAATGGGGGCATGCCCAGCCAGGTCAACATGAATGCCTTTGAGGTTGGCAAGAATCTGGCCATTACCAAAGGCTCAGTGGTGTTCCGTAACGAAGTGCTGGAACTGATTCAGTACAAGCCGCTGACCGAAGAGGTGTACGAGAAGCCCGTATTGGTGGTCCCACCGCAGATCAACAAATTCTATGTATTCGACCTGTCGCCAGAGAAAAGCCTGGCGCGCTATCTGACGCTCAACCATATGCAGACCTTCGTGGTCAGTTGGCGCAATCCGACCAAGGCCCAGCGCGAGTGGGGCCTGTCGACCTATATCGAGGCACTCAAGGAAGCCATCGATGTGGTATTGAAAATCACCGGCAGCAAGGACCTGAGCATGCTCGGCGCCTGCTCCGGCGGTATAACCACGGCTTCACTATTGGGTCACTACGCAGCCCTGAAAGAGAAGAAAGTCAGCTCCTTCACTTTGCTGGTCAGCGTGTTGGATACCGGCATCAAGACCCAGGTCGCGCTCTTTGCCGACGAGAAATCCATCGAAGCAGCGCGGCGCATGTCCTATCAAAGCGGCGTGCTAGAGGGCAAGGACATGGCGAAGATCTTCGCCTGGATGCGCCCCAACGATCTGATCTGGAACTACTGGGTGAACAATTACCTGCTGGGCAATGAGCCGCCGGTATTCGATATTCTGTTCTGGAACAATGACACCACGCGCCTGCCGGCTGCATTGCATGGCGAATTCCTGGAGATGTTCAAGACCAACCCACTGACCCGGCCCAAGGCGCTGGAGGTGTGCGGCACCCCGATTGATCTGAAGCAGGTCAAGGCCGACTTCTTCTGTATCGCCGGCTTGAATGACCATATCACCCCGTGGGACGCCTGTTACAAATCGGCCAAATTACTGGGCGGCAAATGTGAATTTGTGTTGTCTTCCAGTGGTCATATCCAGAGCATTCTCAATCCTCCGGGCAACCCCAAATCACGGTTCTTCACCAATACCGAGATGCCCGAGGACCCGAAAAAATGGCTGGAAACCGCCACCAAACAGTCAGACTCCTGGTGGCAGTACTGGCGTGACTGGCTGCATGCCCGTGGTGGCAAACTCAAAGCAGCGCCCGCAGTGTTGGGCGATGAAGATTTCCCGCCGATGGAAGCGGCGCCAGGGACTTACGTCCACGAGCGCTAGGAGCGCTCTCAAGAGACCCATACATGCCCCAATCTTTTGTCTTTCGTACCATCGAACTCGATGGTCAGGTATTGCGAACGGCTGTGCGGCCCGGCAAGGAACATATGCCGCCGCTGCTGATCTTCAATGGTATCGGCGCCAACCTCGAGTTGGTGTTTCCGTTCGTCCAGGCTCTGGATCCGGATATGGAAGTGATCGTTTTTGACGCGCCCGGCGTCGGCGGCTCCTCCACACCTTCGACTCCGTTTCGATTTCCCGGCCTGGCCAAGCTTGCCGCACGGATGCTTGATTACCTGGACTACGCGCAGGTCAATGTTATCGGCGTATCCTGGGGCGGGGCGCTGGCCCAGCAGTTTGCCCGGGATTACCCCGAGCGCTGCAAGAAGCTGATTCTGGCTGCCACCGCTGCCGGCATGATCATGGTGCCCGGCCGTCCGCATGTCCTGTGGAAAATGGCCAGTCCGCGGCGCTATCTGCAGCCGTCTCACGTGGTCAAGATTGCGCCGGACATCTATGGCGGTGCGTTTCGCCGCGACCCCAACCTGGCTCGCTCGCATGCCGCCAAGGTGCGCTCATCGGGCAAGGTCGGCTACTACTGGCAGCTGTTTGCGGGCGTCGGCTGGACCAGCGCATTCTGGCTACACAAGATCAAACAACCCACGCTGATTCTTGCCGGCGACGATGATCCGATCATTCCGCTGGTGAACATGCGTATGCTCGCCTGGCGCATACCCAATTCCGAGCTGCATGTCATCGATGACGGCCATCTGTTTCTGGTCACTCGCGCGGACGCGGTAGCGCCGATCATCATGCGCTTCCTCGCCGAGGAAAAGCACCCTGCGGTCATCAGACCGCCGGCCAGCGCCGTGATCAAAGGCTAAGCTCGCCCGCCGCTCTCACCCGTATCTGGACAAGGACTGCTGGATGCCTGCATCAAGAGACCCCGCTTCTCACACCGCGATCAGCGGGGATCTTGCTGACAGTCTGCTGACGCTGCTGAAAACACTTCCAACCCAGCCCTGCCATCATGTGCGGCATACGCTGGCTATGGGCATAAGGCTGCTAACGGCACTGCGTGGTAGCAGCGAAGATATTTCCTTGGCTGCCAGCACCCATGACGTTGGCGATATCGGCTGGCAGCAACCTCTGCAGCGGCGTTTGTTGCAAGCCTGGCAGAGTTGGCAGGAAGGCTCAGCGCTGTGGCTGCAGAATCTCGATCTGCCGGATGCGGATCGTCAGCGCCTGGCCTGGCTCAACAGGCAACTGAGCGCCGCCCTGGCACCGGCCAATAGCCCGGCCAATCCGCTGTTCCTGCATGAGTTCAAGCGCAGCAAAGGCCGCAGTCTCAAATCCGGACTAACGCGTCTGGCCAGTGATCTTGCTCTGGGCCAGCCGCTGGCACCCTTGATTGACCAGGACGATTATCTGGTCGGCCGCGACCTGGCAACCACCGAGGGGCAGGTGGTACTGCGCGACGCCCTGTTCGAACTGATCCAGTACAAGCCCAGGCAAACCCAGGTGTACCAGCGCCCACTATTGATCATACCGCCGCCCCTTAACCGCTTTTACCTGCTGGACCTGAACCCGCAGCAGAGCCTGATTCGGCACGCGCTGGATCAGGGGCTGCAGGTATTCCTGATCAGTTGGCGCAACCCCCAGCCGGAACACTGTGAATGGGGCTTCGCCCAGTACGTCAGTGCCAGTGAACGCGCCCTGGCGGCCACCAGTTCCATTACTGCCAGCCCGCAGACGAGCCTGCTGGGTGTTTGCGCCGGCGGCCTGCTTGGCCTGTTGTTACAAGGCCTGTTACAGGCACGGGGCCAGAGCGCAAGACTGTGCGCCGCAAGCTATCTGGTCACGCCGATTGACCCGCGCCTGGATACCCCACTGGTGCGCCTGTGCGGCCCGGCCACGCAACAGCGCCTGCGCAACCGCGTATGGCAACAGGGTTACCTCAGTGCCGGGCAACTGTCGGCCAGCTTTGCCTGGCTCCGGCCGGAGCAATTCGTCTGGCCGCAGGCACTGGCCCGTTATGCGCTGAATCAGCCGCAGGCCAAGCGCGATATTCTCTATTGGAGTCAGGACAGTACCCGGCTGCCGGCTCGCCTGGTCGACGACCTGATCGACCTGTTCCAGCGCGACCCGCTCAGCCGTGCCGGGCACCTTTGCCTGATGGGGCAACCTATGGATCTGCCTAGCTGCAGCATCCCAACCTGGCATCTTGGCGCCCGGCGTGATCACATCGTCCCCTGGACCAATTGTTTTCCCGGTCACCGCCTGGGCGGCGACGCCCATTTTGTACAGAGCCATAGCGGCCACATACAGAGCCTGATCAATCCGCCTGAGCATCCGGGCGCGATATTGCGCAGTGGCCCGGCAACAGGTGATGCAGCGAGCTGGCTGGCTGCCAGTGTCGAACACAAGGGTAGCTGGTGGCCGCACTGGAGCAACTGGCTGCGCGGCCACAGCGGTGCCTTGCACCCCGGCCCCACGAATCTTGGCGGTATTGGCCATCCCACACTGGGGCCCGCGCCCGGACGCTACATACATGATTGCTAAAGGAGCCGTATGAAGACCCGGGACCGTATTCTGGCCTGTACCTTGACGCTGTTCAACGAACACGGCGAGCCCAATGTCACCACGTTGGATATTGCCAATGAGCTGGATATCAGCCCCGGCAATCTGTATTACCATTTCCGCGGCAAGGAGGCGCTGCTCGAATCCCTGCTCGACGATTTTATCGGCAACACCCAGACACTCCTGCATCTGGAGATCGATCCGGACGCACTCAGCCCCGAAGACTACTGGCTGTTTCTGCACCTGCTGTTCGAGCAGATCATCAGCTACCGTTTCCTGTTCCAGGATCTGTCCAACCTGAGCGGGCGCTACGGCTTTATCAATCGCGCCATGCAGCACTGGATTGCAGCCCTGCGCAAGACGCTGCTGCGCGTGTTGCTTGGGCTACGTGAGCAGGGCCATATGCACTGCGATGACGAGAGCCTGGAGCGTTTGCTTGATGCCTTGTGTCAGACCTTTCTGTTCTGGCTGGACTATCAGCGCATCACCCGGGGCGACGAACAAGACGCTTCGCTTGGCGTGCGCCAGGTTCTGGGGTTGCTGTTGCCCTATCTGGATGAAGATACGCGTGAATGGATGCAGATGCTGATCGACCGCTACGCATAAAAAACCCGGCCAGAGGCCGGGTAAAGGGGACAACAACCTGAGGTTCAGTTGAGTTTGGCGCCCTTCAGCGACGCACTCAGCTCATCCAGCTTGGCCGACAGTTTCTGCAGTTCAGTGCGGCTGGGGATACCCACCCGGCCAAGCAACTGCGCACGGCCCTTCTCGATGGAGTCGACCACCTTGTCCATGCGCCCACCAGTGGCCGAATCGACCCGCGACTTGAACTCCGAACGCAGCTCTTCGATTTTGCTGCTGGCGCTTTCCACCTGCTCCGAGTAGATATCCTTGCCCTGCTTTTCAAGCGCCTGACCTTCGCTCACCAGTTCCTTGAAATAGGCTGCACCCTGCTTGCCTGCTTTGGCATAAGCACCCAGGGTAGCCAACCAGACCTGACGCGCCTGCGTCTTCAGGCCATCAGTTACCTCGGTGGCGGCATTGATGCTTGAGTCGATAAGGCGCTCTTTTTTAACCTGTGCCATGGTAGTCACTCCTCGTTGATAAAGATTCGGCTGGCATCGCTACCAGCCACATCATCGAGACTACCCAGTCAGTTTAGAAAAAACATACTAATAACCGGTCAGGCAATAAAAAACCCGACCGGCTTGCGCGGGTCGGGTTTCGCTACTGCAAGCGACTCAGGAACCCGAAGGCTTCTCAGCTGCTGGCGTGGCCGGTGCTGCCGCGGGCGCAGGCGTTGCAGCAGGTGCTGCTGGCTTGCTGGCCGCAGGTGTAGCCTTGGGCACCGCTTTTGCCGCTGGTTTGGCAACGGGTGCCTTCGCAGCAGGTTTGGCAGCGGCTTTCGGCGCAGCCTTGCTAGCGGCAGGCTTGGACGCGGCGGTTGCCGGTTTTGGCTTGACCGCGGCCCGCGCCGTTACTGGCTTGCTGGCTGCCGCTTTAGGCTTGGCCGGTGCTTTCGCAACGGTGGCCTTGGGCTTGGCAGCCGCCTTGGGAACAGCCGGCTTGGCTGCGGCCTTCGGTGCAGCCTTGGCAGCGGCAGCCTTGGGCGCCGCTTTCGGTGCGGTTTTGGCCGGGGCCTTGCCAGCGGTCATCTTGCTGATCATTCTGGTCAGCTCGTCAACCTTGCTGTTAAGCGCCTTGACCTCATCACGCGAGGGAACACCCAGGCGGGACACGGCACTGTTCAAACGCTTGTCAAAGGCTTCTTCCAGCTCATTCCATTTTCCGGAAACACGACCCCGGGCCTTGTCGACCTTGGATTGTGCTGCGGCAACAGAATCTTTCTTGCTCTTGCTGGCTTTGCCCTTGATGGATCCAACCTGCTTGTCAATTTCGGACTTGGCGGCTTTCTCTGCCACCTCACCGTCCTTGATCAGGTTTTCGAAGAGCTTGACGCCCTCCTTGCCAACTTTGGCATAAGCGCCCAAACCTGCCAGCCAGATCTGACGTGAGTAGCTTTCTATCTCACTGACCCAACCGTTGTCTTTGTCCTGCTTTTTCTTGCCCGCCATGGAGTAACTCCTCTGTGACCTTACTTGCTGTCGATCGACTTGAGTGCAGCACTCAGATCATCCAGCTTAGCAGACAACTGGTCAATGTCCTTCTTGCTGGGGATACCCAGACGGCTCAGCGCAGAAGCCACACGGTCATCGAATACTTCTTCAACCTTGTTCAAGCTGCCACCGGTGCGTGCCTGAAAGCGCTCTTTGAAGCTTTCAACCTTGCTGTTGACCTTGCTGGTTGCAGACTCGACCTGGCTGGACACCAGTTCCTTGCCCTGCTTCTCAACGGCTTCGCCTTCGGAAACCAGCTTCTTGAAGTAGTCGGCGCCTTCCTTGCCGGCTTTGGCGTAGGCACCCAGGCCTGCCAACCAGATCTGGTGAGCGTAGTTCTTTACGTCGCCAGTGAAGGAAGCCGCTTCAACTTCGATTTTCTTTGCAGTGTTCTTGGCCATGGTAATGATTCCTTTAATAATGGATACATCGGTAGGTCGGTGTTCGACCCTTGTTGGCCAAGTTACGCAGCAAAATTAGAAAACACATACTAAAACGCCAAATCAGCTCAAATACTTGTCCAGCGCCTTGTCGATCTCGCCTTTGACCATACCCGCCATCGGCGTCAGCATCAGACCCAGCTTGACGGTGACCCGCACCTGATCTTCGGAAACGCTGATACAGCCATCGGCACCGCTGCGCTTGAACAGCAAATCGTCGCCTTCCCAGGTGCATTTTGCGTCAAGTTTCTGCGCCAGCTTGTCGGCCAGCTTCTGCGCACGCTCGCGCGCAACTTCCTTGCCCAGCGTGTGTTCACGGGTGATATCAACAGTAGCCATGTGCGTCTCTCTTCTTCTGATGGTGGGTGACAGTCAACAACGCCATAGCATGCCGTAAAGGCAGCGATGCGTCATCCGGCAGTGCGTCACTGCGTCATGCTGAAAACCCCCGCTGGGGCAAAAAAAGCGGGTAGAATGTGGGCTGATTTGCCCAGGCAGACGGATCCCATGACGGACGAACACAAGCAAGACAACACTACTCACTTCGGCTTTCAGACGGTCGCCGAATCCGAGAAAGCCCAACGCGTTGCCGATGTGTTCCACTCGGTCGCCGCGCGTTATGACCTCATGAACGACCTGATGTCAGGCGGTATCCATCGCCTGTGGAAGCGCTTCACTATTGAGCTGTCCGGCGTACGGCCTGGCAACAAGGTGCTGGATATTGCCGGCGGCACCGGCGATCTGACGCGCAAGTTCTCCAAGCTGGTAGGTCCTCAAGGCGAAGTAGTGCTCGCAGACATCAATGACTCCATGCTCAAGGTCGGCCGCGATCGGCTGCTGGACCTGGGCGTGGCGGGCAACGTGCGCTTCGTGCAGGCGGATGCCGAAGCCCTGCCCTTCCCCGACAATCACTTCGACTGCATCACCATCGCCTTTGGCCTGCGCAACGTGACGCACAAGGATCGCGCCATCGCGTCGATGCTGCGCGTGCTCAAGCCCGGCGGGCGGCTGCTGGTGCTGGAGTTCTCCAAGCCCGGCAACAAGCTGCTATCCAAGGCCTATGATCAGTATTCATTCCGCCTGCTGCCGTTGATGGGCAAGCTGGTGACCAATGATTCGGAAAGCTACCGTTACCTGGCCGAATCCATCCGCATGCATCCTGATCAGGAAACGCTCAAGGCGATGATGGTCGAAGCCGGATTTGCCCGCGTGACCTATCACAACATGACCGGCGGCGTGGTGGCACTGCACCGGGGCATCAAGCCCTGATGCTCACCCGTGCCCTGCTCTCCGGCGTGCAACGCAGCCTGGCGGCGGCGCTGGCGCGCGATCCGTTGACGGCGCGGCGCCTGGCCAAGCTGGAAGGCAAGGTGATCCTGATCCAGGCCCGCGAGCCGCAATGGCAATTGTATTTGCTGCCAGGCACTCAGGGCATAGAGTTGCTGGCTACTAGCGACCAGCTTCCCGACTGCACACTGAGCGCCCCCAGCACACTGCTGGCGCGGCTGATGGTCAGCGACCAGCGCCAACGCCTGTTGCAGGAGCCGGACCTGCAGCTCAGCGGCGACAGCCAGGTACTGGTCAACCTGCAGAATGCCCTGGGCGATTTGCGTCTGGACGGCGAAGCCGAACTGTCACGCTGGGTCGGCCCGGTGGCCAGCCACGCGATAGCCAACGTATTACGCAGCGGTTGGGAATGGGGTGGCCAGGCGCAGCACAGCTTGAGCCGCAGCCTGTCCGAATATCTGACCGAAGAAGGCCGACAGCTGATCGGCACCGCAGAAGCCCGCGTCAGCGCCGATCAGCTACATCAGCTGCGCCTGGACCTGGACCGCCTGGAAGCCCGCCTGGCCCTGCTTGATGGACCCGACCCGGAAGCTCGCGACCTATGAATCTGACAGCCCTGCTGCGCCTGCTGCGTATCCTGCATATCTTTACTCGCTACCGACTTGATCAGTTGCTGGACGCCTTCCCGCTGCCCTGGGCAGGACGCTTTCTGTTGAAAATCGGGCCCTGGCGTTTGCGCCCGGCGCCCCGCGATCTTTCCCGCGGCGCGCGCTTGCGGCTGGCCTGTGAAGATCTGGGTCCGGTGTTTGTCAAGTTCGGGCAGATCCTGTCTACCCGGCGCGATCTGCTCCCTGATGATATTGCCCTGGAACTGGCACGCCTGCAGGACAAAGTACCGCCCTTCCCTGCCGATCAAGCGCGCAAACGGATTGAAGAACAGCTTGGCCAGCCAATTGAGTCGATCTTCGCCAGTTTCAGCGCCGAGCCACTGGCATCTGCATCGGTAGCCCAGGTGCACGCCGCGCGGCTGATGGACGGCACAGAGGTCGTGGTCAAGGTCATTCGTCCGGGTATCGGCGAAGTCATCGGCCAGGATATTCAGTGGCTGTTCCTGGCGGCGCGTCTGCTGGAGCGCCACTCGGTCGAAGGTCGCCGGCTGCGTCCGGTCGAGGTGGTGCGTGACTATGAAAACACCATCTTCGACGAGCTGGACCTGCACCGAGAAGCGGCCAACGCCTCACAGCTGCGGCGTAATTTCGAAGACTCTCCGCTGCTCTATGTGCCCAAGGTTTACTGGGACTGGTGTCGGCACAAGGTGATGGTCATGGAGCGCATCAGCGGTCTGGCCGTGACCGATATGCCGGCCCTGCTCGACCAGCGCACCGATATGAAAAAGCTCGCCGAACGGGGCGTTGAAATCTTCTTTACTCAGGTGTTTCGCGACAGCTTCTTCCATGCCGATATGCACCCGGGCAATATTTTCGTCTCGCGCAGTCACCCTTGGGAGCCGCAGTACATTGCAATTGATTTCGGCATCGTCGGCAGCCTGACACCCGAGGATCAGAACTACCTGGCGCGCAACCTGATGGCCTTCTTCAAGCGCGACTACCGGCGCGTGGCGCAACTGCACATCGATTCCGGCTGGGTCCCTGCGGAAACGCGTATCAATGAATTCGAAGCCGCCATTCGCAGCGTCTGCGAGCCGATATTTGAGCGTCCGCTGAAGGACATCTCCTTCGGCCAACTGCTGCTGCGGCTGTTCCAGACGGCCCGGCGCTTCAATATGGAAGTGCAGCCGCAACTGGTACTGCTGCAAAAAACCCTGCTGAATATTGAAGGCCTGGGCCGCCAGCTGTACCCGGACCTGGATCTGTGGGCCACCGGGCAACCCTATCTGGAGCGCTGGATGCGAGAGCGGGCGATGCCCCAGCATCAACTGCGCAACTGGCAGCAACAGCTGGAACAGGTGCCACCGCTATTGCACAGCACACGCCAGGCTCTGGATCGCCTGGCCCAACAGCCGATCCAGCCCGTCGTCACGCGCACCAGCAACACCGGCCTGCGACTAGCCGGCCTGTTACTTAGCCTGCTCGGCGCCAGCGGCCTGGGTACCGACCCTGCGCTATGGACCCAGGCCGAACCTACCAGTTGGTTGCTGATCGTGGTCGGGGGCTGGCTGGTGTTGCGCCGCGGCTTGCCGCGTGGTGAATAAACCCACGCCACGCAACTACCACTGGCGCGACGCGGCCCATAACTGGCACACTTCTCGATATGACTGAATCAATCGACACCAGCGCCTGGCTGGACATGATCAAATGGGATGCCGATGGCCTGGTGCCCGCCATCGCCCAGGACGTGCATACCCAACGGGTGCTGATGGTGGCCTGGATGAACCGCGAGGCGCTGCAACTGACCGCCAGCGAAGGCCGGGGCATATACTGGTCACGGTCGCGGCAGAAGCTATGGCGCAAGGGCGAGGAATCCGGCCATGTGCAGGTGCTGCACGAGCTGCGCCTGGATTGTGATGCCGACGTGATTGTACTGATGGTCGAGCAGTTAGGCGGCATGGCTTGCCACACTGGCCGCGAGAGCTGCTTCTACCGGGTATTCCGAGACGGCCAGTGGCAGATCGTTGACCCGGTGCTCAAGGACCCAAGGCAGATTTATGAACACAAACATGAATGACACCCTGCGTCAGCTCGCTGAAGTTATCGAGCAGCGCAAAAACGCCGATGCAGACAGCTCTTATGTAGCCAGCCTGCATGCCAAGGGTCTGAACAAGATCCTCGAAAAAGTCGGTGAAGAATGTACAGAAACGCTACTGGCTGCGAAAGATTGCCAGCACAGCGACGACAAGTCGGATCTGATTTATGAAACCGCCGATCTCTGGTTTCACAGCATGGTCATGCTCAGCCACCTGGGCCTTGGACCAGCGGATATTCTGCAAGAACTTGAGCGACGCTTCGACCTTTCCGGCCTGGCCGAAAAGGCCGCGCGACAACATACATAGGGCATCGCCCCTGGAGGTCTGTAATGGGTTTTGGCGGCATTAGCATCTGGCAACTGGCGATCGTACTGGTTATCGTCATCCTGCTGTTCGGCACCAAGCGCCTGAAAGGCGTTGGCAGTGATCTGGGTGAAGCGATCAAGGGCTTTCGCAAGTCAGTGAACAGCGACGAAGACAAACCCAATCACGAACACAAGACCGGCGACACGCTCGACGTCGAGCCGCAAAGAAAGCAGGAATCGCATACCAAGGACTGATCCTTCATGTTTGATGTCAGCTTCCTTGAACTGCTGGTGATCGCTGTGATTGCGCTGGTGGTGCTCGGGCCCGAGCGCCTGCCAGGTTTCATTCGCACAGTTGGTCTTATGATTGGTCGCATGAAACGCGGCTTTGCTGACGTGCGCGCGCAAGTCGAGCGCGAAATCGGCGCGGACGAGATTCGTCAGCAGTTGCACAACGAAAAGATCATGGCCTCGCTTGAGAAAAAGGCCAAAAAACCTGAGGACGATAGCTCCTCCAAGCCTGCCTCCAACGTGAAACGCAACAGCAATGCCAGCGTCACACAAGCCGATCAGACTATAGCTGCCGCGCCTGATGAACAGGCTGACCCTTCGGATACGACGGGGCATCCAGGCACGATAGGCGATCCGAATGACACCGCATCCGAGCCACAGACTCCTCCCCATGAGCGATAAGCGTACCTCCCTGCAGTTGGCTGAAGACATGCCGCTGGTTGCCCATCTGACCGAACTGCGCTCAAGACTACTGCGCATCATCCTGATCTGGATGGTCATCTTCGCCGGACTGTTCTATTTCGCCAACGATCTGTACACCTTCATTTCCGAACCCTTGCGCGCCTTCATGCCCGAAGGCACCAGCATGATCGCGACCGATGTCGCCTCGCCCTTCCTGACGCCGTTCAAACTGGCGTTGGTCAGCGCTCTATTTCTCGCCATGCCCTTCGTGCTGCATCAACTCTGGAGCTTTATCGCCCCGGGGCTATACAAGCACGAAAAACGCCTGGCCATCCCGCTGCTGGCCTCAAGTATCGTTTTGTTCTACTCCGGGATGGCCTTCGCCTATTACGTGGTGTTCCCGCTGGTGTTCGGTTTCTTCACCAGTACCGCCCCGGAAGGCGTAGCGGTGATGACCGATATCAACAAGTACCTGGATTTCGTGCTGACGTTGTTCATGGCCTTTGGCCTGGCCTTCGAGATCCCCGTTGCCACCATTCTGCTGGTACTGGCTGGGGCTGTAGACGTTGCCAAATTACGACAGATAAGACCCTATGTGGTGGTCGGCTGCTTCGTGATTGGTATGGTACTGACGCCACCGGATGTGATTTCCCAGGCGCTATTGGCTATCCCCATGTGGCTGCTGTATGAGGTCGGCATTCTGTTCAGCTCGATGCTCAAGCCGATCCAACGCGACGATCCTGACGCTGATATCGCGGACTCCGATACGGAAGACCAGCCACCGGCATGAACCTGCTGCTGCTGCGCGATGACGACTTTGTCAGTGCCGACCATGTGCGGCTGGACGGCAGACGCTTGCAGCACATGCAGCAAGTTCACCAGGCGAAGGTGGGCGACCAGCTCAAGGTCGGCCATCTGGGTGGCCTGATGGGCAGCGGCGAGCTGCTCAACCTCTCCGATACCCATGCAGAACTGCGAGTGAAGCTGGACCAGCCGCCACCGCCGAAACTGCCGCTCACCCTGTTGTTGGCCATGCCCAGACCCAAGATGTTCCGCCGGATTCTGCAGCATTGCGCGACCCTGGGTGTAGCCGAGATCATTTTGCTGAACAGCTATCGAGTGGAGAAGAGCTTCTGGCAGACGCCGTTTCTGCAGCCGGAGCAGATCGAGGAAAACTTGCTGCTCGGCCTGGAGCAGGCGCGCGATACCATTTTGCCGCGCGTGCGCATCGAAAAACGCTTCAAACCCTTTGTCGAAGACAGGCTTCCCGGCATCCTCGCCGATAGCCTGGCGCTCGTAGCCCACCCAGGCGATTATCCGCCCTGCCCGCGTGCCGTCAGCCAGCACACCACTCTGGCGATCGGGCCCGAGGGCGGATGGATACCCTATGAAGTCGATAAACTGGTCGATGCCGGCTTTCAGCCGGTGCAGCTCGGTGCGCGCATATTGCGGGTAGAAACCGCAGTGACTGCGCTGATAGGGCGCCTTTTCTAACGGGCTTCCCTCTTGCCCAGCACGACTGTAAACCTGCTTAACGCATATTCCCCTGCTCATCCATCACCCGTTTGGGCGCATGGCACCTCAAGCCTATCAAAGTTAGTCTTTATCCCTACACAAGACGCTTTTACGATCCGTATCAAAGCTAACTGTTTCGCTTGAATATTGTTGCCAAGGATAAAAATAATGAAAATGCTCCCCCAAGCACCTTACCGGCGTGCTGCTAAAGCCGCGCTCGCTGCTGCGCTGGCCCTGACCACCTTGACCGGATGCTTTTCCGGCAGCGGCGGCTCGAGCGGGTCCGCCCCCGAAGCACCTGCTGCAGACCCTTTGCGCATCAGCACCACCGAAGGTGCCGTGCAGGGCATCGCCGTGGAAGACATGCGCGTTTTTCGCGCCATACCTTACGCCCAGGCACCAGTAGGCGAACTGCGCTTTGCTGCTACTCAAGCGCCCGAGCCAAGGAGCGCAGTGCTGGAGCTCAATGAATCCTTCGGCAATATGTGCCCACAAACCAATATCACCACAAGGCAACTACAGGGTGATGAGGACTGCCTGTTCCTGAATGTCTATGCCCCCGCACAAGGGCAAGACCTGCCTGTGATGGTCTGGATACACGGCGGCGCCTTTGTATTCGGCAACGGTGGCGGAGAATATGATCCCACCCGGCTGGTCGACAAGGATGTGGTCGTGGTAACGCTGAACTACCGGCTGGGCAACCTGGGCTTTCTCGCCCACCCGAATCTTGACGACGATGCCGGCAATTTTGCGCTGATGGATCAGCAGCAAGCCCTGCGTTGGGTAAAAAACAATATCGCCGAGTTTGGTGGGAACCCCAGCAATGTGACCCTGTTTGGCGAGTCCGCCGGGGGCCACAGCGTGATGAGCCATATCGTCTCGCCCAGAGCGACAGAGGAAAACCTGTTTCAGCGCGCCATTGTGCAAAGTGGCTCTTACGCGCCCTTCCAACAACCAAAGGTGGTTGCGCAGGCCCAGGGTCAGCAGATAGCCGCTGGCCTGGGCTGCATAGACCCAGCCGATATAGCCGCCTGCCTGCGCTCTGCCAGCGTCGCGGATCTGCTGGCGCTGCAAGGCTCGCAAGGCATACCGGCTGTAGATCCCAGCGACGACCTGTTACCCAAATCGATCCAGCAGGCGCTGGCTGAGGGCGATTTCAATACCGACCTGGATATCATGATCGGCAGCAACCAGGATGAAGGAACCCTGTTTGTTGCCCTGGACGAACTCAGCCAGGGGCCCCTGGATACGTTGGGCGAGGCAGAGTATCGCCAACGGGTGGACGCGTTCTTTCAGCCGTATCAGGCGTTGGTCCCCTATGACAGCGAGCAGATCGCAACCGACTATCTGGCCCTGTACCAGAGCAGCGCGACGCCCCTGTCATTGGCACTGTCTGCCATCTGGACCGATTTCACCTTCGCCTGCAACAGCAGCGTACAAGCCGCGACCTTTGCGGGTAACGATATGAATACCTTCCAGTACTGGTTCCGTGATGAGGATGCGCCCTACACCCTGGTGCCACCGCAATTTATCCAGTTCGAGATGGGCGCCAGCCACGCCAGCGAAATCCCCTATGTGCTTTATCCCGAGCAGTTGATGCGCGATCGACATACCGGGAACGAACAGCAACTGGATACTTTGGCCCGGGAAATGGTCGATTACTGGACGACTTTTGCCCGCAACGGCGATCCGAATACCGCAGACGGCGTTGCTGCTGCCTGGCCACAGCTTGGCAGCGGGCAGCTCATGCAACTGGATGTACCTGGGGCAACGGCGGTCGCCCGCAGCGAATTTGCTGATTATCACCGCTGCGGTTACTGGGCCAACCCACCACTTGCTGTGAACTGAGACGGCATGCAGCGCTGGCTACGCCCGGCGCTGCGCTAGTCCTTGCCTCGACCCACAGCCTCGTCAAACAGGCCCGTCTCGAGCCAGGCGGCGCCGGGCTCTACCCGTATATCCCGCGCCGTGACTGGCTCGGCGCATTCTGAGCACACCAGTACCGGCTTCATCACCTGGCCGCAACCCTTGTGAACGTGCAACAGGGGCGCACCGCGCTCATCAGCCATGTGCCGGTCACCCCAACTCACCAGCGTCAGTATCAGCGGATGCAGGTCCAGCCCCTTCTCGGTAAGCCTGTACTCTTCGCGTAGCGGCCGCTGCTGATATGCCAGCTTGGTCAACACGCCATGCTCGACCAGCTTCTTCAATCTGCCTGCCAGCAGATGTCGAGTAATCCCCAGGCGCCGCTCAAACTCATCAAAGCGGCGGATACCCAGAAAACAGTCGCGCAGCACCAGCAGCGTCCATTTGTCGCCGATGACCGCCAGCGTGCGGGCCAGCGAGCAAGGCTGCTGATCCAGTTCTTCCCAGCGCATGCACACGTCCTCATCAAGAGTCAGATGTAAATAAGATGGCTTAAGCCTAACTTGACAAGTTCTAAAAAGGAACTGATTATCTATATAGTTCCAAAAAAGAACCTACGTTGTTGCCCGACTATAAAAACGCCCGAAAAGGAGCACCCCATGTCCCTACCTCCCGTTGCCTTGGTCATAGGTGCAGGCGATGCCACCGGCGGCGCTATCGCCAAGCGCTTCGCCCGCGAAGGCTATACCGCATGCGTTACCCGCCGAAATGTAGATCAGTTGAGCCCATTGGTGGATGAGATCACAGCCGCCGGTGGCAGCGCCCACCCTTTTGGCTGCGACGCGCGTGTAGAGACGCAGATGGTCGAACTGTTCGAGCATATCGAGCGGGATATCGGCCCGATTGAGGTGGTGGTCTTCAATATTGGCGCCAACGTCCGCTTCTCGATTACCGAAACCACCGAGCGGGTCTACCGCAAGGTCTGGGAAATGGCCGCACTGGCGGGCTTCCTGACCGGCCGGGAGGCGGCCAAGGCGATGCTGCCACGGCAGAAGGGCACTATCATCTTCACCGGTGCCACGGCCTCATTGCGTGGTGGCGTGGGCTTCAGCGCCTTTGCCGGTGCCAAGTTCGCGTTACGCGCGCTGGCCCAGAGCATGGCCAGGGAGCTCGGCCCTCAGGGTATCCATGTCGCGCATCCGATCATTGACGGCGCGATCGATACCGCCTTTATCCGCGATACCTTTCCCGAGCGCTATGCACTGAAAGAACAGGATGGCATCCTCAATCCCGAGCATATTGCCGAGCAGTACTGGCAACTGCATTGCCAGCCACGCGATAGCTGGACCCATGAGCTGGATCTGCGCCCCTGGATGGAAACCTTTTAAGCTGGCAGTGGATCATCGGCACCCGACTAACCTGACACCAAGGACAGCATAATGAGCAAAACCATCGAATTCTTCTTTGACGTGGGCAGCCCGGCCACTTACCTCGCCTGGACGCAACTCCCGGCATTGGCGGCACGCCACGGCGCTCAAATCAGTTGGAAACCCATGCTCCTGGGCGGCGTTTTCCAGGCCACGGGCAACAGCTCGCCAGCCACGGTAGAAGCCAAGGGCCGATATACCCGTAGCGATTTTCAGCGCTACGCCCAGCGCTATGGCGTAACGCTCAATCACAACCCGTACTTTCCGATCAATACCCTGCAACTGATGCGCGGCGCGACGGCCTTTATCGGCACCGACGACTTCGATCGCTACCTGAAAGCGATCTTCACTGCCATCTGGGTCGACGAGCAGGATATGAATCAACCGGAAGTGGTCGGCAAGGTATTGGCGCAGGCCGGTTTCGATCCGACGTCAGTGTTGCAACGGATCAGTGATCCGCAGGTCAAGGAACAACTCAAGGTCGTCACTACAGAAGCCGTCGAGCGCGGCGTGTTTGGCGCACCGACCTTCTTTGTTGATGGCGAGATGTTCTTCGGCCAGGATCGGCTGGAGTTTGTCGAAGCCGCGCTGGCACGCTAAAGCTACGCCGTTGAAGGGCTATACCTCTAGCAGAAAGGTCACTGGCCCATCATTGATCAGATGCACCTGCATATCCGCGCCAAAGCGCCCGCTGGCCACAGGCGAATAGGCGCGTTCAGCCTGCGCCAGCAGATAGGCAAAGAGTTGTGCGGCATCCGCCGGTGCGGCCGCAGTCGAAAAGCCGGGGCGCAGGCCCTTGCGGGTGTCGGCAGCCAGGGTGAATTGCGATACCAGCAGCAAACCGCCGTGAACGTCCTGCACAGAGCAGTTCATCCGCCCTTCGGCGTCATTGAATACCCGGTATTTGAGCAAACGTTGCAGGAGCTTGTCAGCGCTGGCCTGAGTATCCAGCGGCTCGATGCCGACCAGTACCAGCAAGCCCTGGTCGATACTGCCCACCACGTCTCCCGCCACCTCAACCCGCGCCTGGGTAACCCGTTGCAGCAATGCCTTCATGCTTGGCGCTCGCCCTATTCCACCAGCGGCGGGAGGTTAAGCAGTTGCCGCGACAGGGTTTCGGTGGCGCGCACCAGCGCATCGGCAATACCGCTTTCGGAGGCCGCATGCCCCGCGTCGCGAATAATCTTCAGCTCGCTGCCTGGCCACTTCTGATGCAGGCTGTGCGCGTTGTCCAGCGGGCAGACCATATCGTAGCGGCCATGCACGATAATCCCGGGGATATGTGCAATGGCGTCCATGTTATCCAGCAACTGATCGGCGTCCAGAAACGCATGATTGACGAAGTAGTGGCACTCAATCCGCGCTATCGCATAGGCGCGCCGGGCATCACTGAAGCGATCCACGACCTGGGGGCTCGGCCGCAGCGTCGCACAGCGCCCTTCCCAGACCGACCAGGCCTTGGCCGCGTGCATGCGGCAGATTTCATCGTCGCCGGTCAGGCGTTTGTAGTAGGCGCTGACCATGTCGTGCCGTTCGTTTTCGGGGATCAATGCCAGATAATCTTCCCAGTAATCCGGAAACACATGGCTCGCGCCTTCCTGGTAGAACCAGCGAATATCCTGATCACGGCAAAGAAAAATACCGCGCAGTATCATGCCCAACACCCGGTCGGGGTGCGTTTGCGCATAGGCCAGCGCCAAGGTTGAACCCCAGGACCCACCAAACAGCACCCACTGTTCGATACCCAGATGCTTGCGCAGCACCTCCAGATCCTCAACCAGGTGCTGGGTGGTGTTGTTCTCCAGGCTGGCATGCGGCGTTGAACGCCCTGAGCCTCGCTGGTCAAAGGTGATGATGCGGTATACCGAAGGATCAAAGAAGCGCCGGCTCAGGCTGTCACAGCCAGCCCCAGGCCCGCCGTGAATAAACACTACCGGTAGCCCGTCGGCTTGTCCGCTTTCATCCACATAGAGCACATGGGGGGCTTCGACTGCCAATTCATGGCGGGCGAAGGGTTTGATCTCCGGGTACAACAGCTGCATGATGACCGCTCCTGGCCTGATGGGCAGCCGGAACCGGCTGCTATCTGATAAGACACAACATTACTGACCGAAGAGCGCTCTGTCTATGTTACCCACGCTTCGCATTTCCCGCCCCTGGGTCGCCTTGCTATGCGCGACTATCCTTATCAGCGCCTGCGGCTCGCAGAGTGCCGACGAGCGCCTGAACCAGAGCCTTGATGAACTCCAGGAAGGCATAGAAGCGCGCTCCACGGACCGGGTAATGGATCTGCTGCACCGCGATTTTCAGGCCAATGGTGATCTGGATGGCGACTGGGCGCGCAGAACAATGACACTGATGTTTCTGCAGAACCAGCGCATCAATGTGATTGTGATCAATCAGCAAACCGATATCGATACGGTGTACGACGGCCAGGCACAAACCCGGGCGCAGGTCAGCCTGAGCGGCGCGGAACGCTTCATACCCGATAGCTCACGCATTTACACTGTGACGCTGGACTGGATGGAAGAAGACGGAGACTGGCGCCTGCACCGGCTGAACTGGGAATAGCCCAGCCGGGTAAAGACGCAACGGATCTACGGCCTAGCCGCCAAAGGGCTTCACGCCGATCAGAACGCCGTGCAGGCCCATGGCAAAAATCACCCAGGCGACCAGACCGACAACCACGGCCAGCGCATCCATTGCACCGCGCCCGGCAGCATAGGTCACACCCGCCAGACGATCACGTCGGCGCAACACCACAAACAGCGCCACGGCCCAGGCCAGAAAACCACCGAACAGCAGCAGGTCAGCCAGGGTACCGTTGGCAAACAGGTGAGCTATCGCCCAGAACTTGACGCCCAACAGCATCGGATGCCCGACGCGCGCCTTGATATGCGTGCGGGGTATATAGGTCGCGGCCAACAGGATGAACGCAGGCACCGTCAGCAAGGCAGCCAGATGGCGAGTCCAGACGGGCGAAACCCACAGCCAGGTTGGCTCCATACGTGCCTGACCGTAACCCCAGATGATCAATACCAGACCAATCAGTGACAGCAGCGCGTAAGCGCCCTTGAACGGGAGCAGCCCCATCTTGGCGACCTGCCGGGTACGCCACTGCGCGGCAAACAGGCGGGTGGAATGCACCCCGAGAAACAACAGTAGACCAATCACCAGAGCCAGCATGGAACCATCCTTTTGCGTTATACGTTATCAGGGCGCACGGGCAGTGAGGCTTTGCCCATCGCCGGCATAGAGTATCAGGGCACCGTCCTCAGTGAAATCAAAGCGCTGTAACGAAGCAAGTGCGTCCAATACCTGCTGCTCCTGCTGCATCAGGGAAGGCGCGCAGGCCTTGCGCGTGGTTGCCGTGGTGGAAACGGTCAGGCCTTCGCCGCTGAGCACATATTCGCCACGGTAGTTGTTGCACGATGCCTGGCCGAACAGCACGCCATCCGGGCCGAAATTCACCGTCACATGCGAGCGGTCAATAATGCCGGCCTGATTGATATCCTCAACCACCCACTCGACGCCCTGCAGCAGCCGCAGGGGATCACCGCCACAACCCTGCAATTGCTGATCTCCATAGCTCAACTCGACCGTCTGTGGATAAAGCATGCCGCTCATGCTGTCCACACAGCCGGTTTGCGTCACGCGCATATCAACTTCCCAGTCGCCATCCGTCGCCCGTACCTGGCGTTCGCTGGTCGATACCACCGTCTGGGCGTAATCCGCGAGCTCTATCACCTCTTCATCCAGCCGGGACAATCGCAGCACCCCTGCCTGCATATCCACTCGCCAGAAAGGCTCATTGCCCTGAGCGACAAAGGGCTCGACAATGTCGCCGGGTGGTACGCACAGCGGATAGCGCTGGGCGTGGATGATCAGATCCGCGGTATTGCCTTTGCTCCAGAAACGGGTATCCGGATCGCCCTCGGCTTCGTAGCGCGCACCTGAAGCCGACTCGACCGGCAGTAACAAATGCTTTTCACCGTTGGCCTCCAGCACCAGCGTATCGCCCTCATAGCCGGCACTGACCTGCAGCCGTCCGCATTGCAGGACGCTGTTGAACGCTGCAGCGCGGTAAGGCATCAGGGTGACCTCGCCCAGCTCAACCTCGCCCGCTTGCGGAACAACGCTGATCGGTTCGGAGATCCAGGTAGTACGCTCATCCTCGGTCAGGGCCGCGCGTAGCTGATACTCGTCAACGCCGGCGAGATCATCAGCACTGAGTTCCAGGGCAAAATCCAAAGGTACCTGCCGGCCGTCGAGACTGAAGCGCTGCTCGGCAACCACCTCGCCCGGCTGATCGGCACCCGCCAGCTTGCGCAGCTCGATCAGCGCCTGGCTATTGACTGCTAGCGCCACTCTGGAGCGGTAGACCAACTGACCACGCAGCACCAACCGCCCTTCCTCCGAATCGGCAAGCTGGCCTGGTGCAGCGGACTCGTTAGGCACCGCTGCGGGAGCCTGCGCCACTGCCTGATTATCCTGCGCCCCATCCGAGCAGCCGAGCATGAGCAGCAGCGTGCTCACCACCCCAACGCCAAGCATCCATCTGAAAGCCGGAAATGGTCGAGGGCCAGAGGGTAGATTCATGAAAGTGCTCCGCAGTCAGGCAAGTTGTGAATTAGGACTATACCAATCAAATAGTGTTCCCCTAGCGCAGTCGTTAAGGGCCAGCGCTGGTTGATTTCGGTCAGGCCGCAGGTCACCATACACCGGCTAAGCAGTCGCCCATCAACAATTCCAGGAAACCCCATCGCCAATGCCCGACACGCCCCGCCCAAGACGCCGCAGTTTACGCATGCCGTTAGTCTTGACCGCCGTGCTGATAGTACTGGTGGGCGGCCTGTTGTTGCCTATCGAAATCAGTGACCTGTGGCGCTGGGGCGCGGACATGGCTGGGCACCCTCTGGCCGTGATCGGCATTGTAGTGATCATGGCGCTGCTGATGAGCTTCGGCTTGCCGGGCAGTTTGTGCTTCTGGCTGATAGCGCCCTTTCATGCGCCGCTGCTGAGTATCAGCATGCTGCTGGTGGGCAGCGTGGCCGGGGCCATGGGCGCCTACCGGCTGGGAAAAGGTCTGGGGGACGCCTGGCGTCCCGGTAAACTGGCCCGGCAGGTACTCGCCCTGCTCGGCAAGCGCAGCGACTTCCTGATCCAGTGTGCGCTGCGCATACTGCCGGGCTTCCCGCATGTCTTCGTCAATCTGGCGGGCGGGGTTTTAAGGCTGCCGCTGAGCGTTTTCTTCCTTGCCGCTGTAGTGGGTCTGACGGTCAAATGGACGGTTTATTCACAAGCTGTTCACGGCATGGTGTCAGCCAGCCAGGCAGAGCAAGCCTTAGGGGTGGGCACCCTGCTGCCATTGATTGCTCTCGCAGTGCTGCTCGCGGTGGGCGGGCTGGCAAAGCGGCATTTTCTCGGCACCTCAAAAGCTGACAGCCTACCGCCAGGTTGATCTCAGGACGCTTTGAGCTGAGCCACGCGCACGCGGTTACGACCCTGATCCTTGGCATCGTAAAGCGCATCGTCAGCCACCGTTAGCAGATCTTCGACCGTTTCCGCATGCTGCGGGTAGCTGGCAATGCCGAAGGAGGCCGTTACCGCCAGGGGCTCAAGGCCAGTGCCTATCTCGATGCGCAGGGCCAGGACTAACGCTCTCAACTCCTCAGCGCGTTGCAAGGCAACGGCCTGGTCAGCGCGGGGCAGAATGATGGTGAACTCTTCGCCGCCATAACGGCAGACCAGGTCTTCGCCCCTCAGATGATCCATCAGGAGTTGGGCGACCTGCACCAGCACCCGATCACCCGCGGTATGGCCGTGGTCATCATTGATCGCCTTGAAATGATCCAGATCCAGCATGATGACCGACAGGGCCGCCTGCTCACGCAGCGCCCGGCTCAGCTCGCGCTCTATGGTCGCTTCAAGATAACGGCGGTTGTACAACCCGGTCAGCGGGTCGCGCACTGATTGCTGCTCAAGGCTTTCGCGCAGACGCAGATTGGCCAGGCTGATAGACAGCTGTTCGGTCACCGAGGTGGCAAACTCGCGGCGATTTTCCCAGTCGTGTGCCTGGGCCGCATCCACACCCAGGTGCAGTACACCGAAGGTCATGCCTTGGGCAATCAGCGGGATGCACAGATGCTTCCCGGGAATCGGCGCAATATGGTTGCACACCATATCCTGGCTCGCATCCAGCACCTCGCACTGGTGCGGCTTGCCCCGGCGTATTGCCCAGCAGTCGCGGTCCGTATAATCATGGCCCGGGTAAGCCTGCTGCTTGCCCCACTGTACCGTAGTGCGCAACAGCCCCCCTTGCTCCATGCGCATCAGCAACCCACCGGTGGTGCCGGCAAACAGATCCGGCATCAGCGTCTTGGTGACCTGTACCGCCTCATCAAAGACCTGGCAGGACTGCAGCAGCTCAACCATGCTGTTCATTGCTACCAGTTCGTGGGTCCGGCTGGCCACCATCAGCTCGACCTGTTCGGACAACCCCAATCGCGCCTGCTGCTAGGCGCGCACCACTTCCTCCATGCGGGTAGCCATCTGGTTAAAGGCCAACGCCATGGAAGCCAGCTCATCATGGCCAATGACCGGCGCTCAGTAATGCAGGTCACCATCCATCACCCGTCGCGCAGCCTGGGTCATCCCGCCAACCGCCAGCGACGTGCGGTTGGCCAGCAACAGCCAGATGATCAAGGCCAGAAGCACGGCACTGCCAAAGCCAATCAGCGCAATCTGGTTGGCACGGCTGACGATCAGGATGCTGGCGCGCTGAGTATTCTGGAGGTCTTGCTGGGTGTGCTGGTTGAAGTCGGCCATCAAGGTCCGAAAGCTGTCGACCAAGCGCCGGCCCTCTTCGGACAGGGCAATATCCGGCGGTGCGTCGCCTGATCGACGATGCGCGATGGACTCTACCGCAACCTCGCGGTTCCACTTTTCAAACAGACGCTGTGCTTCATCCAGGCGAGCCAGTTGATCCGGCTGGCCCACCAGCAAAGTGCGTAAATTGGCCTGGATAAGATCGAAAGAGCTCAAGGCCTGATCATAGGGCACCAGAAAGGTGTCCTTGCCGGTAATCACGAAACCGCGTTCACCGGTTTCGGCGTCTAGAAACCGCAGGGTCAGATTGTGCGCTGCGGCAATCACCGCCTGCTCTTGCGCCAGCTTTTCGCCGGTTTGCACTGCGGTCTGCAGGGCACCATAAAGTGCCACACCGCTGACCAGCATCACGCAAAGCGGCGCCGCCGCGCCGAGCAGCATCTTCACCACAAAGGATCGGAACATTATGTGCGTCACTCCCGAGAACTAGCGTTAAAGCCAACTTGCCGTGCAAAGAGCACATCAGGGAGCCTGGGTAGAGCAGGCGTTCAGGTCGATTGACCCGTTTGTCAGGCAGTGTAACTGAGCAAACGGCTCTTTGCCTTTAATCGTTCCACTGAATGCAACTATCGTCCCATGCGCCGTTCCCTGCGCATGACAGCATGCCGGGCCACGGGTAAACTAGGCCGCCTCTGCGCCCATCTAATTTCGCCAATTACTACCTCTGCCGGGGTCACCGGCCAGGACACTCGCATGATTCGCATCAATGAACTGCAACTGCCCCTGGGGCATGCCCCGGAAGCCCTGCGCCCGGCGATTGTCGCTCGTCTGAAGATCAGCGATGCCGAGCTGCTAGATTTCAACGTATTCAAACGCAGCTATGACGCGCGCAAGAAAAACAGCGAGATCACCTTCGTCTATATCATTGATGTCACGCTGCGTAGCGAATCCCAGACGCTCAAACGCCTCGCCAATGACCGCAATATACGCCCGGCCCCGGACACCGGTTACTACCCGGTAGCCAAAGCGCCTGAGGGTTTGGCCGAGCGGCCACTGGTGATTGGTTTTGGGCCCTGCGGCCTGTTTGCTGCGTTGACTCTGGCGCAGATGGGCTTCAAGCCGATCGTTCTGGAGCGCGGCCGGGATGTGCGTAGCCGCACCAAGGATACCTGGGCGCTGTGGCGCAAAAAGGTGTTATCGCCGGAATCCAATGTGCAATTTGGCGAAGGCGGCGCCGGACTCTTCTCCGACGGCAAGCTGTACAGCCAGATCAAGGATCCCAAATTCTACGGTCGCAAGGTCATGCATGAATTTGTCCGCGCTGGCGCACCGGAAGAAATCATGTTCGTCAGCAAGCCGCATATCGGCACTTTCCGCCTGACCGGTGTGGTTTCAAGCATGCGTGAGGAGATCAAGGCACTGGGTGGCGAAGTCAGATTCGACAGCCGGGTGGCGGATTTTCTGATCAACGACGGGCGCATTGAGGGCGTCACCCTGACCAGCGGTGAAGAGTTGCGCAGCCGCTATGTGGTGCTTGCCCTGGGCCACAGCGCGCGCGACACCTTTCGTACCCTGCACCAGCGTGGCGTCTATATTGAAGCCAAGCCCTTCGCCGTCGGCTTTCGCATTGAGCATCCGCAATCGCTGATTGATCAGGCCCGCCTGGGCAAATACGCCGGCCACCCGGACCTTGGCGCGGCGGACTACAAACTGGTACACCACGCGCGCAATGGCCGCGCGGTCTACAGCTTCTGCATGTGCCCCGGCGGCATGGTCGTGGCGGCGACCTCAGAGCCAGGCCGGGTGGTCACCAACGGCATGAGCCAGTATTCGCGCAACGAACGTAATGCCAATGCCGGGATTGTGGTGGGCATTCACCCCGAGGAGGACTTCCCAGGCAGCCCCTTGGCTGGTGTGGAGCTGCAGGAACAACTTGAATCCCGGGCCTTTGAACTGGGCGGCAGCGATTACTGCGCGCCGGGGCAACTGGTAGGCGACTTTATTCGCGGCACTGCGTCGCAGAGTCTTGGTGAGGTGCAGCCCTCCTATCAGCCGGGAGTCCTGCTCGGCGACCTGGCCAAAGCGCTGCCCGCCTATGCAATTGACGCCATCCGCGAAGCACTGCCCGCCTTCGGCAAACAGATCCGCGGTTTTGACCGTGACGATGCGGTACTCACCGGCATCGAAACGCGCACGTCCTCACCGATCCGCATCAAGCGTGACAACGTCACGCTGCAAAGCCTCAATACCCGCGGCCTTTACCCCGCTGGCGAAGGCGCAGGCTATGCCGGCGGGATCCTGTCGGCGGGCGTGGACGGCATCAAGGTCGCTGAGGCCGTGGCCACGGCGATGCTGGCGGACCTGCAGGGCTGATACTCAGGCGGTCGTCAGAAACTTGAGCCAGGCTGCTTGAGAAAATCCAGTTCTGCCAGACTCGAGGGCCTGCCTAGTACGGCGTTGCGGTGCGGATAACGGCCAAAGCGTTCGATGATCTCCCGATGCTTGTGCTCGAACTTCAAGTTGTCTTCCAGCCCCTGAACCGAAAACAGCTGCACCGCAACCTCGTGGATTGCCAGCGATTCGCTGTGCATAAAGGGCATGTAAACAAACCGACGACGTTCCAGTGGCAGGCTCTGGTCAGCGCCCTGGCGCACAGCCTCCTGAGCAAGCACGAGTGCCATCTGATCACTGGAAAAGGCGCGCGGCGTATCGCTCCAGATATTCCGGGAGAACTGATCCAGCACCAGGATTTCCGCCAGACGCCCCTCGGGCGTTGCCCGCCAGCTTTCCAGCTCACCGCGTTCGGCCTGCCGATGCACGGCACCGAAGCGTTCGGCGATCTGTCGGTCAAACCTCAGGTCGACCTTCCACCACTGAGCCGGCTTGATCTCTTCAAACCAGAACTGATTAACCTCTTTAATCATAAATCCTCAGCCTTGTATCAGGGTTTTGTCGGGAGCATGCAGTGCGCATAAAAACTCGTGGTCGCAGGCCAGTCGGAAAAGATCGCCTTAACGCCGACCTGTTGCGCCAGTACGTCAATTACGGTCAACACATCACTGTCCCGGGTGATCGCTTCCTTTACGCTTTGGTAATACCACCCACCGCCCTCGGCCAGAGATCCACTGCGCTCGATTGACCAGGCAATCAGCTCGAGCCCGGCCAGCTTGGCATTCAGCGCATAGTCCGAGGGAACGATACGCTGCTGGTCATCCAGCGCGAGCAATTTCCATATTGCCGGCGCCAGTATTCGCAGCCCCTTCGCCTCCAGTTCCTTCATGTATTCCAGCGAAGCGGTGTCATCAGTCAGTGGCCGATCATCAAGATAGACCGCCTGGTGGCCAAATGCGGGAAACTGGTCGATCCAGAACAGCACATCCTGTAAACGAAACGACTGCGGCATGACCTCCGCTGGCGCGACGCCGGCGTCGATATACTCCCGAATCATCTGCCGCGCGTAGTCCTGCTGGGTGTAACTCTGCTCGAAAGGCATGCTGACCACCGGCGTTTTCAGCTCCGGGGTGAAGGCTACGCCAAGCTGCTTGAACAACTCGATGCTCTCGCGATGCGTCATAAGGGTGCCGCGCGCGGCATACAGATCGGTACGCCAGTCGGCAATGCCGCCCAGATAGTCCTCGGGCGTTGTGGCCATTGGATCAAAGGCGTCCATCTTGCCCTGCAGGCTTTTGAATTCGGCCAGGGTGATGTCGCTGGTGCGGCATTCAGCCTGCGCTTCCCGTCCGGTCTTCGGGTCAGCGGGTACAAAGGGCCGGGTGCATTTGGCATTCAGTTCGGGCACCGCGACGATATTGGTCGTGGTATGCAGGTCATCCTGGGCATGTCGGCAGACCAGTTGACGGTCCTGGGTGAAGGCCACATCACACTCGATAACGCCCGCCCCCATGCGTGCCGCAGCAACGTAGGATTCCAGCGTGTGCTCCGGAAACTGCAATGGCGCTCCGCGATGGCCGATGGAGAATCTCGAAGGCCGAATGTCCGCGGTATCGCAGGCTTTCAGTGCCCGCTTCAACGCGCCGTCTTCCAGGCCGTCCATCAGCCAGAAAGGGCGTGGGCCGAGCTCGATTCGTGGTACGCCCTGCAGCTCCGTCGACGCAGCCTGGGCAAAACCTGGCAGCGCGGAAGCCAACAGCCCCCCGGCGAGGAGCGAAGCAACAGCCAGGCTCATGGATTTCATTTTGCCTTTCCTCGTCCAGTAACGGCGGCAATCCCGCCCGAAGGTCTCCCACTGTATACCAGACCTGAGCTCTGAACCGAGCAGCCCAGCCCTCTACATAAAATAACAGCCAATAAAAAACCCGCCAGAGTGACCCCTGGCGGGTTTTGATCAGCTGGCTAGAGCTTAGTTCTTGCCGGAACGCTTACGCTCGTTCTCGGACAACAGCTTCTTGCGCAGACGGATCGACTTCGGCGTGATTTCTGCCAATTCGTCGTCTTCGATAAACTCCAGCGCCTGCTCCAGGGTGAAACGAACTGGCGGTACCAGTGCGATGGTTTCATCCTTGCCCGAGGCACGCATGTTATCCAGCTTCTTACCCTTGGTGGGGTTGACGCCCATGTCGTTGTCACGGCTGTTGATACCAACCAGCATGCCTTCGTACACTTCGTCACCATGGCCGAGGAACAGCTTGCCACGTGCCTGCAGCGTTTCCAGCGAGTAGGTCAGCGCCTTGCCGGTGGCAACAGACACCAGTACGCCATTCTGACGACCGTTCATTTCGCCAGACTTCATCGGGCCATAGTGGCTGAAGATGCTGGTCATGATGCCGGCACCGGAGGTCATGGTCAGGAACTGGTTACGGAAGCCGATCAGACCGCGAGCTGGAATGGTGTATTCCAGGCGCACACGACCCTTGCCATCCGGAACCATGTTGGTCAGATCACCCTTACGCAGGCCCATCTGTTCCATCATCGCGCCCTGGTGTTGCTCTTCCAGATCGATGGTGACGTTCTCGAAGGGCTCCTGCTTCTCGCCATCAACAACACGAATGATGACTTCAGGACGGCCTACGGCCATTTCGAAGCCTTCACGACGCATGGTTTCGATCAGTACCGACAGGTGCAGTTCGCCACGGCCGGAAACCTTGAATTTATCCGCGCTGTCGCCTTCTTCCACACGCAGAGCTACGTTATACAGCAGCTCCTTGTCCAGACGCTCCTTGATGTTACGGCTGGTGACGAACTTGCCTTCCTTGCCGCAGAACGGCGAGTCATTGACCTGGAAGGTCATGCTCACGGTGGGCTCGTCAACTGACAGGGGCGTCATCGCTTCAACGTTCTGCGGATCACACAGGGTGTCGGAGATGAACAGCTCGTCAAACCCGCTGATGCAGACGATGTCGCCAGCGGCAGCTTCGTCCACGTCAATGCGGTGCAGACCGTGGTGACCCATCAGTTTGAGGATACGACCGTTACGACGCTTGCCATCGACATCGATAGCAACCACCGGCGTATTCGGCTTGACGCGGCCACGGGCGATACGGCCCACGCCGATCACACCCAGGAAGCTGTTGTAGTCCAGAGCGGAGATCTGCATCTGGAACGGGCCTTCGCGGTCAACCTGGGGTGCAGGGACGTTATCAACAATGGCCTGGAACAGCGGAGTCAAGTCGTCAGCCAGATTGTCGTGCTCAAGACCGGCTACACCGTTGATCGCAGAGGCGAAAACAATCGGGAAATCCAGTTGCTCTTCGGTCGCACCCAGGTTGTCGAACAGATCGAACATCTGGTCTACCACCCAATCAGGGCGTGCGCCCGGACGGTCAACCTTATTCACCACAACGATCGGACGCAAGCCAGCCTGGAACGCCTTCTGGGTTACGAAGCGCGTTTGCGGCATGGGGCCGTCCTGCGCATCTACGAGCAGCAATACGGAATCAACCATCGACATTACTCGCTCAACTTCACCGCCGAAATCGGCGTGACCGGGGGTGTCAACGATGTTGATGTGGTGATCGTTCCAGTTGATCGCGGTGTTCTTGGCAAGAATGGTAATGCCGCGCTCTTTTTCCTGGTCGTTGGAGTCCATCAGGCGCTCGGTGTCGAGCTCATTCCGCTCGAGGGTGCCAGATTGGCGCAGAAGCTTATCAACCAGCGTGGTCTTACCGTGGTCAACGTGGGCAATAATGGCAATGTTGCGGAGTTTCTCGATCACTATGGACATCCTGGATTGCTTGACCGCAGTCAAGCTAACTGAAAAAAGAGGTGGGCATTATACAGACCCGGACGTGACAGTGTATGTTTTTTGTACGCCGGAGCCTATTATCGGTCATTTTAGCGGGTTATTTGCCTAAAACAGGCGCCTGGATGATGTAAGGTGCTGCGGATGAGCGCATTATATGGCGGCCAGCAAATAGCCTGGCGCTGAAGCACCAAAATAATGCATCGAACCACTTGTGAGCCCTATTTTGGTGCGCACAAAAAGAGTGCTTGCTTGCGGCATTTGTCCACGGCCCGCTAAACCAGGCTTTATAGCGAATGCTCCGAAATGGCACATCTTTTGCTCACTTGTAATGCAGGCGGTAAAGCTAGCGGTTGTGCGGGTGTATACCGCTCGAATTTAGAAGCGCCGGGCCAGATGTCCGGCAAATGATTCCTTCTGGAGGAAACCATGTCGAAAGCGATTCAATTGATCAAAGAATTTGACGTGAAGTGGGTTGACCTGCGCTTCACCGATACCAAAGGCAAGCAGCAGCACGTCACCATGCCGGCTCGTGATGTCAAAGACGACTTCTTTGAAGAAGGCAAGATGTTTGACGGCTCCTCGATTGCCGGCTGGAAAGGCATTGAAGCTTCCGACATGATCCTGATGCCCGATGACAGCACTGCCGTTATCGACCCCTTCACCGAAGAGCCGACGCTGATTCTGGTTTGCGACATCATCGAACCTTCCACCATGCAAGGCTATGAGCGCGACCCGCGCGGTATCGCCAAGCGCGCCGAAGAGTATCTGAAGTCCACCGGTATCGGTGACACTGTATTTGTTGGCCCAGAGCCCGAATTCTTCATCTTCGACGAAGTGAAGTTCAAGTCTGACATTTCCGGTTCCATGTTCAAGATCTTCTCCGAACAGGCTTCCTGGAACACCGATGGCGACATCGAAACCGGCAACAAGGGTCACCGTCCGGGCGTCAAGGGTGGTTACTTCCCCGTGCCACCGGTCGATCACGATCATGAAATCCGTACTGCCATGTGTAATGCTATGGAAGAGATGGGCCTGACCATTGAAGTGCATCACCACGAAGTGGCGACTGCCGGCCAGAACGAAATCGGCGTACTGTTCAACACGCTGGTAGCCAAGGCTGACGAAGTACAAACGCTGAAGTATTGCGTGCACAACGTCGCCGATGCCTTCGGCAAGACCGCTACCTTCATGCCCAAGCCACTGTACGGCGATAACGGCTCCGGCATGCACGTGCACATCTCCATCTCCAAAGATGGCAAGAACACCTTTGCGGGTGAAGGCTACTCCGGCCTGTCCGATACCGCCCTGTTCTTCATTGGCGGCATCATCAAGCACGGCAAGTCGCTGAACGCCTTCACCAACCCGTCTACCAACAGCTACAAGCGCCTGGTACCTGGTTTTGAAGCACCGGTCATGCTCGCCTACTCGGCCCGCAACCGTTCCGCCTCCATCCGTATTCCTTACGTTTCCAGCCCGAAAGCTCGCCGTATCGAAGCTCGCTTCCCTGATCCGGCTGCCAACCCTTACCTGTGCTTCGCCGCACTGCTGATGGCGGGCCTGGATGGTATCCAGAACAAGACTCACCCTGGCGATGCTGCTGACAAGAACCTGTATGATCTGCCGCCCGAAGAGGCTAGCCAGATTCCTCAGGTTTGTGGCAGCCTGAAAGAAGCGCTCGAGTCTCTGGACGCAGACCGCGAGTACCTGACCAAAGGTGGCGTTTTCACCGACGAGCTGATCGATGCTTACATCGAGCTGAAAGCCGCTGAAGAAATCAAGGTTCGCACCTTCGTTCACCCGCTGGAATACGACCTGTACTACAGCGTCTGATTTAGCTGGTGTAGCCTAAAAAAGGGCGTCCATTCGGACGCCCTTTTTTTTCGCCCGTCTGCCGGCGCTTGCCAGATACCCATTTGAGTGCAAGTCTTAAGACTGACCTAACAGGAGTCACTGATCATGCCGCGTATTTATCTGCCACTGGCGCTTGGCGCGCTGTTCACCGTGATGAGCCTGCCCGTGCTCGCCCAGATCTATACCTGGAAGGACGCCAACGGCAATACCATCTATTCCGACCGTCCGCACCCAGATGCCAAAACCATCGAGCTGCGCCCCACCAATACGGTGCAGCCACCTCCGACCCCCTCCTCGGCGCAAAACCGTGACTCGCAGGACAACGGGAGTAACGGCGGCCAGGCGTCCGGTGGCAATTATCGGGTATTGGAAATTGCCAGCCCGGCCAATGACGAAGCAATCCGCAGCAATGAGGGCGTGTTAAGCCTGACAGTCAACACCGATCCTCCACTCTCCAGCGGGCATTTGATGCGCGTGGTGATGGATGGCGAACTGCGCGAGGAGGCCGTCGCTGGCAATGGTCAGGCATCGCAAAGCCTGAATCTGACCGACATTGACCGGGGTAGCCACACCCTGACTGCTGTGGTCTATGACGCACGCGGCAATGTGGTCCAGAGCACGGCCGCCATTACTGTGCATGTGCAACGCACCTCGGTAAATCAACCTGGCCGCACCGGCACCAATCAGGCGCCACGCCCGGGCAACCCCAATCCAGGCTCAGGCTCAGGTAATAATAGTGGCGGCAGCACAGGTGGTGGTACCGGCAGTGGCGTAAGCACCGGCGGAGGCAGCACCACCGGCAACTGAGCCCCAATACCATCCACATCGCAGTCAGGCCGCTACCGCAATGCACCAATTTTGTGCATACTCGTCAGCAAAGCGGCCTTTTCCGTGCACCGCCCCGCCACTGTCGATTCGCATTGCCCTCTGCCAAGCGCTGCAAGGGCACGGACGCGAGGACCCGAAGATCGGCCTGAATTGCATTCCCAGCGCCAAAGCAGGCCCTCTCCCACCGGGCTGATCCCTCAGCGAGCATGTACGGCAAACCACTCGGCGGTATATCCGTAAGGCAGGCCGCACGACACAAGCAATACGCCCCGTATTGGTTCGCTTCTTGCATTTGTCTGCACACACCAAGGAATTAGTCATGCTGACCGATCGCTACCTACGCCAGATTCTCGATAACTTGACCACAGCCGTGATCCTGCTGGATGCCGAGCTGCGCGTGAATTACATGAATCCCGCCGCTGAAATACTGCTGGCGGTGAGCGGTCAGCGGGTGGCGCTGCAGCAGTTCGGCGAACTGTTCAACGATGCCGAGACCGCCGTGCAGTCGCTGGAAAGTGCGATCAATACCGGCAATCCGTTCACCAAGCGCGAAGCTCAGTTAAGCCTGACCAACGGCCAGTCGCTGATGGTGGACTATTCGGTTACGCCGATTGGCAGCAAAAGCACCAACTGGCTGCTGATGGAGCTGCATCCCCGCGACCGACTGCTGCGCATTACCAAGGAAGAGGCGCAACTGTCCAAGCAGGAAGTCACCAAGGTGCTGGTGCGCGGCCTGGCGCACGAAATCAAGAATCCGCTCGGCGGAATTCGTGGCGCGGCCCAATTGCTGGCCCGGGAACTGCCGGAGCAATCATTACGTGATTACACCGATGTGATCATTGAAGAAGCGGACCGGCTGCGCAATCTGGTAGACCGGATGCTCGGCCCTTACCGGCCGCCCAATCTGCAGCCGTTGAATATCCACGAGATTACCGAACGCGTGTTCAGCCTGATCGAGGCAGAAACCCAAGGCGAACTGAGCCTGCGGCGGGATTACGACCCGAGCATTCCCGATATTCTCGCAGACCGTGAGCAACTGATTCAGGCGCTGCTGAACATCGTACGCAACGCCATGCAAGCGATCGATGAAAGCGGCGCACTGCGCGAGGGCCGGATCACGCTACGCACCCGTGCGCTGCGCCAGTTCACCATCGGCCAGATTCGCCACCGCCTGGTTTGTCGCCTGGAAGTGATTGATAACGGCCCCGGCATCCCTGCCGAGATCGTTGAAAGTATTTTTTATCCCATGGTCAGCGGCCGAGCCGAAGGCACCGGGCTGGGGCTTTCGATTACGCAGAACATCGTCAGCCAGCATCAGGGCCTGATTGAATGCGAAAGCACCTCCGGCCGCACCGTATTTACCCTGTTCCTGCCACTGGAACCCATACCGGGAGACTAACCCTATGAGCCGAGCTGAAAACGTCTGGATTGTTGACGACGACCGATCTATCCGCTGGGTGCTGGAGAAGGCATTGCAACAGGAAGGCATGGAGCCGGTCTGCTTCGACAGTGCCGACAGCGCTCTGGCACGGCTGCAGCGCCAGCACCCGGATGTCCTGATCAGCGATATCCGCATGCCCGGCACCAGCGGTCTGGAATTGCTGGCGAGTATTCGTGAGCAATTTCCGAAACTGCCGGTCATCATCATGACCGCGCATTCTGACCTCGACAGCGCGGTGGCCTCTTACCAGGGCGGCGCATTCGAATACCTGCCCAAGCCCTTCGATGTGGATGAAGCCGTGGCGCTGGTTCGCCGCGCGCTGGCGCACAGCCGCGAACAGGATGGCCAGGAGCCCGATGCTGCGCAGGCTCGCACGCCGGAAATCATCGGCGAAGCACCGGCGATGCAGGAAGTCTTTCGCGCCATCGGCCGCCTCTCGCACTCCAACATCACCGTATTGATCAACGGTGAATCGGGTACCGGCAAGGAACTCGTAGCACACGCCCTGCACCGCCACAGCCCGCGCGCGCGCAATCCCTTTATTGCACTGAACATGGCGGCGATTCCCAAGGATCTGATGGAATCGGAGCTATTCGGTCACGAGAAAGGCGCCTTTACCGGCGCTGCCGTGCAGCGCCGCGGACGCTTCGAGCAGGCCGACGGGGGCACGCTGTTTCTTGATGAGATTGGCGATATGCCAGCCGAGACCCAGACCCGCCTGCTGCGCGTACTGGCCGATGGCGAGTTTTACCGAGTCGGCGGCCATACGCCGATCAAGGTCGATGTGCGCATCATCGCCGCCACCCACCAGAATCTGGAAGGCCTGGTGCAGGCCGGCGGCTTCCGTGAGGATCTGTTCCACCGTCTCAACGTGATCCGTATTCATATTCCCAAACTCGCCGAGCGCCGTGAAGACATTCCCGCGCTGGCTCAGCACTTCCTCGCGCGCGCTGCGCAGGAACTGGCCGTCGAGCCCAAGGTACTCAAACCTCAGACCCAGGATTACCTGCGCAACCTGCCCTGGCCGGGCAACGTCAGGCAGCTGGAAAATACCTGTCGCTGGATTACCGTCATGGCCTCCAGCCGCGAAGTGCTGGTCGAAGACTTGCCCCCGGAAATGCTCACGCAGCACCAGGACAGTGCGCCCGATGGGCATTGGGAGCACAGTTTGCGCACCTGGGCCGACCAGGAGCTGGCCCGTGGGGTGTCCAACCTGCTGGACATTGCGGTACCTGCGTTCGAGCGCATCATGATCGAAACCGCCCTTAAACACACTGCAGGCAGACGCCGCGATGCCGCGCAGTTACTGGGCTGGGGCCGTAATACGCTGACCCGGAAAATCAAGGAACTGGGGATGAATATCGACGGCGCTGACGAGGATGACAGCGAATAATACCGCCGCCCCTTAAAGCTGGCACGCTTGATGCTTTAGTAATACTGGGTGTATTTGGGGTGACTCTGGTTCAGGCAGGCCAGAGTCGCCTTTTTTTATGGGCGATCGGAAAGCAGCTGCAAGCTGCAAGCTGCAAGCTGCAAGCTGCAAGCGTAATCAGTCTTATGTTTGGGTACTCCCTCCAAGCGCTGCATCTGCGACAACATTCATTTCCGGCACTCACGCAACTTGCCGCTTGACGCTGCGGGCGCCTAAACTGCGCGACCGTCATGCCACATCCGAAGCGCCCGCCATGTTCCATATCGCCCTGCTCGAACCTGAAATCCCGCCCAACACCGGCAATATCATCCGCCTGTGCGCCAACACTGGCTGCCAGTTGCACCTGATAGAACCCTTGGGCTTTGAGCTGGATGACAAGCGCTTGCGTCGTGCCGGGCTGGATTACCACGAGTTTGCTGCGGTAAAGACCTATGCGAATCTGGAAGCCTGCCTGGCGGCAGTCAAACCCGAGCGGGTATTTGCCTTGAGCACCAAGGGCAAACAGGGCTTCAGTGATGCGGCGTTCAATCCGGGGGATCTGTTTCTGTTTGGACCGGAAAGCCGTGGGCTGCCAGCCGAGGTACGGGACGCCCTGCCTGCGGAGCAGGTGTTGCGGCTGCCAATGATGCCCGGCAGCCGCAGCCTGAACCTGTCCAACAGTGCTGCAGTGCTGATTTACGAGGCGTGGCGCCAGCAAGGTTTTGCCGGCGCCGGGCACTGAGACTCAGTTGCGGACTTTAACCACGACTTTGCCGACGGCCTTGCGTGAGCTCAGTACTTCCAGAGCGTCTTCGTACTCGTCGAGCTTGTAGGTCAGGGACACCAGCGGCTTGAGCTTGCCTTCGCTGAACCAGGCAAACAACTGCTGGAAGTTTTCCAGGTTGGCCTGTGGCTCGCGCGCGGCGAAGGAGCCCCAGAACACACCAACGATGGACGAACCCTTGAGCAGCGCCAGGTTGGCTGGGAACTCGGGGATGCGACCGCTGGCAAAACCCACTACCAGCAAGCGGCCCTTCCAGTTGATCGAGCGCACGGCCTGGTCAAACAGATCACCACCGACCGGATCGTAGATCACATCCGCGCCCTGGCCCTTGGTCAGCTCCTTGACCGCATCCTTGAGGCTGACTTCGCTGTAGTTGATCAGTTCATCGGCGCCAGCGGCCTTGGCCACTTCCAGCTTCTCAGCGCTGGACGCAGCAGCAATGACCCGCGCACCCATGGCTTTACCAATCTCCACAGCCGCCAGACCCACACCACCGGAGGCGCCGAGCACCAGAAGGGTTTCACCCGGCTGGATGTTCGCGCGCTGCTTGAGCGCGTGCATGGAGGTACCGTAGGTCATGCTGAAGCCAGCGGCCGTGACAAAATCCATATCCTTGGGCATGGGCAGCACGCGCATGGCATCAATGCCTACCTGCTCGGCAAAACTACCAAAGCCGGTCAGGCCCATGACCCGGTCACCTGGCTTGAGATGCTTGACCTTCTCGCCGACGCTGGCGATCACGCCCGCCGCTTCGCCACCCGGGGAAAACGGGAACGGGGGCTTGAGCTGGTATTTGCCCTCGATGATCAGCGTGTCAGGGAAGTTCACCCCAGCGGCGTGAATGTCGATGATCACTTCATTGGGCTTGGCGACTGGATCTGCAGTCTCTTCCAGCACCAGGTTGCTCGGCGGTCCAAAGGATTTACACAATACGGCTTTCATGACGACTCCACTGTTATCAGGACGGTTATCAGGTTTTCACACAGTCTAGTCGCATGCGGGGCAACCGGGTCAATGACCATGCCTTGAATTGATTGATACCCATAAGAGCGCAACAGGCCAGAAAAACACACGAAGGGGTTGCGGGACGCGCAGACGAAGATTGGCGGCAACGGCTGGCTCGGCTATCCTGAGGCCAACCTAACCGGAGTTCAGCTGATGCTAGTGAGAAACACCCTGTATGCCCTGCTGCTGTCGATGGCCTTCTGGCTTCCCGCTCAGGCTAATGAGACCGCGGCCCCGGCTGGCCCCCAGTATGTGGAAATGAAACCCGCCTTTGTGGGCACCATCGGGCCTGGGCCGCGCATTCAGTACATGAAGGTGGATGTCGCATTGCGCGCCAATGACCCCACCGCCGTGGAGCGTATCCAGTATCACGATCCCTTGATCCGCAACACACTGGTAGCGCTGTTCGGCCGGCAGACGCCCGAAGGGCTGGCCACGCTGGAGGGCAAGGAGCAGCTCAAGGTAGAAGCCCTGGAAGCGGTCCAGACGGTACTGGAAGAAGAGGAAGGCAAACCCCTGGTGGATGATCTGTTGTTCACCAACCTGGTTACCCAATAACCCGTCCCCAGCCCACGCAGTGATTTGCCCGCACTCTTGCAACGCGCCTGTGGCTCAGGCGCGTTGACTTAGATAGCTTTCGACAAAACGATCAAAGTCCATTTCATCTGCCGCCTCGATCGCCGCCTGCTCCGCCAGTGAACTGTCGGCCTGGGCTTTACAGGCGCGCAGCGTCTCGGCATCCAGCGGCCGCGCATGAAACTCGCGGGCATGCGCCTTTGATTGCGCCAGCGCAAAACGGAAGAAGCTGTTGTTGTGCTCGGCAAGCGCCTCAAGCACCCGGGCCGATGGGGTCAGCGCGGGGTTCTCCAGCTTGCTGCGCTGGAGCGCCAGGCTGTCGCTATAGGCACTGACCTGGTGGCTGTTATCCAGCAAGGTCGCGCACTGGGCGATATCGTCCAGCAGTGCCAGACCCCATTCCTTGAGATCGCGGGACTGTCCGTTATCACTCAACTGCAAGCCCGGCTCGCGGCCACGCTTGACTGCCAGAGCGAAGTTATCCCCGGTCTCGGTACAACCCTCTTCGGTCAGCGCGGGGCTTTCCTGCAAGGCGCAATAGAGCAGAAAGCTGTCGAGAAAACGGGCGCTGGCCGGCTCTATGCCCAGGGGCACGAAGGGATCGATATCCATGCAGCGCACTTCAATATATTCCACGCCGCGTGACGCCAGGGCGTACACCGGCTTCTCGCCACTGCGCGTCACGCGCTTGGGCCGAATCGGGCTGTAGAACTCGTTTTCGATCTGCAGCAGGTTGGTATTGAGTTGCTGCCATTGACCCTGGGCATCATGCGTACCCAACTGGTCGTAGCCTGCGTACGGCAGGCTGATCGCCTCCTGCATGCTGGCGATGTAACTGTCGAGGCTGTTGTAGCAAACGTTCAGGCCGGACTGGGCGTTGTTGTTGTAGCCCAGGTCGCTCATGCGCAGGCTGGTGGCGTGGGGCAGGTACAGGCTCTTCTCGCCCAGCGGCAACAGCTTGTGATCACGCCCTTGAAGGAAGGTCGCGCACACGGCCGGAGAGGCACCAAACAGATACATCAGCAGCCAGGCATAGCGGCGGAAGTTACGGATCAGATCCATATAGCGCTCTGACTGAAAGTCCTGCGCCGAGCGCGTATCACCCGCCTGCTCCTGAAGCACCGCCCAGAGCGGCGCAGGCAGGGAAAAGTTGTAGTGAATACCGGCAATACACTGCATGGCCTTGCCGTAACGAATCGCCAGGCCACGGCGGTACACATGCTTGAGCATGCCGACATTCGAGGTGCCGTACCAGGCAATCGGGATGTCGGCATCCACGGCGGGCAACTTGCAGGGCATGGATTCGGTCCACAGCAGTTCATCATCCAACTGGCTGTAAACGAAGCGGTGGGTTACGTCCAGATGCTCGAACAGGGTCTCGAGGCTGGTACTGACCGGGGTGATCAGCTCAATCAGCGCTTCGGAATAATCGGTGGTGATGGTCGGATGGGTCAGCGCCGAGCCCAGTGCCAGCGGGTGTGGCGTGGTCGCTAGAGCTCCCTGAGGCGTCGTACGCAGGCTTTCTTTCTCGATACCATGCTGACAGCCATTAAGCCGTTCGCGATAGACCGGTTGTGACAAGAGCTGGAGGTTGCTGCTAAACGTTGGTGACAAGGTTGCCACTCCTGAAGCTGTCCGGCCGGCGGCGCGAGATGCGCGCCAGCGTTGACGTGATTAGTATGAATCAGATCCGCGCGAAAGTGCCCAGCGCCTTGGCGACCAGAACACCTTCCTGCCATATTTCCCCATCGACAACCACGGTGCGGGTACCCGCATGTACGACCTTGCCGAAGCATTCCAGTTCGCCGCCGATCACCGCACGGGTGTAATTGATCTTGCACTCCACTGTAGCAGTGGATTCATGTGGTTCCAGCACGCTGAAAGCGGCAGCACCCATCGCCGAATCCAGCAGGGAGAAAATGACCCCGCCATGCACCCGCGCGGTACCATTGAAATGATCCTCGCGAATTGGCAGCAGCAAGGTGCACAGGCCCTTCTCCAGCGACTTGAATTCCACACCCAACAGCTTGGTAAAGGGGCTCATGCGGTTCCTCGCGATCTCTTGCAGGTTCGGGTGTTGGCTCATGGTCAGCGCTTCTTCAGGTCTTTGGCATTGGCGAACAGGTTGGCAAAGGTACCACCGGCCGGCGCTGGCGCACCAGTAGCGGCGGATTGACCGCGTCCCTGGATCTTGCCCTGACTGTTGCCACGCCCCTGCCCGCGCTCACCCTGTGGCCGCGCTGTTTGCCCGGCCTTTTCACCGGCGGCGCCGGGCTCATCGGACAGGCGCATGGTCAGGCTGATGCGCTGGCGGGGGATATCCACCGCCATCACTTTGACGCGGACAATATCGCCAGCCTTGACCACATCACGCGGGTCCTTGACGAAAGTTTCGCTGAGCATGGAGATATGCACCAGGCCGTCCTGATGCACGCCGATATCAACAAAGGCACCAAAGTTCGCCACATTGCTGACGACGCCCTCCAACTGCATACCAGGCTTGAGGTCGCGAATGCTCTCGACGCCTTCCTGGAAGGTCGCGGCCTTGAACTCCGGACGTGGGTCACGGCCGGGTTTGTCCAATTCCTTGAGGATATCGGTAATGGTCGGGATGCCGAAATGCTCATCGGTATAGCGCGACGGCTCAAGCTGACGCAGAAACGCCGAATCACCGACCAGGCTGCGAATATCGCGCCCGGTCTGGCTGGCAATACGCTCAACCAGCGGATAGGCCTCGGGGTGCACTGCCGAAGCGTCCAGTGGATTGCTGCCATTCATCACCCGCAGAAAGCCCGCGGCTTGTTCAAAGGTCTTGTCACCCAGGCGGCTGACCTTGAGCAGTTCGCGGCGGCTGCCGAAGGCACCGTGCTGATCGCGATAATCGACGATGTTCTGCGCAATGCTCGGATTCAACCCTGAAACCCGTGTCAACAGGGGCGCAGAGGCGGTGTTCAGGTCCACGCCAACAGCGTTCACGCAGTCTTCGACCACCGCATCCAGGCTGCGCGCCAGTTTGACCTGCGACACGTCATGTTGGTACTGGCCCACACCGATTGATTTCGGATCGATCTTCACCAGCTCGGCCAGTGGATCCTGCAGCCGCCGGGCGATGGACACCGCGCCGCGGAAGGTCACATCCAGCTCGGGAAATTCCTTGGCGGCCAGTTCCGAGGCCGAATACACCGAGGCACCCGCCTCCGAGACCATGATCTTCTGCATCGGCAACTGCGGGCAGAGCTTGAGCAGCTCGCCGGCCAGTTTGTCAGTCTCGCGCGAAGCCGTACCGTTGCCGATAGCCACCAGGGTCACGCTGTGTTTTTTGCTCAGTGCCGCCAGCACGGCCAGGGACTCGTTCCACTGGTTGCGTGGGGCATGGGGGAAGATCGTATTGTGATCTACCAGCTTGCCGGTGGCATCCACGACCACCACCTTAACCCCGGTACGCAGTCCCGGATCCAGACCCAGTGTCACCCGTGGCCCGGCAGGGGCTGACAGCAGCAGATCCTTGAGGTTACTGGCGAAAACCCGGATCGCCTCGTCTTCAGCGCCTTCGCGCAGATCACCCAGCAACTCGGTCTCCAGATGGCCCAGCAGCTTGACCCGCCAGGTCCAGCGCACCACCTCGGCCAGCCACTTGTCTGCCGCGCGGCCCTGATCGCGAATGCCGACCGCCTTGGCGATCATGCCTTCACAGGGATGCGGCAGCCCGGCTGGCGCCTCGCTGTCACCCAGCTCCAGAGCAATGCTCAGCATGCCCTCGTTACGGCCGCGCAGAATCGCCAAGGCGCGATGTGACGGCACCTTGCTCAGGGCTTCGGAATAGTCGAAATAATCTCGGAATTTGGCGCCGTCCTGCTCTTTGCCCGCCACCAATTTGGAGACAACGCGGCCGTCTTCACGCAGCGCCTGACGCAATGTTTCGAGCAGGCTGGCCTGCTCGCTGAAGCGTTCCATCAGAATATATTTGGCGCCATCAAGGGCTGCTTTCGTATCGGCAACGCCTTTCTCGGCATCGACATAGCCGGCTGCGGTCTGCTCAGGATTCAGCGTCGGATCATCAAACAGCTGATCGGCCAGCGGCTCAAGGCCGGCCTCTATAGCGATCTGGCCCTTGGTACGGCGTTTGGTCTTGTACGGCAGGTACAGATCTTCCAACCGGGTCTTGGTCTCGGCAGCGCGGATGTCCCGCTCCAGCTCGGCGGTCAGCTTGCCCTGCTCGGTAATGCTGGAGAGAATCGCGTGGCGCCGGTCTTCCATTTCACGCAGGTAGCGCAGGCGCTCTTCCAGATAACGCAGTTGGGTATCATCCAGGCTGCCGGTCACCTCTTTACGGTAACGGGCAATGAACGGCACGCTGGCGCCCTCATCAAGCAGTCTGACGGTGGCGTCGACCTGTTCCGGGCGAACCGCCAGTTCGCTGGCGATGCGCGAGGCAATAGATTCCATACTGAAGTATCCAGATCAAAGTTGGCAGGCCGGGCAGTATAACCGACAGACACCCGCTTGGGGCGGCTGCGCGAGACTGGCCAAGGGGCTGGCTAAGGGGCTGGCTAAAGCGTCGAAAAACTTGTACAAAAGAAACCTCTTGTAACAATGCCTGAGCACTACGGCAGGCCGCTTCAGCCACAATGCTTACAACTTGAACAAGGTGAGAAAGCGCATGACCAGCGAAGGCGAAAAAATCCTGATTGTTGATGACGATGTTCGATTGCGCAGACTGCTTGAGCGCTTTTTGACTGAGCAGGGTTACCGGGTACGCGCGGTGGAAAACACCGAGCAGATGGACCGTCTGATGGCCCGTGAGCTGTATTCCCTGATCGTGCTCGACCTGATGCTGCCCGGCGAAGATGGCCTGACCGCCTGCAAGCGCCTGCGCGATCAGGAAAATACCACGCCGATCATCATGCTGACCGCCAAGGGCGATGAAGCCAGCCGGATTCTCGGCCTGGAACAAGGCGCGGATGATTACCTGCCCAAGCCGTTCAACCCCCGTGAGCTGGTTGCACGTATCAAGGCCGTGCTGCGTCGCCAGGCGCCTCAAGTGCCCGGCGCACCCGGCGGCGAAGACGAAGAAGTCACCTTCGGTGAGTTTGTACTCAGCCTGGCCACTCGTGAACTGCGCCGTGGCGAAGAAGTGCACATGCTGACCACCGGTGAATTTGCCGTCCTCAAGGCGTTGGTACAGCATCCCCGCGAGCCGCTGACCCGCGACAAACTGATGCAACTGGCCCGCGGCCGCGAGTGGGATGCGCTGGAGCGTTCGATCGATGTGCAGATCTCGCGCCTGCGCCGCATGCTGGAGCCCGATCCGTCCAAACCGCGCTACATCCAGACCGTGTGGGGTGTGGGCTACGTCTTTGTGCCGGACGGCAAGCATTCGTGAAAGGGGGCCCTGGCTGGCATCCACTGCTGCCACGTAGCTTCTTTGCTCGCACTATCCTGCTGGTGTTACTGGTCACCCTGTTCTCCAAGTTGCTCACCATGCTCTACCTGATGAGCAACGAGGACCTGCTAGTTGATCGCCAGTACAGCCACGGCACCGCGATGCTGATCGGCTCGTACTGGGCAGCCGGCCCGGAAACCCGCGCCGACATTGAAAAAATGACCGGCATGACCCTGGTACCGCATTACCAGGTGCCGCGCGGCGAAGTTCACTGGCCCTATACCGGCATCTTTACCAATCAACTGCGCGCCGAGCTGGGTGACCGCACCGAAGTACGCGTGCGCATTCAGGGCGAGCCGTCGATCTGGGTGCACCAGCCCGGATATCAGGACAACTGGCTGAAAGTCCCGCTCTATGCTCACCCCTTGCGCGGCCAGCGTATATGGATGGTGGTGCTCTGGTTCCTGGTCATCGGTATTCTTTCGACGGCAGCTGCATGGATTTTCGTGCGCCAGTTGAACAAACCCCTGAAAAAGCTTGAGCATGCCGCCCGGCGTATCGGCAAAGGCCAGAGCGTGCGCCTGCTGGATACCAGTTGCCCGGCGGAAATAGCCGAGGTCTACCGCGCCTTCAACCAGATGGCCCATGATGTCGAACAGGCCAACCGGGATCGCTCAATGTTGCTGGCCGGCGTCTCGCATGACCTGCGCACCCCCCTCACCCGCATGCGGCTATCCACCGAGCTGCTGTCGGCTGCCGAACCGGACCTGACCGAAGGCATGATTCGGGATATCGAGGATATGGACGCGATTCTCGATCAGTTCATGGCCTTCATGCGCGATGGCAGCACCGAGGCCATTGAGCCTGAGGATATCAACGACATTATTCGGGAAGTGGTCGCGCCCTTGAACACCGGTGAGGAAAAGGTCCGTCTGTGTCTGGAGCCGGTCCCGCACATCAAGCTGAGGCGGCTATCGATGAAGCGGGTAATGACCAACTTGATCGACAACGCGCTCTATCACGGTGGCAGCGGCATCGAGGTGTGTACCTATGTGACCCGGGCAGCGGCCAAGCCATACCTGGTGGTCGCAGTGCTCGACCGCGGGCCGGGAATCGACCCGACCGAATGTGAGTCGCTGTTTGTGCCCTTTACCCGTGGTGATCGGGCCAGAACAACCAAGGGCACGGGCCTGGGGCTGGCGATCGTCAAACGCATCGCCGAGGGCCATGGGGCGACGGTCCAACTACTCAACCGCAGTGGTGGCGGCACCGAGGCCCGGCTCAGCTTTCCGATCTGACGCGCGAGGTTTGGCTGTATGGCTACGCGCCTCAACCCTGCAGCAGCCCGGCCTCCTCCAGCGCCAGCTCGATGGCCTCCAGATCGGGGATCATCAGCAATTCAGGTTCATCGGCCAGTTGCACTGACTGGCTGATGTATGCCTTGGGCTCACCCGCCTCAGTGATCTCGCCACGCAGAACCTTGCGTGAGCGCGGAATACTCCACACCCGCATACCGATAAAATGCACGCCCTCCCGTTCACCGATGGCATTCATGATCAGCGTGCGCGGCTGGCGTCCGCTGCTGTCCGCAGCCTGGCCGAGCAGCCGATAGGGGTCGACCAGCGGCACCTGCTGATCACGCCAGCGCGTCCACCCGAGAAACCAGTTCGGTGCACCCGGCTTGTCACGGGTAATGCGGAAGCTGACCAGTTCGGCTACCGCCACGTTAGGCAGCAAAAGTCCTTGATCGGTGAGCGGGACAATCAGCCCGTTCAGGCTTTCCAATGCATCTGACATGCGCATTCCTCTTGAAATATTCTCAGGCTCGCCCGCGGCTCGGCTAAAGCGCCACCGGCCATTCCTGAGCCAACCAGGTTTGTAACGCCGCCGCCAACGCCACCGGATCACCCTGGCGACTGCTCAGACCGGCTGCCGCTACTGCTTCAGGCATGACCGCACAGGCGGCACTCAGTGGGTCCTGAGTCCAGACCTCGATACCCTGGTGCCGCAGGCGCCGGCAGGCGGATACACCGTCTTCGCCCATACCGCTGAAAATAATCGCGCCACAGGCTGGGGCAAAGGTGTCGCCCAACTGATCGAGCAGTGTTTCTATCGACGGCTGATAAAGCCCGGGCCAGGGTGCGTCACTGAGCTGAACCCGGCCTTCGGGGTTGAACAGCAGGCGGCGCTTGATCGGCGCGACCAGCACGTCACCATCATGCAGTTCGGTACCCGCTACGCAATTGATGATCCGCCAGTCGTTCTGCCGGCCAATAATGCCTGGCAAACGCTCCTCGAAGCCGGCATCAATGTGCTGGGCGTAGATAAAGGCCACTGGCAAATCAGCCGGCAGGTGATCGAGAAAGGTCTTCACTGCCGCGGGCCCGCCCAGCGAGGCGGCCAGTAACCAGACGCAGCGGGCAGGCCGACCTGCACGCTGAACAGGAATCTCTGTATCACGGGCGGCCAGCATGCTCGGCAACTGCCCACCGCAGACCGGGCCCAGCAGCGGCAGTAATTTGTTATACAAACGCCGCTCCCAACGCGGGTAATCTTCGCTGTCGGCGGGCGGAATCTCGCCGGCGCCCAACAGCACTGGCACGGCGCTGTGCTCCAGCAACCAGTCCGAGAGCAACGACTCTTCCGGTAGTTCAAGCAACCAGGCATCGGTACTGATAGCGGCCAGGGCCTGACAATCCAGCCGCGCGGGGTCATCGGCGAAAACCACTCTGTAGCCAAAGTGGCTGAGCACCTCGGTCAACAAGCGGCGCTTGTCCGGGTTGCCGGCCAGCAGCCCGATAGCGGGCGCAACGGCTTCAGCCACGAAGCTTGACCAGTTTGCCTATCGCCTCCAGCAATTGGGCTTCCTGATAGGGCTTGCCAAGGTAGTCGTTGACGCCAATCACCCGCGCCCGTTCACGGTGTTTTTCACCGGTGCGCGAGGTAATCATGATGATCGGCAGATCCATCAAACGCTCGTCATGGCGCACCAGGGTGGCCACCTCGAATCCATCCATGCGCGGCATTTCGATATCCAGCAGCATGATATCCGGGTGTACGTCCTGCAAGCGGGCGATGGCTTCAACCCCATCCTTGGCGGTGATCACCTCCATGCCATGGCGCTCCAGAAGCCGCGAGGTGACCTTGCGCACAGTGATCGAATCATCGACGACCATGACCAGCGTCGAGCGCTCGGCTTCCTTCTCGGTCAGCGCCATAGCGCGCTCGGCGGCCAGACGCTGTGATGACTGCAGCGCCTGCTGCGCGCGAATCACTGCGAGCAGATCAAGAATCACCACCACGCGGCCGTCACCGAGAATGGTCGCTCCGGCAATCCCCGGCACTACCGCAAACTGCTTACCAAGGCCTTTCACCACGATTTCGCGGGAGCCGGCCAGCGCATCTACCTGAACGGCCACCGTGTGATCGCCACCACGAACCAGGATCACCGGCAGCGGCAGTGTGTGGCCGCTCAAGCGCGGCTGTTGCCCGGTCACCAGCAGGTCACCGAGGTAGCGCAGGTCATAGCGCTTGCCGGCATATTCGAACGGCGGCGCGTCAGGCGAATAATAGGCCTCCAGCTCGTAACTGGAAACGCGCACGATGCCTTCAATGGTATTCAGCGGGATCGCGTACAGATCGTCCCCGGAATACACCATCAGCGCGCGGTTGACCGACACGGTAAACGGCAGGCGAATAATGAATACGCTACCCTGGCCGGGCTGGGTATCCAGGCTCATGCTGCCGCCCAGTTGCTTGACCTCGGCGTTGACGACGTCCATGCCGACCCCACGCCCGGAGATCTGGGTGATCTTGTCGGCGGTGGAGAAGCCAGCTTCAAGAATGAATTGCAGAATTTCCTGGTCGGTCAGCTCGGCATCGGCATCCATCAAGCCCCGCTCGATCGCCTTGCGCTTGACCGCGTCGAGATTGATACCGGCGCCATCATCGGCCAGCCGCAGTACGATCTCGCCACCCTCGCGGTGCAGGTCAATGCGGATGCGACCTTCCTCCGGCTTACCGCCAGAGGCTCGCGCTTCCGGAATTTCGATACCATGGTCCACCGCGTTACGCAGCATGTGCTCCAGCGGCCCGATCATGCGTTCCAGTACGCTGCGGTCCATCTCGCCGTCGGCGTTACCGATATCCAGCGTGACCTGTTTGCCCAGCTCCACAGCGACCTGCCGGACCACCCGCCGCATACGCGGCAGCAGGCGATCAAAGGGCACCATGCGCGTGCGCATCAAGCCCTCCTGCAGCTCGGTATTGACCCGCGCCTGTTGTAACAACAGGGTCTCGGCATCACGGCTCTTGGCCGCCATGGTTTCCTTCAGGTCGAGCAAATCCGACGCTGATTCGAACAGCGAACGCGACAGTTGCTGCAGCTGCGAATAACGGTCCATCTCCAGCGGATCAAAATCTTCGTAACCGCCCTGCTCGATTTCTTCCTGGTGCCGCGACAGGATCTGCGCCTGGGTTTCCATATCCAGCCGGCGTAGCTGGTCGCGTACCCGTTCAATGGTGGCGTCCACATCGCTCAGCGTATTGCCCAGATCGTTGACCTGCTGCTCGATACGCCCGCGGAAAATCGAGGTTTCGCCCGCCAGGTTGACCAGCTCCTCAAGCAGCTTGGCAGAGACCTTGACCGTCTCCTGCCCGGACACCCGATTCTGGGTGTCGTCGCCGGCTTCGCTGGCCTGCATGGCGTCCTGAAGAATGGCTTTTACCTGAGCCAGGGTCTGGCGTGGCGCAGTACTGGCCGCTACCTGAGTGGCAGGCTCCGGAGTCGGGGCAACCACCACAGGCAAGGGCGGCATGCTCCAATCTGCAGGCCCCACGTCCATGCCGCCGGCCAGGCCTTCCATGGTCGTCAGCAGCGCCATCAGGCCTTCTTGCAGCGCCTCCACTGGCATACCCTGCATCTGCAGCGCGGCTTCCAACTCCCGAGCCTGGTCTGCCAGTGCTGTCTGGCCCGCCATGCGTGCGCTGCCCTTGAGGGTCTGCACGCGATGCAGCAGATCCGCCGCAGCGCCGCTGTCAGTTTCACGCCGAATCAGCAACCCGTGGCAGGGCGCCATAAGCTCGACGGCTTCTTCCAGGAACATCGCCAGTAGCGGGTCGACCGGGGCTGGCGCTGCAGGTTCGGGCGGCAACGCTGTCGGTTGTTCGATCTCGGGCTCGACCTGGGCCACCTGTCCCGGCAATTGCGGCGGCAGATCCGGCCGTGCACGAAAGCTCTTGATAGCGGCAATCAGTCCTGCGCCGTCACTGATGACGCGCGCCGCGACCACACCCTCTACCATCTCCGCGAGACTGTCGTGGCAGGCATGCAGCAAATCATTGAGGCCATCGCTCGGCGCATAACGCTGATCGGCAAGCCCCTCGTAGAGGAATTCCAGCTCGTGAGCCAGATCGCCTATTGGTGGGATTTCGGCCATCCGTGCACCGCCCTTGAGCGTATGCAGGTCACGCTGCAAGGATTCAACCGCCAGGCTGTTGCCGGTATCGGCAATCCACTGCTGCAGGCTGGCCGAGGCGCTGTCGATAATCTCCTGGGCTTCCTCGAGGAAGATTTCCACCAACTCGGCATCTGTGACCGCATCGCGCGGATTCCAGGTGCCGGCCGCCGGGGAAGCATCCGGCGTCGGCAGAGCAGCCTCTGGTGTCTGGGCTGCTGCGGGCAGCAGTGCGCGCAATGCAGCAATCTCGGCCGTACCGGAGGGAATATGCTGGTGCGCCGCCACCTGATCCATCATGCCGATCAGCCGTTCATGGGCGGCGGCCAGGGCGCTAATAGCCGCCTCGTCCAGACTGACGCGCTCGCTGACCAGCGCTTCATGCACGTCCTCAAGGCACAGGCTCAAGGCTTCGATCTGCGGCAGATCCACTTCCACCGCGACGTCTGCGAGGGCGCGAAGACTCTGGCGCAAACCCTGACTATCAAGCTCGACAGCCTGACCCTGCTGGCGCGCTTGCAGCACATCTGCCGCATCCATCAGTTGGTCGATGCCATCGGTGAGGAAGATCGACAGCAGACTGACGCTGCCTGCCCCGTTACTGGTTTCACTGCGGCCGCTGTGCCGGGCCGCCAGGCCCTGCTCAGCAACCAGCTCCAGACGCTCAAGGAAGCGCTCGGTCCCCGGAATACTGCGCTCTGGCGTGGTATCCAGTTGCTCGATACCGGCCTGAAACAGCTCGACAGCCTCAGCCAGCAGCTCGACCAGCGGCTGCTCAACGGAAATCAGATTGGCCTTGAAGTCCTTGGCGACGCGCTCCAGCGGGGTGGCCAATATCGCAATGGGCTGAATCCCGGCCATGTGCGCACTGCCTTTGAGTGTATGCAGGGCGCGTTGCAGAGAGTCGCTGATGGGGCGCGGCAGGGCCTCGGCACATTGGCCGAGAAAGGCGTTGATCTGTTCAATATGCGACTGGGTTTCGTTGCGGAAAATCTCCAGCAATACCGGGTCCAGGCTGCTGTCCGCTAGCGCAGCTGCCGCTTGCGGCGATGGCGCGGCGGGCTGCAGCTCTGGCTCTGGCTCGTAAGGCAACTCGGCTCCGACTTCGGGCTCAATTGACTGAGCAGGGTCGGGCTCTGCTTCAGACTCGGTCTGCGGCGCCTCGTCCAGCTCGATATCGGCTTCGCCGGTAGACGGCTCCATGTCCTGCTCTGGGCTCAGGGCATCATCCCGATCCGACTCAGCCTCAGGCTCATACTCAGACCAAGCCAACTCAGTTGCCTCAGCGTCAGCTACCGCCTCGTCAGCCATTGGCTCGGCAGATTCCGCGTCCGTATCCATAGGCGCCGCGGAGTCAGCCTCTGCATCAAGGTCATCAACCTCGGCCACCGACACAGTGGGCTCACCCGGCATCTCTACCAGCAGCTCATCACCAGACTCACCCTGGGACAAGGCATCGGCCAGGGCCGCCAGATAGGTCGCTTCGGCGAGTGGCTGCTGGGAGTCCTGCTCGAAATCGCGCACCAGTTGCGGCATCAGCGCGCGCGCCGAATTGATCACCTCGAAGATCACCGGCGAGTGTTCAATGCTGCGGTCAATGACCCGGTTGAGCATGTTCTCCACCGCCCAGGCCAGCTCGGCGAGTATGCCCGCCTTGACCATCCGGCCACTGCCCTTGAGGGTGTGAAACGCGCGCCGCACTTCAGCGCGCGCCTTGTGATCTTCCTGATTGGCTTGCCACTGCGGGGTGAATTCGGCCAGGGTCTCCAGAACTTCACCAGCTTCTTCGACGAAAATCTCTATCAGTTCAGGATCAAGTTCATCGTCCTGAGCCTGCGACGCTGCGCTCGGCGCCATGGGCGCGGCCGGCACATCCGTCGGTACATTCGCCGATACATCCACCGATAAAATCGGCTCGGCTGGCTCGGGCGCGGGCTCCTGCAGCTCATGCGCTGCGTCGCTCAAAGGTTGTTCAGTGTCCAGGCTGGCCGGATCATCGGTCGACGCGTCCGCCGCAGCGTCTGGCACCAGGGCTGCAGGCGCATCGATGAATTCGGGCTCAGGAGACTGCGCCGATTGCGGGTCAGATGCATGCTCAACTGTCGGCACTTGATCAGCCTGCGCCAGCTCCCGCCGCTCGCCGCCAAGGTCATAGCCCAGGGTGTGCAGGCGTTCGGCTGCCACCGCGAGAATATTGTCACTGCGTTCGGCGTCGTCTTCGGCCAGGCGCTCCAGGTAATAGTCCACACTGGTGATCACGTCCGCCAAGGCGTCCAGTGCTACCCAGTCAGGCACGGCCTTGGGGCCTAGCAACTGATCCTTGATGTACTGACGGCAACTGCCGACGGTGGCTGCCGCACGCTCCAGCGGCAGCATGCTCAACCCCCCGCGCACACTGTTGAGCAGGTCGTCGACGGGCTCCAGTTGTGCGTGGTCCCACTGGCTGGCGATAAAGGCGTTGATCGCTTCGCGGGTCATCTCCAGGGCGTTGCGCGCTTCCTGAATAACCTGCTGGTGAACCAGCGTCATATCCTGAGCTGCCGCCAGGCGTTGCATATCGCTGCCGCTGCCGGCCATCGGGTCAGCGCGTTCCAGGCCAAGAATGCCCTGCAGGCTGGCTTCCACATACAGCAGGCCGCCGGCCACATCCATCAGGGAGGCATCACTGACCTCGGCGCGCTGCGTGGCCAGGTGTTCGACCTGCACGATCTGATCCTGCAACACCCGTCGCGGCTGCCCCAGCCCGAGCATCGCCAGGGTATCGGCAATCTGCTTCATACCCGGTGCCAGCGCAGCCAGATCATCCAGTTGACTGCGATCGCTGCGTACAAACAGGTCCAGGCGATCCTTGACCTGCATCAGCTCTTCGCCGAGTGCCTGGACCACAGACTGCATCGCGCTACGATCGGGGCCGACCAGACGCGAGCCGGTGGCCTGATTGGCGATATCATCTTCGGTCAGCAGGGCCTTGAGCTGATAACGCTGCTTCAGCGCATCCAGACGCGGACTGCCGCCGGGGCTCTTGGCCACATAGAACAGCAAGTTGCGCAACAGCTCCGGGGCAGGTGGCGTATCCAGCGCCGTCGGGCCCTGATCCAGCAGCACGCGCACTTCCCGGTCAGCCTGGCGCAGCAGTTGCCGAATCGCAGCGCCATTTTCGATGGTGCCGTGCTCCACTCCCTCAACCACGCCCGCGTACGCAGCCCACAGGTCAGCGTGCGCAGAACCCCGGCACTGGGCCTGCAGGCGGGCGAATACCTTGCCCAGTTGCCGGGCATTGGTGGGCACCGCCTGGTTGCGGATAATACCGGCCTGAGCGATCTGCATGGCCTGGCGCAATTTGCGCAGTTGCCATACGGTGTGTTCGTCGCTGAAGTTGGTCAGGCGTTCGCTGGCGTCGACCGGCTCGCCGGTATCCACATCCGGGCTGAAGAGCGCAGTTTCCGACAGGAGCTTGTCGCCCCGGGCGGTACGCATGTCGTTGAGCAGGGGCAACAGCACCAGCGGCAGGTCACGGCGGCCGGTCTGTACCCGATCAAGATAGGTAGGCAGTTGCAGGATAGCCTGCATCAGCACATCCAGTGCTTCGCCTTCGCGGCTGGCACTGCCGTGCATCAAGGCCTGGGCGAGCTTTTCCATTTCCTCGGCGAGCAGTGCTGCGCCATAGAACTCGACCATCTGCAAGGTGCCATGGACCTGATGAATATAGGTCAGACAAAAGCGCAGGCGGGTTGAGTCCCCGGGGTTCTCGACAAAGGCTTCAAGGGCCTGGCGCGCCTGATTCAGCGTCTCGGAAATTTCGCCTTTGACCCAGTCGAGGGCGACATAATCATGCCGATCACCCATATTCACTCCAGACGTCCATTAGTATCCCGGCGCACGTAGGCCTGGACCCGATCATCGGGCAGGCGCTCCAGCAGGGGATTGTTCCAGTCCACTATTTCACCCAACCCGATCACCAGCATCCCGCCGGGAGCCAGCCGTTTGGCCAGCAGATTCAGCAAGTCGCGGCGCCGCCAGCGGCGAAAATAAATCAGCAGGTTCTGGCAAAAAATAATATCCAGATCCCGTATCGGGGCCTGGGCCAATTCCAGGATGTTCAGCCTGGTAAAGCAAATTCGATCACGCAGTCCGGGCACGATTTCGCAGTGCCCCGCGTCTGCTTCCTGCAGCCAAAGATGTTTTTCTGTGTCATTCAGGCCGCCCAGCTTCGAGCTGGAATAGCGTGCCGCACGCCCTTGTTCAAGCGCCTTGAGACTGATATCCGTGGCCCATATGCCATAGCCTGGGGCCTGGTTAGCGGCCTGGCGCAGCGCGTGCTCGCTGACCATGGCCAGCGAGTAGGCTTCTTCACCACTGGCGCAACCAACGCTCCATAGCTGCAAGGGATGATCGGCACCGCGCCCGGCCAACAGGGTCTGCAGATGCCGGTCAACCGCGTCGAACGAAGGGCGGTGGCGCATAAAGCTGGTTTCACGCACGGTAAGCCGGTCGATCAGGGCAGACCATTCAATGGCCCCGGTCGGCCCCTGGGTCACATGCTCGTAATAGGCCTGATAGCCACTCATGTTGAGCTCACGCATGCGCGCGCACAGACTGGTCTGCAAGAACACCTTGCGCTGGTCGTTGACGCAAACACCGGTCCGCGACTCAAGCAGCACCTGCCACTGATGGAACTGTTCAGCATCCATCTCCGGCAGTTGCTGCAATGACCAATTAGGCGTTCTCTGCACAGTATGTCCCTTGCTCATGCCGGATCACGGGCAGCCAGTCGGCTACCCGACGTCTCTTCTCAGTACTGTTGCGGCAGGGTAAAACCATCAACCGACTGGCGCATGGACTCCGCCTGAACGGCCAGCTCCCCAATGCTGCGTGCGGTGGCGGTGGTACCGGCAGAGGTCTGCGAGGTGATCTCCTGGATCACGTTCATTGTGTTGGAAATGTGGCCTGCAGACGACGCCTGCTGACGCGCTGCGTTGGAGATGTTCTGGATCAGCGCCGCCAGGCTGGTCGATACCTTCTCGATCTCTTCCAGTGCCACACCGGCGTCCTGCGCCAGACGCGCACCACGTACCACTTCGGAGGTGGTCTGCTCCATGGAAATAACCGCTTCGTTGGTATCGGTCTGAATGGTTTTTACCAGTGCCTCGATCTGCTTGGTCGCCGCCGACGAGCGTTCCGCCAGGCGCTGTACCTCGTCCGCTACCACCGCAAAGCCGCGGCCGGCATCACCGGCCATGGAGGCCTGGATCGCCGCGTTCAGAGCCAGAATGTTGGTCTGGTCGGCGATGTCGTTGATCAGGCTCACAATGTCACCAATCTCCTGGGACGATTCACCCAGACGCTTGATCCGTTTGGAGGTGTCCTGGATCTGCTCGCGAATGGTGTCCATGCCGGTGATGGTGTTCTGCACCACCTCGTTACCCTTGTTGGCGATGGCTACCGAGCGCTCTGCTACCGCAGAGGATTCGGCGGCGTTGGCCGATACCTGGTCAATCGACACGGCCATCTCGTTTACCGCCGCCGAGGCGCCAGCAATTTCCTGCGCCTGATGCTCGGAGGCCTCGGCCAGATGCATTGCCGTGCCCTGGGTTTCCTGAGCAGCGGAGGATACCTGCAGGGCGGTTTCGTTAATGGTCTGTACCAGGGCGCGCAGTTGGTCGATGGAGAAGTTGATGGAGTCGGCGATGGCCCCGGTAAAGTCTTCGGTTACCGTAGCCTGGGCGGTCAGGTCACCGTCGGCAAGGTCGGCAATTTCGTCCAGCAGACGCAGAATCGCGGCTTGGTTCTTGTCGTTCTTCTCGGCGGTTTCGGCCAGACGCAGGCGCGTTTCACGGGTCATTTGCAGACCGATCAGCAAAATGCTGCCCAGCGCCACCAATGCCAGCACGTAACCCAACAGGGTGTTGATCCAGCGTGCGTCACTGCGGGCTTCAAAACCGCCGGCCAGCGCGGATACGTTATCCAGCAATTGCTGGGAGTCGGTAAAGGTCTGGCTGGCAGCGAGACTCACCTGATACAACTCGGGTGAGGTCAGCAGAATTTCATCCACGGATTCAGATACGAAGGTAAAGAGATCGGCGATGTCATTCAGACGCACCACAGCGTCGGCATCGGTTACCCGAACAATACCAATGGACGGGTTGCCTTCGATCATGCCTTGCAGCACGCGACCGAACAGGCTGGCATCGCGGCCGAAACTGTCGGCGGCCATGACCGCGTCTTCACCACCGGCCAGTACCCGGTTAACCGAGTTGAGGATACGTTCGGCCAGCAGCGACTGGCGCTGGGCGATAGCCACCTGATCGGCGGCGGCATTACTGTCGATCAGCACATCTACCACGTCTTCATATTCGACCTGAAGCTGCGGAATGGTATCGGACAGGGTCAGCGCTACTTCGTTGAGGGACAGTACCGTCGCTTCACTGGCGAGAATTTCGTCAGCGTTGTTACGCACCCGGTCCCAGTTGGCCTGCACCGTCTGCATCTGTTCCTGCAATGCCTGTGGCGCTTGCGGCAGGCCGGTTTCCTCGCGCCCGTCAGTCAGATACTCCCAGCGCTGCTGGAAATCGTTACGCGACTCGAGTAGCAGGGCGAAGGCCTCGGGCGTACCCGTGGCCGCCTCACTGGCGGACTTGGAAATCTGCTGGGACAGCACCCGCAGCTCACCGGCGTGGCCGATGTATTCGGTGTCGTAGGCACTCTGAATGTTCAGGTACAGGAAGTTGACGAAGAGCAGCAGCAAAGAGACGATCAGAGCGGCAAACAAGCCGGTGAGCGTACGGTTGCTGCGCATGTTGGACAGTATCTGCTTATCAAACTTTTTCATCATCTGGCCCCTACCTGGCCTACCACAAAATGCTTGCTACCCTTGAATTAGTCGCGACACCGGATCAACCGGCCGCCCCCTCCCTCAATCAGATCGCCACATCGAGAAACGCCTGATCGCGCGCCAATGCCCTGAAGTTGAATACCAGTGATACCGACTCCTGAACATAAGCTCCCACCACGAAAGGTCTGAAGCCTTCCTCAATAGCGGGCAATTCGGTACTGAAACTGCTAACCGGAAAATGCTGCATGCCGAGCAGCTCATCAATCAGCAAGCCCACAAACAGGCCATCTCGGTCCAATACCAGGACGCGGCGCTGCTTGCGGGGAGTGCTGAGAGTAGAACCGAAAAAACGACTCAAATCGATGATCGGCAATAGCCGACCACGCACGTTGGCGACGCCGCGCACCCATGACTTGACCCTGGGCAGCGCGGTGTATCGCGGTTCGTGGAGGATTTCACTGACTTCGCCCATCGCGGCCACCATCGGCTGTCCGGCAAGCCGGAAGCCCACGCCGCTCCAGGTTTCACTGACCACATCCTGGGCCGGCAGACCTTTGGCCTGACGGCGACAGCGCGCAGCCAACTGCTGAAGAAGATCGAAAGGATGTATGGAATCTGCCATGCCGTGCCTGTTCTGGTTGTTATGCGGCAACATGCCAGCAGCTGTAATCAGCCGCCCAGCACCGACTTCAATGTCTTGATCAGGGTCTCTTCCACGACCGGTTTGGTCAGGTAATCCTTGGCGCCCTGGCGCTTGCCCCAGACCTTGTCGGTTTCCTGATCCTTGGTCGTGACGATAATCACTGGAATATGGGCCGTTTCAGGATCCTTGGTCAGTTGCCGAGTGGCCTGAAAACCGTTCAGGCCAGGCATGACGATATCCATAAGGACCACATCCGGCTTTTCCTGCCGTGCCAAGGCAACGCCGTCTGCACCGTTTTCAGCCTTGAGTACTTCATGGCCGTGCTTCTCCAACATTTCCCGCAGCTTGTACAGTTCTGTCGGCGAATCATCTACTACAAGAATTCTGGCCATCTTACTCCCCCGGTATGGCTATAACGCGGCGCAGGCTCAAGCGCCTGACGCCCCTGCTAAATCATCAGATTGTGGAACATGGGCGCGAATGGCGCCCAGCAGCTCTTCCTTGCTGAAGGGCTTGGTCAGGTACTGATCAGAGCCAACAATGCGGCCCTTGGCCTTGTCGAACAGGCCATCCTTGCTGGACAGCATGATCACTGGCGTGCCCCGGAAGGCACTGTTGTTCTTGATCAACGCGCAAGTCTGATAGCCATCAAGACGTGGCATCATGATGTCGACAAATATGATATCGGGGTGGTGGTCGGCGATTTTGGCCAGTGCATCAAAGCCATCAACGGCGGTAATAACGGTGCAGCCGACTTTTTTTAGCAGGGTTTCAGCCGTACGGCGAATCGTCTTGCTGTCATCAATGACCATGACTTTCAGGCTTTCGAAATTTTCTTCCATTATGACCAGCCCTTGTTATTAATGGTGGGTGGTGAGCGCAAATGGCATGCTGCAGGCGCTGGACCAGCCGATCCCTTTTCCGCGTACTTTTAACATAGTTTATGCAGCCAATCTATTGAGGCAGCACCGTATTTCCGTTTTTCCAGAACAATGCACCAGATATGAGACATACGCCAACATTAGTCAACCCTTCATCACGAGCCAGCCTCAGAGTACACTGGCTCGCTAACTGCTCAGCCTTACCTGCTCAGCGCCAACGCCCACCTATATAGCGGACCAACCACCTTATGCGCATTCGCCTCGGCATCGTTATGGATCCCATTCACGCGATCCACTACAAGAAAGACAGCTCCCTGGCCATGTTGCTGGCCGCCCAGGCGCGCGATTGGGAGCTGTATTACATGGAGCCCCAGGATCTTTACATCGCCGACGGTCAGGCCATGGGCAGCATGCGCGCGCTCAAGGTGCACGCCGATCCGCAGCACTGGTTCGATCTGGAAGAGCACCAACACACACCACTGGCCGATCTGGACGTGATCCTGATGCGCAAGGATCCGCCCTTCGATAATGAATTCCTTTACGCCACGCACATTCTTGAAGCGGCAGAACGCGCCGGCGCCTTCGTCGTCAATCGCGCGGCCAGCCTGCGTGACTGCAATGAAAAACTCTTCGCCACGCAGTTTCCCCAGTGCGCGCCGGAACATGTGGTCACCCGCCGCGCGGATATTCTGCGCGCTTTTGCAAAAAAACACCGTGACGTCATTCTCAAACCGCTCGATGGAATGGGCGGTTCGATGATTTTTCGCATTCAGGAAAACGATCCCAACCTCAGCGTGATCATCGAAACCCTGACCCAGTTCGGTCAGCAGCAGATCATGGCCCAGCGTTATCTGCCGGAGATCAAGGATGGCGACAAGCGCATCCTGATGATTGACGGTGAGCCCGTGCCCTACTGCCTGGCGCGCATTCCCCAGCAGGGTGAAACGCGCGGCAACCTGGCTGCCGGTGGCCGTGGCGAAGCTCGGCCACTGACCGAACGTGATCGCTGGATAGCCCAGCAGGTCGGCCCCAGCCTGCGCGAACGTGGCCTGGTGTTCGTCGGCCTGGACGTGATCGGCGACTATCTGACCGAGATCAACGTGACCAGCCCGACCTGCATTCGCGAAATCGACGCCGCCTATCAAACCGATATTGGCGGGCAACTGATGGATAGCATTGATCAACATCTCAAAGCGCGCAGGGGCGCATAGACTTTTTCCGGCGGGCGCGGCAGACTTCGCAGGAAAATCTCCGCCGCCGCCAGCCTACGGACAGCATGAATAAAGCCGTGACACCTTCGGATATCGCCAGTCAGCCCGAGCCACTCGTGGTCACGGCTCGCGATCGCCTGGGTTTTACCCTGTTTCTGGCCGCCGTGCTGCATGCCCTGGTGATACTCGGCATTACCTTTGACTTGCCCACGCCCAGCGAACTGTCAAAAACGCTGGAGATTACCCTGGCCACGCAATCTTCCGAGCAGGCGCCCGAGAAAGCCGATTACCTGGCGCAGATCAACCAGGAAGGCAGCGGCACGCTGGATGAAAAGGCTGCGCCGAGTACTACCGAAGAGGCGGTGTTTCAGGCCACCGAGATCAACGAAGTCGCCCCGCCCCAGGAAGCCAGTGCGCCAGCCCCCGAGCCCGTCCGCGAACAGCCGGTGGTCACCACCACCGCGCCGCAGCCTGAGCGCGTGGTGCAGGCGCCGCCCACGCCAGAGCCGGTCGACACCCGCGTCACCCTGCAACGTTTCGATGTGACGCGCCTGTCTCAGGAGATTGCCAGCCTGGAAGCGCAGCTTGCCGAAGAGCGTCAGGAGTACGCCAATCGGCCCCGAATCCATCGACTCAATGCCGCCTCGACCATGCAGGACAAGGGGGCCTACTACAAGGACGCCTGGCGCCGCAAAGTCGAGCGCATAGGCAATCAGAACTACCCCGCCGAAGCGCGTGACAATGGCATTTATGGCAGCTTGCGCATGCTGGTCTCGATCAACCGCGATGGCACCCTGCGGGAAGTACAGGTGCTGGAATCCTCCGGCCACCGGGTACTGGACAACGCCGCTCTGCGCATTGTCCGCCTGGCATCACCCTATGCGCCCTTTACCGGCGATCTGATGGATGTCGATGTGCTGGAAATTATTCGAACCTGGCGCTTTGAACCGGGCGACCGGGTTTCCAGCTTCTGACACCCTGCGGCTGGCCCTTTGGCGCTTGAAGCTTGTCGCGCAAAGCCCAATACTATGGGCATGAGCCAAACCACTGCGAACTACCTCAAGCATCACTTCCTGATTGCCATGCCCCACATGGCAGACCCGCGTTTCGTCAACACTCTGATCTACCTGTGCGACCACAACGAAGATGGTGCCATGGGCCTGGTCATCAACCAGCCCAGCGACCTGCAACTGGCCGACATACTCGAGCAGTTGCAGCCGACCGTAGACAGCCCCGGCAAGGTCGCCAGTTTCCCGATCTATAACGGCGGCCCGGTGCAAACCGAGCGCGGCTTTGTGTTGCACCAGGGCCCCGAACAGTGGGAAGCCAGCATGGATCTGGGTCCGTTGCAGTTGACCACCTCCCGCGACATTCTCATCGACATGGCCCACGGCATCGGCCCCTCGCAGGTGCTGATTGCCCTGGGGTATGCCGGCTGGGATGCAGGGCAGCTGGACCAGGAACTGGTCGACAACGTATGGCTGAGTTGCCCGGCCGACCCGCATATCCTGTTCGAGCTGCCCAGTGAGGAGCGTCTCGCCGCCGCCGCGCGCAGCCTGGGCATTGATCTGCGCCTGCTGACCAGCCAGGCCGGGCACGCCTGATGGCAGTACTGCAACGCGCCATGGCCTTTGATTACGGCACCAAGAATATCGGTGTCGCGGTCGGCCAGACGCTGACTTGCCGCGCCGAGCCGGTAGCGGTACTGCGCGCGCGCGATGGCATTCCCGACTGGGCAGACATCGCCCGCCTGATAGCCGAATGGAAACCCGACACCTTGGTCGTCGGCCTGCCACTGAACATGGATGGCAGCCCCAGCGACATGAGCACCCGCGCAGAGAAGTTTTCCCGCCGCCTGCATGGCCGCTTCAACCTGCCGGTACACTGCATAGACGAACGCCTTTCCACCTTTGACGCCAAACAGAGCCTACGTGAAAGCGGTCGCAGCCCCGCCAGCTACCGGGACAACCCGGTCGATAGCCTGGCCGCCGCGCTGCTGCTGGAAACCTGGCTTGGCGAACAGCCCAAGGAGACGCCATGAGCGCCCTGCCCGACGTCGGCCCATTGCTGCAACGCATGGCCGGCGAACTGACCGACTACCTGGCCCAGCGCCAGATTCAGGACCCGGCCTTCGTCGGCATTCACACTGGTGGTGTCTGGGTTGCCGAGCAGCTGCGCAGCTTGTGCCTGCCGGACGCACCACTGGGCACGCTGGATATCGCCTTCTACCGCGACGACTTTGCCCAGAACGGCTTGCAGCCTGGGGTGCAGCCGTCCGAACTGCCGTTTTCCGTCGACGACCGCCACCTGATTCTGGTCGACGACGTGTTGATGACCGGACGCACCATCCGCGCCGCACTCAATGAACTCTTCGATTATGGCCGGCCCGCCTCGGTCACCCTGGTGACCCTGCTGGATATCGAAGCGCGGCAGTTGCCGATACGCGCCGACGTGCTCGGCAGCAGCCTGGTATTGCCTGCGGGCCAGCGGGTCAAACTGACCGGCCCCGAACCGCTGCAGCTAACTCTGAACCCTGTTGCCAAACACTGAGAGGCCCATGAGTACCCCACCCAGCCATCTGCAACTCAATTTTCAGGGTCAGCTGCGGCATTTTCTGACCATCGAAGGCCTGTCCCGCGAGCTGCTCACCGAGCTGCTGGACACCGCCGACTCCTTTCTCGAAGTAGGTGAGCGGGCGGTCAAGAAAGTCCCGCTGCTACGCGGCAAGACGGTATGCAACGTGTTCTTCGAGAACTCCACGCGCACTCGCACCACCTTCGAGCTGGCGGCGAAGCGCCTGTCGGCCGACGTGCTCAACCTGAATATCCAGACCTCCTCGACCAGCAAGGGTGAAACGCTGTACGACACCCTGCGCAACCTGGAGGCGATGGCTGCCGACATGTTCGTGGTCCGGCATGGCGATTCGGGAGCCGCGCACTTTATTGCCGGCCATGTGTGCCCGGACGTAGCGATCATCAATGCCGGCGACGGCAACCATGCGCACCCGACCCAGGCGATGCTCGACATGCTGACCATTCGCCGGCATCGTGGCGACTTCACCAAGCTCTCGGTGGCGATTGTCGGCGACATTCTGCATTCGCGCGTGGCGCGCTCGAATATGCAGGCGCTGCAAACCCTGGGCTGCCCGGACATTCGCGTGATCGCTCCGCGCACCCTGCTACCGGCCGGTATCGAGCAATACGGCGTGCGCGTGTTCAACGACCTGCGCGTCGGCCTGCGTGATGTCGACGTAGTGATCATGCTGCGCCTGCAAAAGGAACGCATGCAAAGCGGCCTGCTGCCCAGTGAGGGTGAATACTACCGGCTCTACGGCCTGACCCGGGAAACCCTGGCGCTGGCCAAACCGGACGCGCTGGTCATGCACCCCGGCCCGATCAATCGCGGCGTGGAAATCGAATCCGAAGTGGCCGACGGCGCCCAATCGGTCATCCTCAATCAGGTTACCTACGGCATCGCCGTGCGCATGGCCGTGATGTCCATGGCCATGACCGGCCAGAATGCCCAGCGCCAACATAATCAGGAAGCTTTGTTAGCCTCTGCGAGCACATCAGGCCAGGAATCCCAGCATGCGACTGACCATTGAAGGCGCCCGGGTCATTGACCCGGCCAGCCAGTTTGACCAGATCACTGACCTGCACATCGCCGCCGGCCATATTGTTGCCATCGGCGCCGCGCCCGAGGACTTCAGTGCCAATCAGCGCATCGACGCGCGCGGGCTGATTGCCAGCCCGGGGCTGGTCGATCTGAATGTCAGCCTGCGCGAACCCGGTCGCACCCGCAAAGGCACCATTGACAGCGAAACCCGCGCCGCTGCCGCCGGTGGTGTGACCAGCCTGTGCAGCCTGCCCGACACCCTGCCGGTACTGGATACGCCCGCCGTCGCCGAACTGATCCTGGACCGCTGCGAGCAGGCTGGCCAGGTGCGGGTATTCCCCTATGGCGCGCTGACCCGCGGCCTGGGCGGTGAACACCTGAGCGAACTGGTGGCCCTGCGTGATGTGGGCTGCGTGGCCTTTACCCAGGGCCTGGCGCCGATGAAAAGCAACCGCATCCTGCGCCGCGCGCTGGAATATGCGGCCGGTTTCGATCTGCCCGTGGTATTCATGCCCCAGGATCCGGATATTGCCGAGGGCGGCAGCGCCCACGAAGGCGCGACAGCCGCACGCATGGGCCTGGTCGGCATTCCCGAAACGGCGGAAACCGTGGCCCTGGCCAGGGACCTGCTGCTGGTTGAGCAGACCGGCGTGCAGGCGCATTTCAGTGGCCTGACCAGCGCCCGCGCGATGGACATGTTGGCCGACGCCCAGGCGCGTGGTCTGCGCGTCAGCGCCGACGTGGCCATGTATCAACTGCTGCTGTGCGACGAGGACCTGGAAGGCTTTTCCAGCCTGCTGCACGTGCAACCGCCGCTGCGCAGCAAGCAGGATCGGCATGCGCTGCGTCAGGCGGTGCAGAGCGGCGTAGTTCAGGCCATCGCATCGCATCACCAACCGCACGAACAGGAAGCCAAGCGCGTGCCCTTCGCCGCTTCGGCGCCCGGTATCAGCAGCGTGGAAATACTGCTGCCGCTGGCGCTGACCCTGGTTGCCGATGGCTTGCTTGAGTTGCCCGCCCTGCTCGCTCGGCTGACCTGTGGGCCCGCCCGCGCGCTGAATCTGCCGGTTGGTACCATCAGCCTGCACGAACGGGCCGATATCACGCTGTTCGACCCGGTCGCAGCCAGCCTGATCGGCCACAACTGGCTGTCCAAGGGCGCCAACTGCCCCTTTATCGGCCAGGGCGCGCCGTGCAAGGTCACCCATACCATCAGCAATGGCAAGCTGGTCTATCAAGCCTGAAAGAGAAGCAAAAGCGGGGCTCACCTGACCTCTGGCCGAATAGGGCTCAGAGGTTTATTGGAGTAGGGGCTGAGGGTCATACCTACCAGACAGAGCGCTTCGAGCGTGGCGGCGTTGCGGGCTACTTACTCCCCGCTTAACGCCGGTGGTCGTCGTCGTCATCTTCCAGGGCAAAATCATTCTTGCTGCCCATCATCAACTGCTTGCCGTCGGTTTCCGAGCCCAGCTTGATCAGCAGGCGCAGATCGTTGGCCGAGTCGGCATGTGCCAGCGCGTCTTCATAGGTGATCTCACCCTGGCTGTAGAGCCGGTAGAGCGCTTGGTCGAAGGTCTGCATACCCAGCTCGGTTGAACGCGCCATCAACGGCTTGAGCTCGTGCACTTCGCCCTTGCGGATCATGTCCGCTGCCAGCGGGGTATTGAGCAATACTTCAATCGCCGCACGGCGACCCTTGCCATCGGGCGTTGGAATCAGTTGCTGAGCAACAATCGCCTTGAGATTCAGCGACAGATCCATCCACACCTGCTGGTGCATTTCGGTGGGGAAGAAGTGAATGATGCGATCCAGCGCCTGGTTGGCGTTGTTAGCGTGCAGGGTCGCCAGACACAGGTGACCGGTCTCGGCAAAGGCCACCGCGTGGTCCATGGTTTCCTTGGTCCGCACCTCACCAATCAGAATCACGTCCGGCGCCTGGCGCAGGGTGTTCTTCAGCGCCACCTCGAAGGAGTCGGTATCAATGCCGACCTCGCGCTGGGTAACGATGCAGTTCTGATGCTGGTGGATAAATTCGATCGGGTCTTCGATGGTGATGATATGGCCGCTGGAGTTCTTGTTGCGGTAGCCGATCATCGACGCCAGCGAAGTGGATTTACCGGTACCGGTGGCGCCGACAAAGATCACCAGGCCGCGCTTGGTCATCGCCAGCTTCTTGAGAATCTCCGGCAGGCGCAGATCTTCCATGCTCGGGATATTCACTTCGATACGGCGCAGCACCATGCCCACCAGGTTGCGCTGGTAGAAGGCACTGACGCGGAAGCGGCCGATACCGCGAGCACTGATCGCGAAGTTGCATTCGCGCTTCTCGGCGAATTCACGGCGTTGGGACTCGGTCATCACGCCCAGTACGGTTTCACGCGTCTGCTCGGGGGAGAGGGGCGTTTTGGTGACGGGCAGGATCTTGCCGTTGACCTTCATGCTGGGTGCCACACCGGCCGTGATGAAAAGGTCTGAGGCGCCCTTTTCCACCATCAACCGCAACAGTTTCTCAAACTCCATGTTGTGTCTCTTCTCACTGACGGGCGCGGGCGCTTGGCGCCCCCACCGCTAATATGGCTGCGCGTTAGAAACCGTCGGTATTCTTGGCTTTTTCACGGGCGCTTTCCTTGGTCACCAGACCCTTGGCGACCAGGCTCTTGAGACACATATCCAGCGTCTGCATGCCAATGTTGCCGCCGGTTTGAATCGCCGAATACATCTGCGCGACCTTGTCTTCACGAATCAGGTTACGAATCGCCGGCGTGCCGATCATGATCTCGTGCGCTGCCACCCGGCCGCCGCCAATCTTCTTCAGCAGGGTCTGGGATACAACGGCAGTCAGGGATTCGGACAACATCGAACGCACCATGGATTTTTCTTCCGCGGGGAACACGTCAACCACACGGTCGATGGTTTTGGCGGCAGAGGTGGTGTGCAGGGTGCCAAATACCAGGTGACCGGTTTCAGCGGCTGTCAGCGCCAGGCGGATGGTTTCCAGGTCGCGCATCTCGCCAACCAGGATAATGTCCGGATCTTCCCGCAGGGCCGAGCGCAGGGCTTCAGCAAAACCGAGGGTGTCGCGGTGCACTTCCCGCTGGTTGACCAGGCACTTTTTCGACTCGTGAACGAATTCGATCGGGTCTTCGATGGTCAGTACGTGCTGGTATTTGGTGTTGTTCAGGTAGTCGAGCATCGCCGCCAGCGTGGTGGACTTGCCCGAGCCGGTGGGGCCGGTGACCAGCACCAGACCGCGTGGCACATCGGAAATCTTCTTGAACACATCGCCCATGCCCAGATCGTCCATGCTCAGGACCTTCGAGGGGATGGTACGGAAGACCGCACCGGCGCCACGGTTCTGGTTGAAGGCGTTAACCCGGAAGCGCGCTACACCGGGCACTTCAAAGGAGAAGTCAGTTTCGAGGAATTCCTCGAAATCCTTGCGCTGCTTGTCGTTCATGATGTCGTAGATCAGACCATGAACCATCTTGTGATCCATGGCCGGAACGTTGATGCGGCGCACGTCACCATCCACACGAATCATGGGCGGCAGTCCGGCCGACAGGTGCAAGTCCGACGCGCCCTGTTTGGCGCTGAAGGCTAACAGCTCGGTAATATCCATAGGGTTCCCCATAACAACCAGCAAGCATGTAGAATGCCAGAAGATTTTTTTCGATTGGCAGGTGTTAATGTCCGTAATGTCTACGATAGCAGAGAATATTGCAAACGTTCATGAGCGTATTCAGCGTTCTGCCATCAGTGCCGGACGGGATCCACAAAGCATAACCCTGATTGCGGTCAGCAAAACGCGTCCAGCCAGCGCCATACGGGACGCCTGGGCCGCTGGCATACAGCACGTGGGCGAGAACTATCTGCAGGAGGCGCTGGACAAACAGGCCGAGCTTAAAGAGCTGCCCTTGACCTGGCATTTCATCGGCCCCATCCAGTCGAACAAGACCAAATCCATCGCCGAACATTTCGACTGGGTGCATGGTGTAGATCGGCTGAAAATCGCCAAGCGTCTGTCCGAACAACGGCCTGCTGAACTTGCGCCGCTGAATATCTGCCTGCAGGTCAATATCAGCCGCGAGCCGAGCAAGTCTGGCGTCATGCCAGAAGATGTGGCGGCCCTGGCTGCCGAGATCGCCGCACTGCCCAACTTGGTGCTGCGTGGGCTGATGGCGATTCCCGCGCCAGCAGAAGACAGCGACGGCCGCCGTGCGCCGCTTAAAGCCCTGCATGACTGCCTGGCCGCACTGCCGATGCCGTTGGATACACTGTCCATGGGCATGAGCGATGACCTCACCGAAGCGGTTCAGGAAGGCGCGACCCAGGTCCGCATCGGCACCGCGATCTTTGGCGCGCGCGCTGCCCAACCCCAACACCCCGAGCAAGGATAAACCCATGAGCGCTCCGACCATTGGCTTCATCGGCGCCGGCAACATGGCCACCAGTCTGATTGGCGGCATGCTGCAGCAGAACATCAAACCCGGTCAGATCATGGCCAGCGACCGCACCGCCGAGCAGGCCGAACGCCTGGGCAAGCAGTTCGGTATTCGCACCACGTCAGACAACGACCAACTCGCCAGTAACTGTGATGTGCTGGTGCTGGCGGTCAAGCCGCAGGTCATGCAGGCCGTTTGCCGCGCCCTGACCGTGCAGCGCAAACCCGGCCAGTTGATCATCTCCATTGCCGCAGGCATCAGCTGCGCCAGTCTGGAAAGCTGGCTGGGCGATGGCAGCGCCATCGTGCGTTGCATGCCCAACACCCCGTCGCTGCGCCGCCAGGGTGTCAGCGGGCTGTTTGCCAATGCCGAGGTCTCTGACACGCAGAAGCAACAGACCGAAGCTATCCTCAATGCCGTGGGCATCAGCCTGTGGCTGGAGCGCGAAGAGCTGATCGACGCCGTCACGGCGGTGTCCGGCAGTGGCCCGGCGTACTTCTTCTATATGATGGAAGCCATGACCGCCGCCGGCGAACAGCTGGGCCTGCCGCGTGATACCGCCGAGCGGCTGACGCTGTTCACCGCCCTGGGCGCTGCCGACATGGCCGTGCACAGTGACGTGGACGCCGCCGAACTGCGCCGCCGCGTGTGCTCCCCCGGCGGCACCACCGAGCGGGCGATCAACAGTTTTGCCGAAGACGACTTACCTGCGATTGTGGCGCGCGCCATGCAAGCCGCCGCCGCACGCGCCGCCGAAATGACCAAAGAACTAGCCTGAGGAAACCGCATGAACAGCCTGAATATGGCCGCCATCTATATCGTCCAGACCCTCGGCAGTCTGTATCTGCTGATTGTGCTGCTGCGCTTTGTGCTGCAACTGGTCAAGGCCGATTTCTATAATCCGGTCTCCCAGTTTATCGTGCGCGCCACCAAGCCCCTGTTGATGCCACTGCGGCGAGTGATCCCAGGTTTTGGCGGTATCGACTTCGCCTCGCTGGTGCTGGCGCTGATCCTGCAGATGCTGCTGATGACGGTGATCATCAAGCTGATGGGCTATGCGCTGCCGAACGTGCTGCAATTGCTGGTCTGGTCGATGGTGGCGCTCACCGCGCTGTTCCTGAAGATCTTCTTCTTCGCCCTGATCATCAGCGTGATCCTGTCCTGGGTCGCGCCCAACAGCAGCAACCCGGCAGCAATGCTGGTGCACCAGCTGTGTGAGCCGGTCCTGGCGCCGATCCGCAAGATACTGCCGTCGATGGGCGGGCTGGATCTGTCGCCGATCTTCGGCTTTATCGCGCTGCGGCTGTTCGACATGCTGATCATTGCCAATATCGCCGCGGCTACCGGCATGCCACGCGGGCTGACGCTGGCGATCTGAGCCGGCCATGGCTTTTTACCAGTGGCGCGGCGCCGATCTGATTCTCGACTGCCACCTGCAGCCCGGCGCCAAGACCATGGGCTTTGCCGGAATACACGGCGAGCGGCTGAAGATTCGCATCAGCGCCCCACCGGTGAATGGCAAGGCCAACGCATTGTTGTTGGCCTTTCTGGCTGGGGAATTTGCCGTCAGCAAGCAGCAGGTCACCTTGCTCAGTGGCCAGCAAAGCCGGCAAAAACGGGTATTGATCGCCTCGCCGCAACAGCTGCCCGAAGCACTGCACCTGGCACCACCTGGAGATATTGCGTCAACCGGTGACGCTCTTTAGACTGGCGCCTCGATTGTTGGCACCGCCCCTGGCTGGCCACCGCCAACCTACACAGGAACTGCCTATTCATGCCGACCTTTCCCGCCGACTCCGTCGGACTGGTAACACCCCAGCGCCACTGCTTTAACGAGCCGTTGAAACTGGCCTGCGGCAAGTCGCTGGAGCAGTTCGAACTGGCCTATGAAACTTACGGCACTTTGAACGCAAGCCGCAGCAACGCGCTGCTGATCTGCCATGCGCTGTCCGGGCATCACCATGCGGCTGGCTTCCATAGTGCCGACGAGCGCAAGCCCGGCTGGTGGGACGCCTGCATCGGGCCGGGCAAGGCCATCGACACCAACCGCTTCTTTGTCGTCAGCCTGAACAACCTCGGCGGCTGCCACGGCTCCACCGGCCCCTCCAGCATCAATCCGGCTACCGGCAAAGCCTATGGCGCGAGCTTCCCGGTACTGACAGTAGAAGACTGGGTCCACAGCCAGGCGCTACTGGCCGACCAACTGGGCATCGACACCTGGGCGGCGGTGGTTGGTGGCAGCCTCGGCGGCATGCAGGCATTGCAGTGGGCGATCAGTTACCCGGAGCGCATTCGCCACTGCCTGGCGATTGCCACAGCACCTAAGCTCTCCGCGCAGAATATCGCCTTCAACGAAGTGGCACGCCAGGCGATCATTACCGATCCGGATTTCCACAACGGCGATTACGCCGCCTTCGGTGTAATTCCCAAGCGCGGCCTGATGCTGGCGCGCATGGTCGGGCATATCACCTACCTGTCGGATGATTCGATGGGCGAGAAATTCGGCCGCGAACTGCGCACCGACGTACTCAATTACGATTTCACCAGCGTCGAGTTTCAGGTGGAAAGCTACCTGCGCTATCAGGGCCAGGAGTTCTCCGAGCGCTTTGACGCTAACACCTACCTGCTGATGACCAAGGCCCTGGACTATTTCGACCCGGCTGGTGCCCATGGCGGCAACCTGGCTAAAGCGCTAGAAGGCATTCAGGCGCGCTGCATGGTCATGTCCTTCACCACCGACTGGCGCTTCTCACCGGCCCGTTCACGTGAGCTGGTCGACGCCCTGCTCGCCGCGCGCAAGCAGGTCAGCTACCTGGAAATCGAAGCGGCCCAGGGCCACGACGCTTTCCTGCTACCGATTCCCCGCTATGTGCAGGCACTGCACGCGTACATGAACCGTATCGAGGTGGACGCATGACTATGCGCGCGGATCTGGAAATCATTCAGGAATGGATCAAGCCCGGCAGCCGCCTGCTGGATCTCGGCTGTGGCGACGGCGAACTGCTGCGCTACCTGTCCGAGCAGCGCAAGGTGACCGGCTACGGCCTGGAAATCGATCCAGAGAAAATCAACGCCTGTATCGAAAACGGCGTCAATGTGATCGAGCAGAACCTGGATACTGGCCTGAGCAACTTCGGCGATCATACCTTCGACAGCGTGCTGATGACTCAGGCTCTACAGGCCGTGCACTACCCCGATCAGGTACTGGAAGAGATGCTACGCATCGGTCGCGAAGCCATCCTGACCTTCCCCAACTTCGCCCATTGGCGCTGCCGTTTATATCTGGGTACAAAGGGTCGCATGCCGGTGAGCGAGTTCATGCCCTACACTTGGTACAACACGCCCAATATCCACTTTTGTACCTTCAAGGACTTCGAAGCCCTGTGCCGTGAGCGCTCGATCCGTATTCTTGATCGGCTGGTGGTTGACCAGACGCACCGCAGCAGCATGCTCAGCGGGCTGTGGCCAAACCTGTTGGGCGAGATTGCTATCTACCGGGTCACCCGCTAGGCCGCTCAATTGTCCCATAGGAGAATCATGATGTTCCGCGCCCTGCTCTGCAGTCTGCTACTGCTGCTCCCCACGCTGGCCAGCGCCCAGCAAACCAGCCCGCAGCGTTTTGGTAATCTGACGGTGTACTACAACACTTTCAACAGCAGCTATCTGCAGCCGGATATCGCTGCCAATACCGGCCTGACGCGGGGCCCGACCCACGGCGTGGTGAACATCGCCGTGCAGCAGCAGACCGCCGAAGGCCCGGTCGCCGTTGATGCACTGCTCTCCGGTAACGTGACCAATATGCTCGGACAGCGCTCCAACCTGCGCTTTATCCGCCTGCAGGAAGATGACTCGATCTATTTCGTTGCCAACTACACCGCCACCCAGCGTGGCTTGCTGCGCTTCGAGGTCGAAATCCGGCCCAGCTCCGGCGGCACCACCCAAACCCTACGCTTTCAGCAGGAGTTCTTCCCCGATGACTGATTCGCACTTGCCCTTTCAGCAACTGATTCTCGCCAGCGGCAACGCAGGCAAGCTCAAGGAGCTGCAGGCCACGCTCGGTGAACTGGTCACCGTGCGGCCCCAAAGCGACTTCGTCGCCGAAGAAGCCGTGGAAGACGGCTTGAGCTTTGTCGAAAACGCCATCATAAAAGCCCGCCACGCGTGCCGGGCAAGCGGCCTGCCGGCCCTGGCGGATGACTCCGGGATTGCCGTCGATGCCTTGGCCGGCGCGCCCGGCATCTACTCCGCCCGTTATGCAGGAGGCGGTGGCGATGCAGCGAACAATGCCAAGCTGCTGGAAGCGCTGGAAGGCCTACCCGCCGAGCGACGCGGCGCGCGCTTTATTTCCGTACTGGTGCTGATGATGCACGCCGAAGACCCGACGCCGATCATCTGTGAAGGCGTCTGGCACGGCCGGATTCTGACCGAAGCCCGCGGTGCACATGGCTTTGGCTACGACCCGCTGTTCTGGGTGCCTGAAGCCGAATGCTCCAGCGCCGAACTCAGCCCCGCCGACAAGAACCGCCTGAGCCACCGCGCCAAGGCCATGGTTCAGCTACGAGCGCGCCTGGGGTTGGCGTGAAAGAGTTCCCGCCCCTGGCGGCCTACATCCACATTCCGTGGTGCGTGCGCAAATGCCCCTACTGCGACTTCAACTCGCACGTCAGTGAGCAAGGTCTGCCAGAGGCCGAGTATATCGATGCGCTGATTGCCGACTTGGAACTGGATCTGCCTGGCGTTCAGGACCGGGAGCTGACCTCGATCTTCTTTGGAGGCGGCACACCCAGCCTGTTCTCCGCCGAGAGTTTGGGCCGGTTGCTGGATGCCATGGCCAGCCGGCTGAATTTCGCCTCGGATATCGAAATCACGCTGGAAGCCAATCCGGGCACCTTCGAACAGATCAAGTTTGCCGGCTACCGCGCGGCGGGCATCAATCGCTTGTCGATCGGCATCCAGAGCTTCAATGCCAGACACCTGAAAGCGCTGGGTCGTATCCACGATGACCAGGAAGCCCTGGCCGCCGTCGCCATGGCGCGCAAGGCCGGCTTCGACAACCTGAATCTGGACCTGATGCACGGCCTGCCGGATCAGTCCCTGGACGACGCGCTGGCAGATATAAACCAGGCCATCGACCTGGGCCCCGAGCACCTGTCCTGGTACCAACTGACGCTCGAGCCCAATACGGTGTTCTACAGCAAGCCGCCAATTCTGCCGGTCGAAGACACCCTGTGGGCAATCCAGGAAGCCGGCCAGGCCAGGCTGGCTGAAGCCGGGCTGGCACAATACGAAATCTCCGCGTACGCGCAGCCAGGCCGGCAGGCCAGGCACAATCTGAACTACTGGCAATACGGCGACTTCCTCGGCATCGGCGCCGGGGCGCACGGCAAGTTGACCCACCCCGATGGCCGAGTGGAACGCTACTGGAGAACCCGCCTGCCCCGGGATTATCTCGACCCGGCCAAGGACTATTGCGCGGGCCGCAAGAACATCACCGCCGCAGACCTGCCCTTCGACTTCCTGATGAACGCCCTGCGCCTCAGCGACGGCGTACCCACCGCGTTCTATCTGGCACGCACCGGCCAATCGATTGAAGCAATCGCGCCACAGCTGAATGAAGCCGTACGCAAAGGCCTGCTCGAGCCCTGGGACCAGCAACTGCGCCCCACCGAGCGCGGCCGGCTGTTTCTTAATGATCTGCTGGAAATGTTTCTCTAAGCGAAGCGGCAAGCTTCAAGCGGCAAGCTAAACCCTGTTCGCGGCGAGGCCGCCGCTCCTACCGGGTGGGAGCGCGCACACCTCGCTGGTGGGAGCGGCGGCCTCGCCGCGAAGGGTTTAGCTTTTGAACAAGCTTGCCGCTCGTAGCTTGAAACTTGCAGCTTGGCCTCCACCCCCATACAGTATCGCAAACTGTCTCATTTATAGAGGTGCCCATGTCTCCCTTTCTGTTTGCCACCACTGCCCAGATTCTCTGCGAGTCCGGTTCGGCCGTTCGCCTGGCCGAGCTTTGCAAAGAGCGCGGCGCCAACCGCGTGATGATCGTCACCGATCCGGGCATCACCAAACTGGGCATGCTCAACGACATCCTGCCGGGCTTTGCCAAAGCCGGCATGGCCGTGGAAATCTTCGACGCCGTTCAGGCAGATCCGCCAGAATCAGTGGTCATGGCCGCAATAGAACAGGGCCGCGCCACGAAGACTGACCTGGTCGTGGGCTTTGGCGGCGGCAGCTCAATGGACGTCGCCAAGCTGGTCGCTTTCCTGGCCCACCCCGGCTGCCAGCAGCAACTGACTGATATCTACGGCGTCGGCAATGCCAAGGGCCAGCGCCTGCCGCTGATCCAGGTCCCGACCACCGCCGGCACCGGCTCGGAAGTCACGCAGATCTCCATAATCACCACCGGTGAAACCACCAAGATGGGCGTCGTCTCCCCCATCCTGCTGCCGGACATGGCCCTGCTGGACGCCGACCTGACCCTCGGCCTGCCCCCAGCCGTCACCGCCGCCACCGGTATTGATGCCATGGTGCACGCCATCGAGGCCTACACCAGCAAGATCAAGAAAAACCCGCTATCCGACATGCTCGCCCGCGAAGCCCTGCGCCTGCTCGCCGCCAACCTCGATGAAGCCGTGCACAACGGCAGCAACCGCGAAGCCCGCCAGGCCATGCTGCTCGGCGCCCTGCTCGCCGGCCAGGCCTTCGCCAACGCACCGGTCGCGGCCGTACACGCACTGGCCTATCCGTTAGGCGGGCATTTCCATATTCCCCATGGCCTGTCCAACGCACTGGTACTGCCCGCGGTGATCGACTTCAACGCCTCAGCCGCCGAGCACCTGTATGCCGAACTCGCACCGCTACTGGTCAAGAACCTCAAAGCCGGCAACGCCGCTAGCCTGACCGAGCAACTGGTCGCGGAACTGTCCGACCTGAGCCCACGCTGCAAACTGCCCACGCGCCTGCGTGACGCTGGCGTCCCAGAGGACATGCTGCCGCAACTGGCCAAGGACGCGATGCTGCAACAGCGTTTGCTGGTCAATAATCCACGGGAATTGACCGAAGCAGATGCGCTGGCGATTTATCGCAAAGCATACTGATTCAAAGGTTTTTACTGACAGACAACTCCGATGCTAGAGCAGCCTTGAGCGACACCCGGAGTAGACCGTCTATGCCCAGGGATGGGCATAGCGAGCCCCCAGGGACGGGTTCACGGCGTGTCTACGGAGGGTGTCGGTCAAGGCAGTGAATACAGAATCCGTCATCACCCAATCAGCGTAACCATGTAATCCGCTGAACCGAGGAAAGACATCAAATATGAGTGAGAAACAAACACGCAGCGACTACCCCCACCTGCACCCCATTACCACCCGCTGGCACGACAATGACGTCTACGGGCATGTAAACAACGTGGTGTATTACAACTACTTCGACAGCGCGGTAAACAGCTGGCTGATCGAACAGGGTGGGCTGGATATTCATCAGGGCGAACAGATCGCCTTCGTCGTCAGCTCCGGCTGCGACTACTTCGCCCCCATCGCCTTCCCCGAAGCCATCGAAATCGGCGTGCGCGTCGCCAAACTGGGCAACAGCTCAGTGCACTACGAATTGGCCGTATTCAAAGCAGGTGTCGAAGAAGCCTGCGCCGCAGGCCGCTTCGTGCATGTATTTGTCGAGCGCGCCAGCAACCGCTCCTGCGCGATCCCCGAAGGACCCCGCGCAGCACTGGAGAAGTTGCTGGTCTGAAGATCAGCCCAACGCGTCAGGCAGGTCGCCCGGCGTGAACAGCTCGATCCAGTAACCATCCGGGTCACGGATAAAGGCAATGTTCTTCATCTTGCCATCCTGCGGGCGTTTAACGAAGCTGACACCCAGCTCCTCAAAGCGCACGCAGGCCGCCTCTAGATCCGGCACCGCAAAACCGATATGCCCAAAGCCCTTGGGCTCGTCATTGCCGTTGTGGTAACTGAAATCGGCATCGTCTTCGGTGCCCCAGTTATGCGTCAACTCCAGCATCGCCGGGCGGCCGAAAGTCTGCACCAGGCGCTCACGGTTATCGTGCGACCAGTCCACCAGCTCATGGGTATCGATAGCCGCAAGGAAGTACAGGCTGAACTTCATCTCCTCAAAATCCAGCCTCTTCACCAGCGTCATGCCCATGATGCGGGTATAGAAATCCAGCGTCGCCTCAGGCGACTTGATGCGCAACATGGTCTGGTTGAAGACAAAGCCTTCGGTGGCTGGATCGCGCTTCTCGCAGAGTCCAACAGCGGATTCAAAATGGCGACTCATGGTAATAGCTCCCGGGCAGGTCAATGGAAAGGGTTACAAGAATAACATTCACATAGACCCGCCCGAAGCGCGCAAGTGCAAAGGAGTGTGTGCACCTGCGCAGGCGGGGAATTACTTGAAGGGCCGCTCATCCCACCAGGGATAGAATCCAGGGCGATCCTTGCTCGGGCTGAGCTTGAACTGCGGCGGACGCTTCTCCAGGAAGGACTGCACACCCTCCTGCGCATCAGCCGACTCACCCATAAAGGCAATCGCCCGCGAATCGACCTTGTGCGCTTCCATCGGATGATCCGCCGCCATCATGCGCCATAACAACTGACGGTTAAGCAGCGCAGACATGCCAGAGGTATTGTCAGCAATTTCACGCGCCAACGCATAAGCCGCCGGCAGCAATTCTTCCGGCTCATGAATACTGCGAACCAACCCACCCTTCAGGGCTTCCTCAGCATCAAACACACGACCGGTATACACCCACTCCGCCGCCTGCATAGGGCCAACCAGACGCGGCAGGAACCAGCTCGAACAAGCTTCCATGGTGATACCACGACGGGCAAATACAAAACCAAACCGCGCCTTGGTCGACGCCATACGAATATCCATCGGCAAGGTCATGGTCGCGCCCACACCCACCGCAGCGCCATTAAAGGCACCGATCACAGGCTTAGTGCACTCATAGATCCGCAGCGACACCGTACCGCCACCATCGCGCAAGGTATCGCCTGCAGGTTCATTCTGCCGCTTGTGCCGATTGAATGTATCGCCACCCTTCTCCAGATCCGCACCCGCGCAAAACGCCTTGCCCGCGCCGGTCATGATAATCACCCGCACATTGTCATCCGCATCCGCCGCGTCAAAGGCCGCCAGCAACTCACGGCGCATCTGCCCGTTAAAGGCATTCATCCGGTCAGGGCGGTTGAGGGTCAGGGTCAGAATGCCGTCCTGTACCTGGTAGTCGAGGGTTTCATAAGACATAACGTAGCTCCATGGCGTTCAGCAAATTCGCACCAGTGTAGAACTCACCGGTCACGGGGACCAGTTGAGTTACCAAAGCGTATGTGGGGGTATTGTTGGGGTGGATGGGGGGCAACTGACGCTGACGGGGGCTGCTTAAATTCTGGCGCGGCAAAAAGACTTGGACAGCCCCAACGCCCTGCCCTACTCTCGGTAACAGCAAGGGATTGCAGTCAGCTACGAGCACGACACGGACAGTCTGCCCTCCCATTTCAAACCGAACAGCGAAACGCAACTCAACTAAAAATAGGCGTTATAACTAAGGAGATGTTGTGCCCACTGCAACATTGAAAATGTTTCTTGCATATGGCGACCCAAAGCGACTAAGAACTGTCGAGCTTTCAAACTGGACTGGCAAAGCTGTTTCAGGGCCGCGCAGCGAGTTTGAAAAAGTGCTTGAGCGGGAGGAATGCCTAAGCTCCGGCGTTTATTTTCTGACTGGAACCGACCCAGAAACCAACAATCGCGCTATTTATATTGGCGAAGCCGAGTGTGTTCGAGATAGGGTGAAATCTCATCTCTCCAAGGACTTCTGGAACAACATTATTTTTTTTGTAACGAAAGACGAAAACCTCACCAAGGCGCACATCAAATATCTTGAAGGTCGACTGATTGATATAGCCAGAAAGACTGAGCGGGCTATCGTTATGAATAGCCAAGGGAGTGGAGCCAGACTGCCTGAGTCAGACAGAGAAGACATGGAGATATTTCTTGAAAAAATGCAGCAGGTTCTGCCTGTTCTTGGTATTGATGCCTTCCTTGATAAGTCTTCTTCTACCGCACCAGACGGCCACCGAAAGGCAATGCTGAATTGCAACATCAAAGGTCTTGTTGCAACAGGCTATTTGACGCCAAACGGAATCGTGGTACTCAAGGGCTCCCAGGCTGTTCTGGAAGAAAGGTCTTCCGCTCAAAAGTGGCCAAGTGTACTCGCACAGAGAAAAAGGCTCATCGAAGATGGGGCTTTGATTGAAAATGACGGTGCTTATGTATTCGTGAAAGATGTGGAGTTTTCAAGTCCTAGCTCAGCCGCCGCAACTATTCACGGTGGTAGCGCAAATGGGCTGACAGCCTGGGTTAATAAAGACGGCATACCGCTCAAACAAATCGAAAACATATGATCATCGGTAGCAGACTCAGGTCAGATTTCCTCCTACTACACAGACCAACCAAAGCAAAGGGAATCCTGTCTTTCTATGAAACTTGTTACATGGAACTGTAATGGGGCACTAAGACACAAGTTGGCTGAAGCAGACCGTTTGCAAGCTGACGTTTTGGTGGTCCAAGAGTGCGAAGACCCTTTGCTTTCAACCCTTGAATACAAGGTTTGGGCCGGGGATTATCTGTGGGTTGGTGAATCAAAGAGTCGCGGCATTGGTGTTTTTCCCCGGAACGGTCATCGCGTTGCAGCCCTGGATTGGAATCGCAGCTTTACTCTGACGGGGCTGGCAAGCAGCAGCTCAACGCTGACCTGGAATACCCATGACCTCCGGCTTTTTCTGCCCTTCACCGTTAACGGCGATATCACGGCATTGGCCGTATGGACAAAGGGCCGCAACGACGAAGTGTTTGGGTATATGGGGCAGTTTTGGAAGTATCTCCAGCTGCACCGTGACGATCTCATCGGTCCAAAGACCGTTATTCTCGGTGATTTCAATAGCAATAGACGCTGGGATAAACCTGACCGTTGGTGGAACCACTCGGACGTCGTTGCTGAACTCGCCGAAATGGGCCTTACGAGCCAGTATCATCGCGTCTTTAAAGAGCAGCAAGGAGATGAAAGCCAGCCCACTTTTTTCTTGCAGCGCAATAACCAGAAGGCTTACCATATCGATTACGTATTCATCTCAGCGGATATAACCGACGATTCCACGCTGCAGGTTGGGCAGCACGATGACTGGATAGGATTGAGTGACCACATGCCTTTGACCTTGAGCATCAATAGCTAAAAAGCTCACTGAAATCGGGGTAAGTTTTTGCTTCTTGCCGTGATTTACAGCCCATTTTGACCTCGCTCAATTCAAAAGCAGAGCAGATTTATTCAGGCCCTGCTGCACTGACCGACCGCCAGGCCGCCTCGGCCAATATGTCCCTGTAAGCCTTGGGGCTCTTTTTCACCCGGCCTGACAGCCAGGCTCTGCAATAGCTTTCCGCAGGGCCGATGATCAGGGACGGGACCAGCTCGGCGGGATAGTTTGCCAGCTCTTGCCCTACTCCGGGCCGGGAGAACCATTCCTTGACCTGCTGATTGCGGATCTTGTTTTTCTGCGCCAGCTCATCCTTGAACGGCCCGTTGGATACCGCAAAGCGGGCGTTGAATTGATAGCGCGCCCAATCGGGTTGTCCGGCAACCCAGTCGACATAACTGAACACCAGCGCGTTGACGCCGTCCCGGGTGGTTTCAGCCTTGGCAAGATAGTCGTTACGCAGCGCCGCCTGATCCTGCATGGCGGCGAAGAACAGGGCCGCAACCAGACCTTCTTTGTTGCCGAAATGGTGATAGATCGCGCCAACGCTGGTGTCGCAGGCGACGCGAATCATCTCGATGGTGGTCGCCTCGATGCCCTGAGTATTGAAGCAATCCAGAGCGGCGCGCAGGATGGCGCGCTTCAGCTCTGCTCGCCTCCCTGCAGGCGCTGGGGTCAGGTCTTGCCTTTTGCTTCTTTGTGCAGGCGCTGGGGTCAGGTCTTGCCTTTTGCTTCTTTGCGTCAACCATCACCGCTGCTGATGACTGAATCATTCGCTGTCTTCCGCATCTGGTTCGCCCAAAAATTCAATATTATGCTGTTTAAGTTTGTCGGGAATAATTAGATCAGAAATACTCATTGCGTCTACTTCAAATCGGAGGGACTCTTTAATCATTTCGGTATCATTCGTGAGTATCATCCTCGCACCGGAAGATTTCGCTATGGCAATGATTTGGCGGTCTACTTTTACAGCTTGGCGTGGCCGGGCTGATGATATTTTCTTTCCAGAAAGCATCGACGTTTCTACAGCTGCTTTTTTGTCGTAGGGTAGAAACTTAAAGGCTGCGGAACCAAAGACAGCAAAGGCGTGGTGCTTTTCTATTATCGAAAGGCCCGTCAAAAATTCTGCGAACACCGGGGCAGGCATACCAATAGATTCCCGCCGTTTCCGCATCTCTTGCACGAGACCGTCGACTCGAAGTTGATCATCGGGACAAAGACGCTTCCCGAAGTAGAGCGCCAATACATTTGTATCCCAGATGACCAAGTTTACCCCCTTCGGATCTCAGCACATTTTTCCTCAATATCGGCTTCACCACCCCAGTCCGCCGAAAGCTGAGACATTAATCCCAGGGCCTCATCCCAATCATTGGAGAGCTCCCGGTAAGATCGAACAACTAGCCTTTCCAGCGTCCAGATGCCGGATGACTGCCTAGTCCAATACCCCTTCCCGCTAACCTCTATAGGGTCTTCGAGGTAGTACGCTGATATCTCTTTAGCTAGCTCAGGACCTTTAATCGTGCATGCAAATAAGGAGCCGTCAGAACCTTTAAGGGTTAGCGGAATTGTATCGTCACGACCTCCAATCTTAATCACCTGACCAACCACGCTCGAATCATCATCCATGGTCAGAGCCTGCTCGTTGTGACGAGCTCCACCTGGGAAGGGGATGACAATCTGTCCATTTGGATCTCGTAGTTCGCCACGTTTCCCATCTTGCGAAAGTAGATCGTTGATTCTTTTCAGCGAGTCCACTGCATCCCGCGCTGCGCCATCCGCGCCAACAATGGCCATCTGTGTACGCTTCTTGACAGACAACGCGACGTCTTCTTCAACCCATACCCTGAGAGCAGCGCTTCCCTTGATTAGCTTGTCAAAATGCACCTTCTCCGGGTAGCCCAGCAGTTTTGACATTTCACCCAAATACAATGCAAAACGAGCCAGGGGCAAGCTCTGGGGAGAGCTACCGATGATTCGCAGGGTATATGAGTTTGGCTTGTTCATAAGATTGATTGTGGGCCACCTAGGCCTTTTTTGGTAGCTATGCTATGCAAATTTGCATTTCCGATGCAGGAATTAGGTACAGGTCTCGATTTTGGCAATAGCTAACGCGCCTTAGGAAAAATGTGGAGTTTGTTACCAACACCGACGGTACTAGCTAGATGCCGCAGCCCGTTCTGATTGCCTAATAGTCTCCGCAGGCATCGCCATACGCAGGCTTTCACGATACTGCTCAGCCGGAGCTTCGTGGGTGACCTCAACGGCGGCGTCGTAGTTTTCTCTAATAACCAACTCAATTTCAGTGATGTTCGCACGGAAAAACTCCTTGCGGCCGTTAACCTTGTTGAGCCGACCTGCTGCAAAACGCTCGTGCAACTTTGCTTCCAGTGCGGGGGCGTTGTCAGAGAAAACCATCGCATGTACGTCAAACCAAAACGGCACCGACGCATCTCCAAGCTCTGATATGCGGTCCATCGGTTCCAAACGACGAGTCATACCTATCTTGTAGATATCCTTTCCGAAGGCCCCAACGTTGGAGATGACATACACATAACCAGCCTTGGCATTTTGCTCGCGATAGTCAATCAGCCTTTCCTCGCCTTCCAGCTCGGCCCGGCCGGCCTGAACCTCTGCAAGCTTCATGGAGAGAAGAGCGCGCTCCTCATCGGTCTGGACTTTGTCCAGGCGCGCCTGAAGGTCGCGCAACGCGGCATCGAAGTGCTTGCGCTCCTTAGCGATTTTCTCGCGGGCTGCGCGGATTTCTTGCTCTAGCTTCTGTTGCTCGCGTAGCTCTTCACGGGCGCGCTTCGCTTCCTCCTTCTCTTCTTGCTTCTTGAGTTGAAACTCATGGGCAAGGTGCAGCTCATCCAGCTTGAGCTTCAAATATTGGCTCGATAACTCAACGCTCATGACTTTGCCAAGGCGGTTGCAGGCCTCAAAGGACTTAAGAATCCGCTTCTCGCCAAGCTCGATATTATTGAACTTAACATTGTCCACGCAGTAGTCAGCTTCATTGTTGAACGACCGAATCACCAGCTTGATCATGTCGTTAACAAGCTTGCGCCCTTGAGCATTACTGCCGTTGACGGACCAAGCCATGTTGCCGGTGGAAGCTTCACCGTTCTTGATCATCGCCTTCTGGCGCTCGCGCCCTTTGTCCAACCGGGATTTATATTCAGTGCTGGAATTCAGTTTGAACTTCGGTTCATAGAGGGCAAAGCTTTCAAGAAGTAGCGTCTCCTCCCACACCAGAATCTGCGCCTGAAGGTCAGCCGAACATTGCGTAAGGCTGGTCCTGTTCTGCTCGGCAAGATGGATCTCATTGCGGACAGCCGCGAGACGAGCTTTCTCTTGCTCGATCAGCTCCTGTATTTCGACCACATCCATCGCACCGATCTTCTTGTTTAGAGCTAGTAGCTGCGCATGACGCGCTTGAAGTTCCGTGAGCTGAATATCTAGATCATCCGCCCGCTGCCGGTGCGCAGGACCATTCCAATAGTCGCTAAAAGCCATGGGTTACTTCTCTGTTGCTGAGACAAATCCTTTGGATCAGTGTTGCTCACTGATTTGTTGTCTATAGAGCAACATAGCAGCAATAATCGTTGGGCGGTTGAATTTAAGGGCGCCCCGTTCGGTCGAGATGTTAGTTCGGGTCCCAGCGGGCCAGAAGACAGTGCGGGTTTTGAAATTGTCCCAGCAACCCTAAATCAGCTGGCAGTGTTGGCTGATAGGGGTAAGCCGACCGTCGATGGCATGGATGCCATCGCCGAGCTACAGGGACGTACTTGCTGCGTGTCGGCGTGCCCTGTCAGCCTACACTGCCCTAGCCCGGTGTCACTAAAGCGAAAATCCAGGGTCTGGCCTCGTTGAGGAGCTTGGGTCAGATCAACATTGGCACCTGTTTTTCACCCCGGAAACCTTCCGAAACATCCGGTATCATCTGGCCACTTGTGCACTTTCGGCGAAATGCTATTTTTGCGCCGTGAAGCCGGGCCCCTCTGGCGGTTAATACCGCGATGTCGGAATCACAGTCTATTCAACTTGACTGTAAGGAGGGGCTCATGAACGCCCTAGAACTATTCTTTTTTTCTGATTTTCTCGGTACGGCTACCTGGTTGTGGCTGGTCTTTCTCGCGGTAGTTTTCTCTCTGCTTGCCTTCGATCTCGGTGTTCTTCATCGTGATGATCGAGAAATTGGCGTGCGTGAGAGTTTGTTGTTGTCCGCTGGCTACATCAGCGCGGGTCTGCTGTTTGGCCTGTGGATTTGGTTTCAAAAGGGCAGCACGTCCGGCATGGATTTCTATACCGGTTTCCTGATCGAAAAATCCTTGTCCATGGACAACGTGTTCGTGATGGCGCTGATTTTCAGCTATCTGGCTATCCCACGGCAGTACCAGCACAAGGTGCTGTTCTGGGGGATCATGGGCGTGATCGTGCTGCGCGCGCTGATGATTGGCCTGGGCGCGGCGCTGATCCACGAGTACAGCTGGATTCTCTATGTGTTCGGAGCCTTCCTGGCGGTAACCGGCGTGAAAATGCTGTTTTCCAAGATGGACGATCATCCTGACCTTGAGAAGAACGCTTTCGTGAAATTCCTGCGCCGGCATCTTCGGGTAACCGACCGGCTGCACGAGCAGCGGTTTTTCGTCAGGCAGCCTGACGCCAGCGGCAAGCGCGTGCTCTGGGTGACGCCTCTGTTTCTGGCTCTAATCCTGATCGAGTGTGCTGACCTGGTGTTTGCCATAGACAGCGTCCCGGCGATTTTTGCGATCACTCAGGACCCTTTTATCGTCTACACCTCGAACATCTTCGCGATCCTCGGCCTGCGCGCTCTGTACTTCGCCCTGGCGGCGATGATCCATCGTTTCGCCTACCTGAAATACGCCCTGGCTCTGGTGCTGGTATTCATTGGTTCGAAGATCTTTCTGGTCGGCATCATCGGCAAGATACCCTCGAGTATTTCACTCGGCGTGACCCTGGCTCTGCTGGCTGGCGGTGTGCTGGTGTCGCTCTACAAGACCCGCGGCCAGCCACCGCAGGTCATTGACGTTAAACCCGAGGTTTGATCGCTGCCCGGAAGGTCGCTTGGCCTTCCGGACACACTGTCTGAAAAGGTGAAAACATGATTATCAAGACGCGCAACACATCACTGTTGGCCCTGGGCCTGGCTTTGCTGTTACTGACCGGCTGTGAGGCCGCAGAACAGTCAGCCCAGGAGCTATTGGACGAGACTGTCGCAAAAACCACCGAAGCGGTACGCGAGGTGGTTAACGAGACCATCGGCGATGCGATGAAGCAGATCAACGAACAGATTGACGGCTTGCAGGAAGACGCCGACAAAGCCCTGGGCAAACCCGAGGAAGAGAAAACAGAAACCGAGCAGGCCACAGACGAATCCGACCTGCCGGAGAACGCACGTACCCATGAAGTATGATCAATAGCGTCTTAGCGACTGATTAGGCTAAGAGGTAATCGGAGTAAGATGAACATCAATTCTTCTGGTCTCTTGCTGGTCCACCTGAGCTCCGCGCTACCGCTGATTGCCTGCTGGTTCAGATGCAAGGGTGTATGACAAGATCAAAGCTAACACTCTTAGCTCAGAAGCAGGCTTACGGCGACTATGACCGCCGCTAAGCTGAGGCCGACTGAAGCAATCAAAGCCGAATTGGCGAGCCGCTGACCTACAATGCCAGAGTCTTTCTCGCTCATCTGACCATCCACTTTAACCCGGTGTTTGGACCTATAATTAATCAATGTTCTGTACCTATGTTAACGATAGGACTGGAACCCCCCCCCCCCCCCCCGCGCGCGCCAGCCAGCTCCAGGGGGGGTCTTTTCTGGTACTTCCATTTTCCACATCGGTAATTCGGTTTCACCCGAATCGGGTTGTAAAACCGCTCGCTACAAGTTCATCGCTTGAGGCCAACTTCTGGATAATGTCGTCACGACCACTATCGAGTCTTTTGAAAGCGGGCAAAACTTTAACCGTAGCCTGCGTGGAAGACTCCACTCTTCTGGGCTAAATGTATTTTTGCGCGCGCAAAAACTTTCCGGAGCTAAAAGCCGGACTCAGATGCAAAAACCATGGCGATCTTTTGCCTCCGACCGAACACTAAAAGCGCGAAACAGGCCACACTCATACAATCGGAATTGGTTCCCAGCTGTACCTGAATTGGCTAGCCGCTATACTCACCGCCGGAGGACAAGGAATGGCTACGGCACTGATCAACCCTGGAATGTTAATTTGGGCGCGTGAGCGCTCTGGCATTGCTTTGCCTGATTTTGCCTCCCGCATGGGGAAATCTCCTGAACGGATAGCGGAGTGGGAATCTGGCTTGAAGCCCATTACCTTCGTTCAGGCTCGTCAGTTTGCTGATAAGGCGCATGTGCCTTTTGGCTATCTGTTCCTACAGAAGCCACCTATCGATGAGCTACCTATACCTGACCTGCGTACTCTCGACGGCCGCAGTGTGTCTCGCCCAAGTGCCGAGCTGCTGGACCTGCTGAAACTGATGCAGCAGCGTCAGAGCTGGTATCGCGATTTTCTGATGGAAGAGGATGCAGCCCCCTGTGGTTTTGTTGCTCGCTTCCGTGCAAGCGATGCCGTAGAGGCAATCGTCACCGATATGCGCCAATCCTTGGGGCTTGATCAACAGGCGCCACGAGGGGATTGGGAGCAGTACTATCGGGATTTGATCAAACGCATTGAGGCGCTGGGCATTCTGGTAATGCGCCAGAGCTTTCTGGGCCACTACACACGCCCGCTGCTAGTGGAAGAGTTTCGCGGGTTTGCGATGGTCGATACCTATGCTCCGCTGATCTTTCTTAATACTGCAGACGCCCCCGCTGCCCGACTATTTACTCTGATACACGAGCTATGCCACATCTGGATCGGACAGTCCGGGATCTCCGACGCCAGCCCGCTCAACCAACGCCAGGAAGAAGTTTTGTGTAATGCCGTCGCCGCAGAATTTCTGGTGCCCGCAGTCGAGTTTGACCGGCTTTGGAATAGAAACCTGGATGATTGGCGAGACAACTTGGCTGCGCTTAGAGCACATTTCCATGTCAGCGATTGGGTATTGGCCCGACGCGCGCTAACCTTGGGCTTTATTGATCAGAACGAATACGGCGGTTTTATCGCCGCTTTAAAGCGCGCCTGGCAGGATAAGGAAAACAATGGAGCGATTTCGTTTTATCGCACCAGAGCGGCTTGGATCAGTACCCGCTTTGCGCAGGCATTGGTACCTCAAGCACTGAATGGCCAGGTACTGCTGCGTGAAGCCGGCGCAATGCTAGGCATCCCACCCGCCGGCCTGCATAAATTTGCCAAGGAGCTAGGCATTTGAGGTATGTACTGGACGCGAACACCTATATACAAGCCAAAAATCAATACTACGGAATGGACTTCTGCCCCGCCTATTGGGACTGGCTCGACCATCAGTTTCACGCAGGCCTGCTGACCAGCGTCCAGATGGTTGGTCAGGAGCTAAGGTCCGGCAACGATGAGCTCGCGGAATGGGCCAAGGCGCGCGCGGATCAGTTTGTCGCACATGACGATGAAGCGACACAGAACGTATTTGCTGATATCGCCAGGTTTGTCGCTGAAGGTGATTACCAACCCGCCAGTCGAGACAACTTTCTGGCCAAGGCCGATCCCTGGCTTATTGCCAAGGCTAAGGTGTTAGGCGCGACTGTCGTTAGTCATGAAGCAACAGTTCAACCGCAAAGCAGAAAGGTAAAGGTGCCAAACATCTGCCTGGAATTCGAGGTGCCCTGTATCAGCACCTTTGATCTTCTACGGCAGTTGCAAGCTCGGTTTGGCTTAACTGCTTGAGCCATTACCCCACCTGCAAATGGGGACAGGCCCAATTATCATTCAGAGCAGTAACTAACTCGCTCCCCGCTGATGAGTAAGAATGAGTAGCCCCACAGCTTCTAAACACAAACCTCCGCTTCCCGCCGAACCGCAAACGGCCGCCAAAGACTAATTAACCCCACCAGCGCAATCCCCGCCCCCACCCAAAGCGGCGCCCGCAACCCATACCCTGCTTCGATAACCGCACCTCCAGCCCAACTACCCACTGCAAGCCCGCCCGTAATCACCGATGTGTGCAGAATGTTGACCAGGGCGGTTGGCTCTGCGGCTTTCATCACACGCGCAACCATGGCCGGGTTGAGTGCTACGCCGGTCAGACCCAGCATGATGAAGAAACCAATATTCAGCCAAAGCTGGTCACCGGCCAAGGCAAAACCGCTCAAGCTCACAACCAGCATCACCAGGCCCCAGCCCAGAGCGGGCATGGTGTAGCGGTCAGCAACACGCCCTACTACGTAATTACCCAACAGGTTGGCGATGCCGTAGAGCGCCAGCAAGGGTGCAAGATGGCGCGGTTGCAAGCCGGCTGCATCAATCAGGATAGGCGCGCAATAGCTGAAACCGGCAAAGGTGGCGCCGATGATCAGGCCGCTGGTGAGGTAGGCTGCCCAGAGGCTGCGCCTGTTCAATGTCGCCCATTGCTGGCTCAACGCGGGTTCGCTGCCCGGCTCAACCCTCGGGATACGAGTGGCCGCCAGCAGGGTGCAGAGTGACGCCATTACTACGATCAGCCAACCGCTGGCGCGCCAGCCGAAATGCTGTTCAAGCCAGGCCATCAGTGGCACGCCGGCGACGGGCGCGAGCATTAGGCCTGCCAACACCACGGATATGGCGCGGCCCCGTGCGTCTATCGGTACCAGGGCAGCGCAAATGGTCAGGCACAAGCCGATACACGCGGCGCTGGAAATGCCCATAAGGCAGCGCGCGATCAGCATCACAGAGTAGGTTGGCGCGGCTGCGGCCAGCGCAGCGGCAGCGACATAGAGCACCAGCAATCCCACTAACGCGTGCTTGTTACTCACGCGCCGGACCAACAGCAACATGATGACCGGCGGCCCACCCAGCGCCATGCCCAAAGCGTAGAAGGCGATCAGGTTGCCGACCTGAGCAATGCTGACCGAGAACGCATCGGCCAGCGCGGGCATCATGCCCGCGACCATGAATTCGGCAGTGACCAGCGAGAAGATGGTGAACGACAGCAGGTAAACGGTGGCGGGCAGTGAGTATTGCTTGGTCATGAAGATCTCGTGAAGGAGGTGTCGATGTCGGCCTGGCCCTGTTGGCCAACCGATAACAGCAGCAGGCCAGACGATCCATGATCGCTGGCCGGACTGCCTGCGGGGTTTACTGCGTGTCGGCGTGCCCTGTCAGCCAGAGCAGCCGTATAGCGAATGAGCCGTAAAGGTGAGGCGGGTTATTCGACCCGCTCGAACTTCAGATCCCACACACCATGGCCCAAGCGCTCGCCACGGCGTTCAAACTTGGTGATCGGCCGCTCTTCCGGGCGCGGTACGTAGGTGCCGTCTTCGGCCAGATTGCGATAGCCTGGCGCTGCGCTCATGACCTCGAGCATATGCTCAGCATAGGCTTCCCAGTCGGTGGCCATATGGAATACGCCGCCGATCTTCAGCTTGCTGCGCAGTTGCTCGGCGAAAGCCAATTGCACGATGCGGCGCTTGTTGTGCTTTTTCTTGTGCCAGGGATCGGGGAAGAACAGCAGGACGCGGTCCAGGCTGGCGTCGGGGATGCACTGGTTGAGCACTTCGATGGCGTCGCAGTCGAAGACGCGCAGGTTGTCGACATTCGCAGTCAGCACGCCATTCAGTAGCGAACCCACGCCTGGGCGATGCACTTCCACCCCGATAAAGTCCTGCTCGGGCGCGGCCTGGGCCATTTCCAGCAGGGACTGGCCCATGCCGAAGCCGATCTCCAGGGTACGCGGGGCTTCGCGGCCAAAGAGCGCATCCAGATTCAGCAGCCCGTTTTCCAGATTCAGCCCGAAGCGCGGCCAGCCCAGATCGATGCCACGTTTCTGCGCGTCGGTCATGCGCCCGGCACGCATCACGAAGCTGCGGATGGCGCGGCGCGGAAAGCTTGGTTCGGCACCGGCCTCGGGCAGGTCGGCGGTGTCGGGCAGATCGTGGTTCTCGGTCATGTCGGGCTCGATTGCGGGCAAAGGCCGCTCTGATACGCGATCAGAGCCTGCCGGAAAAATGGATCAGACGAAGGTGCCTTCCAGCGGTGACGATGCCGTGGCGTATAGCTTGCGCGGCATGCGACCGGCCAGGTAAGCGCCGCGGCCGGCAAGAATGGCGTGCTTCATCGCTTCGGCCATCAGCACCGGCTTTTGCGCGTGAGCAATTGCCGAATTCATCAGCACACCGGCGCAACCCAGCTCCATCGCGATGGCGGCATCAGACGCAGTACCCACACCAGCATCGACCAGCACCGGCACCGTGGCTTCTTCCAGAATAATGCGCAGGTTGTACGGGTTGCAGATGCCCAGGCCGGAGCCGATCAAGCCGGCCAGCGGCATCACCGCCACGCAGCCCATCTCCGCCAGTTGCCGGGCGATGATCGGGTCGTCACTGGTATAGACCATGACGTCGAAGCCATCCTTGACCAGCACTTCGGCGGCCTTGATGGTTTCGATCACGTTGGGGAACAGGGTTTTCTGGTCGGCCAGGACCTCCAGCTTGACCAGCTTGTGGCCGTCCAGCAGTTCGCGCGCCAGGCGGCAGGTGCGCACCGCATCTTCGGCGGTATAGCAACCAGCGGTATTTGGCAGGATGGTGTAACGGTCCGGCGGGATCACATCCAGCAGGTTCGGCTCGTCGGGGTTCTGGCCGATGTTGCTGCGGCGGATCGCGACGGTGACGATTTCTGCGCCTGAGGCTTCGATAGCGGCGCGGGTTTCGTCCATATCCTTGTACTTTCCGGTACCCACCAGCAGACGGGAGCGGTAACGCACGCCGGCAATTTCAAAGGCGTCCTGATTGGTATCTGTCATGAGGGTCTCCGAGGGGCGGCTAGCCGCCGCCGATGGCTTGGACAATTTCCACTCGGTCGCCTTCGGCCAACCGGGTTTGAGCGTGCTCGCTGCGCGGCACTATCTCCAGATTCAGTTCCACGGCCAGTCGCTTGCCGGTCAGCCCCATTCGTTCCAGCAGCTCGGTAATGCTGAGCGGGTGATCGAGGGAGCAGGCTTCGCCATTCAGTTGGATCTGCATGGGTAAGGTCTCTGTGGTCGTGCGGGAAAGGCCGCAGTATAACGCGTCAGGCGCGGCTCTGGCCATGCCGCGGGAGCCATGGCCAGGCCAGCGAGCCTGTTCGGCTTACAGGTTGCGCCACACGCCAAGACCCAGGCATAGCCAGCCGAGGAGAAAGGCCACGCCGCCAAAGGGCGTGATAATCCCCAGTTTGGTTACGCCGGTCAGCGCCATCACGTACAGGCTGCCGGAGAACAGCAAGATGCCCAGCGCTACCAGCACGCCGGCGCTCTTGAATAGCGTGGCCTCGGGCCAGCGAAACAGCAGCAGCGCGATACCCATTAGCGCGGCGGTATGCCAGAGTTGGTACTGCACCCCGGTCTGAAAGGCCCCAAGCAGGTTTTCCGGCAGGCGGCTGCGCAACCCGTGGGAGGCAAAGGCGCCCAGTGCAACACCGGTAAAACCGGTAAATGACGCCAGCAGAAGCAATAGTTTGGCCAAGCTCGAATCCTCCGTTCTATACTGCGAGCCAAGCCGACAGACGACTCGCCCATGTTGAAAAAAATACTGCTCAAGACCACCAAATGGCTAACCATTATCATGGCCTTGAGCCTGATTCCGGTCATTCTGCTGCGCTGGGTGCCCTCCCCTGGCTCGGCCTTGATGGTCGAGCGCTGGGTCGAGTTTCGCCAGGACGACAGCCAAACCGAGATCCGCCGCCAGTGGGTGCCCTACAAGAGCATACCCGAGAGTATGAAGATGGCGGTGATTGCTGGTGAAGATCAGCGCTTTGCCGAGCACTTCGGCTTTGACGTTGCGGCGATTAAGGCGGCGGTAGAGCATAACCGCCAGGGCGGCAGCCTGCGCGGTGCCAGCACTTTGACCCAGCAGGTTGCGAAGAATCAGTTCCTCTGGTCCGGCCGCAGTTGGCCGCGCAAGGCGCTGGAAGCCTGGTTCACCCTGTGGATGGAAGTACTCTGGCCGAAGCAGCGCATTCTTGAAATCTATCTGAATATCGTTGAATGGGATGAGGGCGTGTTTGGTGTACAGGCCGCGGCGCAACAGCACTTTGGCATTGATGCCAGCTATCTGTCTGATCGCCAGGCCGCGCAGTTGGCTGCGGTGCTGCCGAACCCGCGCGAATGGAGCGCTGCTGCGCCTCCGGCCCATGTTCAACGCCGCGCCAACTGGATACAGCAGCAATCACGGCAGTTGGGTGGAGCCCACTATCTGCGTGAAATGGAGTCCGGCAGGCCCATGCCGGAATGGCTGAGCCTGCGCTACTGGCGCAATCGGCTGGACGTGTAACGCGCTCAGCGATTGCCGCGCAGACCGAACATGATCGAGTAGGCCTGCTCACCGGTGACCGCCACGACCACGCCCGCCCGGCCATAAACCCAGGCCTGATCGTCGCCGCTGACTTCCATGCGCATGTCCGGTTCACCCAGGGTAGCGATAATGCGCTGGGTATCGATGGGCTGGAACGGCGTCAGACTCATGCGCTCCACCGGCTGACCAACCAACGCCGCCGCGATCCCCGGCGATACGGACTGATCAGCCATGTCGGCTTTCCAATCCTGCGCCTGCTTGAGGCTTTCCATGCGCTGCTCGTCCAGGCTGATCACCGCCTGCATCCGCCAGTCCTCCTCATCGCTCTGGATCACATGGCGGCTGACCAGCTGCGGTTCGCCGTCGGCGCTGATCATCCATAGCTCGCCGGTTTCGCCCATCACTGCCACCACATCCGCCAGGGTCAGATTACCCTCGCGCAGCGGCGCCCACAGCCGTTCCTCGTAAGTGGCGCGCCACTGCAAGGGTTCGGGCTCAGCGCCCGGCCGGTCCATGATCCAGTTACCCAGTGCAAACAAAGCAATGATGATCAGCGTGAAAAACGTGGCCATACCAAGGCGCGGGCGAAATGCCATATGGAGCTCCGATTATTGTTTGAGCGGGGGATTATGCGGCTTGTCGCCAGAGGCTGCCAGCAGATAGCAAAAAGGCATCCCGAAGGATGCCTTTGCTGACCGCGAGAAGATGAATCAGAGCGACTCTTCGGTCTCCAGATTCTTCTTCAGCTTGTTCATGGCGTTCTTTTCCAACTGACGAATCCGCTCGGCCGATACCTGATACTTGGCAGCGAGTTCGTGCAGGGTGGCTTTTTCCTCGGCCAACCAGCGCTGATACAGAATGTCGCGGCTACGCTCATCGAGCTGCTCAAGGCCCTGCTGCAAATGATGGACGGAGCTGTCGGACCAGTCTGCGGACTCCAACTGAGTAGCCGGGTCGTAGCGCTTGTCTTCGAGGTAATGCACGGGTGCGTAGGCGACGCTGTCATCTTCATCATCCTGAGCGCCATCAAAGCCCAGATCCTGCCCATACAGACGGCTTTCCATCTCACGCACTTCACGCGTGGCCACACCCAGATCAGCCGCGACCGCATCCACTTCATCCTGGGACAACCAGGAGAGCTTCTTCTTGGCGCTGCGCAGATTGAAGAACAACTTGCGCTGGGCCTTGGTGGTCGCGACCTTGACGATACGCCAGTTGCGCAGAATGAACTCGTGAATCTCGGCGCGAATCCAGTGCACGGCGAAGGACACCAGCCGCACACCCATTTCCGGATTGAAGCGTTTGACCGCCTTCATCAGGCCGACGTTACCTTCCTGCACCAGATCGGACTGGTTCAGGCCGTAACCGGAGTAGCTGCGCGCGATATGCACGACGAAGCGCAGGTGCGACATGACCAGTTGGCGTGCCGCTTCCAGATCCTGGTTGTAGTACAAACGATCAGCCAGCGTGCGCTCTTCCTCGACACTGAGGATCGGGATGCCGCTCACTGTCTGAACATAGGCCTCCAGATTCGCGCCGGGGACCAGACTGTTAATAGGCTGCAACGCAGTGCTCATGCTTGAACTCCAAGAAAACGATGGCCGAGTGTATCACTCCAAACTAAGAGTGTGAATGGCCTGGATAAGTTCCGTTACAACGAACCTTGTTCTATAAAATCAATAGCTTACATCAATATAAGGCGTTTCAGACCGGCCAGTCACTGCGGCTGTATGTCGCGGATATGCCGACCGACGGCTAACCAGGCGCCTACCAGGCCGAGCAGCATGGCACCCGCCACTAGGCTCACCCCATCGACTATCGGTATGCCTGCCAGCTCGAAATCGCTCTGATACAGGGCTGCGACCTCGCGCACGGTCAGGTTCAGCCATAACAGGCCGGCCCACAGCAGCAGCCAGGCCAATAACCCGGCCAGCAGCCCGTAGAGTACGCCAATATACAGGAAGGGGCGGCGCACAAAGGCATCGGTACCGCCGACCAGCTTGATCACCAGAATCTCGTCGCGGCGGCTTTCGATCGCCAGGCGGATGGTGTTGGTCATGACCAGCAATAGCGCCAGCACCAGCAAAACCGCGAGGCCTCCGGTGAAGCGCTCAAGCATCGCCAGAATACTGGTCAGCCGATCAATCCACAGCAGGTCGATCTGCACCAGCTCGACCCCAGGCATGGCCGCCAACTGATTGCGCAGGGGCTCCAGCGCAGCGGCGCCGCCGTCGATACTCGCCGGAGTGACCACGATCACTGACGGCAGGGGGTTGTAGGACAGCTGCTGCAAGGCCTCACCCATGCCCGAGTGCTGCTGAAACTCTTCCAGCGCCATGGCCTTGTCGAGCAGCGTTGCCTCGGCCACCGTCTCAAAAGTCTGAATCTCTGCCAGGCGCTCTTCGGCCGCTGCGCTGGAGACGCTTTCCTCCAGATACACCGACAGCTGCGCGGCGCGCTGCCAATCCACGCCCAGGCGCTCGACCTGGCCGATGAGCACCGCCAGCCCCATCGGCAAGGCCAGCACAATGGTCATCACCAGAATGGTCATGGCGCTGCTGAGCGGGTGATGCCTGACCCGATCAACAGCCTGCCGGGCGCTGGCTCTGTGGCTGCCAACCCAACTGCGCAGCGGATGCCGCCAGCTGCGTTCGGAGCGCGCGGCGCCCTTGGGGACCGGCTTCTGCGGGCGCTTGGGCGCGGTGGGTTTCTGCTCAGCCATGCTGGTCACCATCGTGCAGCAGGGTGCCCTGGTCGAGCGTCAACATGCGGTGATCCAGTGTGGCAATCAGGGGTAGGTCGTGGCTGGCGATGATCACTGTCACGCCGACCCGATTGAAATCTTCGAACAGGCCCATGATCTCGGCTGAGAGCTCGGGGTCGAGGTTACCGGTCGGTTCGTCGGCCAGCAGCAGAGCCGGCTTGTGCACCACCGCGCGGGCGATGCCAACGCGCTGCTGTTCGCCACCGGACAGCGCGATCGGGTACATCGCCTCGCGGCTTAGCAATCCAACCTTGTCCAGCGCGGCGCGCACGCGGCGGCCGATTTCGTCCGGCGGCGTGCCATTGATGATCAGCGGCAGCGCGACGTTGTCGAACACCGTGCGGTCGAACAGCAATTGGTGATTCTGAAAGACCACGCCGACCTGGCGCCGCAGGTAGGGAATGTCATCGCTGCTCAGATCAGCGAGATTCTGCCCGCCCACATGTACCTGCCCGGAGCTGGGCCGCTCCATGCACATGATCAACTTGAGCAGCGTGCTCTTGCCCGCGCCCGAATGCCCGGTGATAAACACCATCTCACCGGTCTTGATATGCAAGCTGAGCTTGTCCAGGCCCATATGGCCATTGGGATAGCGCTTGCTGACCTGATCGAAACGAATCATGACTTAATCGCGACCAAACAGGGCTTTGACAAATTCTGGCGCGGTAAAGGGCCGCAGGTCATCAATCTGCTCACCGACGCCGATAAAGCGGATCGGCAAGCCGAACTGCTTGGCCAGCGCAAAGATTACCCCGCCCTTGGCGGTGCCATCGAGTTTGGTCAGCGCCAGCCCGGTCAGACCCACGGCCTGATCGAACAGCTTGGTCTGGGAAATCGCGTTCTGGCCGGTACCGGCATCCAGTACCAGCAGCACCTCGTGCGGCGCTTCGGGGTCGAGCTTGGCCAGCACGCGCTTGACCTTCTTCAGCTCGTCCATCAGGTTGTCTTTATTGTGCAGACGGCCGGCGGTATCGGCGATCAGGACGTCGACACCCCGGGACTTGGCGGCCTGCAACGCGTCAAAAATCACGGACGCGGAATCGGCGCCGGTATGCTGGGCGACCACCGGGATCTTGTTGCGCTCGCCCCAGACCTGCAATTGCTCGACAGCGGCGGCGCGGAAGGTATCGCCCGCAGCCAGCATCACCTGCTTGCCTTCGCCCTGCAGACGCTTGGCCAGCTTGCCGATGGTGGTGGTTTTACCGACGCCGTTGACGCCCACGACCAGAATCACAAAGGGCTTTTTGTCGGCGCTGATGACCATCGGCTTGGCCACATTCGCCAGCAGCGCTTCCAGCTCGTTCTGCAGCGCGGTGTACAGTGCCTTGCGATTGGACAGCTGGTGACGGCGCACCCGGGTTTGCAGCGACTCCATGATCAGCGTCGAGGCTTCAATACCCACATCCGCCATCAGCAGGCGGGTTTCGAGCTCTTCGAGCAGCTCGTCGTCGATATCCTTTTCACCCAGGAACAGATTGGCCATGCCGTCGCCCAGATTGACACTGGTCTTGGACAGGCCCTGCTTCATCCGCGCAAAAAAGCCTTTGGGTTCTTCGGGCTTGGCAGTCTCCGGCGCGGCCGGCTCGGCCGTGCCTAGGCCAGCAAACAGCGATTCGGCCGCGTCCCGGGCGGCCTGGTCATGGCTGACCGGCGCTTCGGGGGTATCTTCCTGCTTGCGACGCCCCCATCCAAACAGGCCCTTTTTCTCTGGCTTGGCCTGTTCCTGTTCTTTTTTGGGTGCTTCGGGGTGTTCTGGCTTGTCTTTGGAACCAAACATTGACGATCACTATATCTGTGGCTGGCGACGGCTGTTTAGCCACCGCGTTGAAGGTTGGGTTATCCTACCCCACTTCCGCCGCAGGCGGTAAGTTCCTACAGGATGCATGCATGTTACGGCTGAACATTTCCCGCTCTTTTATGCTGCTGGCGTTATTTGCCGGCAGCGCTGTGGCAGATAGCGCCCGGCAACCCACCCATGAACTGACGCTGGACAATGGCCTGAAGGTCATAGTGCGTGAAGATCACCGCGCGCCGGTGGTGGTATCCCAGCTCTGGTACAAGGTCGGCAGTAGCCACGAGCCGCCGGGCCAGACGGGTATTTCCCATGCGCTGGAACACATGATGTTCAAGGGCAGCAAGAACCTCGGCCCCGGTGAGTCCTCCCGGGTGCTGCGCAGCCTGGGCGCAGAAGAAAACGCCTTTACCAGCCGCGATTACACCGCCTATTACCAGGTGCTGAGCCGCGACCAGTTGCCGATTGCACTGGAAATGGAAGCCGAGCGCATGCACACCGCCACCCTGCCGGAGGATGAATTTATCCGCGAGATGGAGGTGATCAAGGAGGAGCGCCGCCTGCGCGTGGACGACAACCCCAACAGCCTGGCCTATGAGCGCTTTCTGACCCAGGCGCATATCGCCAGCCCCTACGGCCAGCCGGTGATCGGCTGGATGCATGACATTGAACGCCTGACCGTGAACGACCTGCGCGCCTGGTATCACACCCATTATCAGCCCGGCAACGCGGTGCTGGTCATCGTCGGCGATGTGACGCTGGCCGAAGTGAAGCCCCTGGTAGAGAAACATTTCGGCCCTATTCCAGCCGGCACAGTGCCTGAGCACAAGAAGCCTCTGGAGCTGCCCGGTGGCGCCGAACGTGAAGTAACGCTGCACCTGGATGTGCAGTTGCCCAGCCTGCTGTTGAGCTTCAACGTGCCCAGCCTGAGCACCGCGGAAAATGCCTGGGAAGTGCACGCCTTGCGCCTGCTCGGTGGCGTACTGGACAGCGGCTACAGTGCTCGCCTGGCCAGCCGCCTGGAACGTGGCAACTCAATTGCCACCTCGGCCTCGGCCAGCTACGGCGGGTTTGAGCGCGGCGACACACTCTTTACTCTAAGCGGGCTGCCCAACCAGGCGCTGAATATCAGCCTGGACCAGCTTGAAGAAGCCCTCTGGACCGAGATAGACGACCTGAAAACCAACCCGCCCGGTGCCGCCGAGCTGAGCAGGGTCAAGACGCAGATGATTGCCGCCGACGTCTACGCCCAGGACAGCATCGCGCACCAGGCCACGCAGATAGGCCAGTTGGAAAGTGTCGGCCTGCCCTGGCAACTGATCGAAGAGGACCAACAAGCGCTGGAGGCGATCACCCCGGAGCAGGTCAGTGAGGTGGCTCGGCGGTATTTGACCACCGAGCGCCTGACCCGTGGTCACGTTCTACCCGCTACTGCAGCCGAGCCCGCCGCAACGCAAACTGGCGAACCCAGCGCACAAGAGGAAAGCAACTGATGGCCGTCAAGCCGATGTCCCCCCTGCGCTGGTTTGTGGCCATCGCGGTCCTGATCCTGGTGTTTGCGCTTCTGATCAGCAAACGCAATACCGCACCTGCGCCTGAGCCCACGAGCCCGGTAGCGGAAACCGCGATCAGCGTGCCCGATATCAATCCGGAACTGGATCCGATTCCGCCGCTGGCCACCTTGCAGAGCATGGACCGCGACAAGGCGCCGGCGCGTCGGAGTCTGGACCTGCAGCACTGGACCACCGAGGAAGGTGCACGGGTGTACTTCATGCAGGCCAGCGAACTGCCGATGCTTGATCTGCAACTGCTCTTTGCCGCCGGCGCCAGCCGCGATGGCGAGCTGCCGGGCCTGGCCACGCTGGTCAACGGTATGCTCAACGAGGGCGCTGGCGGCATGACCTCCAGCGAGATTGCTGCCGGCTTTGAAGGCCTGGGCGCCGAGTTTGAAAACAGCTCGCACCGGGACATGGCGCTGGCCAGCGTGCGCAGCCTGACGTCCGCAGACAAACTGGACCCCGCGCTCGCGCTGTTTACCCGCGTGGTCAGCCAGCCGGACTTCCCTGCAGACGCCTTCCAGCGGCTGCGCAACCAGTTGCTCGCCAGCCTGCAATTCCGTCTGCAAAGCCCGGCGGCCCAGGCCAGCGAAGCATTCTGGACCGGTCTCTACCCTGGCCACCCTTACGGCAGCCTGCCCCAGGGTCAGGCTGATAGCCTGGCGGCCATTACCCCGGAGCTGATGCAGGCTTTCCATCAGCAATACTATGCAGCCGGCAATGCGGTCATTTCACTGGTCGGCGATATCGACCGGCAGCATGCCGAGCGCATCGCCGCACGCATTTCCAGCGCCCTGCCTGAGGGCCCTGCGGCAGAACCGGTGAGCGATCCGGCGCCGATCACCGCCACGCGCCAGCAGGTTGATTTCAACTCACAGCAGACGCACATCATGGTCGGCGAACTGGGCGTCAGCCGCCAGGCCAAGGACTATCCGGCCCTGTATGTGGGTAACCAGATTCTTGGTTCCGGCTTCGGCTCGCGGCTGATGGAAGAGATCCGCGAAACCCGCGGGCTGTCCTATTCGGTGAGCAGCAGCTTCTCCCCGATGCAGGCCACTGGGCCCTTTGTGATCAGCATGCAGACGCGCAGCGATCAGGTTGAGCAGGCGCTTGAGGTGATCAACAGCACGCTGGATACCTTTGTCAGCGAGGGCCCGACCGAGGCTGAACTGATCCGCAGCAAGCGTCAGATCATGGGTGAGTTTCCGCTGTCGACCGCCAGCAACAGCGCGATTGTCAGCCAACTGGGCATGATCGGCTTCTACAACTTGCCGCTCAATCACCTGCAACTATTTCTCGACCAGGTGGAAAAACTGACGGTCTCCGACGTGCGTGATGCGTTCCAGCGGCACCTGAGCGCCGAGCAGCGCCTGACCGTTACCGTCGGCCAGGCGCCAGCGGTAAGCGAAGAGGCGGCAGGCGAGATGGAGGGCGAGACAGAGGGCGCGGAGGCCGAGAACCAGGAAAGCCCCGAGCCAACGGAGACCTCTGAACTATGAAGAGCGCACCTGCTAGAACCAGCCAGTTACGCATCATTGCCGGGGAATGGCGCAGCCGGCGCTTCGGCTTTACCGAACAGCCCGGCCTGCGGCCCACCCCCGACCGGGTCCGCGAAACCCTGTTCAACTGGCTGAGCGGCCGGATTGAAGGCGCCCGCTGCCTGGACCCCTTTGCCGGCAGTGGCGCCCTGACGCTCGAAGCCCTGTCGCGTGGGGCCGCCTATGCACTGGCCTGCGACAGCAGCCGCGATGTGGTCAATACCCTGCGCGGGCACCTGCAGACGCTGCAGTGTAGCCACGCCGATATTGAACAGCAGGATGCGTTGAAGCTGCTTGAAGGCCGCCCCGAGAAGCCCTTCGACCTGGTGTTTCTCGACCCGCCCTTTCGCCAGGGCCTGCTCGCGCCCAGTTGCGCGGCGCTGGAAACCAACGGCTGGCTGACTGATAACGCCTGGATTTATACCGAAAGCGAATTGCGACCGGCAGAGCTCGAACGGCCGGCGAACTGGAGCCTGCACCGCGAAAAGCGCGCCGGCCAGGTCTGGTACAGCCTGTGGCAGCGCCGCGCGTGAACGGTTTCCGGCCAGCCGCCTGGCTGCCCGGTGCGCACCTGCAAACCCTGTTCGGCCCCCTGCTAAGAAAACCGCCTGCCCTGCTGCGCAGGCGCCAGCGCATCATCCTGAGCGATGGTGATTTTCTGGATCTGGACTGGCACGACCCAACCGGGCTTGAGAGCACCGATACTCAAGCACCGACACCCTGCGTGATTCTGCTCCACGGGCTGACCGGCAGCGCCAGCTCCCTCTACGTGCTCGGACAGCAACAGGCCCTGGCGCGGATAGGCTGGCGCAGCGTGGCAGTGAACTGGCGCGGCTGCTCCGGCGAGCCCAACCAGCTCGCTCGCGGCTACCACTCCGGCGCCAGCGAGGATCTGGCCGAAGTGGTCGAGCAGTTGTCCCGCCTGCTGCCCGGCGACCCGCTGGCGGCCATCGGCTATTCGCTGGGCGGTAATGTACTGCTGAAATACCTGGGAGAAAGCGCCGAGGACTGCCCTTTGGTGGCCGCCGCAGCGGTGTCCGTACCCTTCCGCCTTGACCAGTGCGCCGACCGCATCAGCGTCGGCTTCTCCCGCGTTTACCAGGCGCGCTTCATGCGCGACTTGCTGGCCTATGTGGTGAACAAGCAGCGGCTTTTCGCCCACCAGGGGTTGGATGCCGAGCATGCCCGATTGAGCGCGCTGGGCTCACTGGAGGGCATGGACAGTTTCTGGGACTTTGACGAGCGAGTCACCGCGCCGCTGCATGGTTTTGCCAGTGCTGCGGACTATTACCGGCGCTGCAGCAGTCGTTTTTTTCTGGGCGCGATTCAGGTGCCGACGTTGATCATCCAGGCCGCCAACGACCCCTTTGTCTACCCGCACAGCGTACCGGAGCTGCACGAACTGTCGGCCAGTACGCGCCTTGAACTGCACCAGAGTGGCGGGCATGTGGGCTTTGTCGAAGGTTCGCCGTGGCGGCCAGGTTTTTATCTTGAGCGGAGGCTGCCTGAGTGGTTGCAGCAGACCCTCGGCCAAGACGCGCGCTGACGCGCTAATTCAGCGGCACATAATAATCGCGCAGCATGGCTTCGACAGCGGGCCTGGCGCGCTCGGTCAGCAGACCGATTTCCTGTGACAACACCTGATACACCCCGCGACGCAGTAATTCAGGCGTCAGTTCCGGCTGCTGATCGTCCAGTACCGAAGCGCACAGAAACCCCACCCAGCCGGTCATCAGCAACCAGCTGTTGATTGCCAGTGCCTGCGGGTCCGTGCGCTGAGGGCACAGGATTCCGGCCTCGACCAGCCCCTGATAGATGGTCTGCCCGCTCGCAACGCAACGCCGCGAAAATAGCCGGTAGCGGCCAGCCAGTTCCTCGTCGCTATTGAGCAGATGCTCCAGATCCCGGTGCAGGAAGCGGTATTCCCACAGACCACGGAAAATCGATTCCAGATACACCGCCTTGTCCGCCACATCCAGCTTGCGCCCCTCGGGCACCCGCAGGTAGCCGTCTACCTGGGCCTCATAATGGCCGAACAGCTCGGCGATGATCTGCTGCTTGTTGCGGAAGTGGTAGTAAAGGTTACCCGGCGACATGCCCATATGTTGCGCAATATGGTTGGTAGTCACCAGCCGCTCGCCCTGCTCATTGAACAATTGCAGGCTGGCTTCCAGGATCCGATCACGGGTTTTCATCACGATTTTCCATTAACTCCAGGCCAGTCATCATCACCATCATAAAACTCGATTTGACAGCTTAGAGCAATTGCTCTAAAAATGCCTGATATCCCATCAAACAGAGCCAGAAGCGACTCTGTGGAGAGCACATGGTAGCCGATATTGCCTACATGCAGGATCAACAGCAGGCCCTCTCACGCATGCAACGGCTGTTTGCGGCGCAGCAACGGGCGTTCCGGCAACAGCCGCTGCCCAGCGCCGACCATCGTATCGAGATGCTCAAGGCGCTCAAGGAAGCACTGCTCAACCACCAGCAGGCGCTGATCGAAGCGATCAGCCAGGACTTCGGCCGGCGCTCTGCCGATGAAACACGGCTGGCGGAAATACTGCCCTCTGTCGAAGGCATCAATTATGTGACCAAACGCATAAGGCGCTGGATGAAGCCCTCCAAGCGCCACGTGGGCATGGCCTTTCAGCCCGGCAAGGCGCAGGTGATCTACCAGCCCCTGGGCGTAGTGGGCGTGATCGTCCCCTGGAATTATCCGCTCTATCTGGCAATGGGTCCGCTGACGGCAGCGCTGGCAGCAGGCAACCGCGTGCTGATCAAGATGAGCGAATCCACTCCGGCTACCGCCGAGGCCTTTACGCGTCTGCTGGCTGACGTGTTTACCGAAGAGCAGGTAGCGGTGATCACCGGCGAGGCGGAAGTCGGCGAAGCCTTCTCCCGGCTGCCGCTGGATCATCTGCTGTTTACTGGCGGTACCGGCATCGGCCGGCATGTGATGCGCGCTGCAGCAGACAACCTCACCCCTGTGACCCTCGAGCTGGGCGGCAAATCCCCGGCCATCGTCTCGCTGGATGTGCCCATCGACGACGCCGCCGAGCGCATCGCCTTCGGCAAGGGCGTGAATGCCGGGCAGACCTGCGTCGCTCCGGACTACGTGCTGTGCCCGCGCGACCGCGTCGATGAGCTGGTGGCCGCATTGGGCAAGCAGTTCAATCGTCTTTATCCGCACCTGGCGGCCAATCCGGACTACACGCAGATTATCAATGCGCGCCAGTACCAGCGGATCAAAGGCTATGTCGAGGACGCACGCAGCAAAGGCGCCCAGGTGATCGAGCTGAACCCCGGCGCGGAAGACTTCAGCCAGACACGGGTCATCGCCCCGACGCTGCTGCTGAGCGTCAACGACGACATGAAAGTCATGCAGGATGAAATTTTCGGTCCGCTACTCCCCATCCTGCCCTACGACAGCATGGACCAGGCCATGCAATACATCGCCGATCGCCCACGCCCACTGGCTCTTTACTACTTTGGCTACGACAAGGCCGAGCAGCAACGACTGATGGAGCAGACCCATGCCGGCGGCATGTGCATCAACGACACCATTTTGCATGTGGCCCAGGATGACCTGCCCTTCGGCGGTGTTGGCCCTTCGGGTATGGGCCACTACCACGGCCATGAAGGCTTTCTGACGTTCAGCAAGGCCAAGGGCGTTTACATCAAACAGCGTTTCAACGGCGCCCGGCCGATTTACCCGCCCTATGGCGGGCTGGTGCTCAAGCTGATCTACAAACTGTTCATCCGCTGAGTCCGGGTTACTGCTGCAGTACGTGTTTTACCTATAACAACAAAATGAGACACGCCCATGTCGACTATCGCTTCAACCCCACTGAGCCGGCGCAGCCTGCTCAAGCTTGGCCTCGGTGCCAGCGCCGTGCTGGCTACTGCAGGCCTGACCGCGACCCTGTCTGGCTGCAGCAGCAGCGCCCCGGCCAGCGGCTTTCAGGTATTACGTGACAGTGATCTGCCGATGCTCAAGGCCATCATGGCCGCGTTGGTCGGCCCACATCCGGCGCTGAACCCGGCCAATCTGGATGCGGCCATGGCGCAGCTGGACAAGACCCTGAACTGGACCTCAAGCGCAGCGCAGAAGCAGGTGGGCGATCTTTTCGGCCTGCTGAGCATGGGCGTCACCCGCGGCCCCCTGACCGGGATCTGGGGTAGCTGGGAAAATGCCAGTGATGCAGAAGTCCGGGCGTTTCTCGAGCGTTGGCGCGACAGCCGCCTGGATATGCTGCGGCAGGGCCATAGCGCGCTGAACCAGGCGCTGCAGATGGCCTGGTACGCGCTACCGGTTTCCTGGGACGCCGCCGGATACCCCGGCCCGCCAGCGATCTGATTCTTCCATTCCTGCTATTTTCCATTTTAGCTACTCTGCCCAGGTGAACCGAGATGCCCGTTCCTGATCTGTTTCTGCAAGGTATAGCCCGTGGCTGGCAGGTGATTGATGCCAGCGAACTGGACGCCGACCGTTCATTTGATGCGGATGTGATTATCATCGGTACCGGCGCCGGGGGCGGCACCAGTGCCGAGATCCTCGCCAACGCCGGGCTCAAGGTGTTGCTGGTGGAAGAAGGCTCGTTGAAAACCTCCAGCGACTTCAAGAATGACGAAGCCAAGGCCTATGCCGAGCTGTACCAGGAAGGCCTGGCCCGCGCTACCCAGGATGGCGGTATTGGCATTCTGCAAGGCCGCACCGTAGGCGGCACCACCACCGTCAACTGGACCAGCAGTTTTCGCACCCCGGACCCGACCCTGGCCCACTGGGCGCAGGTGCATGGGGTCAAGGGCCTGGATTCCGCCAGCATGGCGCCCTGGTTCGCACGTATGGAAGAACGCTTGGGCATAGCGCCCTGGGCGGTGCCGGCGAATGCCAACAACGAGGTGATCAGCACTGGCTGTGAGGCCTTGGGCTGGCACTGGAAAGTCATTCCGCGCAACGTGCGTGGCTGTTGGAACCTGGGCTATTGCGGTACTGGCTGCCCGACCAACGCCAAACAATCCATGCTGGTCACCACCCTGCCCGCCGCGCTGGAAAAGGGCGCGATCCTGATTCACCGGCTCAAGGCCGAGCAATTGGTGATCGAGGGTGACCAGATCACAGAAGTGCTGTGCCGCGGCATGAACGAGCAGATGACCCGCGCAGACGGCCGCAGCGTCAAGCTGCGCGGCCGCCATGTGATTCTTGCAGGCGGCGCGATCAACAGCCCGGCGCTGCTGATGCGCTCCAAGGCGCCCGATCCCCATGGCCGGTTGGGCAAGCGCACCTTTTTGCATCCGGTGAATTTTTCCCTGGCCCAATACGATAGGACCATCAACGGGTTCTATGGTGCACCGCAGTCGGTGTACTCTGACCATTTCCAGTGGAACAACGGCACCACCGGCCCGATCGGCTTCAAGCTGGAAGTCCCGCCCATGCAGCCAAGCATCACTGCCGCGCTGTTGGGCGGCCATGGTCAGGAGCATTTCCAACGTATGCAGCAGCTGGCGCAGAGCAATATTCTGATCGCCCTGATGCGCGACGGCTTCGACGAGCGCAGCCAGGGCGGCCAGGTGATGCTCCGAGACGATGGTAATCCGGTGCTGGATTATCCGCTCGACGACTATATCTGGGACGGCGCACGCCGGGCCTGGCTGGCCATGGGCGAGATCCAGTTTGCCGCGGGCGCCACGGCAGTGATGCCGACGCACAGCCACGGTCGGCTGAGCAGCAACTGGCAGGATTACCAGGAGCAGGTCAACAACCTGCGCTATGCGATCTACGATGTGCGCCTGGCCAGTGCCCATGTGATGGGCGGCTGCGCCATGGGCGAGGACCCAATGCAGGCCGTGACCAACAGCCAGGGCCAGCATCACCAACTGGAGAATCTGTCGATATTCGATGGCTCGCTGTTTCCCACCAGCATCGGCGCCAACCCGCAGCTGTCGATCTATGGGCTGGTCTCGCGGCTGGCCAGCGACCTGGCGCAGCGCCTGGCATAGCGGCTGAGACAGGGCCTGAGGTAGCGCCTGAGATAGCTACCCTACGGCGGAAGCCGGTTGGCCCCGGCGCGGCATTCAGCTACCATCTGCGCATCCCCACTGCTGCAGGAACAAGCGCAATGAACACGGTTCTCTACCCCGGCACCTTCGACCCGATTACCAAAGGCCATACGGATCTGGTCGAGCGTGCTGCCAGGCTGTTCGACAAGGTCATTGTTGCCGTCGCCGCCAGCACCAAGAAGAACCCGGCCTTCACCCTGGACGAACGGGTGAACATGGCGCGTGAAGTCCTGAGCCACATTCCCAATGTCGAAGTAGTGGGCTTCTCCGAACTGCTCGCGCATTTCGTCAAGAAGATGGATGCCAACGTGCTGCTGCGCGGTTTGCGCGCGGTGTCGGATTTTGAATACGAGTTCCAGCTGGCGAACATGAACCGTGTTCTGGCGCCCGATGTCGAAAGCCTGTTCCTTACCCCGTCGGAGAAGTACTCGTATATTTCGTCGTCGCTGGTCCGTGAAATTGCCGCGCTGAATGGGGACGTGACCAAGTTTGTGCACCCTTCAGTGAATGCCGCCCTGCTCAAGCGCTATCACGAATAACCGGGCTTTGGCCCACGGAGTCTTTGCTTCATGTCCCTGATCATCACCGATGATTGCATCAACTGCGACGTCTGCGAGCCGGAGTGCCCCAACGGGGCGATTTCGGCTGGCGAAGAAATTTATGTCATCGACCCCAACCTCTGCACCGAGTGCGTGGGACATTTCGACGAGCCGCAGTGTCAGCAGGTGTGCCCGGTCGACTGCATTCCGCTGGATCCCGAGAATGTGGAAAGCCAGGAAGAGCTGATGGCCAAGTATCAGATTCTGACGGGTAACTGAGCGGATGCCGAGTACCGCCCGCCGCCGTTTTTCTCTTGTTCCTCTGCTGTGCGCATTGTTGTTTGCGCCAGCTCTCCACGCGCAAACGCCGAGCCAGCAGGCGGTAGCCAGCGCGCACCCCGCCGCCACGGCAGCCGGCCATCTGATTCTTGATCAGGGCGGCAACGCCTTTGATGCCGCCATTGCGGTCGCCGCGACTCTGGCCGTGGTCGAGCCTTACAGTTCTGGACTGGGCGGTGGTGGCTTCTTTCTGCTGCGCCAACAGACAGACCAGAACAACCCCGCTTACCGCTTTCTGGATGCCCGGGAAACCGCGCCGCTGGCCGCTGGCCGGGATTTTTATCAGGATGCCGAGGGCGAATTTCAACGTGACCCTGCCCTGAACGGGCCGCGCGCTGCTGGTATCCCCGGTTTACCAGCGGCCCTGGCCAAGCTGGCCGAGGACTATGGCAACCTGAGCCTGCAACGCAGCCTGCAACCGGCTATCGAGGCCGCAGAACAGGGTTTTGCGGTGACCGAGCGCTATCGCATGCTCGGCGGCTTCCGCCTGGAGGCCATGCGCCGGGATGCGGAAACCAGCCGCCTGTTCCTGCGCGGCGATGACATCCCCGCCGTGGGCACCCTGATACGCCAGCCCGAACTGGCCGTGACGCTGCGCGCCCTGGCGGAACGCGGGCATGCCGGCTTTTATCAGGGGCCGGTGGCCGCCCAGTTGCTTGAGGCCGTGAAAGCCGGCGACGGCGTCTGGACGCAGGCCGATCTGGATAATTACCGAGTGATCGAACGGCAGCCCGTCAGCTTCAACAGCTTCGGCCTGCAGGTGATCAGCGCACCGCTACCCTCGGCTGGCGGCATTGCCCTGGCCAATATACTGCAGGGTCTGGAAACGCTGCCGCGTGCCACGCCCGGCTCTTCTGCCTGGACCCACCAACTGGTGGAGCTGATGCGCCGTAGCTACCGCGAGCGGATGCTGCTGGGTGACAACGATTTTGTCGAAGTACCGACCGAGCGGCTGCTGTCGGCCAAGCACGCAGGCCAACTGGCGGCGGGCATTGACCCGCAGAAAGCCACGCCGAGCAGCGAGCTGGGTGACCCTGCACCCTTCAATGAAGGTACCGACACGACCCATTTCTCGCTGATCGATCGCCAGGGCAACGCGGTCTCTGCCACGCTGAGCATCAACCTGCCCTTTGGCGCGGCCTTCACCGTGCCCGGCACCGGCGTGCTGCTGAACAACGAAATGGATGATTTTGCTACCGACCCCACCGGGGAAAACGCTTACCAGCTGGCCGGTAGCGAGCCGAATGCGGTGGGCCCGGGCAAGCGCCCGCTGTCGAGCATGACCCCGACCATGCTGGAGAATACCGAGCAACTGGCGATCCTTGGCACGCCAGGCGGCAGCCGGATCATCACCATGGTGCTATTGGGCGCGCTTGAAGCGATCGAGGGTCAGGACGTGGAAAGCTGGGTCAGCCGGCCGCGTTTCCATCACCAGTATCTGCCCGATCATATCCAGATTGAGGACGGCGCCTTCAGCGAGCCCTTGCAGGCGGAGCTTGAAGCACTGGGCCACAGCATCAAGCCGGTGGGCCGGGATTACGGTGATATGCACGCTGTACACTGGAACAAGCAGACTGGCGACATCACCGCCGCCAGTGACCCACGCGGTGTGGGTCAGGCGCTGGTGCGCCGCCAGGCCGAGCAGAAAACCACGCCCGAGCCTGCCGTTACATCAGACTGAGCGAAGGTTCGATACGACCGGACGGTGAGGTGCTCAATACCTGCGCGTTCTGATCATGCAGCTCAGCATGCGCCCGGTACAGGTGCTGCCTGACCCGTAGTAGATAGTGCAGGTCATTGAGCATCGAGGTGGCCTGCCAACCGTCCAGCTCGCGATTGCGCAGGTGCGTCTGCACTGTTTGCTGGAAGTGATCGGCGAACAGCTGTTCCTGCTCCTCGTAGGCGCTGAACAGCTCCCGCCGCGCTTCCATGTCGCCTTGCATGTTCATCAAACGACCCATATCGACCAGCGCTTGCCCGCCCTGCTCGCGCAGCTGGTCATAGCCGTGATGAATAGCCGGCACAGTGCTGTCGATCTGCTTGCGCAGATTGGACTGCAGATGCTTGGCGGCCTTGACCGCTTCGATCAGCTCCCGCGCGGCAGCGTTGTAGTCCATCAGAATCTGCTGCTGCTCAGGGCGCAGTGACAGATCCATCTGACTGATAAAGTCGACAATATCGGCATAAACACCCTTCACATGCCGCTCGTACAGCGCATCGGCATCCTCGCGGTGATCTTCCGGCACGGCGCGCAATACTATCTTGTGCAGCTTTTCATGTGACAGCTCGCTCAAATCACCCGGCGGCAAATACAAGGCCGCAGCTATTACCTGGCGGCTCAGCGCACCCAGATTCTGCACTTCCTGCCCCAGGACCTTGAGCGCAGTATCGGCGTGCAACAGCGCTGACTCGTTCAGGAACTGCGCGCGCATGCGTGGCTGTTCACTCAGGGCGGCTTCGCTTGCCTGGGCGCTCCCCAGCGGGGTCACATCCGGCAGCCAGCGTGTCAGCCATTTCACCATCAAGGGAATCCACGGCAGCATGATCAGCAGGCCTAGCACGTTGAACAGGGTGTGAAACAGCGCCAGCTTGAGCGTGTAGGCGTCTGCAGCCATGCCCAGCACCTCGGCCAGCCAATCTACCGTGCGCGTCAGGCTCGGCAAGATGGCCAGCGCGACCAGCGCGGTGACCAGGTTGAACAGAATGTGCGCGGCAGCCAGCCGACGCCCGGCATTATTGCTGCCCAGCGCTGCCAGCAGTGCGGTAACGGTGGTGCCCAGGTTGGCGCCAACGGCCATTGCCAGGGCGTTGCCGTAGGCCAGCTGGCCGCTCGCCAGGGCCGCCAGGGTGATCATCATTGACGCATGGCTGGACTGCATGAGAATGGTCGCCACCAGGCCTATCAACGCGTACAGCAGCACCCCGGCCCAGCCCTGCACCGCAAAGCCATCCAGCGCCAGCAAGCCGTCAAAGCTGGCGAAGCCGTCTTTCATCAGGTCGATGCCCAGAAACAGCATGCCGACGCCAAGCAATACCTGCCCCAGGCCTTTCCAGAACGGCTCGGTACGTTTGCCGAGCAACACGCCGAACACCAGAAGCGGCATGGCCACTACGGCAAGATCCACTTTCAGACCTACCAGGGCAATCAGCCAGGCGCCGGTGGTGGTGCCCAGATTGGCGCCAAAGACGATGCCGATGCCAGCCACGAGGCTGATCATACCGGCACTCAGGAAGGCGATACTGAGCAGGGTAACCAGGGAGCTGGATTGCACCAGCGCAGTGCTGGTGATGCCGAACAGCAGACTCTTCCACAGGCGGTTGGTGCTTCTGGCCAGCCAGCGCTCGAGCGCGCCGCCGGTGAAGGCGCGGAAACCGTCTTCCAGGTGGAACATGCCTAGCATGAACAGGGCGATGCCCGCCGCCAGGGTGGCCAGCTCGGATTTCCAGACGAACAGAAGGGCGAGCACCAGCAGAACCATGGGTACCCACAGGGGTTTGAACAAGACGCGCATCAGCCTGACTACTCTGCAAAGAGGCTGCAGGCCACCCGTGTGACGATCAGCGGCCTGAACTCATGACAACAGAAAGCCTGATTAGAGGCTTTCATCCTGCTGGCGACGGCCGTAACCGCTCTTGGTACAACCCAGGCAACGCACAAAGGTTTCAGTACCGGGGCGCAGCACCAGTTCCTGACCCGCTTCAGTGACGTTACCGCCCAGCAGCGTAAAGGGCAGGCTGACCACGAAAGCCGCCGCGCCGATGGCGGTAACACCCAGCAGCAACGGCCGAGCAATAACCAGATCACCGACCATGGCGTAGATGCCGGGGTTCTCGACCTGCTCCTGATAGGGAGAGTGGGAATTTTGCTGAGCCAGAGCAACGCCGCTGAGCAGCAGGCCGGCCATGAGAGCGGTAGTGTGACGTAACAGGCGCATAGTTGAATCCCTGGTAGTTGCCCATAGGCGTTATTCTTGGTGAGACTCCCATCCGGGGCAGCCTTCAGCATCCATTGTAGGCACATTACGCCGGTTTCGGAATCAGGCGCACAAAAAATGCCAACCACGCCGCTTATCATGCCTGTAGACGCCGGTTCTAGCGCTGGCAGCGCCGGCAAAATACCGAGCTGCGCTGCCCCAGCCGGCACTCTGAAAGCTCCGTCCCGCATACCTTGCAGGGCTGGCCGCCACGGCCGTAAACAAACAGCTCCTGCTGGAAATACCCAGGCTGCCCGTCGCCGCCGAGAAAGTCGCGCAGTGTGGTGCCGCCGCGTTCGATGGCATAGGCGAGGATGCGTTTTATCTCTTCGGCCAGAATCTGATAGCGCGCGCGGCTGATACGCCCGGCTTCGCGGCGCGGATCAATGCCGGCGGCGAACAGGGCTTCGGTGGCGTAAATATTGCCAACTCCGACCACCACGGCGTTATCCATGATGAAGGGTTTGACGGCCATGGATTTGCCCCGGGAGCACTGATACAAGCGCTCGCCGTCGAAGAGACCGGACAGTGGCTCAGGGCCCAGGCGCGATAACAGTGGGTGCATTTCGCCGGCCTTTATCCACAGCATGGCACCAAACCGCCGGGGGTCGGTGTAGCGCAGCGCCATACCGGAATCCAGTTCGATATCCACATGTTCGTGCTTGGCCACCGGGCTACCAATGGGCACCAGGCGCAGATTGCCGGACATGCCCAGATGGCTGATCAGGCTGCCACCACCGATATCCATCAACAGGTATTTGGCCCGGCGGCGAATCTGGCTGAAGGTCTGGTCTTCAATCTGGATTGCCAGGTCCTCGGGGATCGGCCAGCGCAGACGACTGTCGCGCACAATCAACCGGGTGACCTTGCGGCCTTCCAGATGCGGAGCGATGCCGCGGCGGGTGGTTTCTACTTCTGGCAGTTCGGGCATTTAGCGGCCTGTGTAAACGTTATGCGTCGAGACATGTTAGAGGTTATGCGTTGGGGCTTGCTAGGGATTGTGTATTGCGGCTTGTGCGTTGGGGGTCGGGAATTGTGCGTTAGGGCATGTTGAGCACCGGGATCCGTGTGGGGCGCCGATCAGCAGTCCCGCTTTGCTGACACGCTGTCCCATCCCTGGGCGCTCGGCGTCGCCCATCCCTGGGCTCCGACGGTACAGCAAAGCGGGACTGCTGACCGGCGCCTGATAACACTGAGTCAGCTCAACATGCCCCTCTTATCGTTTTTGTTATTGGCTTTTCGCTTTTGGTTTAAAACTTGCCGCTTGAAGCTTGCTGCTTTTTTAGCTGTGCAGCCAGTAGGTGCCGAACAACAGCAATAACAACAGCGGCATCACACTCATTACAAAGCGCCCGTTCCAGCCGAAGGCGACTCTGAACGGCGTCTCGCCGCTGTAGCGCGACAGAATCAGGGTGGAAGGCCCGAAGGGTGAGCAGATCATCGCCAGGGAGAAGCCACACATCAGTCCTACCGCCGGGGTCATGATCGGCACACCGAGTACGGCCAGTTGCGCCAGCAGACCGGCGATCAGCGACAGTGACACAATCGGTGCCACGCCCATGATCGCCAACGTGATGGTGCTGAACAGACTGGCCACCGCCAGCAGCAGATTGTACTTGGGCTCGGCGGCCAGCCAGGCGGCAATTTCTTCCAGTGGCGCAATCGCCCCCAGCGCGCCACCTAGCAAGGCAGCGCAGCCGAAGATAAACATCTCGTTGTGCATGCTGGCCATATTGTCGGCGACTTCTTGCAGCGCCACTTTCGGTGACCGGTCACGCCACAGCAGGTAACTGATCACGCCCACCGGCACGAGCACCATCGCCGACTGCGAGGCGGTGAGGACGCTTACCGAGGCGAGCGCACCAATAGCCAGCAGCCCGAGCAGGCTGCCGATCAGCAGGCCGATCATGCCCTGAGCTTTGGTGCTGTCACCAATATTGTCGCGTAGCGCCAGCAAGCCACGCGTCTCGCGGCGCCAGCCGACCAGAATCATCATCACCGCCGCCACAATCCCGTAAGGCAGCATCGCACTCCAGGACAGCTGCGGCATTTCCCGGGAAATAATTGCAATGGTCACGCTGGTCGGCGCCAGCAGTGGCACTAGCGCAAAGCCGCGCAAAGTCGTGACCATGACGCTGCGCAGGCCTTCGCGGCGCTGCTCGTCGGTCAGCGGGTAGCGCTTGAGGTGGGTGGTCAGGGTGCCGCAGAGCAGGTTCATCATGCCGAAATTGAGGATCGAGCCGATGCTGCCGGCGGTCAGCACGTAGCGGGGATAGAGCACGACCTTTGAGCCCGATAACAAGGCCTTGTGCAGCTCGCTGAGCTGCGGCAAGCGCTTGGCCAGCAACTGCATCAGCCCCAGTGCGGCCAGGAAGCTGGTGTAGTAAGCAGCTGAGGATGCAAGGCGCGGCCACAGGCTGGCCTCTGCACGAGCATTGAGCGCCGTAGCGACCAGCACGGCCAGGGTGATGATGCCCAGCCATTGCGGGTAGCGGTTCAGGCGATTGAAATGCAGCAGGAAGTACAACAGGAAAACCGCCGCAGCCAGCCAACTGAGCCAGGGTAACTGCGTTAGCAGGGCTGTCAGCTCCAGGCCAACGCCCAGGGGCAGCAGCGCGATTTTCATGCGCAATGGCTCACGGCAGATCCTTGCGGTAGGCACCCTTTTTCAAAACGCCTTCACCGAAGCCGATCAGCTTGTCATTTTCATCGAGCAGATCGCAGGCGGCCATGAATACCTTGTGCCCGGCGCTGCGGCACGTAGCCACGGCGCGCACCTGGGTGCCGACCTCCGCGGTGGCGGAGAAATTCACGTTCATCGACAGGGTGATGGCCACCCGGCGTTCGGCCGCCGTCGGGGCCCAGGTGCCGCACAGGCCCATGGCGATGTCCAGCAGGCTGGCGGTGACGCCACCGTGCAGGTTGCCGGCGTTGTTCATATGACGCGGCGTCAGGGTCAGGCCGATTACCGCACGCCCTTCGGAATACTCCAGCAACTCACACCCCAGATCCTGGAAGAAACCGGTTACCGAGCGTTCAACGGCTTGTTGTTGGTCTTGATTCACTGATAGTCACCCTTTTTTACTACACTTGATTTTCGCTGAACCCGAAAGTGATTCAAGCTGAAAGCCGCGCAGACTGCCAAGCGACTGCGCGCATGCGGTACTACTGGATTGGTATCGGGGCGAGACAATTATGCCACAGCCCATACCGACCTGCGGTACGCCAGCCTGAGCCAGCCCGGCAAACTTGCGCAGATCACCGGCAGGATTTAATCTCGCACCATCTTAAACGAAATTCTGTTCCGCCATGCGGAATTGACAGGATGAATAAGGAGTCATTGCATGTTCAACCGAATTGGCGTGATCGGCGCAGGAGCCATGGGCCGCGGCATAGCCCAATTGTTTGCCAGCAGTGGCCAGCAAGTACTGATTTACGATACCCGCGCCGAGGCGATTGATGATGCGATCAGCTTCAACCGCAATCTGCTGCAGCGCTCGGTGGCCAAGGGCAAACTCAGCGAAGCCGACTTCGAAGCGACCATGGCGCGCATGCAGCCGGCCGCCGAACTGGACGCGCTGAAGGACTGCGACTTGGTGATTGAGGCCATCGTCGAGTTGCTTGAGGTCAAGCAGAAGCTGTTCGATCAGTTGGAAGCCATAGTGCGTGACGACTGCGTACTGGCGACCAATACCTCTTCCCTGTCAGTCACGCGCATTGCCAGCACCTGCAAACACCCAGAGCGCGTTGCCGGCTTTCACTTCTTCAACCCCGTAACCCTGATGAAGATCGTCGAAGTGGTGCGCGGCGAGCGTACCGACGAACGCTATATTCAAGGCCTGGTAGCGCTGGCTGAAGGCGCTGGGCACTTTGCTGCCATTACCCCGGACACCCCCGGCTTTCTGGTCAACCATGCTGGCCGCGCCTTCGGTACCGAAGCGCTGCGCATTCTCAGCGAGGGCGTGGCCACGCCGCAGCAGATCGACCGCATTCTGCGTGATGGCCCCGGTTTTCGCATGGGGCCGTTCGAGCTGTTTGACCTGACCGGCCTGGACGTGTCGCACGCGGTGATGGAGTCGGTATACGAGCAGTTCTACCACGACCCACGCTACACGCCGTCTTTCATCGCCGCCCAGCGCGTCGCTGCTGGATTGCTGGGGCGCAAGACCGGCCAAGGTTTCTACCGTTATGAAGACGGCCAGAAGATCGAACAGCCCGAAGCCGCGCCTGAAACCGTGATCGTCAACCGTCCGTTCTGGCTGGACAGCCATGATGACGTGGTGCGCAGCAATGTATCTGCTGCCCTGGCAGCCGCTGGCGCCACTCTGGAAGACACCAATATTCCCAGCCCCGAGGCGATCTGTCTGGTCGCGCCCCTGGGTGAAGACTGCACCAACACCCTCGCCCGCCAGGCATTGCCTGCCGAGCGCACGGTGGCCGTTGACTGTTTTGCCGACTGGGACAAGCGCCGCGTGATCATGCGCAACCCGGCCAGCAGCGCCGACGTTGTTGCCCAGGCCCGTCAGGCGTTGAGCGCCGATGGTGTGCCGGTGGAAGTGATCAATGATTCACCCGGCTTCATTATTCAGCGGCTGATCGCCAGTGTGGTCAACCTCGGCTGCGAGATTGCGCAGAAAGGCATCGCCACCCCGGATACCCTCGACCGTGCTATTCAACTGGCGCTGGGTTACCCGAAAGGTCCGCTGGCCTTTGGCGAACATTACAAGAAGTGCAACATTCTGACCGTATTGAACAACCTGCAGGCCGTATACGGCGAGCCGCGTTACCGTGCCAGCCCCTGGTTGCGCCGCCGCGTACAGCTTGACCTGCCCCTCACCGCCCCGGACATCCAGGAGTAATTTGAATGACTGCCTATATCTATGATGGTTTGCGCTCACCCTTCGGCCGCCACGCTGGCGCGCTGGCCAGTGTGCGCCCCGATGACCTGCTCGCCGAAGTGATGCGTGCGCTGGTCGCGCGCAACGGTTTTGACGGTCAGGATTACGAAGATGTGATCATGGGCTGCACCAACCAGGCCGGTGAAGACGCGCGCAATATCGCCCGCCACGCCGGGCTGCTCGCGGGCTTGCCGCAGGAAGTGGCTGGCGTGACCGTGAACCGGCTGTGTGGTTCTGGCCTGGCCGCGATTCTGGATGCATCACGCGCAGTCAAAGCCGGTGAAGGCGAGCTGTTTGTCGCTGGCGGCGCCGAGAGCATGAGCCGTGCACCTTTCGTTATTGCCAAGAGCGAGAGCGCTTACTCGCGTGATTTTCGCGCCTTCGACAGCACCATAGGCGCGCGCTTCCCCAACCCCAAGGTGGAAGATGAATACGGCGACGACACCATGCCGCAGACCGCCGACAACGTTGCCGCCGATCTGGGCATCACCCGCGAGCAGGCCGACACCTACGCTGCGCGCAGCCAGGCGCTGTATGAAGCCGCCCGCGCTGACGGTTTCTTCGCTGAGGAAATCCACCCGATTGAAGTCTCCCAGGGCCGTAAAAAGCCGGCCAAAGTGGTTGCTCAGGATGAGCATCCCCGCGCTGACAGCACCCTGGATGTGCTCTCTGGCCTGCGCTCGCTGTTCAAGGACGGCGTAGTCACGGCCGGTAACGCCTCGGGTGTGAATGACGGCGCTGCGGCACTGCTGATCGGCTCTGAAGCCATTGGCCAGAAATACGGCATCAAGCCACGGGCGAAGATCCTCGCTGGCGCCGTGTCCGGTGTTGCCCCGCGCGTGATGGGCCTGGGCCCGGTGGAAGCCTGCAAGAAGGCGCTGAGCCGTGCGGGTCTGAGCCTGGATGATATGGACGTGATCGAGATCAACGAAGCCTTCGCCTCACAGGTATTGGGTTGCGCCAAGCAACTGGGCATCGCCTTTGACGATCCGCGCCTGAACCCCAACGGCGGCGCCATCGCTGTCGGCCACCCGCTTGGCGCCTCGGGTGCGCGTCTGACCCTGACGGCACTGCGTCAGCTGGAACGGACTGGCAAGCGTTATGCGCTGGTGAGCCTGTGTATTGGTCTGGGTCAGGGTGTGGCTGCGGTGATCGAGCGGGTCTGAAGCGCTGGCGTTTTGTTGGTAACCCTTCGCGGCGGGCCGCCGCTCCTACCGGATTTGTGTGTATGCACAGACTGGGTGGGAGAGATTGGGTGGGAGCGGCGGCCTCGCCGCGAAGGGTTTAGGCGCCCGCACCCAGCCCAGTGAACTAAGCGGCTGCCGCGTTTTCTGATAAAGTGCCCCACACCATCCAACCGTACAGTGAACGCATCGATGCAACTAAATTCCAACCCCTTTGAATGGCTCGGCGAGGCCTTGGGCACCGTGATCCGCCTGCTGGTCGACAGCCTGGCCTGGATCTTTGACGTGCTCGCTGGCGCCAGCTCGGCATTCGTGAACGGTTTTTCCCGGGCGCTGGGGGTAGACAGCAACATCTTCACCGTCATTTTTGTCGTGGTAGGGCTGATTCTGATCTACACCGGGGTTAAAGCCTTTATCAACAAGCGCATTGTCGGCGGCGTTATCTGGTGCTTGCTGGGTTTATGGTTGCTCAGCGCCCTGATACGCTGGAGCTGATTCCAACCGAATTTCACCTGAATTATTCGAGGAGAACGTTATGGGTTTCGCATTCAGCAATGATCTGCACCTGAGCAGCAGCGCCTTCGGTAACGAAGCGGCTATTCCGAGCAAGCATACCGGCGAGGGTGAAGACGTATCCCCGGCGCTGAGCTGGAAGAACGCGCCTGAGGGCACCAAAAGCTACGCGGTGATCTGTCACGATCCCGATGCGCCTTTGATTTCGGCCAATGGCACTTATGGCTTCGTTCATTGGGTGCACTACAACATTCCGGCCTCGACCACGTCGATTCCCGAAGGCTGCGACCACCACACCCAAGGCAAGAACAACTTCGGTAAACCCGGCTACAACGGCCCGATGCCGCCCGAAGGCCATGGCAAGCATCAGTACTACTTCTGGATATTGGCGCTGGATAGCGAACTGAATCTGCCAGCAGGCCTGACCATGTGGGAGTTGCTGGCCAAGGTTGAGCCGCACTGCCTGGCAATGAATCGCCTGATCGGCACCTACCAGCGCGGCTGATAGCAAACGACAAGACAGGCCGAGATCCATCTCGGCCTGCGGTCTAGCCCTGGCTCTACAGTGACAAGTTCAACAGCGGCAGTATCCGCTCCCGCAGCGGGGCGTTCATCAGCTGCCGGGTTTCGCGGTAGGCCTTGCGATCCAGCGCAGCCAGTTTGGCCAGCTTGGCGCGGGCCTTGTCCAGCAGTTGCTCCGGTGCCGCCAACTCATCCAGAAAACCTGCCTGCAGCGCCTGTGCCGGGTCCATGGATTCAGCCTGCAGCGCACAGCGTGACAACCACTGTGGCGCAATCCTTTCCTCGGCCAGCTGCATCGCGGCCGGCGGCATGGTCATGCCAATCGCCACTTCATTCAGGCCCGTGGTAAAGGCACCTTCAGCGCCCAAGCGGTAATCGGCCAGCAGCAACATGAAGGCCGCCTTGGCCATGCAATGTCCGGTACTGGCAATGACCACGCGCGCGGGATGGTCCAGCAACGCCAGCGTCAGACGATCACCGGCAGCGCGCATGGCATCGCGGGCCGGGCCGCCGGCGTCGATCAGTTTGCGATCATAACCGGCGCTGAAGATACCCTCGCGGCCCGTGATCAGCACCGCGTAATCAGCCTGGGCAGCCTGATCCAGAGCCGCCAGCAGGTACTCAATCATCACCTGCGACAACGCATTGACCTTGCCGTCGTTCAGGGTGATTTCTGCCATGCCATCGCGCATGGCCACGCTCAAGCCGCTCATGATGCTGACCGCGCTTCGTCGCGCAATACCCGGCGCAGCAGTTTGCCCACGGTGGACTTGGGCAAGTCGTCGCGGATCTCGACGGTACTCGGCACCTTGTAGCCGGTCAGATGTTCGCGGCAGTGGGCGATGATGGCCGCCGGCTCCAGTTTGGGATCATGCAGGCTGACATACAGCTTGATCGATTCGCCCTTCTTCTCGTCCGGCACACCTACGGCTACGCACTCACGGATACCCGCATGGCGCATGACCGCGTCTTCCACTTCATTGGGGTACACGTTGAAGCCGGAGACCAGGATCATATCCTTCTTGCGATCGACCAGCTTGAGGAAGCCTTCCTCATCGATCACGCCCACATCACCGGTCTTCAGCCAGCCGTCTTCAGTAAAGGTTTCAGCGGTGGCCTCGGCCCGCTGCCAGTAGCCCTGCATGACCTGCGGCCCGCGGATCAGCAGCTCGCCCGGCTCGCCGCGTGGCGTTTCTTGCCCGTCATCGTCCACCGTCTTCATCTCGGTTTCGATCACCGCCTGACCAATAAAGCCTTCCTTGTAGGGCGTGAACGAGGTGGATGCGACCACCACCGGCGAGGTTTCGGTCAGGCCATAGCCTTCGCGAACCACGGCGCCGGTACGCTCGAGCCAACGCCGGGCAATCTCGGTATTCAGAGGTGCGCCGCCGGAGTTGACCCATTTGAGCTGTGAGAAATCGATGCTGTCGAAATCCGGGTGAGCCATCAGCGACACGAACAGCGAATTGATGCCGGTCAGCAGCGTAATACGGTGGCGCTTGAGGTCGCCGATCATGCCATCCAGGTCGCGCGGATTGGTGATCAGGATGCTGTGAAAACCAGTAAATACCGAGGCAATGCAGTTCGCGGTAAAGGCGAAGATATGGTACAGCGGCAGTGGCGAGACGCGCACTTCGTTGCCGTATTCAACATCACCGGGCTTGATCACGCTGACGGCCTGCAGCACGTTGCTGAGGATATTGCGGTGGCTGAGCATCGCGCCCTTGGATACACCGGTAGTACCGCCGGTGTACTGCAGCACGGCAATATCATCCAATCCCTGCTCTGGGCTGACTGCCGGCAGGTTGACGCCCTCGCGAAGCGCCAGCATAAAGCGCGTCACATCTCCTTCATCCGACTCGAACACCGGCTGGGTCATGTCCTCCATGCTGGTGACGATCAGCTTTTCGATCTGCGTCTCGCCCTGAATCTTGCGCACCATGGGCAACAGCTTGTCGAGCACGATCAGGGCGCGGGCGCCGGAGTCGGAAAACTGGTGGCGGGTTTCAAAGGGGGTGTACTGCGGATTGGTATTGACGATCACCAGCCCGGCTTTCAGGGCGCCGAAAATGCTGATGGTGTATTGCAGCAGATTGGGCATCTGGATCGCGATACGATCTCCCGGCTGCAACTGCAGCGCGCCGCGCAGGTAACGGGCCAGCGCATCAGCCTTGGCGTTCAGGTCAACAAAAGACAGGGTATCCATGCCACAGGAGAATGCCGGTTTATCTGAATAATCCTGGCAAGCCTTGGCCAGAACGTCAGCAACGCTGGTGTGACCCAGCTGCGTCAGTTGGGTGCTGACGATAGAGTGAGCGGGTGTTGACATGGAAACCTCTTATCGAATCATTATTTTGCAGAGCGGAATACAATACCAAAAAGATGCTATTCTATCGTCTATCGCTGTGCAATCATTGAGACAAAACTGTTGGCATACCGCTATGCAGAACAGCCATATCTGCTATGGTTCTGAACCTAGGTGGAACAATAATAGACCGGCGTCGAACAATACGTCTGGAGATTGCCAGCTCCGCACAAGACCGCTGATCGCCTGATTAAGATGACAAGGTACTCTAAAGCCCATGACCAATGATCTCGAACCTCTCAAGGAAGGCGCTGTAGCCAAGGACCGCAAATTTGTCGAGGCGCTGTCGCGTGGGCTGGATGTATTACGCGCCTTCAGCCAGGGCGCTGTGGTCATGGGCAATCAGGACATCGCCCGCATCACCGGACTGCCAAAGCCCACCGTGTCGCGGATGACCTATACGCTGACCAAGCTTGGCTACCTGAGCTATTCGCCGCAACTGGAAAAATACCAGCTCGACTCTGGCGTTCTGGCCCTGGGCTACGCCTACGTTTCCAATCTGCGCGTACGCCAACTGGCCAAGCCCTATATGGACGAGTTTGCGCGCTCGACCAACACCTCGGTGGGCCTGACCTGCCGCGACCGCCTGTCGATGATCTACGTGGAAAACTGCCGCCCCGCCGAGTCCACCTCGTTGCGCATGGACGTGGGCGTGCGCCTGCCGCTGGCCACCACAGCCGCTGGCCGGGCCTACCTCGCCGCGATGAAAGACGATGAGCGCAGCCACGTGCTCGATGCCCTCGCCGCGCGGAACCCGGACAACTGGCCCGATCTGCACAAGCAGTTGATGGACAGCTTCGAAGATTATCGCAAGCACGGTTTCTGCCTGTCGCTGGGCAACTGGGACCGCAACGTCAACGCCGCCGGCGTGCCGCTGTTCCTGCAGGACGGCACCATCATGGCCCTGACCTGCGGTGCGCCTTCGTACCTGGTCTCGGAAGAGAAGGTCAAAAACCAGCTCGCCCACCAGTTGGCCATGCTCGCCCGCGACATCGAACGCCTCGGAGTCTGAGGCGCGGCCCTTGCTCAACAAGGGCCTGACCATCATCTAGACTGATCCGTGCCCATTTCCCTGAAACAGGGGCATCGACAACCGCTTTGTTTTTTTGTATTTTGCCTAGCGGAACACGGTTTCATTATTTCGCCTAGTGAAACACCTTTTTGAATCAGGCGTTTTTGAACAGGTCGCTGCGTGGCCATTGCCTGTACCGGCAAAGGTTTGCACACGCACCCCAGCGGTTTATTCAAAAACGCTCATACTCGGAGATTGAGCATGTCAGACGTGGTCACACTGGAAAGACAAGGCGCCATTGCGGTCGTCAGAGTCAACAATCCACCCGTCAACGCGCTGGGCATTGCCGTGCGTGAAGGCCTTCAGGACAGCTTCAAGGCTGCCGAAGCCGATCCGCAGGTCAAGGCCATCGTGCTGGTCTGCGAGGGTTCGACCTTTATCGCTGGTGCCGACATCAAGGAATTTGGCAAGCCGCCAAAATCCCCGGGCCTGCCCGAAGTGGTCAGCGGCATCGAGGCTGGCAGCAAGCCCAGCGTCGCCGTGATCCATGGCACTGCACTGGGCGGCGGTCTGGAAGTGGCGGTAAGCTGCCACTACCGCATCGCACTGAGGAGCGCCAAGGTCGGTCTGCCGGAAGTGAAACTCGGTCTGCTGCCAGGTGCCGGTGGTACCCAGCGTCTGCCACGCCTGGTCGGCGTCGAGAAGGCCCTGGACATGATCGTCAGCGGCAATCCGATCAGCGCCAGTGAAGCCCTGGAACTGGGCGTGATTGATGAGTTGGTCGACGGCGACCTGACCGCTGCGGGCATTGCCTTCGCGGAGAAACTCATTGCCGATGGCAAGGGTGCGCGTCGCACCGGCGAGCGTACTGACAAGCTGGACGGCGTCGACAACGCCGCCCTTGTTGCCGCTAAGCGTGCCGAAGTCGAAAAGAAAACCCCAGGCCTGTTCTCGCCCCAGCGTTGCATCTCCGCTGTCGAAGCATCCTTTACCATGCCCCTGGAAGAAGGCCTCAAGCGCGAGCGCGAGCTGTTTGGCGAGTGCTTGGTATCCCCGCAGCGCAGCGCGCTGGTGCATGCGTTCTTTACCGAGCGTCTGGCATCGAAGATCGATGATCTACCAAAAGATACCCCGGTACGCGAGATCAATTCCGCTGCGGTGATCGGTGGCGGCACCATGGGCGTGGGTATTGCGCTGTGCTTTGCCAACGTCGGCATTCCGGTGAAGATTCTGGAAGTCAGCGACGCCGCCATGGACAAAGCCATGGAGCGCTGCCGTGATACCTACATGATGAGCGTCAAGCGCGGTAGCCTGACCGAAGACGCGATGAACAAGCGTCTGACTCTGGTTGAAGGCGTTACCGACTATGCTGACCTCTCCGGCGTGGATCTGGTAGTTGAAGCGGTATTTGAAGAGATGGGCGTCAAGCAGAAGGTCTTTGAAGCCCTGGATACCCATTGCAAGCCCGGCGCTATCCTGGCCAGCAATACCTCCTCGCTGGATCTGAACCAGATTGCCGAGTTCACCAAGCGCCCGCAGGACGTAGTCGGCCTGCATTTCTTCAGCCCGGCCAACGTCATGCGCCTGCTGGAAGTGGTACGCGGCGAGAAAACCGCCAACGACGTGCTGGCTACCGCGATGGCGATCGGCAAGAAGCTGAAGAAGGTCGCTGTGCCGGTCGGCGTGTGTGACGGTTTTGTCGGCAATCGCATGGTGTTCCAGTACGGTCGCGAGTCCGAGTTTCTGCTGGAAGAAGGCGCTACCCCGGCCCAGGTCGATGGCGCGCTGCGCAAATTCGGCATGGCCATGGGACCCTTTGCGATGCGCGATCTGTCCGGGCTGGATATCGGCTTGAGCATCCGCACTCGCCAGCGCCAGACGCTGCCGGCCGAGTTCAAATTGCCGACCATTCTGGACAAGATGGCTGCAGCAGGTATGCTCGGTCAGAAGACCGGCAAAGGTTTTTATGTATATGAAAAGGGGTCGCGTACCCCGCTGGACAACCCTGAATTGCCGGCGATCCTCGAGGCTGCTTCAAAAGAGCAGGGTGTCGAGCGCCGTGAACTGACTAACGAGTACATTCTTGAGCGCACCTTGTTTGCGTTGATTAACGAGGGCGCCAAGATCCTCGAAGAGGGCATTGCCCAGCGCAGCAGCGATATCGACGTGATCTACATAAATGGCTACGGTTTCCCTGCTCACCAGGGCGGCCCGATGTTCTATGCTGATAGCCTGGGCCTGGATCATGTTTACAACCGGATCTGCGAATTCCACAAGCAGCACGGTGCCTGGTGGAAGCCAGCCCCATTGCTGGAGAAGCTGGCCAAGGAAGGTCGCAAGTTCGCTGATCTGTAACGATAGATAAATTCGGCTCCCGGGCGCTGTCGCGCCGGGGGCTCGTATCCGCTTTATAACGAGGACCTTACATGGATATTCATTACACCCCAGAAGAACTCGCCTTCCGTGATGAAGTGCGTGAATTCCTGAAAAACGAGCTGCCGGAAGATATCGCTGCCAAAGTCAAAAATGGCAAGAACATGTCCAAGGAAGATCACCAGCGCTGGCAGAAAATTCTGTCCAACCGCGGCTGGTACGCGCCCGGCTGGCCCGTCGAGTTCGGCGGCACTACGTGGGGCCCGGTCGAGAAGCACATCTTCGACGAAGAGTCCGCTGCCTATGGTGCTCCGCGCACTATTCCATTCGGCGTGAACATGGTTGCTCCGGTGATCATCAAGTTCGGCACCGAGCAGCAGAAAGAGCATTACCTGCCGCGCATCCTGTCCGGTGAAGACTGGTGGTGCCAGGGTTACTCCGAGCCGGGCGCCGGTTCCGACCTGGCCTCGTTGAAGACCCGCGCTGTGCGCGACGGCGATCACTATATCGTCAACGGTCAGAAAACCTGGACCACACTGGGCCAGCACGCCAACTGGATTTTCTGTCTGGTGCGTACCGATCCCGAAGCCCAGCAGCAGCGTGGTATTTCCTTCCTGCTGATCGACATGGCCACCCCGGGCATCACCGTACGTCCGATCATCACTCTGGACGGCGACCATGAAGTCAACGAAGTGTTCTTCGATGACGTCAAGGTACCGGTTGAGAACCTGGTGGGTGAAGAGAACAAGGGCTGGACCTGCGCCAAGTACCTGCTGACCCACGAGCGTACTGGCCTGGCCGGTATCGGCGCTTCCAAAGCCGCGCTGACTCACCTGAAAAAGGTCGCGTCCAAGCAGCAGAAGAACGGCAAGCCGCTGATCGAAGACACCCTGTTCCGTACCCAGGTAGCTGAAGTTGAGATTCAACTGATGGCCGCCGAGATGAGCACCATGCGCATCATCGCCGCTGCCCGTGAAGGCGGCGTGCCCGGTGCCGAGAGCTCGATTCTCAAGGTCAAGGGTACCGAGATCCGTCAGGCGATCACCAACCTGCTGCGCAAGGCCATTGGCCCTTACGCCCTGCCCTTCCTGCCGGAAGAGCTGGAATATGACTTTGATGGCGAAATGTTGAACAGCGAGTCCAGCCCTGCGCTGGCCGGTGATTACTTCAACATGCGCAAACTGTCGATTTTCGGTGGATCCAACGAGATCCAGAAGAACATCGTGTCTAAAATGATTCTGGAACTGTAGGAGATTAGTCGTGGACTTCAAACTCACAGAAGAGCAACAGATGCTGCAGGAAACTGCGGCGCGTCTGGTACGTGATACCTACACGTTCGACAAGCGCGAGAAAGCCAGCGCCAGCGACACCGGTTTCAGCCCCGAATTCTGGCAACAGATGGGCGAACTGGGCCTGACCGCGATTCCGTTCCCGGAAGAGCTGGGCGGCTTTGGCGGTACTGGTGTTGAAAACATGCTGATCATGAAGGAACTGGGCCGTGGTATCTGCCTGGAACCCTACATGGAGTCAGTCATTTTCGCTGGCGGCCTGATCACGCAACTGGGTTCCGACGCACAGAAAGAAGAGCTGCTGGCCGGTATTGCCAGCGGTGAGCTGCAAGCTGCCGTCGCCCTTGACGAGCCGAACAGCCATTACCAATTGGCCGAAGTGCAAACGACTGCCAAGCAGCAGGGTGACAGCTGGAGCCTGACCGGTCGCAAGGCCGTGGTCATCGGTGGTCACACCGCTGGCAAGATTCTGGTATCCGCCCGTACTGCCGGTGATCTGCGCGATCAGCAGGGCATCAGCCTGTTTATCGTTGATCCGACCAGCACCGGCGTCAAGCGTCGCAACTACGCCACTGTTGACGGTCGCAAAGGCTGTGAGCTGTTCCTGGACAATGCCCAGGGCGAGCTGCTGGGTCAGGCCGGTGAAGCCTTCGACGCCATTCAGTACCAGGCTGGCCGAGCCATCGCCGCCCTGTGTGCCGAAGCTGTTGGCGCGATGGAAGTCGCCTGCGACATCACCCTGGACTACCTGAAGACACGCAAGCAGTTCGGCGTGCCGATCGGCAAGTTCCAGGCGCTGCAGCACCGTATGGTGGATATGCGTACCGAGCTGGAGCAGGCCACGTCCATGGCCATTCTGGCTGCTTGCGTGGCTGACGAAGCGGATAACGCCGAGCGTACTCGTACGCTGACTGCCGCCAAGTTCATGATCAACCGTTGTGGCCGCAAGGTAGCCGAAGAGGCTATCCAACTGCACGGCGGCATCGCGATGACCTGGGAATATTCCCTGGCTCACTACGCCAAGCGTCTGGTCATGATCAGCCACCAGTTGGGTGACGACGATCACCACCTGGAAGCGTACGCCAAGCAGATGAGCGTTGCCTGATCGCTTCAACTCCCGGGATAGCGGCAAAATAGCCGTTATTCCGGCACTTATGCCGTTATCTATTACACATAGGTACTGGATAGGTACTATCGGCCAGACTGCTGGGTCGGTATCCTATGTTCCCCTTTCGAGCGCCCTTGCGGGCGTCCTACAGACTTTGGAGGACTAGCGTCCATGAAAATCCTCGTCGCCGTTAAGCGCGTGGTCGATTACAACGTCAAGGTTCGCGTTAAAGCGGACAATTCCGGTGTCGATCTCGCCAACGTCAAGATGTCCATGAACCCCTTCTGCGAAATCGCCGTGGAAGAGGCTGTGCGCCTGAAAGAAAAAGGCGTTGCAACCGAAGTGATCGCCGTCTCCGTCGGCCCCGTGGCCGCCCAGGAGCAACTGCGTACCGCACTGGCTCTGGGTGCAGACCGCGCGATTCTGGTTGAATCCGCTGATGACCTGAGCTCGCTGGCGATTGCAAAGCTGCTCAAGGCCGTTGTGGATAAAGAACAGCCCCAGCTAGTGATTCTCGGCAAGCAGGCGATCGATTCCGACAACAACCAAACCGGCCAGATGCTGGCTGCGCTGAGCGGCTACGGCCAGGGCACCTTTGCCTCGGCTGTTGAAGTCTCCGGCGAGAGCGTCAAGGTCACCCGTGAAATCGACGGCGGCCTGCAGACTGTTGAACTGAAACTGCCGGCGATCGTTACCACCGACCTGCGCCTGAACGAGCCACGCTACGCGTCGCTGCCGAATATCATGAAGGCCAAGAAAAAGCCGATGGAAAACCTCAAGCCCGAAGATCTGGGCGTGAGCGTGTCTTCTACCGTCAAGACCATCAAGGTAGAAGCCCCGGCCGCTCGCAGCGCGGGCATCAAGGTCAAGAGCGTCGACGAGCTGGTCGACAAACTCAAGAACGAAGCCAAGGTGATCTGAGATGACGATTCTAGTTATTGCTGAACACAACAACGCCGACCTGAATGCCGCGACCCTGAACACCCTGGCTGCTGCCAAAGCGATCGGTGGTGATATCGACGTACTGGTCGCAGGCGAAGGCTGCTCCGCCGTTGCTGATCAAGTGGCCAAGGCCGAAGGCGTGACCAAGGTCCTGCTGGCTGACAACGCCGCTTATGGCCACCAGTTGCCCGAGAACATAGCGCTGCTGATCGCCGAAGTGGGCAAAGGTCACAGCCACATCCTCTGCGCTGCCAGCACCAACGGCAAGAACTACGCCCCGCGCGTGGCTGCGCTGCTGGACGTGGATCAGATCTCCGAGATCATCGCTGTAGGCAGCGCCGATACCTTCAAGCGCCCGATCTATGCCGGTAACGCGATTGCTACCGTGCAGTCCAGCGCCTCGGTCAAGGTCATCACCGTACGTGCTACTGGCTTTGACGCCGTGGCAGCCGAAGGCGGC
>Ga0163215_100190_pt1 | contig 156539 bp, 134 predicted proteins | sample SynspAceP_FD_185934 | JGI IMG/M metagenome (GOLD analysis project Ga0163215, IMG submission 185934) | Saline lake microbial communities from Ace Lake in Antarctica - Synechococcus sp. Ace-P (Hybrid Assembly) | ecosystem: Environmental > Aquatic > Non-marine Saline and Alkaline > Saline | place...
TGACTCCATTTCGAACTCAGAAGTGAAACGTATTAGCGGCAATGGTAGTGTGGGGTTTCCCCATGTGAGAGTAGCACACCGTCAGGCTCCCATTTAAGAACCCGTCCTTGAGACGGGTTTTTTCTTTTTGGCTTTCTAATATAGTTTAAAGATAACGTTATTGTACAAAATAACGCATTTAGGTCATTATTGTCATCGGACGCCGAAGCGCTAGAGCAACCGCGTTTGCACAAAAATAGTTGCAAGGATCGCGATGATGTTATACCCAGTTAATGCCTGACGGCAATAGCGATACGGTACCACCTGACTCCATTTCGAACTCAGAAGTGAAACGTATTAGCGGCAATGGTAGTGTGGGGTTTCCCCATGTGAGAGTAGCACACCGTCAGGCTCCCATTTAAGAACCCGTCCTTGAGACGGGTTTTTTCGTTTTTGCAGCCGTATATAGAAGCAAAGAGTACAACCTCAACGTTTTCTCGATTACAAGATTGTACAGGTGCGAGTGGCGAATCAGAATGAAATTAATTAACACTTGATCTGATTTCACTAGGCTTAAGTGGCTTATAATACTCTATTCTAAAGTCTCTACAGGTGGTGGCGGAAATTGAAGATTCATATGCTTAGCGTACGCAACTGTAAATGCGTTCTCCTGAAAGACTTTTAGCCCAGTCTCTGCAAAAGACACTACCACTGGATTACGTTTAATCGATTCTTTAAAGACTTGTGCAGACATCGTCTCAACATCAAGATCATCAATAAGTTGTATGGCTGACTCCATCTTGAAGCCTAATGAGCCGCCAGCAAATTTACCTTTCAACGGTCTTTCTTTTATCACTACAATATCTACAGTATAATCGGTCATCAATTTACTAAACGTAGATTGAAAATAACGCAGGTCGCCCGTCGTGTTTCGTTTGTTAAATTCAACTTTGCGTACTCGACACTCAGGCAAATTAAATAAACCATCTTTAAACGATAGTAAACAAACGATAGCTTCAGAACCTTTTATTTCTACACCACAAATTTTCATAATATACTCTCTGTTTTTGATGTCGGTATTGTAACTCATCCAATAGTAACTCTCACCACCAAATTGAACGGGCGAGGTAACAATGTCCTGCGACGGTGAGGAGAGTTAGTGCGTTGGTGTTAAAAAGTTAAGCTTCGGGCATAAAACTTGGTATTATAGCAGTAAGGAAGCTAAATGCTTACACACCCACAACAAGGATAGACAATAACCGTGGTACCTTTGAAAAAGTTACATACTTTTGGTTTTGATACTTTGGCACTCGACCTATTGGAAATTAATACTGAAGATGATTTGGTTGCGATCTTTAAACGAGTCAAAACGCGCCCGTATTACTTGCTAGGCGGGGGCAGCAATAGTATTTTTCTGGAAGATTATTCAGGCACTATTATACTGAATAAATTGAAAGGTATCCAAGTTGACGACGGTGAGGATGCGGTTATTCTATCCGTTGCCTCAGGAGAATCTTGGCATGACTTGGTTGAATACACGTTATCTATTGGCGCATTTGGGTTTGAAAATCTAGCATTAATACCAGGAACGGTTGGTGCTGCGCCAATTCAAAATATTGGTGCTTATGGTGTTGAAATTGAAAAATTCATATCAAGTGTCGAGTATTACGATATACAAAGTGGTGCCATTGAGAAGTTAACTCACCACGCCTGCGAATTTGATTATCGAGACAGTATTTTTAAGCATCAACTTTTCAACAAAACAGTTATTACCAAAGTTAACTTTATCTTGCCTAAAAACAGCAAGGTTGAGCACAGTTACTCGCCATTGAATGAATTACATAATCCAACTCCTGTTGATGTTTTTCATAAAGTGATTGAGGTAAGACGCGAGAAACTACCTAACCCAAAAATACTGGGGAATGCAGGTAGTTTTTTTAAGAATCCGGTAGTGACCAATCAATTATTGAAAGAAATTGAAAAGCATTATCGTTGTGTACCACATTTTCGGATTTCTAAGGCACGTGTGAAAATATCGGCGGCTTGGTTGATTGATCAACTCGGGTTTAAAGGGAAAACGTATCTAGGGGTGAAATGTCATGAAAGGCAACCTTTAGTCCTGGTTAATATTGGCAACGGCAATGCAGAAGGATTACTCATGTTAGCTAGAGAAATCAAACAAGATGTACTCAAAACATTCGCTATTGAATTAGAAAATGAAGTTCGATTGGTTGGTAAAACTGGGTTGATAACGTTATGAGGAGAAAGCCTGCGCAAACTCGTTCGCTCCTTATAAAACAACTTGCTAATGGTGAATTTAATTCTGGTGAGCTGCTAGGTGAACTCGTAGGGGTTAGTCGCAGTGCTGTCGCTAATCACATAAAATATCTGACTAATATAGGTTTAGATGTATTCAGTGTTAAAGGTCGAGGTTACAGATTGGCAGCGCCATTGCTGCTATTGGACCAAAATAAAATTTTAGACCTTATAGGGCAAGAATCAAACAATATAGTCGAAGTAGTGAGCGTGATAGATTCTACAAACACCTATGTTAAAGAACGCTTGGACGATTTACCTCAGGGTTTTGTTTGTTTAGCTGAGGCACAAACTCATGGTCGCGGGAGACGCGGTAAAACATGGGTTTCTCCTTTCGGTTCTAGCATCTATATGTCTATGGCCTGGACTTTTTCAGGGGGTTATCAGTCAATAGCGGGTTTATCACTTTTAGTAGGGATCGCAATTAACCGATCCTTGGCCCAAGTGGGTGTCGTGGATTGTAAGTTAAAATGGCCTAACGACGTTTACTATAATTTAAAAAAATTAGCTGGAATATTGGTTGAAGTCGAAGGACAAGTTGGCTCGCATGCAAGCGCTGTTATCGGTATCGGTATCAATATAGACTTGCCTATCTGCGTCGATGAAATTGACCAACCTTTCGTCGATCTTGTTAGCATCACCCAAAAACCCGTCAATAGAAATGAATTAGCTGGACTCATTATTGTGACCCTAACAAAGATGCTCAAACAATTTGAAGTAGAGGGCTTAGCCCCATTTTTACCTGAATGGAAAGATGCAGATTTGTTTTATAATGAATACGTTTACTTAGAATCTGGGAGCAATCGAATTCAAGGTTTAAGTAAAGGTATTAATGAAAGTGGAGCACTGCTGTTAGATAATGGGGGCAAAGTAACAGCGCACCATGGTGGGGAAATAAGTGTTAGAAGAGCTTAGGTTATTTATTGATGTGGGGAATACGAATATAAAATCGGCATTTTATGATTGTGAGACTGATGCTGTTGGCTTAATTTCTCGCCATACCACCGTCATTGAACTCAAAACACTTATCGCTAGTGCTAGTCACGTCTATCTCTCAAATGTAGGTAAAGACGATATAACCGATTATATTCAAGCTATCTGTGACGCCAACGGTACCTCGCTTTTAATTGCTAAAACACAAAAAACTGCTTTCGGACTAACAAACTCTTATTCAACACCAGCAAATATGGGAGTTGATCGGTGGCTAGCAATGCTAGCGTGCATGAAAATAAGTCATAGCAAAACTTTTATAGTTGTCGATATAGGAACGGCAATGACCATTGATGCTGTAAAAGATGGAATTCATTTAGGCGGATGGATAGTACCTGGTGTGTCATTACTTAAACAAAGTTTATTCAAAAACACGCAACGTGTGTTTGGCGATGACAAAAAGTTAACCTCAACAAGCTTTGGCAACGATACACCACGTTGCGTTGACAATGGTTGTACAGCTCAAATTTTGGGCATGTTACTAATGGCTGAGCGAGAGATGCTGAAAAATGTCGAGAAATATGAAACTTTTTTAACTGGCGGTGATAAAAATATTTTTTTAGACCTCAATATTCAAAATGTTTTTGAGCATGAAAATCTCGTCTTCGAAGGCTTAACCTTGTTTGTTGATTAAAAAACGTCAATAAAGTGTAGTAAAAAAAGACAGATTTATAAAAAGTACAAAAAAATGCATCTTTTTCACAATTAGCTATTGCCACATGCCGATCATTTCTTTACTATGCGCACCACTTGATGCAGTGCCGACTTAGCTCAGTTGGTAGAGCAACTGACTTGTAATCAGTAGGTCACCAGTTCGACTCCGGTAGTCGGCACCATCAATCTCGGAGGGGTACCCAAGCGGTCAACGGGAGCAGACTGTAAATCTGCCGGCTCAGCCTTCGCAGGTTCGAATCCTGCCCCCTCCACCACTTTCTCATGAAGTGGGGAACGAGAATTAGGAATGCGGGCATCGTATAAAGGCTATTACCTCAGCCTTCCAAGCTGATGATGCGGGTTCGATTCCCGCTGCCCGCTCCATTAACGTTGCTGATATGGCTCAGTTGGTAGAGCGCACCCTTGGTAAGGGTGAGGTCGGCAGTTCGAATCTGCCTATCAGCACCACTTCCTACTATTCTTCCCTTTTTTCATTGAAAAATTAATTATTAATACGTTGCTGGGAATATCTAAAATGGCAAAGCAAAAGTTTGAACGTAATAAACCACACGTAAACGTTGGTACTATCGGCCACGTTGACCACGGTAAAACAACTCTTACAGCGGCAATCACGTCGGTATTAGCAAAGACTTACGGCGGTAGCGCTCAAGCATTTGATCAAATCGACAATGCTCCAGAAGAGCGTGAGCGCGGTATTACTATCTCTACGTCACACGTAGAATATGATACGCCAGCACGTCACTACGCACACGTAGATTGCCCTGGTCACGCCGATTATATTAAAAACATGATCACGGGTGCTGCCCAAATGGACGGCGGTATCTTAGTTGTTGCGGCAACTGACGGTCCTATGCCACAAACACGTGAGCACATCTTGTTAGGTCGCCAGGTTGGTATTCCTTACATGATCGTTTTCATGAACAAATGTGACATGGTTGACGACGAAGAGTTACTAGAGCTAGTAGAAATGGAAGTTCGTGAACTTCTTACAGAATACGAATTCCCAGGTGATGATTTACCAGTAATACAAGGTTCAGCACTTAAAGCACTTGAAGGCGACCCAGTATGGGAAGCAAAAATTATTGAGCTAGCAGAAGCATTGGACAGCTACATTCCAGAGCCAAAGCGTGACGTTGACAAGCCATTCATTCTTCCAATTGAAGATGTATTCTCAATTTCAGGCCGTGGTACAGTGGTAACGGGTCGTGTTGAGCAAGGTATTGTTAAAGTTGGCGAAGAAGTAGAAATCGTTGGTATTAAAGACACAGTTAAGACAACATGTACGGGCGTAGAAATGTTCCGTAAGTTGCTTGACGAAGGTCGTGCTGGCGAGAACGTTGGTGTTCTATTACGTGGTACTAAACGTGAAGACGTTGAACGTGGTCAAGTATTAGCGAAGCCTGGTTCAATCAACCCACATACTAAGTTCGAAGCTGAAGTATATATCCTAAGCAAAGATGAAGGCGGACGTCATACTCCATTCTTCAAAGGCTATCGTCCACAGTTTTACTTCCGTACAACTGACGTTACAGGTGCTGTAGAGCTTCCTGAAGGCGTAGAGATGGTAATGCCTGGCGACAACTTGAAGTTTGTTGTTGAACTGATTGCTCCAATCGCGATGGATGAAGGTTTACGCTTCGCAATCCGCGAAGGTGGCCGTACAGTAGGTGCTGGTGTGGTATCGAAGGTTATTGCATAATAACGCAGTAAATTGACAAGAAAGGCGCTCATTGAGCGCCTTTTTTTTTGCTTAAGGAAAAGTGATATCGGCGGCAGCTGAGGAACACCGCACAGCGATGGCAGATATTACACTGTTTAATTAAAAACCGGCGCTGCTTTGCGAGTTTCGATTTGTTTGACCAAAACTGGCGGTTTACTCTTGGGGTGGGTTACACTCTTCAATAACGTTCAGAGTATTTAAGGTAATTATTATGACCCGCCCAACTAAAATGAAAACAATTGGTATTCTTGGCGGTATGAGCAATCAAGCAACGTCTGAATACTATCGAATGATCAATGAGTTAGTTAATCAGCGCTTAGGCGGTTGGGAAATTGCAGAGACAATCATTCAAGGTGTTAATTTTGGTAATATTGAATATTATGTAAGAAACGGATTATGGGACGAAGCGCGAACCTATATTGAAGCAAAAGCGAAAGGTGCAGAACTTGGCGGCGCAGATATGTTGCTTTGTGTGAGCAACACCATGCATTGCGTTCTTGACAATATCGACAGCGTGGTCAACATTCCGTTTATTCATATTAGTGACCCAACAGGGCTAGCAATACAAAATGCAGGACTCAAAAAGGTGGGTATCTTAGGGACAAAGCCGGTTATGCAGGCTAATTATATCAAAGATCGTTTTAAGCAAAAATTTGATATTGATGTCATTTCGCCAAATGAAACAGAGCAAGTTACGGTGGATAAAATCATCTTTGATGAACTTGTTAGAAGAAAAACAACACCAGCCTCAAAGCAAGTATATATCAAAGTGTGTGAAAACTTATTATCAAAAGGAGCACAAGGGATCATACTCGGTTGCACGGAAATATTTTTGCTATTGCAGCCTGAGGATCTTCCACAAGCCCCCTTATTTAATACAACAGAACTTCATGCTAAGGCCGCTGTTGACTTAGCGCTAGCTTAAATTGAAAAGTACCGCTGGCCTAATCGACAGTTTTTGTGGTTATAAGTTAACTAGGATTAGGATAGGCAAGCCGATGCAAATACTAAAAATGGCAACCACGATGAAAATATTTTTTTTCGTCAATTCAAAATGACGTCTGTCAATATCCTTGTTTTTATCCATGCATGAGCTCTTTTACTATTAGTTTGTAGACAATGTTACAAATAATCAGCAAGCAAAGTATAGCCAACAATGGTTATGGGCACTGATAATATCGTGCTAATTGCAATGATATGAGCCGCCAACTGATGATTGCCTCCAATCTTACGCACCATAACGTAACTTGCAGCCGCAGTCGGAGCAATTGACATTAGATACACAATACCCAGCCTCATACCTCTTATATCGAAATAAATCGCAGCGAACAGGATAACGCTTGGGTACACTAAACACTTGACGAATATACTCAATGCTGCCGCTTTTGCATCATTTCTAAAGCTTGAAAAACGCAGTGCAGCGCCGGTGCATAGTAGCGCTAATGGCAAAGTTAGTTGCGCAAAATAACCTGCGCTATTGAGTAATATATTAGGGATTTCAACATTAAACCTCGACACTAAAAGTGCAGCGATTATAGATAGAATAATTGGATTACTAATAACGCCTTTGATGACTTTAATAAAAGATGTTTTGCTGTCTAAATAGAAATTTAAGATACCAACACTAATAATATTATAAGTAATTGTCAGCGCACCTAAGTAAATAGATCCCAATGCTAACCCAGCATCGCCATAAGCATTCGAGCAATAAGCTAATCCGATAATACCCATGTTTGAGCGAAATGCGCCCTGTATAACAACCCCCCGATCACTGCGTTTGGCAACGAATAAAGGGCTAATGAACATCAAAAGGGCACAAATGATTACGGTGCCAGTTATCCCGATGACTATTATATTGAGTTGCGACATTGCATCGACATTGTTTTTGCTGATAGTGGTGAATAATAGGGCTGGCAACGCGAAATTGAAAATTATTCGACTCGCTCGCTCAACAAAATCATCGGTCATTAAACCACTCTTGTAGAGGCCGTACCCAAATGCGATTAATAATATTACTGGGCCAATGACTGAAAATGCAAAATCGATGATGGCTTTAGTGTCTAACACAGAGTGTCTCAGGATTAAATGTTGCGTTGATCATACGCGCTTTAATTTGGTATTTCTAAGAATTACGCTTAATGTTCATAACGTTTCTAAAGGAGGGATTTAATAATGATGACTCTGACTTACAACTAGCGAGTCAGAGTCATCAGAAAATGGTGTTATTGTAAATTGTAGAGTGCTGTCTAACGCAATTCTCTGCGTAATATTTTGCCGACTGTCGACTTGGGTAACTCGTCAATTACGTGCAATTCCTTCGGGATTTTATACGCTGCTAGGATTACTCGGCAATGATCCAGCACATCTTTTTTATTAATGGCATTTTTACAGGTCACAAATGCGCAAACTTTTTCGCCCGTCTTCTCATCTGGTTTGCCTATAACCGCAGCTTCAAGTATATCTGGATGTTTGGTCAGGGCATCTTCAATTTCGTTTGGATAAACGTTGAAGCCTGACACAATAATCATATCTTTTAGCCGGTCAACAATTTTAATACAGCCATCAGGCAGCCGCACGCCCACATCACCTGTTTTGAAGTATCCATTAGCTGTCATCACTTTAGCTGTCTCATCTGGGCGGTGCCAATAGCCTTTCATCACTTGCGGGCCCTTCGCTGCTATTTGTCCCTCTTTTCCATCCGCTACCGGATTATCGTTTTCGTCCAACATTTGAATCTCGGTATGTGCAACAGGAAGTCCTACGGTACCAATTTTTTCATATCCTGGTTCGTTAAAGGCGAGCACCGGTGATGTTTCAGATAATCCATAGCCCTCAGTAACATTACAACCTGTAGTTTTTTTCCATAGGTCGGCCGCGGAACTCGTTAATGAAGTCCCTCCAGACATAGTAAGCGTTAACTTGCTAAAGTCCAATGACGGAAATTCGGGATGCGCGCAGAGGCCCATAAATAATGTATTTAAGCCCGCGAAAGCACTAAACTTGTAGGGCTTAATTTGTTTCACAAAGGCATCTATATCTCTTGGGTTTGGGATCAGGACACACATCGATCCTTTTGCGAAAAGGGTCATCATACACACGGTAAATGCATAGATGTGGTAAAGAGGAAGCGGACAAACGATAATTTCGTCACCGTCTTTAAAAGCTTTGCCCAAACGTTCAAGGGTTTGAATACTATTGGCAAGCACGTTTCTATGGGTAAGTTCGGCACCTTTGGATACGCCAGTAGTACCGCCTGTGTATTGTAAAATACAGCCATCATCGAGAGATATGGGAGGACGGTCTGGCAGTGAAAGCTCTTTTGCCTCTTCGAATACTTGAATAAAACAAGGATAACCTGAAAGTGATTTTTGTTTACTCAGCATCTGCGGTGCTGCCGTTACGATCACGGTTTGTATTTGTGTTTTACTTTTTATTTCTTCATATTTGGTGACAAAATCTTCTAGGATAATAAGGGCTTTTGCTCCTGAATCACTAAATTGATGTGCCATTTCAGTTGGTGTGTAAAGTGGATTTGTATTAACGATAACTAAACCGGCTCGCAGTGCACCATAAACGGCAATGGGATTTTGCAGTAAATTGGGTAATTGGATCGCAATTCGGTCCCCCGCTACTAAGTTGCCTTTTGCTAACAACCACGCGCCAAATTGAGCTGATAACCTATCTATTTCAGCAAAACTCATAGTTTGCCCAAGCGCATTGTATGCTGGTTTATTATTATATTTTTTGAAGGTTTCTTCTATGTAATCAGCAAGGGAATTAATATGGGCCGGTATCACTAATTGCTCGGTCATGTCACATCCTTAATTATGTTTGTTTGCTCTGCTTTTTATTAAGCCGAAAACAGCCCCACCAATAGCACCTGCTATGCTTTGTGTGAGTAAACCTGAAAGTCCTCTGGCACCGGCTATTATACTCACATTCAATATTGGGTGCATGGCTGCCAGTAGGGTAAACATTGCCACAGCTCCTGCAAGGGCATACAACCAAACTTGCGATTTCTGCGTCTGATCACTAGTGTGTTCTACAGGTTTTGCTAACAACGTTTTTGCTATCAATACGGCGACCGACATGGCAATCAGCATGCCAACTAATACAATGGCACCATAAGTTGGAAGCAGTCCTACAAAATCAACAAAAACCGTTTTTATTCGCACACTTAATGGGATGTCAGCACCGACAGCTATTAAACCAGACAGAACTGATTGAGTGTGCAGGGCGCTAGCAATTAGAAAAGTGATAATAGTGGTAATTAAAAGTTGGAAAATAAATAAGCCGAAACGCACCAATTTAGTTCTTTTGTGATTGTTAGTTTTGCTTTCCAAGGTTTTTAGACTCCATTTTTACTTATTAGTACTATATATGTTTTTTTCTTAAGTTGTGGTTATTATCGTCTCGATTTATAATGCTAACAGCAAGATACTAATGATTCTATTTCTACTTTTCTCTCGCAAAAAGGATAACAATGCAAAACAAGCTTCCCACTTTTATTTCTAGGCTGATTGTTTCATCCTTATTGCTAACCACGTTTAATTGGCAAGCAGCAAATGCTGAGTCCGCTGCAGCTGAAATCGATACCAATTTTGGTGTCGAATTGGTCGTTGATGGATTGCCTAAATCATGGTCAATCAATCTTTCTCCAGACAATGAAATATTTGTAACTGACAGAAACGGCAGCATCATAGTGTATGACTCAGAATGGAAAAAACAAACTTTTTCGACCCCCATAACGGACTTAATCGTAGATAGTCAGGGCGGATTCCTCGATTTAGCTTTTCATCCCGAGTTCGAATCCAATGGCTGGATATATTTAAGTTATAGTGCGGGCTCAAGTGACGCCAATCACCTGAAAGTAGTGAGATTCAAAATGCCTGATTCGGGTACTGAAATTTCAATTGTTGAAGATGTTTTTGTAGTTAAAACAGACAAGAACACGCCGGTACATTACGGTGGTCGCCTTGCATTTTTAGCAGACAACAGCCTAATGATAAGCACTGGAGATGGCTTCGACTTTCGTGAGCAAGCGCAGGTTAAGTCTTCACATTTAGGTAAAATAATAAGGGTCAGCGATACTGGTAAAGCGCTTGTGGATAATCCTTTCTACACGAAAGAGAGGCCTGACAGCAATGCGAACTATATTTACAGTCTGGGTCATCGAAATCCACAAGCATTGTTGGTAAGCGATTCAGGTCTGATAATTTCACATGAACACGGCCCAGCAGGTGGGGATGAAATTAACATTATTGCAAAGGGGAATAACTATGGTTGGCCAATTATTACTAATGGTAGAGATTATTCTGGTGCTGTGATCACTCCATTTACCGAATACACTGGAATGCAACAACCCAGTTTTGATTGGACGCCATCTATTGCGCCCTCAGGCATGATTTTATATGATTCTGATAAATTACCGTCTTTGTCTCAGCATTTAATCGTGACGTCACTCAAGTTTAAGCAACTTAGAGCGCTAATGTTAAATGGCGATAACATTTCCAATGAGCGTATATTGCTGCCAAATTTTGAATACAGGCTAAGAGATATAGAGCAAGACAGTAATGGAAATGTTTTATTATTAACCGATGATGAGAATGCCAAGATCTTTAAGCTCGTGACGAATTAAGGTACTCATAAAGCAAATCCATTAACATAATTAAAACAATTAGTTTGATGAATATCGGCTATAGTTCGTTGCAAAGCTTTTGCCATTCAAATTCGTAACGTTAAGCGTTATAATATGTGTACATTTTTACAATCAAGTTTATTCTTGCCGGTTAGTTCTATTTATATGAACAACTGATATGAACAAAAACCAGCAACAAAAAGAGGGTTAAATAGTGTTAGAAGATTATCGTAAACACGTAGAAGAACGTGCCGCTGAAGGTATCCCACCAAAGCCATTGAATCCAGAGCAAGTTGCTGGCCTCGTTGAACTATTGAAAAACCCGCCAGTAGGCGAAGAAACATATTTATTAGAATTGATTTCAGAGCGCGTGCCTCCGGGCGTCGATGAAGCCGCTTATGTTAAAGCTGTATTTTTAAGCGCTATCGCCAAAGGCGAAGAGTCTTGCGATTTAGTTAGTGCAGACGCTGCTGTACAGTTACTCGGTAACATGCATGGTGGTTATAACATCGAAACCTTAGTTGGTTTGCTGGATAACAATGATTTAGCCGAACTTGCGGCAGAAGAACTCAAGCACACTTTGTTAATGTTTGATGCTTTCCATGACGTGGAAGAGAAACACAGAGCCGGCAATAAATTTGCGACTGATATTATGCACTCTTGGGCTGAAGGCGAGTGGTTTACTTCTCGCGACGATTTAGCTGAGAAAATCACCATGTCTGTTTTCAAAGTGACTGGCGAAACTAACACAGATGATTTATCACCAGCACCCGACGCTTGGTCTCGTCCAGATATTCCTCTGCATGCTCGCGCAATGTATAAAATGACCCGCGACGGCCTAACACCCGAAGTTCATGGTGAATTAGGTCCACTGGCTCAAGTTGAACAAATCAAAGCCAAAGGTCATCCTGTTGTTTTCGTTGGTGATGTTGTTGGAACAGGCTCTTCACGCAAATCGGCAACTAACTCTGTATTGTGGTTCTTTGGTGATGACCTTCCGGGTGTACCAAATAAACGTGGTGGTGGTGTTTGTATTGGCGGCAAAGTTGCTCCAATTTTCTTCAACACCATGGAAGATGCTGGTGCACTCGTATTTGAAGCTGACGTTGACAAACTAAATATGGGTGATGTAATTGACATCTATCCATTTGCGGGTGAAGTTAAAAACGCGGCAACAGGCGAATTACTCTCCACTTTTGAATACAAGTCAGACGTCTTACTTGACGAAGTCCGTGCGGGTGGTCGTATCAATCTTATCATCGGTCGTGGCTTGACTGATAAAGCTCGCGAAGCGTTAGGTTTAGAAACAAATGATATGTTCCGTAAGCCTTCAGTTCCGGCTGCATCAACTAAAGGCTTTACGTTAGCCCAAAAAATGGTCGGTAAAGCTTGTGGCGTAGAAGGTATTCGTCCAGGCACATACTGTGAACCTAAAATGACTACTGTGGGCTCACAAGATACAACGGGTCCTATGACGCGTGATGAGCTCAAGGATCTAGCCTGTTTAGGCTTTACTGCCGACCTAACAATGCAGTCATTCTGTCACACGGCCGCCTATCCGAAGCCTGTAGATATTGATACTCAGCATACATTACCTGATTTCATTATGAATCGTGGTGGTGTCTCGTTGCGCCCGGGTGATGGTATTATTCACTCTTGGTTAAACCGGATGTTATTACCAGACACAGTTGGTACTGGTGGAGACTCACATACGCGTTTTCCAATGGGGATTTCATTTCCTGCCGGTTCTGGTTTAGTTGCATTCGCAGCAGCGACAGGTGTAATGCCTTTGGATATGCCTGAGTCAATATTGGTGCGTTTTAAAGGTAAAATGAAACCCGGTATTACGCTTCGTGATTTAGTTCACGCTATTCCATTGTACGGCATTAAGAACGGTTTATTGACGGTTGCTAAGAAAGGCAAAATCAATGCATTTTCTGGTCGTATATTGGAAATTGAAGGTTTAAATGATTTGACGGTTGAGCAGGCGTTTGAATTGTCTGACGCCTCTGCAGAGCGATCTGCTGCGGGCTGTACAATTAAATTATCCGAAGAGTCAATTGCAGAATATTTGACTTCAAACATCACTATGCTGCGCTGGATGATAAACGAAGGCTATGGCGACCCGAGAACATTAGAGCGTCGTGCACGCAAAATGGAAGAATGGTTAGCGAAACCAACACTGATGCAAGCTGATGCTGATGCAGAATACGTAGAAGTACTTGAAATTGATTTAGCTGAAATTAATGAACCAATTTTGTGTTGTCCAAACGATCCGGACGATGCTAGAACATTATCCGAAGTTGCTGGTGACAAGGTTGATGAAGTATTTATTGGCTCATGTATGACAAATATTGGTCACTTTAGAGCCGCGGGTAAGCTTCTTGAGCAATTCAAAGGCACATTGCCAACTCGTTTGTGGATGTCTCCGCCGACGAAAATGGATGAAGCTCAGTTAATGGAAGAAGGCTACTTCAGCATTTATGGTAAAGCTGGCGTAAGAATGGAAATGTCAGGTTGTTCATTATGTATGGGTAACCAAGCACGCGTACTTGCCGGTGCGACAGTATTGTCTACATCAACACGTAACTTCCCGAACCGCTTAGGTGATGGCGCAAATGTATATTTATGTTCAGCTGAAATGGCGGCAGTCGGCGCTATTGTTGGTCGTATACCAACCGCTGATGAATATATGGAATACGCGAGCAAAATTGAATCAATGAGCGGTGAAGTTTTCCGCTACTTAAACTTTGATCGCATGCCTAAGTTCAGCAAAGCTGCTGAAGCAGCAAAGGCAAACATCATTCCAGCGTTAAACATCGTTTAGCCTAGATATTATGTTGATAAGGTAAGCGCTTGGATTACGCCACGTTTACCCACATATAATAAATAGTGAAAACGCCGAGACTCTGTATAAGGATCTCGGCGTTTTTTTACATTTACTTTGCGTCTTAGTGCTAAACCTTGCGGCTAAGAATAAAAAAGTCATTAACAGATATTTGATTTAGATACATACTAGGTGAGATTCAACAACGCTATGATTGAACACGGCTATGATTGAACAAGGCTATGATTGAGCAACAGCAATTCAAAAAATGTGTTAATACTAATTATAATAAGGATTGGCTCGTGAAAAAACACCCACAAAGCAGCACCATTGGCTTCATTATCATTCTATTCATCTCGTTATTTTCAATACAAGCCTGTGCACAAAGTAGTAATGCCACCAAGCTGGATCAGGAAGGTATAACTCAAGTAATAATTGATACTCGCGATGAACTTAACGAAGAAGAGTTAGCCTTACTCGCTGATGACAGCAATATAAATATTGCCTTTGCCAACAAATCTCTTCAAGTTGAGTTTGCTGATTCTTTTGAAGAAAGAGCGCTTGGGCTAATGCACCGCAAAAGCTTATGTGAGGACTGCGGCATGCTCTTTCAGTTTGACGATGAGCGTATTGCAAGCATTTGGATGAAAAACACCTTTGTTGCCTTGGATTTAGCATATATTACTGTGGATGGCAGGATAGTAGATATAAAGCAATTAAAACCCCATGACCTTACTTCGGTCAGATCATCTAAGCCGGTACTTTATGCGCTGGAAATGAATCAGGGCTGGTTTGCTACAAACGCGATTAAAGTGGGCGATAGAATATCTATCGAAGGGCGTGTTAAACACCCTTCACTCAAGTAGTATAAATGCGCTACGCCTAGCAGCTATGTATAGTCTGTTTCTTTGGATTAATAGAAAGGAAGATAAAAGTAAATGAATTCAGCGTTAAATGTTGCCAAGTTTGGCGGAACGAGCGTAGCTACGTATGAGACCATGGGTTATTGTGCGAAGATAATCGCCACTAACAGCAATACCAGAGTTGTGGTCGTTAGCGCTTCTGCTGGGGTGACAAACCATTTAGTGGCATTGGCCAATACCGCTTTGACTAGTCAGCAAATTGAAGAAATTATAGAGAAAATCAAACTAATCGAACTTGCTATTGTTGCTAAGTTAAAAAAACCAGAAGAAGTCAGTGAAAAGCTCAACGTGTTGTTACTGGAACTAACCGACTTAGCAAAACATGAAGAAATCAATTTTAGAGACGATTTAAAAGATGCCCTAGTGTCGATGGGCGAGCGTATGTCTTCATTGTTATTTGCAGCGGTACTTAGAGAGTTCGATGTGTCTGCTACTAATTTCGATGTTAGAAAAGTGATGCGCACTGACTCAACGTTTACGCAAGCCGCGCCAGACCTTAAAATAATAAGACAGCTTGCACAATCATTATTGATTCCAGAATTATACAATACAGTGATTGTGACACAAGGTTTCGTTGGTGCAGATGAGCAAGGCAGAACAACGACGCTTGGCCGCGGTGGCTCTGATTTTACTGCAGCACTGTTAGCTGAGGCTATTGATGCAGAAACTTGTGAAATTTGGACTGACGTCATTGGCGTCTATACAACAGACCCTCGCATCACCGACAAAGCACGCCCTTTGCCCGAACTAAGTTTTGAAGAAGCTGCTGAAATGGCAACTTTTGGTGCGAAGGTGCTACATCCAGCAACAATGGAACCCGCTCTTAGGCAAGACATAAAAGTGTTTGTAGGCTCAAGCCGTGAACCTGATAAGGGAGGCACTTGGATTGTAAGAAATTGTGAGCATGAACCTGCTTATAGAGCGATTACAAGACGTAAAGACCAAGTTATGGTAACCGTAAAGACTCCTAAGATGATGTATGCTCAGGGCTTCCTACAGAGTGTTTTTACGATTATCGCGAAACACAATCTGTCGGTGGACTTGGTAACAACTTCTGAGATCGCGGTATCCTTTACGTTAGATAATCCTCCGAATTCTGTTTCTGAAAAAATGAACAAAGAAACACTTGCTGAATTAAGCACAATTTGTGATGTAACGGTTGAACAGGGATATGATGTGGTGACTGTTGTGGGCAATAATATGCATAGTTCTACAGGTGTATCTAGTAAGATATTTGAAGCAGTAACAGGCTTTACTTTGCGCATGATATGTTTTGGGGCAAACCCACATAACCTGTCGTTTGTCGTAAGTCATGCTGACAGTGAAGATGTCGTCAAGGTTTTGCACAAAGCATTATTTGAATAGTGCAATAATGCTAGCGATATTTGCTAAGCGCTAACTAATAAAAAAGCGATTTCGAATTAAGCCGAAATTGCTTTTTTTTTCAGTGCCCTTCATATGCTAAATCTTCAAACTTTAAATGTACCAATAGACTCTTGCAGCTCATCGGCTAGTCTAGCAACTTCTGCACTGGACACGGTTGTCTGTTGAGCACCCAAGGTTGTCTCCTCGGCAATCCCAACTATGGTCTCAAGCTTTTCGCTAATTTCTGCTGAGACCTGATTCTGCTCGCGCGCTGCTTGCTCAATTCGAGTGCTAACTTCATGGGCCTTGTGCACAGCGTCAGTTATCAAGTCAAGTGCTTGCGCCGCTTTTTCAGTTTGTGCGACACAAATTTCAGCTTGTTGCTTACCTTGGGTCATAACAGACACCGCTTTTTCAGCACCAGCTTGCAATACTTCTATCATTGAATTAATTTCTTGCGTCGATTTTTGAGTGCGACTCGCTAAGGTACGAACTTCATCCGCAACTACGGCAAACCCGCGACCTTGTTCACCAGCTCTTGCTGCTTCAATAGCAGCGTTTAATGCGAGTAAGTTGGTTTGGTCTGCAACACCCCTAATAACATCAAGGATCCCACCAATTGAAGCGCTGTCTTCATGTAATTTGTTAATAACGTCAGCGGCTTCTTGCACATCACGCGCAAGTACTTCAATAGTGCGTTTATTTTCCATTGAAATTTGCTTCACTTTTTCCGCTTCGTCATCGGCATGACCAATTTCTTTCAGCGTATCGTCTGCACTTTGTAATACCAATTGAGAGGTACTGTGCATTTCAGTTGTCGCTGCAGCAATTTGCGATATTTGAGACTTCTGCTCTTGTATAGAACGTGTCGTTTGCTCAGTAACTGATGAGGTTTCTCCTGACGCTGCTGCAAGCTGCTCGGCTCTGCCATGGATCCCTTCGATTAGGGTCTTAAGATTTTGGATTAGAGAGTTACAGTTTTTCGACAGAACACCGAATTCGTCTGTTGAAGAATCATCTAAGCGATGTGTTAAGTCACCTGAGGATGCCACTCTGAGAAGTTCATTAACTTTAGCCAATGGTTTGGTAATCGCCGTTACGCTTTTATATGCAGTAAAGGCGGCAATGCCTAGTGACACCAACACCATAACGATAACCCATTGTATACTTGATCCAACTTGGTCGCTTACGCCTTCTTTGAGTGATGCTGCTTTGTTATTCGCTAATTTTAGTAAATTTTCTAATAAGTCGAGTCCTTGCGTAATATCCGCATCCGATGCGACCAAGAATTTTTCAGAATCTATTGCTCTATTAAGCATACTGACTTGATTAGTTAAAATGCCGCTTGACCCCACAATGGTCTCTTTAATCGTATCAATTAAATCGCTTACTTCATCCAGCGTACCAGTGTCATCCTGCCCATCTGCCGTCTCTAGCATGCTGGCAAAACGCTCTTCAGCTTGAGTCATCATGACACGAACTTCTTTGCCGCGTATGTCTGCTCGTTGTAACGTCTCGGTAGCAACATATTCGGCAACAGAGGATAAAATTGAGAGTAAATTTGATTCTAGTTGCACTCCTTCAACGGCTACTTTAGAAAGTACTGGGGAGTCAATAATCATGTCTAAATCTGTGAAGTCCAAGAGTAAAGAGGTTGCATCATCAGCACTTTCTTCAATGATCCCAAATTTAGCCTTTACACTATCTTTGAGGTCTTGTTCTAAAAGGTGATTATTGTAAACGCCAATTGCATTTGTAGAGTAGTCGTCATACACAACTTCAACCGCACTAAGTGCCGTTTTTAAGTTACTTTCAGATTGAACAACATCACGTAAACCTGCCAACTCTTGATCAAAACTGCTTTTACTTGCTTTAAATGCCGTTAGCTTCTCATTTAAGTCACGTTGATTAGTCGTGACATACGCTTCAAAGGTTAAGCGCCCCATATTGAGGAACGAGGCCTTGAGGCTACTACTGCCACCTACCGTGGGCAATGCTAGCTCACTTACCTCTTCAGTAGCACCCTCAATCTTATTCAAACTGAACAGAGAGAGTATACTTAATAATACGAGCAGGAAACTGATGATCGAAAATCCGCTAATTACTCGCATTTTTACTGTAAGATTCATTTTTTGACCCTTAATTACCCAGTTTTGGGGCAACATTTACGACTTTGTGAACAGTGGTTTAGAGTAGTTGATTTAACCTAACACTCGCGTACGCAGTTTTATAACTATGTCTAGCTCAAGGTATCGGTAAACAGCTGTTTTTCTTTAAGCTTGTTGTGAAAAGAACTTATTTGTTTCTATACAATAAAGTGTCATTCTCTTACCCCATACAAAACCAGTATCCAGTGCGATTACTTTTTCACTGTTAGTTTCACCCATTAACGACGCCCAATGCCCAAATAAAAGTACTTTTTTTTCTTTCAACGCAGGATTCGGACAAAGATACCAAGGTGTTAGTTCTGCAGGCGCTAATCCGGGATGACATTTAGTTTTGAATTCGAGCGCGTTGTCGCTTAAGAATCGCATTCGAGTGAGGGCGTTTACGACAAACCTAAGACGTCCAGCGCCGGCTAAGTTGTCGTCCCAAACGGTTGGATAGTTACCATACATATTTTTCAAAAATTGCAGTCGTTGGCTACCCATTAATGCTTGGCTGACTTCTTCTGAAAGTGAAATCGCCTTTTTTGTCGACCACATGGGATATAAGCCAGCATGTGATATAAAGTGATTTTTTGCCGGTTTTAAAGCCAGCTTTTTCGTGCAAAGCCAATCAATGAGCTCATTAAATGATTTGTGTTTAATTAAAGGGTCTAATTTATCGACTGGCTTTGGCGTAACGATACCATGGGCCATGGCAATGAGGTGTAAATCGTGATTTCCTAGCACCGTATCAAAATGTGGAGTACCTAAATCCTTTAAAAAATTAAGTGTTTCCAAGGACTGAGGGCCGCGTGCAATGAGGTCGCCAACTGCCCATAACTTATCTGTTTTTACATCAAAGCCTGCGTTTTTAAGAAGTTTGCGTAATCCTTTGTAACACCCTTGAATATCACCGACAACATAATTTTTCATAGCAAAAATTAATGAATGCTATTGGGTTTTGATAAATTAAAGACTGGGATGGGTTCACGGTGAAATTCCCCATCAGCAAATTCAAACTCGTAATAACCTTCCATTGTGCCAACTTCGGTCTTTATCATTGAGGCACTTGTGTATTCAAAACTCTCGTTCGGCTGAATAATAGGCTGCTCACCCACAACACCTTCACCTTGCACTTCTACTTTTTCGCCATCGCCGTTGGTAATTAACCAATATCGACTTTTAAGTTGAGCCGCTTGAGCAAGATTATTGTTAATGGTCACTGTGTAGCTGAAAACGTAAACAGGGGTTTTATTACCACTATCTTGCAAACCAATAAATCTTGTTTTTGTAATAATATCTAGTGATTTCTTCATTATGTTACTCTGCCTTTTTTACTTCTATTTCAGCTTCTATGCGTTTTTTTTCAACGTAATTTGCGAGTAAAGCAAACTGTTGCAAAGAAAGGGCTTCGGCTCTCAATTCTGGCTTTATCCCTAAGGCTTCTATTTCTTCGTGCGTCATTAATTCTTTTAAACTATTACGAATCGTCTTTCTGCGTTGATTGAATGCAGTGGTAACGACTTGCTGCAATCGGTCTATGTTATCAACTTGAGCGGGGGGTATTGCATGCGGAATAAGTCTAACAAAAGCGGAGTCAACCTTTGGAGCTGGCTTGAATGCACTCGGTGGAACAGCAACAACCGGAATAGGTTGACAATAATACTGTGCCATTACCGATAAACGACCATAAAGCTTGTCGCCATGGGTTGCACATAGGCGCTTGACTACTTCATTTTGTAACATGAAGTGCATATCTTTCACTTTTTTAGTGAAAGAAAATAAATGGAACATTAATGGCGTCGAGATATTATACGGCAGATTACCAAAAATTCTTAAATCGCCGTCTGTCTTAACTAAGCTTGCGAAATCGAATTTAAGCGCATCTTCTTCTATAACGGTTAGCTTTTTACTTAAGAATGGGTGTTCACGTAGTCTTTTTGCTAGGTCTCTATCAAGTTCAACAACTGTTAAGTGGTCTACTTCTTCGGCAACAAGGTCAGTTAATGCACCTAAGCCGGGTCCAATTTCAACTAGGTTTTCACCTGGTTTAGGGTTGATAGCAGAAACGATTTGATCAATGACATATTGATCATGCAGAAAGTTTTGACCAAAGCGTTTTCTTGCCGTGTGCCCTAAATGCTTTTGACTCATGTTTTTTTCCTAGCCAGTTTGATGGCTTTGTTTATCGCCATGCTAAAACTACCACATTCAATATCACCTGAACCTGCAAGGTCAGCGGCGGTTCCATGATCCACAGAAGTTCTGATGAAAGGAAGCCCAAGAGTAATATTCACCGATGCTCCAAAACCTTTATATTTTAATACTGGCAAGCCTTGATCGTGATACATCGCTAATACGGCATCAGCTTGTTCTAAATACTTCGGTTGAAAAATAGTATCTGCGGGAAGTGGACCGACTAAGTCAATACCTTGTGCGCGAAGTTCATTCAATTTAGGAGTAATCACTAGGATTTCTTCTTTACCTAAATGACCATCTTCTCCTGCATGCGGGTTTAGACCACAAACATAAATTTTAGGTGATTCGATACCAAATTTAAGTTTCATATCGGTATGAATAATATGAATTACTTTATCGAGGCGTTCTGGCGTGATTGCGCGTGAAACATATTGTAATGGAATATGCGTTGTTGCTAAGCACACTCGCAAACCTTCTGTCGCTAACATCATAACTACGTCGCTGCAGTTGGACTGGTTCGCAAAAAATTCTGTGTGCCCACTAAACGATATGCCGGCCTTATTTATAATGCCCTTGTGCACTGGACCCGTAACAACTGCATCGAACTTTCCGCTCATATTTTCATCACAAGCTTGACGCAGTGTCTCAACAACATAATGACCGTTTTCGCTATTCAATTCTCCGGCTATTACGGGAACAGCGACAGGAATATGCTTAACTATTAACTGTCCAGGCTGCTGAACGTATGTGCTATCTTCTTCATACGGAATAATATCAAGCTCAACGCCAAGCATTTTTGCTCGCTCTTGAAGCATGTCCGCGTCGGCATAAATCACTAATTGAGCATCCCACACTTGCTGGGATAATATAATAATAAGGTCTGGGCCTATGCCTGCAGGCTCACCGGGTGTAACCGCAATCTTTAAAATTTTTGACATTACAGGTCTTTTTTATCAAGTAATTCAATGTAAGCACCATCGCGCATTTCACGTAACCAAGTATCGGTTTCTTCATTAAATTTTCTGTTAAATAATAATTGATACGCGCGATCTTCTTTACGTTTTTCTGTCGCATCATCAATACGACGCTCAATTAATTGTATTAAATGCCAGCCGTGTACAGTTCTGATCGGTTGGCTGTATTCATCTTTTTTGAGTGTACTAAGTGCTTCTTTAAATTCAGGTACATACACACTAGGATCATTCCAACCCAACACTCCGCCTTTCAAAGCTGAGCCGGGATCTTCAGAGTATTCTTTTGCTAGTTTCGCAAAATCTTCTTCGCCTTCAATAAGCTTAGTTCGGAATTCTTTAAGCATCTTCTCCGCTTTTTGGTCGCTAAGAATAATCGAGGGTGTCACCAAAATATGGCGTGCGTTAACTTCTTCAACTTCAACAATCTCAACGCCCCTCAATTCTAATATTTTCAAAACGTGAAAACCTGCTCCACTGCGAAGTGGACCAATCAAAGCGTCTTTCTTCTTACCTTGTATGGCATCGGCAAACAGCGTTGGCATAGAGTTAACATTCATAAAACCTAAGTCACCACCCTCTAGAGCCTTTGGGCCAGAAGATGATGCGATCGCAATTTTAGTAAAATCAGATCCGGAGTTCAATAGTTCAAGAACTTTTTCCGCAGTCTCTCTTGAGGTAGATATTTGTTCTTCAGTTGCACCAGACGGCACTGCAATAAGGATATGACCCAAACGATATTCAGCTTGTTCATCACCTTGTTGGCTGATCAAATTAACCAAGGTGTCGATCTCTTGTGGTGTGATATAAACCCGGCGTCTTACATTTGCGCGCGTTACTTCACCCGTTATTAATTCTTCACGGACTTTTTCACGATACACTTCGTACAATAGTCCCTCAGCTAGAACTCTTTCACGCAGTTCATCAATACTGATCTTGTCTTTCTGTGCAATATTACCAATGGTTTGATCAAGTTGAGGATCGCTAATTTGAATACCCATGCGTTCTGCCATTTGCATTTGCAGACTTTTTAAAATTAAACGCTCAATTGCTTGAGTGCGTAATGCTCTATCTGACGGTAATGCTTGCCCTTGAGCAATTGCACCCTGTTTTACTCCGTCCACAAGCTCAGAAATTTCACTTTCAAGAATAACGCCTTGGTCTACTATGACAGATACTTTGTCGAGTCTTTCTTCAAGCGCGTTTGCTAGCATGCTGAAAACAACGGTAATACTCAGTAAGCTTGCTTTTAATAATCTGTATTTCATATTTTCTCTAATTATATAACGTCTAAATCTAGTTAATTCAGAACATAGGGTTGGCGGTAACCAAACATACCTTGTTCTAACATATCGGAATTACTTCTGCGGCTGCCAATACCTTTGATAACAAATTGTAAGGCAATACCTGAATCAAACTCGTCGGTTGTTCGCAAACCGGTGGCATCAAATCGATTACTAAGGCTGCGCTGGTAAGTGACACGTAACGCCCAGCAGCAGCTCTCGTACTGAATACCGGTAAAACTTTCAGTCGTTCTTGATAGTTTAGCATCTCTATACCAACGTCCTACCCAATGCCAGTTTTCATTTATTGGCCAGCTAGCTGTCACGCCAAATTGGTTTATTTCTTCTCCTGACAGATCTCGAATATAACGATGGTTCATCTGTATCAGTTTATTATCGTCAATACGGTACTCAGTCGCAACACTACTGCGTTCTACTTTTTGCGTTTGCGTCGCAACTTGAATATCAGAGTGCAAAAACCAGCGTTGGTTCACTTGCCAATCAAATTCCGCTGCCAAAGCTGAGCGTTTATCCTCTCTTGCGCTGCTGATTAACTTACTGTCTTGTAAATAAAATATCTGGCCGATGCTCAACACGAGTTTTTCTCTATTTTGCTGGTCTACCAATCGGGCAGTGGCACCAAAAGTCACTTGATTGTTATCGTTAATTCGGTCTAAACCAGTAAATTCTTGACCTCGAAACAAATTATTAAATGTCGTTAACAAAGGGGTTGTATCGTAAAGTCCTATATTGTCTTGTTCTTCAAAACTTGTATAAAGATACTGTGCTTTTGGCTCGACTGTAAACAGGTACTTATTGTTTAATACTAAGTCTTCCTTTTCGAAAATGAGTGAGCCATATAATCTGCCTTGGCCAATCGTCCGACTAACACTTTCGTCAAGTTGGCCTGCGGTTCCCTCTGGCAATTCCTGTTCATAGTAAGTTTGCAGCACACTTACTTCTGCTAATAACTCCCCCCATGCACGTTGATAGGGCACGGACAAACTAGGTTCAACATGAACCCGAAAAGCATTCGGCTTTGAATCAAGTGAGTTTTCAAAATACGCAGCTTCACTGGCGAGCGTAAAATCAAGATATTTTCCCAAGTCACTGTCATAATTAAGTTTCATTTCAGGCAATGCACGATATACGTCAGGATGGTCGCCAACCACCTCGAAATCTCGGAAATTCAATGAAAAATCTAGGTTAGACGAATAATAACTTAGTCCAAGCTGACGATATAAATGAGTATCTGCGCGATTATAGTAATCAGAGCCGAGGTCAACAATATAGTTATCGTCACTTATTCCACTGAAATCGATGTTTAAATTCCAGTTATCGCTAATTTTTCCCTGATGCAGATAGCGATAAAAATATCGTTCATCTTGAGTGGCAGTATCAATATCTTTAGGTAAGTATTCTAATTGCACTTCACCTTGGCTTTGACTGAACAAATAACGAAACTCTGTTTTCAGTTGAATACCACGGTTAGTCATTATTCTTGGTGAAATAGTTGCGTCATAATTTGGGGCAATGTTCCAATACAATGGCTGCTCATATTCAGCGCCCGTGCTACTTGTACTGCCAATATTTGGAAACAACAAACCACTTTGACGTTCTGCGGTAACGGGAAAGGCAAAATAAGGAAGCCAAAATACCGGTACACCACCAACATAAAACCTGGTGTTGTAAGCCTCGCCGAACGGACTATCTTTGTCGATGACTATTTCACTTGCAAACATTTTCCAATCTTCGCTACCTTTCGGACAAGTTGTAAATGAGACTTGCTCTAAGCGTAATCCTTGCTCACCAGAAAGTGAGAGTAAGTCAGCTGAACCTCGCCCTGAAATGTCTTTAAATTGATACTCAGTATCTTGCATTTGCAGTAGCTTGAGCTCGCTATTTAATTCAACGCCTTGACTTTCTATTTGCAGTGCTTTGTCACGGTAAAGCACATCGCCACTAGCAACGACTTGTTTGCCGTTATTGTCTATTTGCGCAACATCTGCATTAATCATTGAATCTGGGCTAGTGATAGTAACATTACCATTGAATAAGGCTGAGCTGTTTTGAATCATCTGAGCGGCGTCAGAGCTCACTCTGATTTGTTTGTCTTTAGTCAGCAGCGAAGTGTCAAATTGGGTACTTGGAGGCACGCACAACTCAATGGTTTGCGCACTGACAACAAATGCACTGATACTGAGCGTAATAGTAAAAAACAATTTGATCATTAAATGATTTTTTAGGTAACCTTTTTAGCTAGTCTTGGGGTCTTTAAGCAAAGACTAATTTCGCATAATGACGTTTGAGTATCTTAGCACTCAGAATTTTGAACATTTATTTTGCAGCACATTCAAATCCCTTCAAATTTTAATGCTTTGAGGCGGAATAACCAACTATATTGTTAGAAAATGAGTAATAAATACGTAATTATTTGTAAAATGCTGAAAAATACAGCTAATTAAGGCATAAACTGTCCGATGATCTATATTTTTACGTCATTACTTTTTTAGTTTAGAGTAATCTATGATCTATATTTCTAACAATCATGCTAGAGGGCAATGAAAAAATGCAAATTTGGGGAAAAGTTGTTGGGGTAATTCTGGGCTTTATGTTTGGCCGAGTTGCAGGTGCCGTATTAGGCTTAATCGTTGGTCATATATTCGATACAACTTACAGTAAAGACTTTTCGCAGAAAGGCGGCTTTGCTCGTTTTTTTACGACTTCAGATGAAATTCAGCAACAAGCGGTTTTTTTTCATAGTTTGTTTTCGGCGCTTGGTCATATTGCAAAGTCAGACGGTATTGTTACTCAAGAGGATATTCAAGTAGCGTCCACATTAATGGAAGAAATGGCCTTAACGGGTGACGTTAGACTAGAGGCTCAGCAAGCGTTTAGGGATGGAAAAAAACGAGACTTTGCTATTGTTGACATGCTCCAACAATTTAAAGAGCAATGCCATGCTCGACGAGATGTACTACAAATTTATTTAGAAATATTAATCCAAGCTTCCTGCGCGCATAAAAAGCTGGGTGCTAGGCAATATGCACTGTTAGAAAAAGTTGCTAAGACGCTTGGTTTTAGACGAGTAGAACTAGACTTCTTGATAATTACCTTTGAGGCCGAACAACGCTTTCGCAACGGTAGGTCGCAAACAAACAATCAACAACGTCAACAAGGTCAGTATAAGCAAAATCACCAGCAAGGGCAGCGGCAAAATCAATACGCGGGCCACAGTTCTTACTCCGCTAAGGCTGAACTTGAAGATGCTTACAAGATATTAGGGGTTAAAGAGGGGGATGATTCAAAGTTGATCAAAAAAGCGTATCGCAAACAAATGTCACTGCATCACCCTGATAAAATGGCGTCTAAAGGATTACCAGCGCAAGCGCTTGAGCTTTCCAAACAGAAAGCTCAAGCTATTCAAGCAGCCTACGAGCTAGTTCGAAAATACAAGCATTTTTAAATGAACGCAAAAATTGCTAGCAGCAACAACGAAAAACCTATTTTATCGGCTGAAAATGAAATCGCTATCAACGACTTTATCAGCATGTTGTGGATTGAAAAAGGGCTGAGTGACAATACTGCAGGAGCCTATAGAAGCGACCTCACTAAGTTTTCACTTTTTTTGCAAAGCAACGCAATGCTAACATCCGCGTTGGCTTCAGTGCACAAAGAGGATATTCAAGCTTTCTTAACACTGCGTTTTGAAGAAAAATTATCACAACGCTCAACATCAAGGTTTTTAAGTTCATCGCGATCTTTTTTTAAATACGCAATTACCAAAAAATGGAGAGCTGATAACCCGACCCAAGGCCTAAGTAACCCTAAGTTGCCAAGTTATTTGCCTAGCACATTAACTGAGCAACAAGTTGACGACTTATTAGCTGCTCCCAGTGAGCATGACCCTATCAATGTGCGCGATAAAGCGATGTTAGAAGTATTGTATGCGACAGGCATTAGAGTGTCAGAATTAGTCAATTTGCAAATGAACGAAGTGAGTTTGTTACAGGGCGTTATCAGAGTCATGGGCAAAGGAAATAAGGAGCGTTTAGTGCCCTTAGGTGAAGTCGCAATTGATTGCTTGGCTGCGTATTTAAAAGAATGGCGTCCACAATTACTAAGTAAACCAAGTAATACTATTTTTCCTAGTAAGCGTGGCACAACGATGACACGACAGACCTTTTGGCATCGTATAAAGTTGCATGCAAAGCAAGCTGGTATTCAGGCTCATTTGTCACCTCACACCTTAAGACATGCTTTTGCTACGCACTTATTAAACCACGGAGCTGATTTGCGCGTTGTACAGATGTTATTAGGGCACAGTGACTTGTCTACAACGCAAATTTATACCCATGTTGCAACAGAAAGACTTCAGTCTTTGGTTAAAAACCATCATCCTAGAGGATAGTTTGAGGTCTTTGGGATTAGCGTTTTTTAGCATCACTCTTTTCCGTCTGCGTTTTTTATCATAGCGTTCTATTCGCCAAAGCGTTGAATGTTTTTGTAAAAATTAACGGTCTGTGTATATTAGACGCAGCAATTAGTTAACACTTATCGCTTACATATTATTTTTTTTGGGGTTTTATATGAATTTTATCAATACGTTAATAACAACATCAAAGCTTGTTGTTATCTTTGTCATGCTATCTGTTTTTGTGTTTGCGGCACAGGCCAATGCTATGTCACCAAGCGCTACGTCAGAAAGTGCCAGCGAAGAGCACGCTGATTTGATTAAAAAGTTTGAACACAAGCTAAAATTTAAAATAATATCTATCGCCGATTCTAATGTCCCCGGATTGTTACAAATAAATACAAATACCGGCATTTTTTATGCGAGTGAAAATGGTGAATATTTTCTAAGTGCTCGAATCTATCGAGTCGGCGATGAAATTGTTGATGAAACAGGTGCAGCCTTGCAAAAATACCGTTTGCAAGGTATTGAACGCTTCAAAGATTCTGCAATTGAATTTAAAGCAAAAAAAGAAAAGTACGTCATCAATATATTTACCGATGCGACCTGCGGGTACTGCCGCAAACTTCACAGCGAAATGGATATCCTTAATGATTTAGGGATCACAGTTCGCTATCTTGCCTTTCCAAGGCAGGGCATCAACAGTCAAGTTTACCGTGATGCGGTTTCGATTTGGTGCTCTGAAAATCCGCAAGAAGCGATGACTAAGGCCAAAGCTGGCGGCAACGTTGCTAGCACATCATGTGAAAATGAAGTTGCTGAACAATATAATTTTGGCAAGGCTATTGGAGTGAACGGTACGCCAAATATAATTATGCCTGATGGCACAGTTGTCCCTGGTTACCAACCAGCGCAAGCTTTGTTGTTGGCAATCAAAGCAGCACAGAAAGCTTAAGACATGGTGAAAGCAAGTACGCTTGCTTTTCATTACCTATCAATTCGCTCTGCAAGCACGTCCAAAAAGGGCGACTCGATCACACAACCCTTCATCTATTTGCACCATTAAGTGGTCGACAGCCGCGTTATGGGGCAGTGGAAATACATAAAGGCCATTTACCCATTTATCACTTTGATTAGTAAAAGTTTGGGTTACCATGACTCTAGCAAGCCCCCGACTATCAGTTAATAGCTTGGCCGGAAACTCAGGTACTAAAGCCTGAATGACACCAACAACGCTAACTGCAGACACAGCAATAACGAAGTGATGTAATGATGGCATGAGAGTCTTCCTCATCGTAATTAAAATCAGTGTTTAGTGATTTGCCGCTGTCATTTCTGCTGTTTTGTTACTCACTTTTAACAGTACTCGACGGTCAAAGAAGTTGCCTTCAAAGCTGTCACTTTTACTCACTAGCTCAGACTCACCAAAAGATTGAGTGCGCACCTGCTTTTCATTCACAAATTGACTAACCAGATAGTCTTTTACTGCCTTAGCTCGCTGCTGGGAAAGGACTTGGTTATAGGTCGATTCACCACGCTGATCAGCAAAGCCAGATAGCTCAATGGTTAACTTAGGATTTTTGCGTAATTCACTTGCTAGGCCATTAAGTTGAGATATGTAGTGGTCTTCAATTAGAAAAGATGCTGTCTTAAACTGAATGTTTGCTTCAAGCGTTGGCGTTGCCTGTTGAATAGCTTGAGTCATAGCACTATCCATGGCTGCAATTTGCTGGTTAGCTGAGGCAATCGACTCCTGATAATTCTGTTGCAATGCGAGCAGTTCCTGATTCGTGCTAGTTAATTCTTTTTTAGTTAGCGCTAAACGATTCTCATCGTTTATATCATCGGCAATAAATAAGCCAAATAGACCTGCTATTACACCACCAATCGGTCCAGCAACGACCGCACCAAATACAATGCCAGAGGTTAAGCCCACTGCATTATTTTTAGCTTCGTTGTTGCTAACTTCTGTTGTATTTGTTTTTAGTTTAGCGACATGCTCTTTTGAGAGGGGCTGTGCAACTGAAAATGCAGAGATACTCATTAAGCTGGTAAAAGCGAGCGCTAAGGTGATTTTATTCATTTTGTTTGTGTTGGTTTGGGTAAATGTTGTTTTCATGTTTTTCTCCAAATATTTCAAGGTTTGTTTTTAAAATTAGTTTTTAAAAGTAGCTTTTAAATGCCATGTCATTAAACCAAGACTTCGTGGCAACTTCGGGGAGAAATAATGGCAATGTTGAGGTCAATTGTGGCGAAAAAATGGAAATTACATGCAAAGGCTTTAACCCATCGTGATTTTCTATATAGTTAAGCTCAACTGTTCCAATCAAAGGTGTGTTATGTCGAAGCAAATTGCTTTAGTTGAGGATGACCAAGCGCTGAGAGACAACTATGTGTCTGCTTTAACTAAACAAGGTTATGCAGTAAAAGCCTATTCAAATAGACAGCAAGCAGAAACTGCTTTTGCAAAACAACTACCCGACTTAGCAATTGTTGATATTGGTTTGGACGATGAAATTGATGGCGGTTTTGCTGTATGCCAAACCTTGCGTAGCTTGTCTAAAACGTTACCTATTATTTTTTTGACAGCGCGCGACAACGACTACGACACAATATGCGGTTTAAGAATGGGAGCAGATGATTACCTAACAAAAGACATAAGTTTGCCTCATTTGTTAGCGCGCATTGCGGCGCTGTTTAGGCGTAATGAATTATTAAATGAACCGCAGGTTGCATCAGACCTTATTCAGTCTGGCGATTTAGTCGTGGACACTAAACGCATGACTGTAAAATGGAAACAGCAGTTTATTGATTTAACCGTTACTGAGTTTTGGATGCTACATGCTGTTGCGAAATACGCCGGACATGTTAAAAGTCGACAGCAGTTGATGGATGAGTCGAAAATGGTCGTTGATGACACCACCATTACTTCGCACATTAAACGAATAAGAAAAAAGTTTGTGCAAGTTGACCCTTCCTTCGACCGTGTTGAAACAGTTTATGGCATGGGTTATCGCTGGAAAGCAGACAATTCATGAATAAATGGCGCATTGGCTTACGTGTTCAGCTACTCTTTTTCTCATCATTTTTATTTGCAATTCCGTATTTGGGCTATCAATACGTTTGGGAATTGGAGACATACTTACGCATTGGTCAAGAGCAAACCATGGTAGGTACCGTTCGTGCGGTCGCAACCGCGCTGCATGAGCGCCCGAAGCTATTTGATGTGCAATCTTCTTTTATGAGTGATGTAAGACCAGGTACGGATTTGTATGCACACAGCATCGACTACCCCATTCAGCTTGACGGTGATATATCTGACTGGGATGGATATCAAGCGTTTAAGCTTAACTACGCAGAACAAAATTTAATTGAAATTCAACAAGCATATAAACCAGAAAGTTTGTCGTTTAAGCACATGATTGCTCGTTATGACAAATTTTTATATGCGATATTTGAAGTCTCTGATGACAATTTAGTCTTCCGGGCGCGAAACAGTTTACGAATTGACCGTAACGATTATTTGCAGGTAGCGATGATAGACATTAAAGGTGATTTTACCCGTTATGTTATTGCGCCCATGCAATCGGGATGGGTTAACGCTTATTTGCTTAAGTCTGATACTCAAAGTATTCAACCAGATCGCCTAGAGACTAAAATTCAAGGTTATTGGCAACAGACAGACATTGGCTACAACATAGAGTTACGCCTACCTGTTGGTATGATGTCGAGTAAAGTCGCTTTTGCTATTACTGACATCGATGATCCTAAAACAGGCTTTGCAAAATATACGTTAGGTACAGCCGACCCAACAAACCAAGACTCATTGGGAACGGTATTAATACCTTCTCCTGACATTGAAAATATATTAAAAGGATTAAAATATTCGAATGCGCGAGTCTGGGTAATTGATAAACATATGCGAGTATTGGCGAAGTCCGGCGAGATACAAAGCTCAAGCGGCGTACAAACGCAGCGCGCCCAAAAAGACAGTAAAGAAAGCTGGTGGCACTATGTTGAAGATGAATGGTTGTTGCCAGTTTATTACAAAATTCTCACAAAACCCCCCGCTGATTTTGTTGATGATCTAGAAAACGCATTTGCACTGCAAGGTACTGATGTTGATAAGGCGCTAGATGGCACACCAAGCAGTTTATGGCGTTTGAGTGCGGATAAAAAAGCCGTCATCTTGTCGGCTGCGCATCCTATATATATTGATGGGCAAGTAATGGGAGCCGTCGTTGTTGAACAAACGACAAATGGTATAAGAACATTGCGTAATCAGGCTTTAGAAAAGCAATTTCATTTTATTTTAGCTGTTATTGTTTTAGGAACTCTGTCCTTATTTTTATTAGCGTCACGTATTTCATGGCGCATTCGTAAACTCAGAAATGAAGCAGAAAGTGCCATCGATAGTTCAGGTAAAATAGTCGGTGAAATTACAGCATCTCCTACCAATGATGAAATTGGCGACTTGAGTCGCACCTTCAATAATGTGTTGTCTAAATTAAACCAATACAATAGCTATTTGGAAAATATGGCGTCGCGTTTGTCGCATGAGCTAAGAACACCTGTCGCAATAGTTAACTCTTCCCTGCATAATTTGTCGCTTGAAAAGCACTCACCTGATAATCAAGCCTATATAGATAGGGCGAAAGAAGGGATTGAGAGGTTAAGTAAAATACTCACAAATATGAGTGAGGCAACGCGTTTAGAACAAGCGATTCAGCGCAGTGATGTTGAGCTATTTAATTTGAACGAAGTACTCAGTGGTTGCTCTGAAGGTTATCGACTAGCCTATCCTTCGAGACAGTTTTTACTTGAGTCAGAGTTACAAAAACGAGTTATATCAGGTGCTCCTGAGCTATTTGCTCAAATGTTAGACAAGATTGTCGCAAACGCTGTTGAATTTAGCCCTATTGATTCAGTGATTAGAATTGTCCTAAAAGGTAACACTAATGCGTTTCGAATTTTTATTAGCAATAAGGGTCCATTGTTACCGGAAAATATGCAAAAAGAACTTTTAGACTCAATGATTTCGGTTAGAAAAGAGCAAAAGTCAGATCAGCCACATTTAGGTTTAGGTTTGTATATCGCTAAAATGATTGCACTTTTTCATCATGCAGAGATTAATATTGATAATCAATCGGATGAATCAGGTGTTGTGGTAACAATCAGTTTTAAATATCGCTAAATCTGCCGATACCAAGTCATGCTGAAACAACTATCATGACGCTGGCGCAGTTATTGTTGTTATCCTCTCACTTACCTTGTTTGTGACAGATTGTGCGACAGATACGGCTTATTAGTTATTTAAAAATATACACTATATGCCGTTCGACTATTTTTAAGTTGACGCTCACGATGTAAGTTGTATTACAGGATATAAACTTATTTTCTCTGGATACCTTCAAGATGCCACGACACTTGTTATTCTCAATTTTTTCTTCAACAAAGCGCGTTGTTTTCTTAGCTTTGCTTCTTATCAGTCCTGCCTGCTTTGCATTAGGTGACAAATTGGCGCGCCAAAATGAAGCAACCCTAAATTTAGTTGCCTATTCGGGAGTTGGGTTAATTGTTTTGCTTCTTTGTTTGATCATCTATGCTTTTGTTAGCATGAAATCTAAAGACAAAATCATTGAGATCCATGATGAAGTTATTGCTCACAAAGACGAAATTCTAAATAAAATGAATAATGGTCTCATCCTTGTTGGCTTGCGAGGTAACGTTGTTGAATTGACAAACCCCGCTGCAAAACTACTTGGTCGTGAGAAAAGTCGAGTATTGAATCAGCCACTTGTTGGTTTTTTTAGAGAAGAATCAAAAGCAGCAATCATCAAAGCAATGGATGGTAACGAAACCGTTAAAATGGTGGTAACAGCCCCTTCAAGTAACATGGAACTGCGCTTAACCATCACAAAAAATACCTCAATGTATGATGGCGTGGCCTTTGTTGTGGGTATTGAAGATGTCAATGATTACGAAAAAGAAATCAAAGAAGCAAAGGTTAATCTTGAGGAACTTAATGAACTCACTGAACATTTATATCTGGGGCAAATGTACATTGATTTCGAGTCTGAAAGTTTTCAAGCAAATCAGATACTATCGACTATATTGGGCTTCAGCGAAGACGTTTCAGGTGATTTTGATAAGCTAAACCAGCTAATTTGTCCTAATAATATTACGTTTTGGAAGCAGTCCTTTGAACTAGCTAAAGAACAGCATGAGATTGACTTTAAGAGCGTATTGCAGTCACTTGAGTTCAAAGTTCCTGTGCGTATTGTTGCCATTAGTACCGCTAAAAATTGTAAAGGCAAGTCGACGGCATTTAAATTACTGGTAATTGATGAAACAGAAATTCGCCAAAATCAGAGAAAAGAATATGCCAGTGAACAGAAGGTAAAGGCGATGTTGAATGTGTCGCTACACCCTGTGTATATACTGGATGATGAATGTCGTATTGTATCGGTTAATAATCCATTTGAGCGTATGTTCGGTGTGCGTTTAGCCGACGTTAAAAACAAGCGTTTTGATTTACTTAACTTAGTGCCTGAAGACATTAATATTCTGCACAATCCAGACGATACGCCGGTGACTATAGGTAGAGCACTGAACCGCGAATTTACCGGTAAAGTAGGTAAAAAAGTCGACACCGAACATTTTGCAGCGGACGCACCGCAAAGCTTTAACAACGGCAATGATGGAAATACCACGCTGCATTTACGAGTTACCTTGCAGGCTTTCGGTGACGATAGAAATACACGCGCTGGTTTTGCGGGTATGTTTCAAGATTTAACATTACTAACCGAAACACAGCGTCAGTTAGAATCAGAGCGAGCTCATTTTTCTAACTTACTCGACATTGCCCCAATCGCAGTAGCGACCGTTGATTCAGATGATAGAATTGTGCATGCTAATACAGCAATGACTGAACGTTTAGGCTTAAATGAGAAAGAACTCAAAAAAGGGACTTTCTATCAGTTATTCAACGATGCTGATGCGGCAGCGCGTGCGGCTAAACTGCTGCATCAAACTGGCCGTTTGCGAGATTTCCATACTAGTCTGCGTGGCAAAAACGAAGTGATGCATCCTAGTGAGTTGCACATCGACTTATTTGATAAAGAAAAAGAACAGTACGTGTGCTGGATTTCAGATCGTTCAGGCGAGCAATTTCAAGAAGATAAATTCCATGGCTTACTTGAGCATAGCAGCATGCCAATGGCTATTTTGGATGAAAAGGGTTTTTCGAGTGTTAATCCTGCCGCATGTGAATTTTTCGGTGTTGAGAATGAAGATGATTTGTGGGGATTCGCGCCATATTCAGTCGACTTAAATAAAGATGAAGGCGAGGCTTATGAATTAGAGCGAATCGTCAATAAAGTGAAATACGATGGTAGAGCTAAATCGATTAATTGGGAACATAAAGTAGGCTTAAAATCACGCCCTTGTCACGCGACTTATATTCCTGTTTATAAAGGCAAAGAATTCGATTCAATCCTCTGCATGTGGACCGATTTAACTGAGATTATTCAAGCCGATCAGGCAAGGTTAGAAGCGATCACCGCGCATAAAGAAGCCGAGCGTGAAGTGGCTGAAAAGCAATTGTTATTGCGCTCAAGCCATGAACAACTAACGACCAAACTGAAAGATTTACGCGATACCGAGACCAAGCTTCAGTTAGCTCAAGATGAAATATCGGAAGCTAAAATTGAATACATAACGCTCCAAGAACAGCATCAGAGCGTAACTGATAATCTTCAGAAAGTGCAACATCAGTATTCACAAAGCCGAGAAATGCTGAGTGAAGCGCGAGATGTTAACAATACACTTACCGAGCAATTAGCGCTTTCAACTAAGAAAGTGAATAACTTACAAAGTCAACGCAATGAAATTTCAAATCAATTGCAATTAAGCGAGAAGAACTTCAAAGAAGCACAGCAGCAACTTGAAGCCAGTGAAGAAAATTCCAAGCAACTGCAATTGCAACAACAACAGCAACAAGAAAAAATGCAAGCTTATGTGACTCAAATAGATTCACTGAAGCAATCAATTAACGATAAAGATGCAGAAATTCACGAAGTTGGCTCGCAAATTACGGATCTCCAAGAGCAATTGCATACCAGCGATAGCAATAGTGCAAAGTTAAAACAAGCACTTATTAATCAGCGTAAAGCAGGTGAGGAAGCGGAGAAACAACGACGTGAAATTGAGCAAACGTATAAGCTGGCGCAATCTGAATTGACTAATAAAGTTCGCCACGTTGAGCATTTACAAAACGAAATGCAAAAGTTTGAAGAGATGTCGAAGCAAGAAAAAGGTGATATGGCAGCTCAACAAAGCAAACTGATGCAAGAGTTAGAAGAGAAGCAAAATGTACTACAAGAAACCCAGCATGCTCTTGATGAGGCTAAACAAACAGCGGAACAAGAAAAACTAGAGAAGCAGAAGCAACAAGAAGAGATGAAACGCGTTGAAGCTGAATTAGCTGAAGCTGAGCAGCATGCAGAGCGTAAATTACACGAAATGAAAGAGGCGGAAGAAGTGCGTTTAGCCGAGCAGGAGAAACTGCACGAAGAGTTAAAGGCTAAGCAACAAAAACTGCTTGAGACTGAGCAGATCTTGAGTGATTCGAAACAACAAACAGAAGCTGAAAAAGCAGAAAAGCTTCGCCAACAGGAATTATTCGATAAACTGCAAGGCGAACTAAAAGAATTTGAACAGCATAGCGCTGCACAACAGGCCAAGATAGAGCAATCGGGCAAACAGTGGGAGCAGCATCAGGCTCAGCTTAAGCAGGAAGTAGAAGCCAAACGCCAACAGTTGCAAGACTCACAGACTAAGTTAGACGAAATTCAACAACAAGCTGATGCAGAGAAATTAGCGCGTATTGAGAAAGAGCAAAAATTAGAGCAATTAGCAGTCGAATTGTCTGATGTCGAAAGCAGAGCAAGCAAGCAGCGTGAAATGCTTGAGGGCAGCGAAGAACAATGGACCGCGCATCACCAGCAAATTGAAGAGCAGAAAAAGCAATTACAACAAGCGCTTATTGATGCACAGCAACAAAACCAGAGCTTGCAAGAGAAATTGCAAGGAAATCTAAGTGAGTTGCAGCAAGCTGAGTCGCAAGTATCCCAAACGCAGTCAGCAGAGAACAAACTGCAAGATGAGTTGAACAATGCGAAGGCGCAACAAGAAGAACTTGAAGCACATATTAAGCAACAAGAACAGCAAGAGTTTGCACTTAAGAAACAAGTGGAAGAACAACAGGCTACGTTGTTAGGTCGCGAACAAAGTATTCAGGCGATGGAGCAAAAACAAGATCAGCTGTTAGCTCAATTAGAAGCGGTCCAACAAGAATATAGTCAAAGTAAACAAAGCTTAAGTGAGCAACAAAATAATCAGTCAGGTCTTGCTGAACAATTAGCTGCATTAGAGAATGAATTACACTCAAGTAAAGCGCAGCTAGATGATAAAGAGCAAGCCTTACAGCACGCTCAACGCCAGTTACAAAGTAATGAAGAAATACTGGCTGAGCAGGAGGACGCGCTTGTCGCAGCGCACAAAGAAGAGTTACATCAAGCGCAAGAACAAATGAAAACTAAGCAGCAAGAGAGTACTGAACCTGCTGCACCAGAGTCAGCTATTGCGAAAATGCCAATGCCTGCAAACCCAAGTATGTGGTTTGACTTGTTGCCTTATTTGCAGCAACAAGGGCAGGTCGACTCATTGTCTAACGCGTTAAACGAATTAATTTCTGAGCTAGAGAGCGTTATTACGTTGACTGACAATGCTGTGTTGCAAGATGACAATGGTGAAATTTTGCGCGGCGCTCGGAGGCTTGTTCAAACCGGCAAGAAAGTAAATGCAGATGCTTTGTTTGATGTAGTTAGTCGCTTAGAGGTGGATTGTGGATCGGGTATGTTGGATAACATCTCTATTTCTTGGCCAAATACAAAACGTGCATTTTCTAATACATTGCGTGTTATTTATGAGAATTTACATGGCTAAGTTGTTGTTATAATAATAAAATATAAAGCCTTCATCTTAAGGCCTTTGATACAAAGCGATGACGTGATGTATCAGCGATTAACTGTCGGTGGGTAGTTCACTTGAGCTAAATTGTAAAGCAAATTCAATAAAGTCTCGCAGACCATAGCAATCACTTGTTACTATCCACATAGTGCTATTTTTACTCTGATGTTGAGAGTAGACGCGCCTATTACTTATCTTTATTTACTCAATCAAAGAGGCCTGTTTTGCAAATACAGCGACGCCATGCCGTCATTCCTAATCCTATCGACCCTCAATTGCCGCCAATATTGGACCGACTCTATAGAAATCGTGGAGTAACTGACGTAGCTCAAATACAAACTCAAATAAAAAAGTTACGTCACTACAAAGAATTAAAAGGCATTGAGGTCGCATCGTCTTTAATTTGCGAAGCAATAAAAGAGGCTAAATCCATTTGTATTATTGGCGATTTTGACGCCGATGGTGCAACTAGTACGGCTATTTGCATGTTAGCTTTGAGAGCTTTTGGGCATGAAAATATTAATTACTTAGTGCCAAATAGATTTGATTTTGGTTATGGTTTAAGCCCCGAAATTGTTGATGTTGCTTATCAGCAAAAGGCTGAGTTTATTATAACCGTTGATAACGGTATATCTTGTGTTGAGGGTGTAAGTCACGCTAAAGCATTAGGCATGAAAGTGGTAGTCACCGATCATCACTTGCCAGGTTTTACGCTTCCTAACGCTGATGCAATTGTGAATCCTAATCAGCCAGGTTGTGAGTTTTTATCTAAAAATTTAGCCGGTGTTGGGGTTGCTTTTTATGTGATGTTGGCAGTGAAAGCACAGCTTCAAAATGAAGGTTGGTTTCAGCAAAGAAATATTCAGCCGCCTAATTTAGCCAATTATCTGGATATTGTGGCGTTAGGGACGGTTGCCGATGTTGTACCTTTGGATGAAAACAATCGCGTGTTGGTGCATCAAGGTTTGCAACGTATACGCAGTGGTATCGCGCGCCCGGGTATAAGAGCTATATTAGAAGTCGCGGCAAGACCCTGTCATAAATTATCATCTACCGATCTTGGTTTTGTCTTAGGTCCTCGCTTAAATGCAGCCGGCAGACTGGATGACATGTCACTGGGAATAGAGTGCTTACTCACAGATGATGAGCAAATGGCGCGTCAAATCGCGGCGCGTCTTGATGCTTTAAATCTTGAACGAAGAGAAATTGAATCTTCAATGAAAGATGAAGCAGAGAAAGCGCTGCAAGCCTTTATTTCGAAAGGTAATGACCTGCCTCCGGGTGTTGTGCTCTACCAATCTGATTTTCACCAAGGTGTTATTGGTATATTGGCAGGTAGAATTAAGGACAAATATTATCGACCCACTATTGTATTCGCGCAACAAGATGAAGTATCTATTAAAGGTTCGGCTAGGTCAGTACCTGGTGTGCATATTCGAGATTTGTTGGAGACCGTTAACACTCAGAACCCAGGCTTAATTGATAAGTTTGGTGGTCATGCAATGGCCGCAGGCTTAAGCTTAAAAGCAGCACGACTTAATGAATTTAAAATAGCATTTGAAGGCGCAGTAGCACAAGCAACCAAGGGACTGCCTACACAAAATCTTATTTTGTCAGACGGTGTTCTCGGTTGCCAAGAGATAAACATTGAAAATGCCAATCTTATAAGACTGGCGGTTCCTTGGGGGCAAACATTTGAAGAACCATTATTCGATGGCATATTTCAAATGCGCAGCCAGCGAATTGTAGGCAAGAACCACTTAAAAATGGTCGTTAGTTTAGATGGTATTGAATTTGACGCGATTGCGTTTAACATTGATACACAAGCATGGCCAAATTCTAAAGTTAGGCAAGTAAATCTGGCTTATAAATTGGATATTAATGAATTTCGAGGGCAGATCAGTGTACAATTATTAGTTCAAGCGCTTCTACTAGTCGAGTGAAGCCTATTTACTATTTATTGCACCATTTATTGCACCGTCGCGCTGCCAAGTCATATTGAGTCGCCAATATACGCTGTTATGAGCACACTCATTATTCTGTAATGCGAGTAAAAAAGAGGTATATTAGAACAATGGCAAGAAAAACAGCTTTGCAAACATTACTAGAAACCCATCCAAACTTGGTTCATTCAGAATTATGCAAAGTGACATCACATGTTCAACGAGAAGAGGATGCCTGGTACGTCAATACACTCTTAATAGTTAATCAGGATGTTCCTTTCATATTTAAACGTCGGAAAAAGTATAAAAATTTGGAAGGTGGTGTGGTCAATTTAACCTATTATCCTGAAGTCAAAGAAGTTGCGGGTATGCATTTCGAAACAATGAAAGTTGTCAGGATCAAAGTGAGCTAGCTTGAATAAAGACATTTACGATGGCTACGTGCTCCATCGCAGACCTTATCGTGAAACTAGTCTAATTATTGACTTTTTTACTCTCCAAAATGGCAGAGTTAGCGCAATGGCTAAGGGAGCTAGAGCTCCAAAATCGGATAAGAAGAGCTTGTTGCAGCCTCTTCAGGCTGTCAACTTTGAATTGAGTGGTCGTGGCACATTACGATATTTAGGAAGAATTGAGTCGACGGCTAGATCTTATTCACTGTCGCAGCAAAGTTTGTTTTGTGCCTTTTATCTAAATGAAGTATTAAACAGAGCGCTGCCTGAATCGGAAGTGTTTACTCGCTTGTTCCAACAATACGAGTTGTCCTTGAACATGCTGCAACAACTATCCAGTACAGAATATAAACTGGTGGATATTGAGCCTATATTGAGGAGTTTTGAGTTTGTTTTACTAGAAGAATTAGGTTATCTACCTGACTTTACTTATGATTCACAAAATGAAGCAGAGATAGTACCTGATAAGCACTATTCGTTAATAAATGAAATTGGTTTTGTGGAATGTGATAAATATCAATCTTTTACAATTAGCGGTAAGGACATATTAGCAATTGATAATAATGATTGGCAGTCATCTTCGCTAAAAGCGGCAAAAAAGATAAGTCGTATCGCTTTACATCCAATATTAGGCAACAAACCGATCAAAAGCCGTGAACTATTTAGTACTAAAATAACTACCTAAACCACATTCCTTTTATGTTAACCCTATTCCACCATCCTAGGAGAATTCAGTGCGAGATATACTATTAGGCGTCAACATTGACCATATTGCGACGCTCCGTAATGCAAGAGGTACAAATTATCCGAATCCGGTTCATGCGGCTGATGTTGCGGAAAGAGCCGGCGCAGATGGTATTACTGTGCATTTGCGTGAAGACCGTCGGCACATAAGAGATAAAGATGTTTATTTACTCAAAGAAACCATTAATACGCGGCTTAACCTTGAAATGGCTGTCACTGACGAAATGCTAGCGATTGCGGCAAAAGTGTTACCTGAGTTTTGTTGTTTAGTGCCCGAGAAAAGAGAAGAGTTGACTACTGAAGGCGGTTTGGACGTAGCGGGAAATCTATCAAAAATGCGAGCAGCTTGTGAGCAATTAAAGGCTCAGAACACGCTTGCATCATTATTCATAGATGCCGATGAAAAGCAAATTGAAGCTGCGGTAGCGGCCGGTGCTCCTTATATCGAAATTCACACCGGACAATATGCCGAGGCGAAAAATGAAGCTCAAGCTGAGTTAGAATTAGGCAAACTTGTAAAAGGCATAGAGTATGCCCACAAACTTGGACTGAAAGTAAATGCAGGCCACGGTTTGCATTATCACAATGTAAAACCAATCGCTGCTATTCCGCAATTAATTGAATTGAATATTGGACACAGTATTATCGCTCGAGCAACATTTGATGGTCTTGAAAAAGCAGTCAGGGATATGCGTTTGTTAATGCAAGAGGCTAGATTAAGCCTGCGTTAATTTCTTAAGCAAAAGTTAACTAAAACAATTTTATTAGTTATAGTTAAAGGCCGTTATGAGTACTGTGGTATATACTCTATAATTCTATACAAGAAAGGAGTAGGGAATGCCAATCGTTGGGGTCGGAACTGATATAATTGAAATTTACAGACTGCAGGATAGCGTGGTTAAATCTGACTCTATGGCGAAGCGAATACTTACTCCTAATGAGTATGAAGATTATTTAGCATTAACTAACTTACCTCGAATTAGGCACCGTCAAAAAACGCAAGGGGACGACAAAAGTGTGCTTAACATTAGTTCACAAGCCCGTTTTTTAGCCAAGCGTTTTGCTGCAAAAGAAGCCGCAGTTAAAGCCATCGGCAATGGTATTGGCAATGGCGTGAGTTGGCAACAAATTGAAATCGCTCATCACCCAACAGGGCAGCCATATTTGCTAGTAAATGGTCATCTTGAAGTGCTGTTTCAACAGAAAGGGGTAACCTATTCTCATCTTTCTATTTCAGATGAAAAACACTACGCAACCGCAACAGTAATCTTAGAGAGTTAACAATTTTGGTTCAATTTTTTAAAGCGAGCAAAAAGTCGTCATCGCGCAAGAGTAGGGCTCAAGAGAAAAGCAATTTTGAGAGCCTCGATATGTCAGTTGACGTCATAGATCACAACGGCAATGGGATTCTTTTATCTCACAAACCCATTATTGTCGTGCCGGCTTCTATCCCTGGTGAGCTTTATAGAGTGTCGATACTCTCTAAAAAACAAAAAGTTTGGCATGGTAAAATAATCAAAGTGTTGCAAGCACATGAATCGGCTCGCGTTAACGCTTTTTGTCCCTACGTAAGCGATTGTGGAGGTTGCTCGCATCAATCTTTTGATGCCGATTATTTGATTAAAGCAAAACAAACTAGCCTGCAAAGTTACTTAAAAAAAACGATTCCTTCAGAAAGACTAGAACGCTGTGAATGGCAAGATGTCATTAAATCTAATATTGCTTACAATCAGTACGGATATCGCCGCCGTGCTCGCATCGCAATTGACGCACGCAATTCAGATGAGATTAAAATCGGATTTAGGCAGGAGAAGTCTAACAAAGTTGTCGATATACCCAAATGTGCAATCTTAACCGAGTCATTGCAAGGCGTATATGAGCGCTTAGTCAGTCTCATTAAAGGCCTGCCTAGTGCGTCGTCTATCGGTCATATCACCTTAACAGAAGGAGCTCAAAGCGCTCAGGTATGTTTGCATTTGACTCAAAGCTTGAGTTCCGAATCAGTTCAAATGTTAGCCCTAGAGCAACAGTCCTCAGGCACGCAGTACGTGATTGAATCGAAGGCATCAAAGCTGTTAAACGTGGACGCATTAAAGCACCTAGATAAAAGTAGGAATGGAGCACCAAGTTTAGTATCGAATTCTGTATTTACTATTTCTGACAGCCCGAGTTTACATTTAGCCGCAACAGCTAATAATTTTATACAAATTAATCAACACGTAAACCAACAGATGTTGAAGCTTGCAAAAGACTGGTTAAATCCAACTTCCGAGGATAGTGTCGTCGACTTATTTTCTGGTATTGGTAATTTTTCGCTCGCATTAGCGCCATATTGCAAAGAGGTTATCGGGGTTGAAGGTGTGTCCGAAATGGTGCAGCAAGCGACAGAAAATGCACGATTAAATGGCATAGAAAACTGTCGCTTCGAACATTACGACCTTAACGATTTAGCTTTAAAAGCTAAACTTAATATACCCCAAGGCGCGCTTTTTATAGTTGATCCGTCGCGTGCGGGTGCATTTGAAATCATGAAGGTGATAGCATTATTTAAGCCACAAAAAATATTGTATGTTTCTTGCAATCCCACAAGTTTTGCTAGAGATGTAGATGCTCTACCAAGTAAATTCGAGATTATAAAAATGCGAGCTCTTGATATGTTTCCCTTTACAAAGCATATTGAAATGGTAGCTTTAATCAGCTCAAAGTAGAGTGCAAAATTCATGGTATCGATAAGAAGTGTTCATCAAACCAGTCGCCCGACATTTAGCCAATGGTTGGCTGATTTGGATGTGCCTGAAAAAACTAAAACAAAACTAAGTCAAATTTCAGATCAGCCAGATGACCTTTTAATAGGTCAAGAGATGGTTGAAATATTGCACGAACTGAATATGGATGATGAAACACTGCAAGCAGCGTTGGTTTATCCCTATTGCCAAATTCATAATTTATCTGAAGACCAAATTAAAGACCAATTTGGCGTGCAAATTAAAGAGCTTATTTTAGGTGTTCGTCGCATGGATGCCATTAAAACCTTGCAATCTCGTAATCGCCAAGACGAAAATCACGTTAACAACTTACGTCGTATGTTACTAAGTATGGTGGAAGATGTGCGCGCCGTGGTTATAAAAATGGCTGAACGTATCTGTACCTTACACTCGGTAAAAGAAGCCGATGAAGAAACTCGGGTTATCGTTGCCCATGAATGTTCGAGTATTTATGCCCCTCTGGCTAACAGATTAGGTATTGGTCAACTTAAATGGGAACTTGAAGATCTTTCGTTTCGGTATTTGCATCCAATAACTTACAAACGTATCGCAGAAATGCTGGATGAAAAGCGTATTGATCGTGAACAATACATCATTGATATTGTGCAAAAACTACAGGGCTTGTTAGACGACCAGAATATCAAAGCAGAGGTTATTGGCCGGCCTAAGCATATTTACAGTATCTGGAAAAAAATGCAGAAAAAACAACTTTCATTTGAAGAGTTGTTTGATATTCGTGCATTGCGTATTGTGGCCGACAGGTTACAAGATTGTTATGCCGCATTAGGCACTGTGCATACCATTTGGAAACATATCCCCAAAGAATTTGACGATTATATTGCGACACCTAAGCCGAATGGATACCAAAGCATTCACACCGTTATTATTGGTCCAGGAGGTAAAGCAGTAGAAATTCAAATCAGAACAAAACAGATGCACCAAGATGCAGAATTAGGTGTTGCTGCTCACTGGAAGTACAAAGAAGGAGCAACTGGCAAAATCGCAGGCTCTGAGGAACGTTTGAACTGGCTTCGTAAAATTCTTCAGTGGCAAGAAGAAATGGCGGAATCGAGTAATTTAGTTGAAGAACTCCGCAGTCAGGTATTCGACGACCGAGTTTATGTGTTTACACCTAAGGGGGATGTTATTGATCTTCCACTTGGCTCAACGCCCTTAGATTTTGCTTACTACGTACATAGTAATGTTGGACACAGGTGCATTGGTGCTAAGGTTAATAAGCGTATTGTGCCATTTACTTACAAATTGCAAAGTGGTGACCAAGTAGAAGTACTAACAGGTAAAAACGCGTCTCCCAGCCGAGATTGGATGCATCCAGGTTTAGGTTATGTTCATTCCGCACGCGCTAGAGCTACAATTCATTCATTTTATAAAAAACAAGATAAAGACAAGAATATCGATGCTGGAAGGGAGCTACTAGAGCGAGAACTCTCAAAAGTAAATCTCTCTATTAAGCTGGCTGCTGGCGCGGTTGATAAATTTAATGCCAATTCGATTGATGATTTATTTGCTGCGATCGGGGTGGGTGACACACGCGTAATGACCGTTGTGCATTTCTTATTGCAAAAGCATGCGCCGCCTCCGGCTGAACCTGCTGCAATAGCGATTAAGCCACGTCGAGCAAAATTGCGCAAAGGTAGTGAGCCGATCATTGCTGAAGGGGTGGGTAATTTACTCAGCCAAATTGCTAGGTGTTGCCAACCTGTTGCGGGTGAGTCTATTCTCGGCTATATCACACAAGGCAAAGGGGTTAGCGTACATAAGGAAAACTGTGCACAGTTATCCAATCTTTTGGAACAGCATCCTGAACGCCAAATAGAAGTATCGTGGGCAATTGAACATCAAACCAGTTTTCAAACAGAGCTGAACGTTTATTGTAATGACAGAAGCGGTATTTTAAGAGATATCACTACGGTACTATCAAATGAGAAAGTCGGCCTGCTTGGCGTGAATAGTTTAAGTAATAAAAGTCATAATTCAGCACTTATAAAATTAACTATCGAAGTGACAGACGCGGATAACTTGGCTCGTGTTGTTGATAAGTTGAAACAACTACCCGATGTTAACGATGTAGCTCGGGATTAAACTGCTGCGATTAACCAACGAACTCCAAAAATTGAGTGTTAAGCAATGAAAAATAATGCGCCTACTCCGCTTACAATGAGCGTTTTACAAACGACGTTGAATATTCAGCTAGGATGCGCAGAACTCGGTTTTGATTGGCCTGAAGTCGCTCCAGTATTTGCCAAGGTGCTTGAAGAAATTGAGGAAGTTAAGGCTGAAGTATACGTAAAGCATCAACAGCAGGAAAAAATACAAGATGAGATAGGTGATTTATTATTTTCTGTGGTTAATTTATCTCGTCATCTGGGGGTTAATCCTGATATTGCGCTAATAAAAGCAAATGAGAAATTTATCAAACGTTTTACTGTAGTAGAGCAATTTGCCGCTGAGCAGAATACTGAACTAACAGGTTTGAACAGCGACGCTTTAGAGCTACTTTGGCAAAAAGCCAAAAAGATATTGATTAACGCTGAGCAGTAATTACCTACAATAATAGATAAACCACAAAAACACTTCGCTTTTCCTCTAAAGTCTGTATAATTCGCGGCCTGCCCAGTTGCACCCACCTTTGGGAAGGTGGTAGATTAACCGGCTCGAAGGGGCTAACAGGTTGATATAAATGCACTTTAGGCGGCATTAGGCTACTTAATAGTGAACTTAACTGATAATTTTGGGTGACGAATAAATGAAAACTTTTGTTGCAAAGCCAGAAAGCGTAGAACGCGACTGGTATGTGGTTGACGCCGCAGACAAAACTTTAGGCCGTTTTGCGGCTGAGATAGCGCTGAGACTGCGCGGCAAGCATAAGCCAGAGTATACTCCTCACGTGGATACTGGTGATTACATTGTTGTAATTAATGCAGAAAAAATTACGGTAACAGGAAATAAAGCTAAGGGTAAAATTTATTACTCTCACTCCGGTTATCCAGGTGGCTTGAAAGAAGCTACTTTTGAACAGCTAATTCAAAAGAAACCAGAAATGGTTATTGAGAAAGCAGTTAAAGGTATGCTTCCAAAAGGTCCACTAGGTCGTGCTATGTTCCGCAAAATGAAAGTTTTTGCTGGTCCAGAGCATACGCATGCTGCACAACAGCCACAATCACTGGACATTTAAGGAGCGAGCAAAATGGCAGATACTCAATATTACGGCACTGGCCGTCGCAAAAGCTCAACAGCTCGCGTTTTTCTTCGTCCGGGGACTGGTAACATCATTGTAAACCAGAAGCCAGTAGACGTTTTCTTTGGTCGCGAAACTGCAGTTATGATAGTTAAGCAACCGTTAGAACTTGTTGAAATGACAGAAAAATTCGATCTTTACGTTACCGTTTCTGGCGGTGGTATCAGCGGTCAAGCTGGTGCAATACGTCACGGTATTACTCGTGCTCTTATGGAATTTGATGAAACGTTGCGCCCTGCGCTGCGTAAAGCTGGTTTCGTAACACGTGATGCTCGTAAAGTTGAACGTAAGAAAGTGGGTCTACACAAAGCGCGTAAGCGTCCACAATTCTCAAAACGTTAATCTTTTTAGATATGTTTTGCAAAAACCCAGCTTCGGCTGGGTTTTTTATTTTTATTGAAAAATTCATGTCGCACTAAAAATTTCAGTCGATATTTAGTCAAATATTGCTGTTGTAGACAAAACTTGCCTTATAACACCATAAACTAGCAAATATTATTACTAAATCCTTGTGTTTGTTAAGGGTTTTCTTTTAAAATAGTCTGCTAATTATAATCGACCGTTTCCGATTACAAATACCAGTTTGATCTAGGTTGCAAGTAAACCATTATTAAACATGAAGCTAAGATTTGAAACCTGTCTTTCCAACCCCGGAGAAAAGTTGATGAGCGATGTATCATTAGATACCAATGAATCAGCAACGAATAACGAACAGCCTAAAAGCAGCGATCGTCGTAAGTTTTTAACTGTTGGTACATGTGTTGTTGGTGCGATTGGTGCTGTAGGTGCTGCAGTTCCTTTTGTTGCCTCTTGGCAGCCAAGCGCAAAAGCCAAAGCGGCTGGTGCTGATGTACAAGTAGATATCAGTGCTATCCAACCAGGCCAGATGATTCGTGTTAAATGGCGAAGCAAACCAGTATGGATAGTGCGTCGAACACCCGAATTATTGAAAAGTTTGAGTGCTATCGATGATCAACTTCGAGACCCGAACTCAGAGCAGGAACAACAACCTGCCTTTGCTAAAAATGAATACCGCTCACTAAAAGCTGAGTATTTAATATTAGTCGGTATTTGTACTCATCTAGGGTGTTCACCTCAGCATTTAGCCGATGGCACTTTTGAAGAATATGCTGAAGGCGTTGCAGAGGGTTTCTTCTGTCCTTGTCACGGTTCTAAATTTGATATGGCTGGACGCGTTTTCCAAGGCGTTCCTGCACCATTGAATTTGGTTGTGCCGCCATATCAGTACGTTGATGATAATACGATTATTATTGGCTCAGAAGCGGAGGTCGTGTAATGAATGCATTTATGAGCTGGATCGAGCAACGTATTCCTATGATGCGTGTAGCAAATATGCACGCAATTCAATATCCAGCACCAAAAAATATGAATTTCTGGTACATATTCGGCTTCTTGGCGACTATCGTGCTGGTAAACCAAATTATAACCGGTATCTGGTTAACTATGAATTTCGAACCGTCAGCAGAACGCGCGTTCGCATCCGTTGAATACATTATGCGTGAAGTCGACTACGGTTGGTTGATCCGTTATATGCACAGTACCGGCGCATCAGCGTTCTTTATCGTCGTGTATTTGCATATGTTCAGAGGAATGATGTACGGTTCCTACCAAAAACCTCGCGAGTTACTGTGGGTATTTGGGATGCTAATTTATTTAGCGCTTATGGCTGAAGCGTTCATGGGTTATGTATTGCCGTGGGGTCAAATGTCATATTGGGGAGCTCAGGTTATTGTATCTCTGTTTAGTGCTATTCCTGTGATTGGACCAGATTTAGTTGAATGGATTCAAGGTGACTATGTTATCTCAGGCGCAACACTTAACCGTTTCTTTGCACTGCATGTAATTGCGTTACCACTGGTTATCGTTATCTTGGTATTCTTACATATCATTGCCTTGCATGAAGTAGGTTCTAACAACCCAGATGGCATCAACATAAAACACAAAAAAGGTTCATTGGCTGAAGAAGACAAAACTGTATATAAAATCCATGAATACTACACTGATAAGTACGACATTATCGACGACGTTGTTCCGTTTTTCCCGCATATCGTGTTGAAAGACTTAGTAGCGTTCAGTGTGTTCTTGTTTGTTTTTTGTTACATCATGTTCTTTATGCCGGCGATGGGCGGTTACTTCCTAGAACATCCAAATTTTGAAATCGCTAACCCATACAAAACGCCTACACATATTTTCCCTGTGTGGTATTTCACGCCGTTCTATGCAATTTTGAAGGCAGTACCTGATAAATTGTTTGGTGTATTGACGATGTTCTCTGCAATAGCTGTTCTCTTTGCATTACCTTGGGTAGACCGTGGTAAAGTAAGATCTTGGCGTTACAGATGTGGTTTGCATAAAGTTAATTTGCTAATTTTCGCTGCTGTTTTCATATTCTTGGGTTACCTAGGTGGAACGCCACAAGAAAATTGGAAAATAATCGCTTCACAGATAGCAACTATTATGTACTTTGGTTTCTTTGTTTTACTTTGGATTTACTCGGGTAAAGAAAAAACCAAGCCAGTACCTGAGAGGATTACACTATGAAAAAATGGTTAGCAATTTTACTGTTTATGCCGACTTTCGTATTTGCTGCAGGGGCTGAGTATCCGAACGATCATGCTGACATCGATTTGACCGACCAGTCGTCGTTACAGCGTGGTGCTCAAACCTTTATGAACTATTGCTTAGGTTGTCACCAAATGCAGTACCAACGCTATCAACGCACTTTCCAAGATATTGGAGTGCCGGATGACTTAGGTGACAAATATTTGCGCTTTACCGGTGAAAAGGTAAGCGATTATATTACTTCTACTATGCCACAAGAAGCATCTGCTGGTTGGTTTGGTGCGCCACCACCTGATTTGACTTTGGTTGCTCGTGTACGCGGAGTTGATTGGATATATACTTACCTGCGCACCTTTTACGTAGACGAGAGTAAAACATTTGGGGTCAACAACCTTGCTTTTCCTAATGCAGGTATGCCACATGTTTTACAAGGTTTGCAAGGAACACCTAGATTAGCAACTGAAATGAAGATGATCGATGGTGAAATGAAGGAAGTGTATGTGGGTCTGCGCACCGATGGTGATGGTAAACTCACGACTGAAGAGTATGACGAAACTATTTTAGATTTGGTTAACTTCCTAGCGTACACTGGCGAACCATCAAGATTGCAATCAGAAAATATCGGTAAAGGTGTGTTGATTTTCATCCTTATCTTTTTTGTATTTGCATACTTGCTCAAGAAAGATTATTGGAAAGACGTTAAAAAATAACGACTTACCTCTAGTGATAAAATAAAAGGGGCAGTGGCCCCTTTTAGTGTTTTTAACTGTTTATTTTTTTGCAATTCTCTTCTCGGGAGAGAATTCGGAGGTTTTAATGGCTGTAGCCGCGAACAAACGTTCAATAATGACTTTGTTTTCTGACAATATTGATATTTATAGTCACCAAGTACGCATTGTATTAGCGGAAAAAGGTGTAGGCGTAGAAATTAGCTATCTTGACCCAACTCAACTAAGTGAAGATTTGTTGGAATTGAACCCCTACGGTACTGTTCCAACGCTAGTTGATAGAGAATTAGTGCTTTATAAATCGCATATTATCATGGAGTACTTAGACGAGCGCTTCCCGCATCCACCGTTAATGCCTGTTTACCCTGTGTCGCGTGGCGAAAGTCGTTTGATGATGCATCGTATCGAGCACGATTGGTATGCCCTAGCTGCGAAAATTTTCCGTAACGAGCCTGGTGCTGATGAAGCTCGCAATGAGCTGCGTGAATCGTTACTTGGCCTAGGTCCAATCTTCGCTGAAAAACCTTATTTTATGAGTGATGAATTTAGTTTGGTTGATTGCTACCTAGCTCCGCTATTATGGCGTTTACCAGCATTGAATATCACGCTAAGTGGTGCAGGCAGCAGAGATGTTGTTGCTTATATGAATCGTATATTTGAACGTGGTTCTTTCAAAGCTTCTCTGACTGATCAAGAACGAGAAATTCATAATCCGTTATAAATAAGTCGTTAAGTATGACCTACCTTAATAGGTCATGCTTAAACCATCCCTTTTCATCTCCTTTTCATTTGACAATAACTTGAGAGCACCAATGGACAATATGACCAGCAACCAACCGTACTTGCTTCGCGCTTTTTGTGACTGGATAGTTGATAATGGTTTAACGCCTTACATTGTGGTTGACGCCGATTTACCTGGTGTAGAAGTACCAAGACAGTTTGTAAAAGACGGCCAAATAGTGCTGAACGTTTCGCCAAGCGCTTGTGTTAATTTAAATGTAGGACTCGAGGGGGTTGCGTTTCAAGCTCGATTTTCTGGGCAGCCCATGCAAGTATTTGTTCCAAGCATTGCTGTTAGTGCTATATATGCTCGCGAGAACGGCGCGGGAACGGTATTTACGCATACACCAGAAGAGCTTGAGGAATATGAAAAAAACACACACAAACAAATTGGTTTATCGTCTGGCGAGCCTGTGAAGAAACTGGAAAGTGTTAAATCAACCGTCAAGAGCGCACCTAAACCGATTGAAGCTAGCAAGTTAACCCTAACGCCAGAAAGTAAAAAGAGCGATACGACAAAAACACCGAAAGCCGCAGATGGTAAATCTAAGCCCCCTAGCTTGAAAGTAATTAAATAGCGTTATGTTATCCACATATTTTGACCGCGTGTCGAAGCACACGCGTCTTACTTAACGACAGCTTATCCACGAATGAGTTCCATGACTCTGATTACCTTGGAAACCCCATCAACATTTCTAGCAGCATCAACAGCAGCAGCAGCTTCTTCTTTAGTCAGTAAGCCCATAATAAATACCTCGCTGTCTTCTACAACAAGAACAAGTTTGAACAATGGAATTGTTTCATCAGCAAGCATGATGGTTTTAATTTTTGAGGCTAACCATACGTCGTTCATTGTTGATGTCGCAGGAATCGGACTTCCGAGCCTTATTTGGTTATGTACCTTGGTCACGTTCTGAACTGCAGATGCTGCCTTTTCAGCGTCAACAATCATTCGCTGCAATGGCGCTTGACCTGTTAGTAAAACCTGACCGTTGTAAACATCAACGGTCACAGCTGCTTCGTCTTTTATCAATGGAATATCATTAATTGCACTTCTGACTCTACTCTGTGTTGTCTTGTCATCTATTTGTGTGCCAACGGTGCGTCTATCATTTGCTGATACGCTCGCAGCTGCACCCACAGTGCCGACCGTTACAAGTGCACAACCTGTTTGCATAAACGCAACGAAAACAACTATTGTTGTTGCGATCTTTCCATGACTAAACATAAACCCTTCTCTTTATTCTGATTCACTGATGGGAAATAGTGCGTTGTCGATTGACTCGCACAAATTATGGATAACCAGAAGGTGTACTTCTTGTATCCTTGCTGTGCGCGATGAAGGCACTCTAATTTCGACGTCATTCTCACTCAAGAATCCAGCCATTTCCCCGCCGTCCTTACCCGTCAGGGCGACAATTGTCATATCACGACCCAGAGCAGCTTCCATCGCATTAATAACATTGCGACTATTACCACTGGTAGAAATTGCCAACAGTATGTCACCAGGCTGTCCAAGCGCTTTAATTTGTTTTGAAAATATTTCATCGTAGCTGTAGTCATTCGCAATCGACGTAATTGTTGAACTGTCTGTCGTTAGGGCCATCGCGGGTAATGACGGCCTGTCGCGTTCATAGCGATTTAATAGTTCGGATGAAAAATGTTGCGCATCGCCAGCTGAACCACCATTACCACAACTTAAAATCTTATTGCCACGAATAAGTGCTCTCACCATCATGTTCGCCGCTTTCTCGATTGGAATCGGAAGCTCTTCAGCCGCTGCTATTTTAGTTTGAATGCTTTCGGTGAAACTCTTTCTAATGTTATCCAGCATTTATTGCCCCTTGAGTAGTGTCCACACTGTGATTTTGTCTGGTTTCGGATTCTTATTATACGTTCTTAATCCAGTTTACCTGTTCGCCGTCTATTGCTACAACATCTATTCGTAAATTTGTGTGATGGGTGTTTAGATTCTTTTGTAACAAATAATAATTAATTGTCTTTTCCAGCCGCCTACGCTTCTTCAACGTAAAATGCTCGGCTGCACAACCATGACTGTCGGTTGACCGAAACTTCACCTCAACAAAGACAAGTTGCTGCCCGTCTAACATGACTAAATCTATCTCTCCGACCTTTGCTTTGTAGTTTTGTTCCAAAAATTGAAGTGAGTTGTCGAGTAAATATTGTTTTGCTAATTGCTCGTTGTTATGACCAATTAAGCTGGCCATATATTGATGCGATAGCAAACGCTTAAAAACCGGCTGCTTGGGTTATTGAATCGTTTTCAATAACTGCACTGGGTAAACCTCTAGTTACTTGGCGCTTGTTGTTAACGCTCAATTTACCCGACAATCCGTTTAAATCAGTATGACTAAAGTACGCTAACTGTTGCATTTGTTCGGAGAACTGAAAAGCGTCGTAACCAAACGCAAATAAACGTAAAAATGTACTGGGTGGTTGATTCCAAAGACGATCGACTTGTTGCGCTAGCGCAGTGTTTCTTTGCGCTGGCATCAAGAAGGGCATATCAACAAAAACCAAATTACGTAAATCGCGAATACTGTTCTTATTCAGTTGGTGTTGATAACTATAAGACGTCGCAAATACGGGAATAGTTCGCTCCGTAAATAAGCTAATGCTCGCCTCTATAATTGGGTTTAACAATTCAACTTGTTGCGGCAAAGCGAAAACGACGAAAGCGTCCACATCTCGCCGATTGCGCGTTACGCTGTGCACTGTTTCTGTTGTTAGGCTCGACATCTGACTAATACGCCTTTGGCTTTGCAGCACATCGAGTGCTGCCGTAATACCAATTCGTAATCCTTTGTTATCTGCAAAGGTGACAACTTTTGGTGATTTTATGGCATCGAGGCCATTCAACGCTATCCACTGTGCGTTAAATGTCTCTATCATCCTGCGACTGACCGACGATCCATTGCTAATAATAATTGGGGTTCTTATCCCTTGTTTATTCATCAAATTTGCAAGTTGCGTAGCTTCATCCTCGGGAGCCAATGCAAAATACACTTTAGCAGATGTGCTTTCTGATGATACAGCGAATGCTCGAGTACTGTTTTGCGCCTGAATTTGCTGTTCAAGGCCCAGTGCAGTTGCCGGTCCGTTGTGCTTATTATGCGATAAACTATTAAATTCATCTTTTAATATCGTCGCTGCTGTATTGCTCGCATTGGCCGCTGATTCAGTCGGAGGGGGCTCTGTCGACAGACGATTCAAGTATACAAGCATGGAATCAGGCAAATTAAAGTCCTTAACCAAACTCACATGCTCTCGCAGCAATGGGCCAATGACAATGTCATACTGCATGAGACCATCTGGCGTAATTTCATTACTGATGAAACGGTCGCCGTCTGAGCCGGTATCCAAAAATCGGATATTTGGAATGAATTTGCCCGGATTGTTGTTATTAATATTCTCTAGCTTTGCAAAGTAAGCAGTCATAATTCCTTGCTTAATAGCATCACCCTGAGCTTCTACGCGACCACTCAATGGCAGCAAAACGGCAATATTGCGAACTTCTTTTAATGATTGAGCCAGATAGCCCTTTACCCCAGCTGGTAAATTAATAGAAAGGGGATGAGTCGGGTTTTGTTGACGCCAGAAAACAATTGCTTGTTGCCTACTTGAATCTGTTAAACTTTTATCTTCTAAAATGGTAGCTAAAGACAAGTAAGGCCGCATGAATGCATTATTTTTACCCATTGTATTTTGCGTAGATTTAGATGTTTTCAAAAACCACTGCCACAATATTTGTTCTTGATATTGATTTAAAGGGCTGTCCGCGTTCAATTGCTGACTTAGTACATTAGCGGCTAAATCCCAGCGTTTATGCAGTGCCGCCAAATGTGCAATGACGACTTCTTTGCGTGCTACAAATTGATTTGCAGTAATTGGCGTAAGCCATGAAATCATGGTGTCGATAGGGGGTTGAATGAGCTCAACTGACAAGCCCGATGCATAATGTTGTATTAGCGCGCATTCTGCTTTTAATAATGATGAATACTGCTGTTGCAATGGGTTTTCCAAGAAAGGTTCGATATTAGCAATGATAATATCAGCTCGGCCACATTCACCGCCTGATTGAAAGTCTTGGGCTGCCGCCAACAACAAATCGTTTCGTTGGTCAATATCGCTGTTTTTGAGCCATTCAATTTGAGCTTTTTGTAGTGCCGCTTCTGCACTGTTTAAAATAATTTCTTTAGACGGCTTTGTTTTCCGCGCAACCGATTTTTGATCCGCTGTTTTCGTTTGATTAGCGCAACCGGCCAAAAACAATACAATGAATGCAACACTCAGATAGGGGCGTAAGTTGAAAAATACGTTCACAAGCGTTCTCAAATGACTAATGTGTTGACAGTTTACCCAAGCTCAGACAAATATCTATCTACTTTGACATATTCTGTTCCAAAGTAGGTGTATAAAGTGTAAAAGCTAGTGTTGGATTTAGTGTAATATTAGCAGTGAGCAGACAAATTGAGAAAAAATAAAAATGCAAATTATGACTACCCCAGGGACTCTTTACATCGTACCTACGCCCATAGGTAATTTGTCTGATATTAGTTCGCGTGCGCTTGATGTTTTAACAGACGTCGATTTAATAGCGGCTGAGGATACTAGGCATACTTCACGCCTGTTATCCCATTATTCTATTGGCACCTCAACTATTTCGATGCATGACCATAACGAAGCGGCTCGTTCAAATCAGCTAACCGCGAAACTACTAGAAGGCAAAAACATCGCTTTGGTTTCAGATGCGGGTACGCCGTTGATCAGCGACCCCGGTTTTATTTTCGTTCGTGATTGCCGAGAAAAAGGCATTCCTGTGATTGCGTTGCCTGGCCCATGTGCATTGACTACTGCACTCAGTGCATCTGGCCTACCAACAGATAAATTTACTTTTCATGGTTTTTTGCCAGTAAAGCAGCAAGCGAAAGCGCATACCCTGGAATTACTCACCAACTCGGGTTGTACAACAGTATTTTACGAGGCACCAAGACGGATTAGAGATACGCTGGCAGTTTGTAATGAAAGCTTGCAAGACGATCACGAAATTGTATTGGCAAAAGAAATAAGTAAAACGTTCGAAACTTATAAACAAGGTAAAGCTGAAGATATTTTAGCTTGGTTAGACGCTGATCCAGTTCATCAAAAAGGGGAATTTGTACTGATGATTTACTGCCCTAATAATTTGCAATCCGATGGCGCATCACAAGAAGCGCTTGGACTACTGGCGTTGTTAGCAAAAGAATTACCATTGAAAAAAGCTGCAGCACTGACAGCTGCTCATTATGGTCTCAAGAAAAATGCGCTTTATGCGATAGGCTTAGACACTCTCAAATAGGTCTTCAACCCGCTGGCGCAGGTCTTCTATTTCGGTGATGTCGGCAGGCGCGATAAAAATAGTGTCATCGCCTGCAATTGTGCCCAGCACACCATCGGTATGACTCAATGAATCAAGCAGGCGTGCAATTAGTTGTGCAGCGCCAGGACTGGTGCGAATAATCACCATGACGTTGTTGTGCACAATATCTAGGACTAATTGTTTTAGAGGGCTTTTAGCCGTAGGCATACCGAGTTCAGGCGGCAAGCAATAAACCATATCACCGCGTGCATTTCGCGTGCGCACTGCACCAAACTTACTTAACATACGCGACACTTTGGATTGGCTGATATTATCAAAGCCAGCCTCTTTCAATGCATTAACAATTTCACCCTGCGAACCGTAACTTTCGGTTTTCAATAACTCTTTAAATGATTTAACTAGGGCGTCTTGTTTGCTTGATGACATATTGGTTAAAGCCTTGTGTTGAATACTGACGTATTTTGCATCAGCTGAACCCTTTTCGCAAACGAATGTCACCAAAATATGTTGATGAATTGTAAGCCTTGTTAATTTGTTGTAAGGATAAGTGTAAAAAAAGGGGATAAGACCATCGGGTGATTGAGATCTTAACGTATATAGATTATTGTGTTGCCCGCAAATAAAAGCTTTTATTAACAGGAGAATTTTATGAAGGTAGCTGTACTAGGCGCCGCCGGTGGTATCGGACAAGCGTTATCATTGTTATTGAAAACACAATTACCTGCTGGCTCTGAGCTAGCATTGTATGACGTTTCACCTGTTGTTCCGGGTGTAGCTGTTGATTTAAGCCATATCCCAACTGATGTTGCTGTTTCTGGTCATGGTAAAGATGACCTAGCTGAAGCATTGACAGGTTGTGATATTGTTTTAATTCCTGCTGGCGTTCCACGAAAGCCCGGTATGGACCGATCTGATTTGTTCAATATTAATGCTGGCATCGTTAAAAATCTTATCGAAGCTGTTGCTGATAATTGTCCAAAAGCGTGTATCGGCGTTATTACTAATCCGGTAAATACGACAGTTGCTATTGCTGCTGAAGTACTTAAGGCCAAAGGCGTTTACGACAAAAATAAATTATTTGGTGTAACCACCTTAGATGTTATTCGCTCAGAAACATTTATTGCAAACCTTAAAGGTTTGAAAACAACTGAAGTGCATGTTCCAGTTATTGGTGGTCACTCAGGTACAACTATTCTTCCACTACTTTCACAAGTAGATGGTGTAAGCTTTTCTGACGAAGAAATTGCTAGCTTAACTACACGCATCCAAAATGCGGGAACGGAAGTTGTTGAAGCGAAAGCCGGTGGTGGTTCTGCTACGTTATCTATGGGCCAAGCTGCTGCACGTTTCTGCTTGTCGCTTGTTGCTGCAATGCAAGGCGAAGCGGTCGTTGAATACGCTTATATACAAGTAGATGGTTCCGATGACGCTGCATTCTTCGCTCACCCAGTGCGCTTGGGCATAAATGGGGTTGAAGAAATCCTACCCTACGGTGACTTGAGTGATTTTGAAGAAAACGCTAAAAATGCAATGCTAGAAGGCTTGCGTGGCGACATTAAAATGGGTGTTGATTTCGTTAACGGCTAAATGCTGTTGCAAATCTGAGTAAAAATATCAGCCGGTTAACATTATCAAATGTTGCCGGCTTTTTATTACCGTTTTTAAGAACTTTGGTTGTGACTTTATCTATTTCCACGATTATTAACACGTCATCCTAAAAAAAACCAATTCCCTGATTTGCTGTACATAACTCATCGCGATTACATCAAAGTAAAACATATAGCAGAGCTAGGGTGATCATCGTCAACTCAATAAACATGCATGTTTGCCGCTATTTTTTTAACGCGGCCGGTTAAAGTTGTAATACTGAGTGATTAATAGTTGACCGACCTAGCTACTTTTGATTATTCTTAGCGCGATTATGCTTTATTTCTAAAAACAAGTCGTTAAAACGGCAATATTATCTTAAATAGTGGTTCAGGGAGAGACACATGTTCACAAAATCAAAATTGACAAAATCCGTCAGTCTAGCGATAGCTTTCGGTGTAGCATCCGCCGCTATGATCGGTCCAGGTGCTGCTATTGCGCAGGAAAGCGCTAGTCCTGAAGAAAAAAACATTTAAAAAATATCGGTTACGGGTTCGCGCATTTTGCGTCCGGGCGCTATTTCTGCCAGCCCTATCATGTCGATGGACGCTGAAGACATCGAATTTCTTCAAGAGCCAGAGATTGAAAAAATCATTCGCATATTACCAGGAACAATTCCAGGTGATGGCGCTAACGTTAATAATGGTTCAGCAGGCGCTGCAACCGTTAACCTGCGTGGTTTAGGTACTCAAAGAACCCTAGTGTTAATGAATGGTCGCCGTATGGTGCCATTTAACTTTAATGGTCAAGTAGATACCGCCACCATACCCACAGCATTGATAGAACGAGTTGATGTAGTAACGGGCGGTGCTTCAGCGGTATATGGTTCCGATGCGGTTGCGGGTGCAGTGAACTTTATTCTCAAAGAGAACTTCGAAGGCGTTGCCTTAGAATATACTCACTCACAAACTGGTGATAGCGACGGCAAGAAAGATAATCTATCTTTTACCGTGGGTTCAAACCTTGCAGAGGACCGCGGTAACATTGCTTTATCTCTCAGTTGGATGAACCGTGAACAAATTTTGTTGGGTGATAGGCCTTTAGGTTTATTGGGAATCAACACGGGTGACGGTGCCGGTTTAGAACAGTTTCTTGCTGGCGAGCCACCGTTAGTGCCAGTTGCCGGTTGTGGCGGCCCTAATGTAGTTCAAGCTGGTGGTTCTACCACTTCTATTCCTACGCGTTTCGCTATTGTTGGCGGCGGTGCAGCATCCGCTGGACAATTCAGAGATGATGGAACGATCGGTTCTGAATGTAGCCGCTTCAACTTCAACCCATTTAACTTCTATCAGACTCCTCAAGAGCGTTTTAGTGCAACAGTTGTTGGTCATTACGACATTAATGACGACCACAGAGTCTATACTACTTTTAGCCATACTAATGTAACCGTAGATACTCAGGTTGCTCCTTCTGGTACTTTTGGTGCTGCATTTAATTTACCACTTGCTAACCCGTTGATCGGCGACCAAGCGCGTCAATTTATGATAGATGCCGGTAACACAGCTCTTAATAGTGGATTGTTAAGTTCAGATCCTAACGCACCGTTGACTAACTGGCAGGATATTAATCAAAACGGTGTTGTTGATGCTGAAGATTATCTAACAGTTCAATTGCGTCGTCGTACCTTGGAGTTAGGACCTCGTTCAGAAGCCTATGATACGGACCAGTTCCAGTTTGTCACTGGCGTTAAAGGCGTCATTACGGGTGACTGGGAATATGATGTTTCTTATCAATATGGTGAGTCAAACCGTGTTACCACTCGTGATGGTTATACTAACCTGACCAATATCCAAAATGCATTGGACACTACCGATGGTGTTACTTGTAAGAATGGCGATTCTTCTTGTGTACCTATTAATTTGTTTGGCGGTTTTGGCACTATTACCGAAGATCAGGCGGGTTATGCAACAGCAATTGCTTTGCAGACGCAAAAGTACGAGCAGACAGTGGGTCAAGTTATTGTAAATGGTCCAGTTGAGTTTGTTTCAAGTCCATTAGCGGGTGAAGCGTTGTTAATGAGTTTTGGTTATGAGTATCGTGAAGAAACAGGTAGCTTGAACCCCGATGAGTGTTTGAAATTAGCACCAGCCAGTTGCCAAGGTGGCGCAGGCGGTAACTTGTTACCGATTGATGGTGGATTCAAATCTGACGAGTTCTTCTTTGAGGGTATTCTACCGATCATTGCTGATCAGTCTTATACTGAACAACTTGACTTAGAATTTGGTTATCGTGCTGCTGATTATGATTCAGTCGGTTCAGTCGATACTTGGAAAATTGGTTTAGCTTGGCGTCCAGTTGAGAACTTGTTGTTCCGCGTTATGGAACAGTCTGCAACTCGTGCACCTAACGTCGGTGAACTCTTTTCGCCAGTAGTAACTGGTCTTGATAATGCGCTGGGCGATCCTTGTTCAATTGGTAATGCAAATATTGATGCCACATTACGTGATTTGTGTATCTCTACTGGCATGTCAGCTGCACAGGTAGGTCAGGTGCAGGACGTAATCTCTGGTCAGATTAGTGTTATCTCAGGAAGCGATCCTATAAGCGTACCGGGCGCAGAAGATGCTTCTACCTTTACTGCTGGTTTTGTATGGACAGACGACTTTGTGAAGAACTGGTCTTTTTCTGTTGATTATTATGACATCGACATTAAAGACACCATTGGTCAATTCTCAGCTCAAGAAGTTTTGGATAGCTGTTATATCCAAGGTAATGCGCTTGAATGTTCTAAAATTCAACGTATCGGCGGTGACTTAACTATTGCAGGTTCAGGAATACAATTATTCACCACTAACTTAAACTATTTTCAGGTTGAAGGTATCGAAATTGGTATTAACTTTGATGTTGATTTAGAAGATATGGGTGCGTTGTCGTTCTCTACTAACATTAACAAGTACTTAACAAATGAGCGTCAAAGTTCTGATGTTTCTGCCGTCATCGATTGTAATGGTTTTTATGGTTCGGATTGTAGCCCAACATCTGATTTACGTTTTATTCAGCGTGTTACTTGGTCTATGGATGACTATACGGTTTCAGCTTTATGGCGTTATAGCAGCGCTATAGACATTGAAAACGATCAACGTGATGACGTATTTGAAGCTTTCAGAAAAATAGATAGCTATAGTTATATTGACTTATTTGCTAGCTACACGCTTAACGATAACGTTAAGTTTACTGCTGGTGTGGATAACTTGTTCGAAGAAGAACCACCGGTTGTTGGTGGCGAAGCTGGTTCAACTTCGTTTAACTCAGGCAATACCTTCCCAAGTAGCTACGATGTGTTAGGACGAGTTTATAAATTTGGTGTAAAAGTTCAATTCTAATCTGAATTTTTCACTAGTTGAATAAACATAAAAACGGAGCCTTAGGCTCCGTTTTTTTTTATAAGGTAATAACTTCACGGTTTTTTTATTGCTTATATAGCTATTTGGATGCCATGAAGTCTATAAGCTTCAGTGGGTTGGAGTTACATCGTTTCTTGCAACGCAACACATTCCAACTATACTTAGTTTAGCCTGTGTTACGCAAACCAATAGCAATACCTGTAATAGTCACCATCATCGCCATTTCTAAGGTAGCGGTGTCATTGTCATTATACTCCGAAGAACCTTCTTTACGGATTCTGTCCAGTAGTTCTATTTGTAAATAATGCAATGGCTCAAGGTATCCACCACGAATTTCCATCGACAATTTGCCGTGAGGGTCGTCTTCCATCATGTCGGTGTGATCAAGAATTCGTAAAATTGATGCAATACTGTCTTTCAGCTCGGCACGCAAACCTTCGCCGAAATGTTTGAGATTGTCGGGCACTAAACGAGCATCGTAAGCAGCACTGATATGCGGTTCCGCTTTTTTAAAGACCATATCCAGCATAGACAATCTGGAATTAAAAAACGGCCAATTATTGATCATGTCCCGCACAGTCTCTTCATTACCCTCGCTGATAACGCTTTCAACCGCTTTCATCACACCTAACCAGGATGGCAATACCATGCGAGTCTGCGCCCATGCAAATATCCAAGGGATCGCACGTAAACTTTCAATACCGCCATTTGGATTACGTTTTGCTGGGCGACTCCCTAATGGTAATTTACCTAGTTCTTGTTCAGGAGTGGCAACGCGAAAGTAAGGAACAAATTCCGGGTCTTCTCTGACTACGCCACGGTAATTATCACGCGCTTTTGCTGCCATTTTGGTAATGGTTTCACGCCACACAGGTTTCGGAGCGGGGGGCGGGCATAATATGGCTTCAACAACCGCAGCCGCATAAATGGATAAACTACGTTTGGCTAATTGCGGCATACCAAATTTGTAGCGAATAGTTTCACCTTGCTCAGTCACCCTAAATCCACCGGTTAGTGAACCCGGAGGTTGCGAGTGGATAGCCGCTTTTGCAGGCAGACCACCGCGACCGATAGTGCCACCGCGACCATGAAACAACGTTAAAATAACGGATTTCTCTGCGGCCAAAGCCACCAACGCTTCTTGTGATTCGTATTGCGCCCAACCTGCGGCTAATGAGCCTGCGTCTTTAGCTGAATCAGAATAGCCAATCATTACAAACTGACGGCCTTTGATATAGCCTCTATACCAATCTATTTCAAGTAGATTGCGCATCACTTTGGGTGAATTATTTAAGTCATCGAGCGTTTCAAATAGTGGCGCTACTGACATTGGCCAGCCCACCCCCGCTTCTTTTAATAGCAATTGCACGGCCATTACATCAGATGCTTCTCGTGCCATCGATATGATGTATATGCCAAAGCTTTCTTGGCCGTGACGAGAGATAGCAGCGCAAGTATCCAATACCTCTTGCACGTCCTCGCTGGGTTTCCAATTTCTTGGAATAAGAGGGCGTTTTGAACTCAATTCGCGTAGTAAAAATGCTTGTTTATCTTCCTCGCTCCATTGCGCATAATCACCCAGACCCAGATAGCGTGTTAGTTCGCTGAATACATCGGCATGGCGATCAGAATCTTGTCGAATATCTAATTTTAATAAGTTCACACCAAAGCTGTACACTCGACGAATAGTGTCTTTTAGAGCGCCTTCGGCAATCACGGCCATACCGCAGGCATGCAATGATTCATAACAGGCAAGTAAAGGTGTTAGTAGCTCGTCGTTACTTGAAACCCATTCTTGTATAGGAAGAAGACCGCTGCTTGTTTTCTCTAATTTATTACCAATGTCTCTAAGTGCGGCTCTGTAAGGTTCTTTTGCATCGCCGACCATACTGCGTAATTCGTCATTACAGTCATTCATGGATAGTTCGATGTATAGCTCGTCCATTCCTAATGAGAACAACTTGGCAGCCCGACGCCTAGCAAGCATCAGAACTTCTTCTGTTACTTTTGATGTCACAAATGGATTACCGTCGCGATCGCCGCCCATCCAAGAGCTAAATTGAACCGCTTTGGCATCCAGTGGTAACGTAATATCGAATTCTGCTTGAAGATATTCTTCAAGTTCGCGTAAAAATTCGGGTACCGCTTCCCACAGCGAGTTTTCAATAACAGAAAAGCCCCAACGTGCTTCATCCACCGGAGTTGGCCGCACAGAGCGGATTTCCTCGGTATGCCATGCTTGACTGATTAAGGCTGCAATGCGCGTTTTGACTCTTTGGCGCGCCCTGTCGGTTAAATCACTTGCATGAAGCGCTTCCAATTGAGCCGCTAGTTGTCTGTGTTTATGAATAAGGGTACGGCGTGTCACTTCGGTAGGGTGAGCAGTTAATACTAAATCAATATTTAAATTTTTAATGGCAGCGAGCATTTTTTCTTTGTTCGCACCCATGGCTTTAATTTTTCCGAGTGACGTGGCCAACGATTCATCGCGCTGGTTGGCACTGTTATATTCTTGTTCAGCAATATTTGCTAAGTTCAAAAACTGAGCAAATGCTCGACCAATGGTCAACAAAGATTGATTGTCTAAACTAGAAAATAAGGCGGTAAGGTTATCTGTGCTTTGAGTAACATCAGCATATGAGTCTCGACCATCCTGTCTGATTTGCTCGATTTTTTGTAACCATTCGCTGCCTAACTCAGCTTCAATAGTTTCGCCAAGTGTTGCACCCAAATAACGTACAGTGTCCTTTAATTGTGCGTCGAACGAATCGTTCATTTTTCCTGTTTTCCTTAAATAAAAGTGGTATTCACAAGATACTCATCATTGCGCCTAAAGTCTAATTCTAAGATTTATAAGTTAATGCTCGTTAGCATAAGCCGTCAATTTTAAAGCTTTACAGAATGTGTTAAGCTACGCGAGAAATAAGCACTTACAATTCATATTATAAAATTACTATTTTGGAGACCCTGTGTCAGATAAGTATTCAACAGTAGAATCACAAGCAAGTTACGGTATCGGTTATCAAATGGGTGAGCAACTTGCATCAAACCCTTTCGACGGACTAGATGTAGAGACAGTATTAACTGGTTTGACTGACGGCTTTAGTCGTGCCCAGTCACAAGTAGATAATAACGATTTACGTGCGGCGTTTACCGAAATTCATGAGCGCATGCAAGCTGCTAAGCAAGAACAATTTGCAGGTGCCGTTGAAGAAGGCATTAAGTTCTTAGAAGAGAATGGTCAACGCGAAGAAATTGTTACGACTGAATCTGGTTTGCAGTATGAAATATTAACTGCTGGCAATGGCGAGATGCCTACAGTTGCTTCAACAGTGCGCACTAACTACCATGGTACGCTTATTAACGGCGACGTTTTTGATAGTTCTTATGAGCGCGGCCAACCAGCTGAATTTCCAGTAGGTGGGGTTATTAAAGGTTGGACTGAAGCGTTAACAATGATGCCAGTTGGTTCAAAATGGCGTTTATATGTGCCGCATGACCTAGCTTATGGTGAGCAAGGTGCTGGTGGCGCAATAGGCCCATTTAGTACACTAATATTTGACATTGAATTGTTAGATATTGTTGCGTAGACACTGCTAATTAATGATGGGTTGAGTTTAAATTACTAAATCCATCATGAAGCGATTTATACCATAAAAAAAGGAAGCAAGTTTGCTTCCTTTTTTTGTGAACTGAATACTTGTGAATTAATTGAAGTTATATTGTTACTCAACTTCTTAGAGTGCAGCGCAGTTCCTTTAATATATTTACGCAAAATAGAACAATAATTCTTAACGTTCTTAATTATTCTATGCTGTTCTTTATAGTTTATTGTTATTAATTAGAACGCTGTCGAAAGAAGAGGGTTTTCACTGATTTTTGAGTGAAAAAGGCTTTATATGCGCTAAATCACCTCAAATTCATCAGATATTGAAATAAAATACTTCGATATCAATCTATTTAGTGTCCAAAAAATTAAGTTTAATACCCAGTTTAGCCATTAAAAGCCACATTTATTTGCTTTTTGTACCTAAAATAGTCAATAATATAGTTAGACATCTAATTAATTGAGTTCGATTTAAATATTATGGTTACGAAAAAAGGTCACAACACAGCGATGACCCAATTCAAAAAGTGCAACACGACTGTTCAATCTGTATATATGCATTCCTCTGCATTTGGCGGCGCACACTCCCCAACGTGACTGTTTAAAAATAAGATGTCTAATTCCTATGGCATCTAAAATTCTATTGAGTTCTATCTAGGTTATTGGCTTTTCCAATAGGTTTAGCCGTAATTTAGGCATGAGAGAACTTGTTCATTATCTCCACGAAATAGCAGCATAGCGAAAGCCAATGCGGCTCAAAAAAAAGAGTTATTAATTTTGGAAACACAAATGAGTTTGGTTGGTTGGAAGCGGATCGTTATCAAAGTTGGTAGTGCATTAATTGCGCCCAACCAAAATGGGTGCAGTAGTCACTATTTATTGGGTATTGCTCAATTTGTCGTACGCTGTAAGTCAATGGGTATTGAAGTTGTGTTGGTATCGTCGGGTTCGGTTGCTGCCGGTGCACATTTATTCAATGCGCAAGAAGAAAGCGTTAAGCCGTCAATTGCGGTTAAGAAGGCGATGGCTGCGGCTGGTCAAATGGAAATGATGGCAACGTGGGACCGCTTATTTGACTTTCCAACAGCTCAGATTCTGGTTACCCATGGTGATTTAAGAGACCGTGAACGTTATGTCAGTATTAAAGAAACTATTTTTACTTTACTTGAAAACGGCATACTACCTATTTTAAATGAAAACGACACAGTAACTACCGACAAGCTGAAGGTTGGCGACAATGATAACTTGTCAGCGATGGTAGCAGCTGCAGCAGATGCCGACACTCTTATCATTTGTTCTGACGTCGATGGCCTTTATGATAGTAATCCTCACGAGAACCCGGATGCTAAATTAATCGCAAACGTTCCCGATATTACCGACGAAATATTTGCAATGGCGGGCGGTGCAACAAGTGCAGTGGGAACCGGTGGCATGAAAACTAAAATCCAAGCAGCTGAAAAAGCGGTCGCTCATGGTATTGATACCTATATTGTTAACGGTTTTACCGTGCAAACGTTCAATACATTACTAAATGGTAAAAATCCGGGCACTCACTTTTCACCAGATAAAAAACCGATGAACGACCATTTACATTGGATGACACATACTTCTACCGCACAAGGTGAACTTGTGGTTGAAAATGATTTTGATACTGAACTTGAAGGCGATAGTGAACAACTTACCAGCAATGAAATTATTGCGGTAAATGGTGATTTTGCAGTCGGAGACACCATTTTAGTGAGAAAACACGACGGTACTAGACTTGCAAAAGCCAAGTCAAATTACAGTAGTTGCCTGTTGAGCTTCATTACAGAACAAGACGATCAAGCTTTTGCCAGTAAGTTTCAAGATACCACTGGCCCAATAATATCAGATAGCAACATAGCACTACTGGAGGACGAATGAGTTTAATTAAAGATTTATCACAAAAAGCAGCACAAGCAGCGCAAGTTCTATCAGTCTTAGACGAGGCAGTCAAAAACGCTGTGCTCATTGATATGGCAAAATCGTTGCGTGACAATGCAACTGGGATCATCGAGGAAAACGACAAAGATTTGGTTAATGCTAAGAATAATAAATTAGCTGATTCGATGATAGACCGACTTACGCTTAATCAAGAACGCATTGAAGCAATGGCTGAAGGGCTTGAAACCGTTGCAATCTTACCAGACCCGGTTGGCGTTGAAAGAGATTTAGGCACTCGCCCGAATGGTTTACAAATTAGAAAAATGCGAGTGCCACTAGGGGTCGTTTGCATGATTTTTGAAGCACGTCCGAATGTGACCGCCGATGCTGCGGGTTTGTGTTTTAAATCAGGTAATGCTGCCATCTTACGTGGCGGTAAAGAAGCATTGGCATCAAGTTTATACATTGCTAACATCCTGCAGAATGTACTCGAAAAGCATAATTTACCAAGAGAGTTAATTTCGGTAGTACCAAACGCTGACAGAGCTCTCATGCAAGAACTTATGCAGCAAAAAGACTACATAGACGTGATTATACCGCGCGGTGGTGAAGGGCTAATTAATTACGTTACTGAAAATAGTAAAATACCCGTTATTCAGCATTTCAAAGGTGTCTGCCATTTGTACATAGACAAAGACGCAGATATCGAAGCGGGTATTAATTTGCTAGTGAATGGCAAAACTCAGCGAACCGGCGTATGTAATGCACTAGAGGGTTTGCTGGTGCATGAAGATATTGCAGAAGAGTTTTTGAGTATTGTGGGTGCTATTTTGGAAGAACACTCTGTAAAAGTGAATTGCTGCGAAAACTCAAGTAAGTACTTCAACAATGCAACCGTGATCGAAACCGATGGTTTTGGTGAAGAATACCTCGATTTAGAAATAGCAGTGCGCATTGTTCCTTCATTAGAAGCTGCCATGGGGCACATTGCACGTTTTGGTAGTAATCATACGGAAGTGATTTGTACTAAAAATGAACTAACAGCTAAACGCTTCCAACGCACAGTTGATTCGTCTGTCGTTATGGTAAACGCATCATCACGCTTTTCCGATGGCAGCCAGCTTGGCTTAGGTGCTGAAATTGGTATCGCGACTACTAAATTGCATGCTTATGGGCCAATGGGTTTGGAATCATTGACCACTGAGAAGTATTTGGTTAATGGTGTGGGTCAGGTTAGGGCTTAGCGTTTTTTATAAATGATTTAAGAAGGGCTAGTTTTACTAGCCCTTTTTTATACCTTGAGAATTATCTCTTAATGAATGTGTATAAATCAATTAAGCGATGAAGCAACCACATTAGTGTTTGAAACTGAAGATACTCTCTGTGCTTGTTAGTCTCGATTAACTATATGTATTCGATATAGACTATATGGCTTGAATGCGCGCAAGGAGTCGTCAGGATCCCGTTCTGAAACATATGTACGGTTATCAACGCCCCCTATAAACAAGCTTTTTTTGCAGATGGCGATGCCAATGATCTTTGGCATGGTAGTCAATGGAATGTACAACTTGGTCGATGCCTTTGTTGGGTCCCGCTTTATTGGCAATAGCGCAATGGCAGCCGTATCGTTTGCGTTTTTTCACTGTCTCTAATAACTGATTTACTAAGAGCGCCGAGTAAAATGAAAGCTCTCTTCAGTTTTTTCCTAAGATACTTTTGACTTCAGTAAAGATTTTTTTAGACGTATTAAAAAAGAATATCAGCAGTATTAATGTGTATGTAATACCTCCAATTAATATATTGAAGAGTAATTCAAGGGGCAGACTGGCAGACAATAATTGAAGGCTACCAGTATTTAGTTTAATAGACAAAAACATAAAACAAGAAGCAATCGCAGCGGGAGCAATTATTTTTATCATCGTACTTAGCTTAATATTTATATACCGCTGGGCGATCTTAACTTTCCATGGCACGGTCAGATAGTTAGCAATGGTAATGCTAATTAGCATTACCTCCACTCCAAACCACACTGTTGCTATACCCATGATCAGAATACTGGAAACATTGATTAAATTTATACTTAGTGCTGCTTTTGTTTGCGCAATGGAGATGAGTAAATTTGGTATAAACCAAATTAGCATATTTGCTAATATCATTGATGTTGTTATTGTCAATAGGGTGGCACTAGGCAAGAACTTCTCTCCAAAAGCCAGCTCAATAAATTGCGGCGCGATAGCGCCTAAGCCTAAAAATGCAGGTAAAACAAAAATAGAAGTAACGCCCAAAATTTTGTAAAAGGCGTCGACTCTTTTTTCTTCATCGACTCTAGATAAAACAGGAACTACCATTTTATTAATTGGCAATATGGTCGACTGAGATAACGCTTCATATCCTTTGGTAGCAGCAGAGATCAAAGCAAAGTCTACCGTGCCTAAAATAAAACCTGTGTACAAGTTTGCTGCTTTTTTGTTTAAGTAATTCAATATTGCAATCCACATTAATGGCAGACAGAATACAAATAGTTCTGAAATATGTTCTCTTTTAATGGTGAGTGTCGGCTTAAAGTGCGTGAATACGAACAAGCCAAACAAAGTTATAAAACTTTGCATTAAACGACCAATAACTAGCGACCAAATACCGAACCCGGTAAATGCTAAAACAATCGCTAATAAACCGCTGAGAATCGAGGATGTCGCTTTGATTGCTGCAATTCGCTTGTTTCTAAACTCTCTTTCCAATTTCGCTGCAAAGACTGATTGAAGGCCAACGAAAAAAGGAACTATCGATAACGTAAGTAAAATATGAAATGCCGTTTCAGAATGCAAGTACAAGCCAAGTGGAGCGCCTACAAGACCGACTAAGAGGCTAATAAAAAGAGAGAGTAAAGCAATAAATACGAATGTGCTTGAAGCAAACGTATCATCCCACCTATGCCTTTGTATTAGATTTTGATTTACGCCAACATTTGTAAAAATATTGGCAATCTCAATAACTAGCAGACATAAAGCTAAAAGGCCAAAATCTTCTATCGATAAAATTCGAGCAAGTATTGCGAATACCGCAAAGTCTATGATGTTGGCTGCAAAGGTAGTTAGAAAATTCCATATCGAACCGCTTGCTGTCTTTCTTTTTAATGACACTGCGTAACCTTTATGGTGTGTTTACTACTTTTTTTTTCAATGCGATAAAAGTTGCTATAAAGCCAGCTAACTTAATCGATTCTAGGAGCCATTGCAGCTTATTTTGCTTTAGACCGATAAAACTTAATAAGTGAGCAGCGACTCGTTGATTAAATTTATTCTCTCCTAACCACTCTCTGTGCTTATAAGCCGAGGCCAACCGAATTTTTGAGGTAGCAATGGTCATTTTTTTTGCTTTTGACGTTATACCGTCGGCAGTGCCTCTTCTATACTGAAAAAGTGGCATAGGAATATTTATAAATCGTCGTTTTTGTTGGGTGATTCTTACGAATAGATCCCAGTCTTGACCATTATTTAAAGTTATATCAAAATTTATTTCAAGCAAAAGGCTTCTCAATGCACTAAAACCACTCATCCCTGAAAAAGTATTACCTTTGCGAAGTTCATCTTCGGTTACTTTTTTTAGTGCATTAATCTTTCGTTTTAGTGGGCTATCAATAATACTGTAACCACAAATAACGGCCTCTGCATTCCTTACATATTCTTTGTAATGTTGTTGTAAGAAGTTTTCGTTCCAAATATCGTCATCATCCAAGAATGCAAGTACATCGCCTCTTGATAGCTCCACCCCCTTGTTTCTTGCAGAGTTTGCACCACTACGTTTTTCAAAACGATGATACATAATGCGCTTATCATCAAAATAGCTTAACGCAGGCGTGTAGTCGGCTACGGAGCAATCGTCAATAATAATTATTTCTGTAGGCTTATGTATTTGATTTAATACACTGTCCAGAGCTAGTTTTAAATAGTCAGGTCTTTCACAGCTAATTATAATTACTGAGATACTAATATTTGTTGGATTTTCGCTAAGATGGGGAGGCATAAACATCTTAACCTGTTGTTCATTATCCATTGCACTTCTCTAGCAATAATTTTGTATTTTTTGCAATGTTTTCCCAATTGTACTTCGCTAGAATAAGGCGTTTATCAATTACAGTGGGTAATGGTGAATTTAACATTTGCGCTAGCTCATTTGTATTTCCAATTTCAAAATAATTTTCGGCACTTAAACCGATATCAATATGTGGAGGAATGTTACTAAGCAAAATAGGCACGCTTAGGCTCAATGCTTCTAAAGCAACTATTGGTAAGCCCTCATGATATGAAGGTAAAACAAATAACTTTGCTGAAGTATAAATTGCGAGTAAATCCTCTCCGGTTCTTCTTCCTGCAAAAATGATCTTATCAGCACTAAGATTTATTAGATCTTTTGAATATTTATCCTCGAAATCTGCGGCACCTACAATAAGCAGTTTTATGTCATCTAGCCTAGCGATAGAGAATGCTTTTATTAAATCATGAACTCCTTTTTCGGGTACAAGTCGACCAACAAAGAGAATATATTTTCCCGCTTCGACATTAATATCTTTAGGAATACTTAACTTATCTGGATTGCAATCTAAAAATAAAAGTGGGCAGCCATTGGGAACGAAGTTTATTTTATGCGCTTTGGATAGATGTCGAGCCTTCAATTCATCAGTTAGTGTTGCTCCGACGACGGATAACGCATCGGCATACCTAATTGCTAAATATTCGCCTAGTTGCAGTATCCTTTTTGCAAACATGTTCCACTTTTTACGATTATAGTCAGCCCCATGATGAGTAACTAACACTTTTAGCCCAAGCAACTTGGCAAGTGGTGTGAACAGAGCCGGACCAATTCCATGAATATGAAGGACATCGGGTTTGATAATTAAGCGGGCATAAAAAATACAAATAAAAGTATGTAGAAACGTTTCAAGTAGTTTGTTTTTAATGGTGAAAATTGGAATAACTCTAACATTACCTTTAAATTTAAATTCGTTCTTAATGTAGGGTGACCTGGCTAATATTACGATATCGTCTACTTCGTTAGCTAGTTTTGTATACAATTGTTCGCAATGAGTTTCTATTCCTCCCATTACTTCGGGGATCCCTCTGAGTCCTACAGCACAGACTTTCAATTTATCCCCATCTCCCTAGAAAACGCGTCGTATTAAATGTTTTTAACTCTGCAGTCGAAGGCACAACTAACGCAATATTAACATCGTAGACGATGGTATAAGAACTATTCACACACGCTCTACAATTTGTTTAGAAAAAATGACGCTAATTAAGATTGCGTAGATAATCATTCCCTCTAATGCCCAAAGCGGCATAGTTGCTAAGTTTAGAGTTAGAAAGCCAATGAGAGAATAAAACACTCTTAAGGATATTTCCTTATTTCTTAGTAAAAAAGCATTTTTTAGCAATACAGCATTAAAAATGATAAAAACAGTGAACCCGAGATAGCCAAATTCAAATAGAAAAGAAATATAGGTGTTGTGGGCATATTTTTCAAATACTCCGTTATACGACTCTGGACCAAAACCAAAAATACGAGTCCAGATGTCGGCCTCGAAAAATGCTGACAGATATTGTGACCAGATATAGAGACGTGCAGAAAATAGGTCTTTTTCGAGTTCAGTATAATACAAAGGGGCTTTAATTAAATTCTCAACACTTCTTAATACAACATCTATATCGGCAAACCTTTCCTGATTAAAGGCAAAGAAAATAGAAACCAACAACACTGAACCAAAGCCAAATGCGAGCATAAATAAAGGACGATATTTTTGTTCTATTTTCGACTCGGCTTTACTAAAAAAGAAAATAAGGAGTACCGGCAATACAGCTATTATGGCGGTTCTATAATTTGTTAGGTATATACCGATAATCCCGGTTAGGAATAATAACGTTTGGAACCGAATAGCTTCTTTTTTTAATAGGCTCAAAACTAGTAAATATGCCACTAGGATCATAGCAAAGGCTGATTCATGAAAATAGCCGCCGATATAGCTATGTGCGTTACCCTCACTGTCTGTTATTTTTTCAGCGCCCAGCAGTATGGACGCAATTTGCAATGAAATAGGCAGAAAGAAGGCAACCAATAGTGGTTTGAATGTGTCTGTGATCCCATTTTTATTTATAGCAAGGTATAGGCAACAGGTAATAACCAAAAAATAAATCCATTTGATTAATACGATAATAAAGCCTGTTGACAGACCATTATATATCGCACTCAGCAAAATCGTTGTGAAAAAAACATAAAGCAGCATTAGCTGTTTCAGAAGCAGTGTTCGTTTAGGGATCACTAAAAGGCCCATCGCAGCGACCAGAATTGAAAACAACGCCGTGAGTGATAATGGCCCGATTATCGGGACATACGTAAAGTGGTGAAATGCGCCTAAAGAGAATCTTAACCAAAATGCAATTAGTAAGAATTGAACATACTTGTTAGGTGAATACTTCACAGTATTTACTAGCATGAAAAAAGAAATAATAGTGAGTAATATTTTTACAAATTCGAATATCATTTCGCTTTAACCAAGCTATTGATTTCAGTAATTAAGATTGCTCGAACGATATCGAAAGAGTATTTGCGGGCCCTCGTTTGTAACTTTTGGCGGTACGCTTTAGTTTTCTCAATTTTCGTCATTAAAAGAAAACCATTTTTTACCGCAGTTACTGATTTGGGTTTGCACAGTACGCCATATTTAACAACTTCAGCATCCATTGTTGTAAAGTTAACATCATCGGCTAATATCTCTGCGGGACCTGACTCGCAATTAGTCGCTAAGATAGGTGTACCCAAACAAAGAGCTTCGGCAATAGCGTTCGGAAACCCTTCGGCATTTGAAGTAGAAACCATAAAAGCCGCCTTTTGAATATAAGGGTAAGGATTTACTTGATAGCCTTTTAGAAAAATTTTATCGGCATACCCCAATGAATCTATTTGATTTTGAAGTTTTTGCCTTAACGGACCTTCGCCTAGTATGAACAGAGGAATCTTGATATTACTCTGGGCGTAAGCAGTAATTAATAACTCAAAGTTTTTAATTGAGTGCAATCTTCCAATTGCAATGATGAAGCTGTTTTCTGATATTTCAGGTTGAATTTCCACTGTTGATTTTTCAATTAATTTATCAGTATTGTATGCATTTTGGAGTGTAATACAGCGGTTGCTTGGAACACGGAAATTAGCAATAAGGTCAAGGCGGACTCCTTGTGATACTGCGATTACTCTGTTCGCCCTAGGATAAACAATACGAACAATTAGTTTACTTAATTTACCTTTCAAAGAATTGTCAAAGTGCTGTGATGTGTTGGATCTTTCGCTAATGATTGTAGGGATATTAAGCTGTCGACCAATGATAGTGCAAACGACATTACTTCTATTTAAAAAGCTAAATATGATATCGGGCTTGTCTATAATAAGGGCGTTTTTAAGGCCTTTATAACTAGAGTATATTTTACCTTTCGAGTTTAAAGTCATTTTATTAACGTAAAAGGGTACGCTGTTGGCCTCAGGCAAGTCGTCAAGCAATAGCAGCGTAACTTTAGAGTGGCTTTGTATAAAAACAGGCTCCATTTCGGTTAGCCAATTACATATTACCTTTTCGGCACCACCACCTTCGAGTGAATTGATAACGAAAACAATATTTTGGTTGTTGATTAATTCCATTCTTTTCCGACAGATCCTAACAATGTGATGTTATTTACTTTATGTTTTCAAAGCAGCCTGCACATACTTTTATATTCGCATGTATAGAATAACAGAATATCGTTCATTGGATAATTAGGGTTTAATGACCAGATAGGACAAATACTCGATAAATATGAATATAACCCCGAGCGATTTAGATTGCTATATATTGAAATCGTTATATTTATCTTGCGAGCATGCCACAATTATCAAGGGCATTTGTGACAATTAAACAATATAGTTTGCACTTCTTGTGTCTCATAATCCTACTTCTGACGTCGGGAAACTTCGCTTTGTCCGAAATAACCTTCACCGAAAAGCTCTTCAACCTAGTCAAAACCCGCTATAACCAAGACGCCGAAACCAGAATACGCGACTGGCAGTCTATTCTTCAGCAGCAAAAAAACCAACCGACCAATGACCAGCTTTATGCAATTAATCGTTTTTTTAATCAAATAGATTTTGTAGACGATAAGCAGCATTGGGGTAAAAACGATTATTGGGCGACGCCTGTTGAGTTTCTTGCTACTAACGCGGGTGACTGTGAAGATTTTACCATTGCCAAGTATTTCAGCTTAATTGAGTTGGGTGTAGCAGCGGAAAAACTGCGCCTTATGTACGTTACCGCCACAAGACCTCGCCAAGCGCATATGGTACTGGCATACTATGAAACACCAAAGTCGGTGCCACTAGTTTTGGACAATATAAATAAACGTATATTACCTGCAACCCAAAGACGTGATTTAATTCCCATATACAGCTTTAATGGGAACGGTTTATGGCACGCAAAGTCAAAAGGACAGGGCCGGCGACTGCAATCTAAAAATAACAATAGTTTGTGGAAAGATTTAACTGAACGAATGAATCAGGAGTATCAGTAACCTTGTTTATCAATATAATTTTAAAAAAACTGCGCATATCACACCAAGCGCGGTCTTTTAAGGAAGGAAGCAACGCATGTCGTTAGCGAAACAATTCGGAATTGGTTTTTTTGTTGTTCTCTTTTTAGTGTTTATTGGCACACTTTGGGTGAACGTGACTAATACCCGTGACTTTATTCAGCAGCAATTAGCGTCGCACGCTCAGGACACTGCTACTTCGTTAGGGTTATCTATCACGCCATATGTTGGCGATAAGGCGAATCTCCCTATTATCGAAACGATGACAAATGCTATTTTCGACAGAGGCTACTACCAATCTATCCAATTGACTGACCCCGACGGAGTCATTGTATTAGACAAAAACAATCCTAAAGAAATGCAGTCTGTACCTGAGTGGTTTATCAACATGTTTATGATAAATGCGCCTGTAGCCACAACAAATTTGAATACAGGTTGGCAAATTGCTGGAACCCTGCAAGTGACTAGTAATCCAGGGTTCGGACACGAACAATTATGGCGCAACAGCATTGATACTTTTTGGGTTGTTTTTGGTATTTTTATTTTAGCGATGATTTTTGTGTGGACTATGGTCCGACTCATTACTGGTCCATTAATTGATGTTGCAGCCCAGGTCGAAGCGATAAGTAACAAAAATTTTGAAACCGTTAAAAACGTACCGAGCACTCCTGAGCTAAGTACGGTTGTCAATGCCGTTAATCGAATGTCTGACAAGCTCTCCAAAATGTTCTCACAGCTAAGTGAGCAATCAGATAAATATCGGCAGTTTGCGTATTCGGATTCGCTCACCAACGTTGGTAATAGGCGCGCTTTTGAACTGTCACTAAGGCAAAAATTAACAGACTCCGAACAGCATTCTCAAGGTTTTGTGTTAATCATTCGATGCAGCAGTCTGGCGCATGTCAATAATGCTTATGGCGGTGACGTCGGCGACAGTTATTTAATCAGTATTAGTGACGCTATTAAGAAAATAGCGGCACAATCATTTTCGCATTTCAATTTATATCGTTTAAATGGTGCTGATTTTTCGTTGATTATCGAAGGTTGCACAGAAGACAAGTGCATCAAGGTGTTAGAAGAATTATCAACCACTTTTTTAAGTTTAGAGAAGAGTGAATACGAACAAGGAACCGCTCATATTGGGGCCGCTGAATTTTTATGTGGAGTCGACTTAAAGGTAATAATGGAAAAAGTGGATAGTGCACTTGCGATCGCCAGCACAGCTGCAAAGCGATGGCAGTTAGCGTCTAACCTGAGTGTTGTTCAAGGGAACGAAGCATGGCGTGAAAAAATTCAAAAATTAATTGAGATAGGAACTGCTGATTTTGCGAAGCAGCCGATTGTTTCACAAACTGGTGATGTCTTATATGAAGAATGGTTTGCGCGCCTGCCTAACCGTTCAACTAGCGAATCGTTGCCAATGGCGCAATTGGTGCCGGCTTCAGTAAGACTCGATTACGCTGAAAAGCTAGATCAAATGATCTTAACTGAAGCGTTATTAAAAATTCCGTCAGCGACAGGAGCCGTGGGTATCAATATTTCGCGAATTTCGATGTTAGATGCTGAATTTCAAACATGGCTATTGTCAAAGTTACCTCAAAATAGCGAAATTTGTGCTAAATTAGTACTCGAAATTCCAGAACGAGCATTGGTTAATGATGTAAATCAGTTATCTGGTTTCGTGAAAAAACTCAAGCAACTCGGGGTGAAAATTACGGTTGAACGTTTTGGCGCTCAACTTGCTGGTATAACGCATTTGCGAGAAATTCGGCCCGACTATTTAAAACTTGATGGGCGCTTCATTAGAAATATTCAAAACGAACCGGATAACCAATTATTTGTGCAATCCTTAGTCTCTATTGCACACGGTTTGAACATTAAAATTATTGCAGAAATGGTAGAAAGTCTTGAAGAATCTGAGTGGCTGAAAAAAGTAGGAATAGACTATCAACAGGGCTATTTTATTGGTGCACCAAGGGCAAGTAATGACTAGAGCGGATGTTAAATAGCATGGTTATTACACGCCATTGGTTTTACTGGTGATTATTGTGTTGCTTTAACCACCAATGCTATTTAAAATTGTTACTATAGGTAAGGTTAGCCTAGCAAATTAAGGAATTCTAAAATGCGTCGTTTTATCATATGTGCAGTGCTCCTCTCGTTGAGTTCTTTTTCTGGCCTTGCACAGCAAGTTAACATTACCAATTTGTTCGGAGATGAAGTGCAACCGGGTAATCGCTTGCACGATGTTGTCATTCATTTAATGGATAAGGGAAGCACAACACCGCAAGCTATTTCTGGTGCAATTGATCAATCAATGACGGAAAACGACACAACGCTTCCACCTGAAGCAAAGTCTGCTGTCGCATTTAATGTGCCCCTTTCGAATGGATTTTACCGAGAAATGGTGGTAGTAAATAGTTTAATTGAAGTGACTAAAACTCTTATCGAAGAAAATCCAGACCGAGTTATCGAAGTGATTACATTGGGTGTTGTGCTATATCCTGATTTCGCACAAGAGGCATTAGATGGCGCCGCTTTAACTGGTGTCATTAATCCTGACGATGCATTAATAGCTGCTTTACAGGCAGGCGCTGACCCATCTACTGTATCCGTGGCTACCGCGTCAGGACCCTCAGTTCCTAAACCCGTAGTGCCTATCGGCGTCGGAATTGGTTCAGGTGGCTCTGGTGGTGGAGACCCAACCGTTTCAACAAACTAATGGTTGTTGATTTCTGATTGCAGAGTGAATAATTTTTTCAAGGCCCCTCAGTTAGGGGCTTTTTTGTATTTTGTTAATGTAATATAAGAATAATAAAAACAGTGCACAGCAAAACATCTACCATTTTATTTTATGCCTTATTGGCTATCGTTTTTTTACTACCTATTCCGCTTGGAGCAAATAGGCCTTGGGCTTGGAGTTTCTTCCAAATACTTATATTTTCTCTTTCAATGGGTTGTGCCCTGCATTATCGAGGTAATAGATGGTTAGGTTTGGGTAAATACCGCAAAATAATATATTTATGGTTGGCTTTTGTCATTATCGCTTGTTTGCAAATTATTCCTATGCCTGAATTTTTAGTTGCTCTTATTTCACCACACGCACACAAAATTCAAGTAACCGCACAAGTATCCACTTTCTATTTTTCACTTGATCCTGGGCAAAGTGCTATCAGTTTCTTCAAGCTAGTTGCTTATTTTTGTTTATTCGTCTGTACTCTTTTACTAGTAAATGACGAAAAACGCATCAAGTTTTTACTCACCACGATGGTCGTCACTGGGACTTTGCAAGCTATTTATGGTGCGCTTGAAATTCTCTTAGGCACGCAACAAAGTTTGTTGTTTTCCTTGGATGTAAACGAGTCAGCAACGGGGAGTTTTGTATACAAGAATCACTATGCAAATTTCCTGATGATGTGTTTGGCGGCAGGTATTGGATTGATGGTAACCAGTTTACAGAAGGACCGGATGAATTCACCTAAAGAGTGGATGCGCTCAATAGCCACCGCGATGTTGGGCAGTAAAGCACTTATCCGGATTAGCTTGGCCATTATGGTAATTGCCCTAGTTATGTCTCGTTCAAGAATGGGTAACACTGCATTTTTCGTTTCCATGACCATCGTGGGTATTATGGCTCTGTTGTTAGTTAAGCAGAGAAGCAAGGGCCTGACGATTTTAATCATTAGTATGTTTGTTATAGACCTTGTGATTGTGAGTGCTTGGTTTGGTTTAGATAAAGTACAACAGCGTTTAGCCGAAACCTCACTAAAACAAGAAAGTAGGGATGAGGTGATACGAGATGCTTTGCCTATGGTACTTGATTTTCCTATCGCAGGGACTGGAGGCGGAAGTTTTTACAGTACCTTCCCTGCCTATAAAACAACTGATGTTCATGCGTTTTACGACCAAGCTCACAATGATTTTTTGCAAATGGCGATAGAATATGGTCTTCCTGGTGTTGGCATTCTTAGCTTTTTAGTGAGCTTTGCACTTTATAAAGCGGTGAGGGCAATGCGAAAAAGGCGCAACTCGATTTTTAAAGGGGCCTCATTTTCTTGTTGTATGGTGATAATAGGGATGCTATTGCATATGACGGTCGACTTTCCGCTACAAGCATTTGCAAACGCGAGTTATTTTGTCATATTTTTGAGCTTGAGTATGATTGTGAGTAGCTTAAAATTGCGTCGGCGTCGAAGCGTTCATAGCAGCGCGTGAATTAACTTTTAGGGCACTTTAAAACGGTGTCGTGTACAAATGTATCTTGCTTGTTCATCCATCTGCACACCGTTCTCTGAGCTTCATAGTGCTGTATAGCAGTCAATACTCTGGTTCGGCTTTGAGAATTGCGAATGCCCTGCGATATCCGTTGTTTCAAATAGGGCCTTAGCTCAGCATAAAATGGATGATTACTCTGATATAAAGCCAAGCCTATTTCTACAAACAGACTATTTACTTCCGCTTTTTTTGGACCTAATCTATTCGCTAGCGTCAAGAAATGAACTAATTCGGCATCAAATTCATTTGAACGCCACTTATTCATTGCCAGAGAGGCATAAGTGACGGGCCACGTTGGTCGCATTTTAGCTGCTTGCATATACAAACGTTTAGAGACTGCAAGTGCCGTTGCCGTATCCTCATAGCCACCAATAACACCCCATTCATATATTTGTGCTGAAAGTTCTGTATACAAAGGATGGGCTGGATGTTGTTTTCTGGCTTGCTCAATCGCTTGACTCGCTTTGTTATAGTCCGCTTTATTTTGTAACTTCTGATTTACTTGCCATACAGAAACTGTGTTATTTACAGAGTAGAAATTCAAACTTGCCAAGCCAAAATTAAGCGCATTGTATAAACCAATTAGCGCCATAAACCCAAATGAAAAAACCACCAAGTATTTACGGCACATCAATAGTGCATATTTTATTGTTTGAGTTGTTTTTATTTGCACGAGGTTTATTCTGCTCGGTTTAGCGACAGGGTTACTGCCAATTTATGTTTTTAGTAATAATTGATGGTACATCATACACCAGTGCGTTTGCAGTATCGCTGCTGGCTATGTGTGTAAGCGCTTGTTTGCAGGCCAGCATATCATTTGGTCGGCGCTGCAAACTATGCATGTCGGATGCCACATAAGTGATGAGGTTATCCGCTAGTAAGCGCTCTGCGACTAGTTGCACTTGCACGCTAAAACGCCCTATAAAAGCACCTGCAGTAACTTGAAATAAACAGCCAACTCGCTTCAGCAAGTTGATCTTGTTGTAGTCGGCAATAATGTCGCGATTACGTTCAGGATGAGGAATGATTGGCTGAATATCATTTTTCAATAGCCAGCGCACTAAGTTCTCAACGCCTGGAGGAATATGGCTATGCGGTAACTCTAGTAACAGGGCTTTTTTACCTTCCCATTCACCTATAAAAGGTAAAGACTTTGTTTCTACCCATTGCAGTATGTCGGGAGTGACTCTTACTTCGCAACTAAACGCTAACTTTAGAGGTATTTGTTGTGTTTTAAGTGCTGATACAAGCTGTTCGTATGCTGGCGTGATCGTAGCGAGGTTGTTTTCAAATACACCTTGGTGAATATGCGGAGTGCACATCATGTGGGTTACGCCACACTCGACAGAATGCTTGGCCATAGCGACTGCATCTTCAAGTGTCTTGGCGCCGTCGTCAATTGCTGGCAATATGTGGCTGTGTAGGTCAATCAAGACTTGTGTGATTCCGCTGAATAGCTTTGGTATCCGTATTGATCATAAAAACCGGAGTATTCGCCAGTCTTCTTGGCCTTTTTCAAGTCAACCTGGTTTAGGACTACACCATCGACTCTGTGCCCAATTTGCATAAAGCGAGACAAGCCATTGTTGATTATCTTGTCGCTCGTGCTGTCACTGCGAACCACGTATACCACTGAGTCACAAACCTTGGAGACGATAACAGCATCACTTACTGCTTGGGTTGGTGCACTATCCACAATAATATGATCGTATTTAGTTTTGAGCTTTACCATCAATACTTTGAATTGCTCAGAAGCAAGCAGTTCTTGTGGGTTAGGAGGTGAACTTCCTGCACAAATTAAATCAATACCTGACTTTTCGTCCGTCACAATGCATTCTTCAAGTGTATGAGTACCTGCAATTAAATTGGAAAGTCCGGGTTGAAAACCGGGTAAATCGAATTGTTTGGCTAGGGTAGGGCGTCGCAAGTCGGTATCAAGAAGTAATACTTTGTTAAGTTGCCCCATAGCAAATGCTAAATTAATTGAAACTGTACTCTTGCCCTCACGTGGCACGCTGGAGGTGACTAGAACAGTTTGAGAGGGCTTGTCCAAATTCAATAGCTGCAAACTGGTTCTTAGGGTTCTTAACGACTCACTGAACATATGATAGTTATTATCGAAAAAATGACGTAAAGGTAAGTTTTGTTGTTTTTTATGCGACTGCCAAGGAATGATGCCTAGCATGCGTTGGCCGAGTTTTCGCTCAACGTCATCAACTGAACGAATACCACTGTTAAGTGCTTCTAATGAAAGTGCTAAAAACACACCTAAACCGAGACTCAATACAAAAGCGGTAGCAATAATTAAGCCCTTTTTCGGTTTTGCTGGCTCAATGGGGGCATTGGCTGCGTCGAGTATACGCGCATTGGCTGATTCAAAACCGCCCAGTTGGTCCGTTTCTTTTAAGCGTGTAAAAAATGAGTTATACAACTGCTGATTTGTATCAACATTGCGCTGCAGCGTTTTGCGTTGATTTTCCAAGCCAGATAATTTGCGGAATTCACTTTTTGCAGCCTCAACGTCTTTCTTAAGCGTGGCAACTTTATTTTCAGCGGTGCGAAATTCGGTTGTAATGCCTGATATCAAAACTGTAATTTGGTTACGAATACTATTTTTAACTGAATTGAGTTCGGCATTAGCAGCAATCATTATTGGATGCTTAGGACCAAAGACTTCCTTTAATTCCGATACTTTACTTTCTGCGACGACTTCTTCTCGTTTAATATTTTGAATAGAGGGGTGGTTTAGCACATCGGGCAAACTAGAAAGTAATGAAAAATCGGCTCTGGACTGATTAACTTGTTCGAAAATAGTCCTGTTGCGTTGCAGTAGTACTTGGGCATCAATTAATTGGTCACTGAGTTGCTGCAGTTGTGCGGACGCTAAACCGACCACGCCATCGATATCAACAAGTTGCTCGCGCTCATAAAAATCAGCGAGGCTTTTTTCAGCTGTATCTAACTTAGTACGCAATCCTTGTAAGCTTTCATTTAACCAATTTGTTGCTTTGGTGGTCATGTTGAGCTTACTTTCTAAGTAGTTTTCTATATACACATCAGATATTGTATTTGCTATGACAGCAGCCATTATGCGGTCTGGACTTTCAAAGGAAATATTGACTACTTGTGTGTTTCTTAAGGGAGCAATGCTTGAATATTCCATCACCTGAGATATAGCATACGCACGTCGTGCAAAAAGCACTTCTTGTTCGGTTTGCACTTGTTCTAGTTGTTGCGGTAAAAATGGCAATAAATTTTTTAAAAAAGCAGTCACAATATCGACAGATTCTAGTATACCGCTTTTATTTTTTTGGATGAGATCTAGGTTATATATGTCGTTATCATACAAATTAAGCTCATCAACTACTTTTCCTGCAATATGGCGCGATCGCAATATTTCGTATTGAGTTTCAAAATATTCTTTTCTACTCGAATCCAGCCCATAAACTTCTTCAATAGAGAGAACGTTAGCTTGTTCGGCCTCAATGAGAAGTGAGGTTGTCGCAATATAGCGTGGCGTCATAGATAATACGATAAGCGCAATGAGTATCGTTAAAATCAGGGCTAATCCTATAATGCGCCATAAGTATCGCTTAACCGTGATCCAGTGCTGCCCAAAGTCGATGATATCGTTATCGTTTAGTTTTGTTTCAATTTTTTCGTTTGCTGACGACGACATATAGGTCTCTATAATTAGAAAAAGCGTTCTTGCACAGTCACGATATCGCCGGGCAATATGACGTCTGACGCAGTAGCTTCAATAGTGGTTTCAACGCCAGTAATTTTCCTAACGATGATAATTTTTTCTCTTGATGCTCGTTCAGTAAAACCGCCAGCCAATGCCGCTGCTTTGTTTACTGATAAACTAGGTTGATAAGGGTAGCTGCCAGGGCGATTTACAGCACCGTCAATGAAGAATGGTCTATATTCAAGCACGGTAACTGATACCGACGGGTTAACTAAGTAATCACCACGCAGTCCGCGGTCAATTCTACTTTCAACTTCGTTAACCGTAAGTCCTACTAAATTGATCTCACCAAGGAAGGGATAATTAATAATACCGATATTGGATAATCGAGTTTGCACTGACAAGTCGTCTTGACCAAACACGGTTATTTTTACAACGTCACCCGAGCCTAATGTGTATTGGCTTAGGTCAGTGTTGCTCTGAGCCTGCGCAGTTGCACAGACAACAATTAGAGAACTAAACAGCAGCATTAAATATCTTATTTGTGAAGGTAGCTTGAACGTCATAAACATCTCAATTTTTAACCGCTATAGTGTAAATAATGCATTGATTATAAACTGATTTCTGTCGTATTCAATGGCACTTCGGTTACTTTCACGCTGGTCGTAAACATAGCCTACTTCGATGTTTACCCAACGACGAAATTGATAGTACAAAGACGTTCTAAACCTAACTAAATCATCTTCACGAATTTCAAAAGCCCCTGTTTGACCTTCATAACGGTCGGTACCCCAAGTGTATGAAACTGAACTTCGTAGTCTTTGTAACCACTCATGGCGCCATTCTACTGCGTAGTCGCGACCACGAATAAAGTTGCCTTCACCATTAGTCTCATCTGTATCATTGTTTGTGGTAAGTTCGACCGTTGAATATTCTAGCGGTTCCCAAATAATACCCGCAGCCCAATCTATGCCGTTAAAGTCCTCACGCAAAGGTGAGTCAAAGTTCTTTTGTTGATAACCAATTTTAGCAAAGCCATAGGTTTTAGCTGTCGCTTCCCATTTTAAACCAATAAGATAAGAAATTTGCTGGCTGTCTAAGGGGGACGAGGCATCTAAATCAAATTTGTAATTAACGTCTCGATAAATAATATCAAACGTAGCGTCGGTAACAGCACCAATACGATAAAAAAATGTGCTGCCTACGGTGGTAAATACTCTGTCACGAATCATATATTGAGGCGTATTTAAATCGTAGTCGCGATTAGTAATATTAAAGTTAACATCAACACGGCCGTCTGCATTCAAAGCACCGTAAGAATATAACATATCGAATTCGCCTTGCTTGAACTTGTCAGGGGTTGCGATCGTTTGTGCTTTGCCAATTGAGAAGCCAGTGCCTCGGTCTTCATGACCATCGGTATAATCGATGCCTATATCGAGGCGATGGCGTGCGTTGAGCTCGAAATCAACAGCTGCGTTGAAAAAGTGATCAGTATAATTGTCTTGTGAACTACTAAAAAATCGTTCGTTGCGCATGCGGTAACCAACGCGCACTTGACTGCTACCAAAACTATTTAACATGACCACTTGTGGTGAAATAATCTGCGACCAACTGTTTATTTTAATCGCATTTGAGCGAATGACATTATCGTCATAACGCAACCCAAAATCGAGTGTGGGAGTAACGTCGAAACTACCGAATTCTACGCTTGCTGGTTCTTGAAATTGTTGTGCGTTGACACTTATGCTACTGATTATGCATATAATTGCGGAAGTAACTTTTAATACCTTCATTCCCTTGCCCTTTTTGGTCTAAATCTTTGTTATTTATACAATTAAAATAAATATAAACTAACAATTTAACTCGGTGTTTAGTTCGTTCTTATATTACTACCTATCTTTTGCAAGACGATACCTTTGATTTACAGAATCTCGTGGATAAAGACAACTCTCTACCCTGTATTATATCCTATCGGTTATGTTTAAAACAATGGACAAATTGCCACCAACACAAATTTCGTTTTCGTAATATACCGAACAAGGCAAAATATAAGCAATACTGATACAAACAAGCATGTCGAGCGCATACATTATAATCGAGCATGTTATAATGCGTGCCGAATTTGCGCTTAGGTATTTTATGTGAAATTACAAAGTCATATTATCATATTAAATACCAATATTCGGTATTTAGACAAAAGCTAAGCTCAAAACGGGGTCAACAATTGTTGTGCAGGAATTTGAATGAAAAAAACAAAAACAAAAACAAATAGAAGCAGAAGTGCAGGGATTATCCAATCGCACAAAAGCAGTTTTTCTACTCTTTATCGGCTTGTCGATCTTGTTGCTATTACTCTGATCTATTTTTTAATCTTGTTTTGGCGCCAAGTTTATATTGAACCTGCAAGTCTGGTGTTACTATTTGTCGGTATGATCGGGTTTAACGTCACTGCGGAAGGTCTAGATTTGTATAGGTCATGGCGAACACAGTCTATAACCATCCTGATTAAATATACAACGTTCGCTTGGACATTGACCGGCATTGTTATTATCACGTTTGCATATTTTTCACCCTCTTTAGCTGCCTACGGTGAAATGACCATCTTAATGTGGCTGCTTGCAACTTATCCCGCATTAGCTGCTTGGCGCATTGTGTTTCGTGAGCTTTTGTTTGTTTTGCGTAAACAAGGCCGCAACTCTCGATATGCCGCGATAATTGGAGCGACCCCTTCGGGTTATAATCTGTCACAACAAATTATTGACAATGAACACCTCGGCATCCGTTTGAAAGGAACTTTTGATGATAGAGAAGCGACTCGTCTACCACCTGAATTTCAAAGCCAAGTCGTTGGTACAGTAGACGATGCTTTGCGTGCGGCCAATAAAGGTGAAATTGATTTTATCTATATCGCGATGCCCATGAGCGCTGAAGGCAGAATAATGGATATATTAAATCGCTGCAGTGATACCACCTGTAACGTTTATATTATTCCAAACTTTTTTATTTATAATTTATTAAATGCAAGATGGCAGACAGTCGGTTCTGTGCAGACTCTTAGTGTATTTGATACCCCCTTTCAAGGGGCTAATAATGTATTAAAACGATCTGAAGACCTTATCATTGGTTGTTGTATTTTAGTATTAATCGCATTGCCGATGTTATTGATTGCTATAGGGATAAAAGCAAGCTCGAAAGGACCTATACTTTTTAAACAAATCAGGTATGGATTAGATGGTCGTCAAATAAAAATTTATAAGTTTCGGTCGATGTTCACGCAAGAAAATGAGGAGGGCGTAAAACAAGTAACAATTAATGATAAACGGGTAACGCCGTTTGGCGCTTTTCTTCGTCGCAGGTCTTTAGATGAACTTCCTCAATTTTTTAATGTGTTGCAGGGCAGAATGTCGATAGTCGGCCCTCGTCCTCATGCTGTTGCGCATAACGAGGAGTATCGTAAGCTAATCGAAGGTTATATGTTACGACATAAAGTAAAACCAGGCATTACAGGGTGGGCGCAAATTAATGGTTTCAGAGGAGAGACCGAAACGGTGAATAAAATGGTCAAACGAGTCGAATATGATTTGGAGTATATTCATCGCTGGTCAGTTTGGTTGGACATAAAAATTATTATAACCACTATATTTAAAGGGTTTGTGGATAAAAACGCTTACTAGTTTTTTTTGAACCCTGTGGAATAACGTGACTACTGCCGTCTAATAAATGATTTTTATTCGACCAATGAGCGGTTCATTCAAGGCGATATTGATGCATGACAGTACCTTATGTTTTCTTCAAATGGGCTTATCAAGAGTAGACGTAAATAACTCAATCTATTCAAAAATACTTAACGTCTGTCAGTTATATGTGCCAGAATACGTTTAATAACATTTCATTAAAGAATGACTAGTAGGCGAGGGTATGCCATGTCGTTAATCGGCACAGTTTCATATGTATCAGCAGCAATTGATGTCATTAATAGAAAAATTGGTGAATGTGTCAGCTATTTTACTTTCTTAATGGCTGCAATTACATTCGCTGTGGTAGTTTTGCGCTACGGCTTTAATCTTGGTTGGATAGCCATGCAAGAATCCGTTATTTATCTGCATGCCGCTGTTTTTTTATTAGGTAGTGCTTACACTCTTCAACATGACGGTCATGTTCGTGTTGATGTGTTTTATCGACGTTTTAGTGAAAAACGAAAAGCCTTGGTTAACCTAATGGGTACACTGTTTTTACTATTGCCTGTGATGATTTTTATTACGGCTGTCAGTTGGCATTACGTTTTCGAATCATGGCAAACGCTTGAAGGCTCTATGGAGTCGGGTGGTCTCCCCTTTTTATATGTGTTGAAGTCGTTCATTCTTCTCTTCTCATTCACGATGCTTTTGCAAGGCATATCAGAGGCGATTAAACAAAGTTTAATATTAGCGAGCGTGACCAAATAATGGAAATACTCTCTCTCGTCCTTTTTCTTGTGGTTTGTCTCTTTTTATTGATTGGCTATCCTGTCGCATTAACTCTCGCTGGCACGTCACTGGTCTTCGCTGGCATTGGTATTTTCTTCGATGTATTCGACGGCAGTTATTTGTTAGCAACACCTAGTCGTTTATTCGGTATTGTAAATAATCAAACCCTTATTGCGGTTCCGCTGTTTGTTTTCATGGGCGTCGTGTTAGAACGCTCTAAAATTGCGGAAGACTTGCTGGTGGCAATGTCAGGGTTATTAGGCCGTTTTAAAACCGGTTTGGGTGTGTCAGTCGTGTTAGTCGGTATGTTACTAGCAGCGAGCACCGGTATTGTTGGTGCAACAGTCGTTACAATGGGCTTACTTTCATTGCCCACCATGCTAAAACGCGGTTATTCGCCATCTTTAGCTACCGGAACTATTTGTGCAACAGGCACGTTGGGGCAAATTATTCCACCTTCTATTGCGCTCGTTTTATTGGGTGATGTGTTATCTAGTGCATATCAAAAAGCACAGCTTGATATGGGTATATTTTCTCCGGACAGCGTGTCTGTTGGTGACTTGTTTGTAGGGGCTATTGTTCCTGGGTTTATTCTGGTTGTTTTTTACTTGTTTTATTTATTGGGGGTCAGTAGGTTTAGTCCTACGCAGGTGCCAGCGCACGGTCAAGAGAATGAACATGATAACTTAAAAGAACTTCTTATTGCTTTGTTGCCCCCGTTATTGCTTATCATTGCTGTACTAGGGGCCATATTAACGGGTAAAGCGACACCGACTGAAGCTGCTGGTGTCGGCGCCATTGGTTCGGTTTTTCTTGCGTTCTTGAAAAAGCAAATCAATGGCACAAATACCAAATATGTGGTGCGCGAGACGACTAAAGTTACATCAATGGTCTTTTTAATCCTAATTGGAGCATCGATATTTTCTTTGGTCTTCCGCGGTTTTGGTGGTGAAGAGCTTTTACAGGCATTTTTTGCCGATTTGCCGGGCGGTGTTTTTACTGCGGTGTTGTTAGTAATGGTCGTTATATTTTTACTTGGTTTTATTCTCGACTTTATTGAAATTACCTTCGTGGTTGTCCCAATTATTGCCCCTATTTTACTTACCATGGGGCTTGATCCTATTTGGTTAGGTATTATGATTGCTGTTAATCTGCAGACCAGTTTTTTAACACCGCCGTTTGGCTTTGCATTGTTTTATCTTCGTGGCGTTACGTCGGATACAGTCAAGACTGAACAAATTTATAAAGGCGTGATCCCGTTTATTATTATTCAGCTTTTTTTGTTAGTTTTAATGGCTATTTGGCCAAGCATTATTACATGGTTGCCTTCAGTCGTTTATGGTAGCAACTAGTTTGTTTTTAAAGGAGAGTAAAAATGAAAAAATCGGTTGGTTTATTATTTGCTGCTGCGGCTATGTTCGCTATTGCTTCTTGCAGCGGTAAAAATGAAGAGAGTGAGTCAACAGCCGCAGTTAAAACACCTGTTGAAATCATAAAGTGGAAGTTAGTGACTTCCTGGCCCAAAAATTTCCCAGGTTTGGGTAAAGGACCAGAGACCTTTGCAGAATATGTCAACCAGATGTCTGGAGGTCGTATGGAAGTCAGAGTTTATGGTGCAGGAGAGCTAGTTCCGGGGTTCGAGGTCTTTGATGCGGTGTCAGGTGGTAGTGTAGAAATGGGTCACGCCGGCGCGTATTACTGGAAAGGTAAAATGCCTGCAGCTCCAATTTTTAGTGCCATCCCATTTGGTATGAATGCGACAGAAATGAATGCTTGGCTACATTACGGCGGTGGCATGGAATTATGGCGTGAGTTGTATGCACCTTATGGTGTTATTCCGTTCGCCGGTGGCAGTTCAGGTACCCAGATGGCAGGTTGGTTTAAAAAAGAGATTAACAGTTTAGAAGATTTCCAAGGCCTAAAAATGCGTATTCCTGGCTTGGGTGGCGACGTGTTTAAAGAGGTCGGTGGTTTACCGGTAACGCTCACCGGCGGTGAGTTGTTTACTGCTTTGCAAACTGGAGTGATCGATGCGACTGAGTGGGTGGGTCCATATAATGATTTGGCTTTTGGCCTGCACAAAGCGGCAAAGTATTATTATCATAGCGGTTGGCATGAGCCGGGAACATTGCTTGAATTTATCGTAAATAAAACAGCATTTGATGCTTTACCAAAAGACTTACAAAAAATAGTCGAAGTAGCCACACGTGCCGCAAATCAAGATATGCTAGATGAGTACACAGCTAGAAACCCGAATGCGATGAAACAACTCGTTGAGTATGGGACCGAACTGCGCGCATTGCCTAAAGATGTCATCGAAGCATTAAAAGTGGCGACAGCAAAAGTAATTAAGCAAGAACGTGCAAACGATGCAGATTTTGATCGAATTTATGCATCCTATGATGCTTTTTTCCAAGACGTAAAAGCCTATCATAAAGTGTCAGAGCAAGAGTATTATGAAAATAGAGAGTAGTTTTTCTATCTGATCTGATTTGTTTATCGGCCGAATGGCACTAGAATGCGCGCGTTTGTTAGATATAACTGTTAATTTTGCGTAGAATGCTCGTTTATAAGCACTACTGAATTAGCTAATTAATCAATCGCGCGTTTTTTATGCGTGATAAAAAAGGAAGTTTTTATGGTCATTAAGCCAAAAATTAGAGGTTTTATCTGTACTAATGCTCACCCTGCTGGTTGTGCGAAGAGTGTTGAAAACCAAATCAACTATATAAAGTCGCAAGACGTAAAGGCCAAGTCTGAACTTGACGGTCCTAAAAATGTACTGGTTATTGGATGTTCTACTGGGTACGGACTCGCTTCTCGAATTACTTCTGCATTTGGCTATGCTGCAAAAACCCTTGGTATCTGTTTTGAAAAAGAGCCTACAGACCGAAAAACAGGGACTGCCGGCTGGTATAATACGGCTGCTTTCCACGACCAAGCCAAGGCGGCAGGTTTGTATGCTGAAACAATGAATGGCGATGCATTCTCAGACGATATGAAAATAGCTGTAATTGATAAGATAAAAAAAGATTTAGGCTCAGTTGATCTGATTATTTACAGCTTAGCGTCACCAAGAAGAACGGATCCAGACACTGGCGAAGTTTATAAATCGACTCTTAAGCCAGTTGGCAAAGGTTACACCACCAAAACATATGATACTGACAAAGATAAAGTTCATGAGATAACGCTTGAACCGGCTAATCAGGATGAAATTGACCAGACCGTAAAAGTTATGGGTGGCGAGGACTGGGAACGTTGGTTGGTTATGTTGAACGACGCTGGTGTGATATCACAGAACGCGAAAACAACAGCCTATACTTATATTGGTAAAGAACTCACTTGGCCAATTTACGGACAAGCAACTATCGGCTTAGCTAAAGAAGATTTAGACCGAGCTGCAACGGCTATTATCGATAAGTTGAAAGAGAATAATGTGAGTGCCAACGTATCTTCTTTGAAGGCCCTAGTGACTCAAGCTAGTTCCGCTATTCCCGTAATGCCTTTATATATATCTCTAATTTACAAAGTGATGAAAGCTGAAGGTACGCACGAAGGTTGTATTGAGCAAATACAAGGACTCTATACTCGCTGTCTTTATGCAGCTAATCCTAAGATGGATAATATGCATCGATATCACATGGAAGACAACGAGACTAATGATGCAACTCAAGCTAAAATTAAGGCTCTTTGGGACCAGGTTACCCAAGAAAACTTCCATGATTTAAGTGATTATGCGGGTTACCACCACGAATTTTTAACTCTATTTGGGTTTGACATTCAAGGTGTTGATTACGAAGCCGATGTTAACCACGTAGTAAATTGGTCGTAATTGTCATTAAAATAAAGATTTAGGTTGTCGGGGTTATTTGGCGAGTGTTAAAAACCTTAGATTTGAAGCTACCATAGGTTCTGTATGTACAAATGGTAGCTTCATTCAATTGCTAAGTGGAAAATATTGTTCACAAGACAGCAAAGAAAATACAGTTTTTGGTATTATTGGCATAGCCTTTTCACCCCCATTAATGCTAAAATCTTGCCGCTCCATTGCTAGATGGGCATGCTGGATCGAAAACTAGATGGGGAAGAGACGTCGGTTTTCTTTACTAACACTATCTCAGTGATGTTGCGTGACACATAATAATTATAAACTAGGGATGAGCGTAGACCTTCTAAGGAGCTACCTAGCTTATCATATGGTAACTTTTTTAAAGTGGAATGCCCTGTTTTAACTTCTGTGAATATGTTTTTTTCTTTATAACACTGCTAAGTGGTTGAAATAAAATAACATAAACGAAGTACCTCAGACGCATATGTTGAGAAAAAATAAAGGCAAAAAGAGACAAATTTTAATCGGCTTTTCGCTATATAAGCGGGCAGGCTGATTCAAATTGGTATTTTAAATTAGAGTAGTCAATTACGTATGATAAAAATTAAGAAAGGCTTAAATCTTCCGATTGAAGGCGTGCCGGAACAGAAGGTCTATCCAGGACCAACTGTAACCAAAGTCGCCATTCTTGGAGAAGAATACAACGGCATGCGTCCTACTATGCATGTTCAAGTGGGTGATGTTGTCAAAAAGGGGCAATTGCTTTTTGAAGACAAAAAAAATCCAGGTATTAAATTCACCGCTCCTGCAGCGGGTGAAGTTATCGAGATTAATCGCGGTGCAAGGCGTGTTTTGCAGTCTGTCGTTATTAAGCTTCAAGGTGATGATGAAATTGTTTTTCAGTCATTTGATAACGCATCTCTTGCAACGGCTGAACGTTCAGCAATAAGCGAACTGTTGGTCGAGTCAGGTGCATGGACAGCTATCAGAACTCGCCCATTTAGCAAAAATCCGGCTATAGGCTCAACGCCTTCTTCAATTTTTGTTTCTGCAATGGACACCAATCCATTAGCTGCAGATCCGCAAATCATCATTGCTGAACGCAAACAAGATTTTGCTTTCGGTCTAAAGGTGTTGGCTAAACTAACAGACGGCAAAGTGTTTGTAAGTAAAGCTCCAAGTGCAGATATTAACACTGGCGACGCCACTGTAGATGTTAATGAATTTTCAGGACCACATCCTGCGGGGCTTGTTGGTACTCATATTCATCATCTTGACCCTGTTGGTATGAAAAAGTGTGTTTGGCATGTGGGTTATCAAGACGTCATTGCTATCGGGTCCTTGCTTCAAACGGGTAAATTGGACACAACGAAAGTGCTGTCTATTGCTGGACCTGCTGCGAAAGCGCCTAAATTAGTGAGCACTGTGTTGGGTGCGAGTATTGATGAACTTGTTGCTGATCAGAAAATTGACGGTCCGGTCCGGGTTATTTCAGGCTCCATTTTAAATGGTACTACGGCAGATGGTCCACAAGCTTATGTTGGCCGCTACCATAACCAAGTGTCTCTTTTAGTTGAAGACAGAGAGAAGAAGTTATTCGGTTGGATTAAGCCAGGCTCAAATCAACATTCTGTGACGCGTGCCTACTTGGGGCATTTGTCACCGAAAAAACTTTTTAACATGACAACTACAACGAATGGTTCTGACCGCTCAATGGTGCCAATCGGTAACTATGAACGTATTATGCCGCTAGATATCATTCCTACATTGTTATTACGCGACCTTTTGTCGGGCGATAGCGATGGCGCAAGTAGCTTAGGTGCTCTGGAATTAGATGAAGAAGATTTGTCGTTATGTACCTACGTATGCCCTGGTAAATATAATTATGGCCCAGTGTTACGTGAATGTTTGACCAAGATCGAGGAAGAGGGTTAGTCATGGGATTAAAAACTTATTTAGAAAAAATCGAACCTGATTTTGAACCAGGTGGTAAATACGACAAGTTCTATGCGCTTTACGAAGCTGCTGCAACTATTTTCTACACGCCGGGTAAAGTGAACAGTGCGAATACGCACGTCAAAGACAGTATCGATTTAAAGCGCATCATGATTATGGTTTGGATGGCAACATTCCCAGCTATGTTTTATGGTATGTACAATGTCGGTTTGCAAGCATCTTACGCTATCGAAGCTGGTGGTGCGTTGTATGATGGCTGGCAGGCAGGTTTGTTTTCACTTTTAGGTGGAACACTAACTGCTGAGTCTGGTATATTTTCGATGTTGTTCTACGGCGCCTGTTTCTTTGTTCCCATTTACGCAACAACATTCGTTGTAGGTGGGTTCTGGGAAGTACTGTTTGCATCAGTTAGAAAGCACGAAGTCAATGAAGGTTTCTTTGTAACGTCAGTACTGTTTGCATTGACCTTACCAGCCACTATTCCTTTGTGGCAAGTGGCGTTGGGCATTACCTTCGGTATCGTTATCGCTAAAGAAATTTTTGGTGGAACGGGTCGCAACTTCTTAAATCCAGCGTTGTCAGGTCGTGCTTTCCTATACTTCGCTTACCCTGCTCAAATTTCAGGTGACCAACCTTGGATTGCGGCTGAATTAGCTGACGGCTATTCAGGTGCAACTTGGTTAAGTAATGCGGCAAATGGTGAAATGGATTATTCAGACATGGGTTTGTGGATGAACTCATTTTTGGGTAATATTCCGGGTTCCGTCGGTGAGGTATCCAGCTTAATGATCCTGTTAGGTGGGCTATTTATTATTTACCTGGGCATCGCGAGTTGGCGAATTGTATTAGGTGTCGCAATTGGTGTGACATTCTTCAGTACGTTGCTTAACTTCTTCGCTACAGACGCTAGCTCAATATACGCTATGCCATTCTATTGGCACTTCGTTATTGGTGGCTTGGCATTTGGTATGTTTTTCATGGCCACTGATCCAGTGTCAGCGTCATTTACTAACCAAGGCAAGTGGCTATACGGCTTCTTCATCGGTTTGATGACAGTGTTGGTTCGTGTAATTAACCCCGCGTTTCCTGAAGGGATAATGTTAGCGATATTATTTGCTAACTTATGGGCGCCGTTATTCGATTACTTCGTAGCGCAAAGCAATATTAAACGGAGGGTTGCACGTGTCGGCTAAAAAAGAAACTTTAGGTAAAACAGTCGGTGTAGTTGTTGCCGTCTGTTTAGTTTGTTCAATTATAGTCTCGGGAGCTGCAGTTGGCTTGCGTGAATTGCAACTAACTAACGCAGCATTAGATAAGCAATCGAACATTTTGACTGCGGCAGGTTTACTTGGCGAAGCGAAAACAAAAAAAGACATTGCAACAATATACGATGCGAAAGTTGAAGAGCGTTTTGTTAATTTAGACACTGGTGAATATGTTGCTAACCCTGCTGAAGGTGAGGCTAAGCCTTACGACATGTACGGAAGAGTATCTAAAGCTGAAGCTACAAGCATAAAGATAGATGGCAGCCCAGCGGGTTTCTCTCGACGTGCCAATGTCGCTAGTGTTTATTTAATTAAAGATGACAGCGGCTCGGTGACACGTATTATTTTGCCTGTGCACGGTAGCGGATTATGGGATTTGATGTACGGCTTCCTTGCGCTTGATAGTGATGGCCATACTATTCGTGAATTGATTTTTTACCAACACAAAGAAACTCCTGGACTGGGTGGCGAAATTCAAAATCCAGAATGGCAGGCTAAGTGGAATGGTAAACAGCTTTTCAGTAACGGTGAAGTAGCTATTGAAGTTAATAAAGGCGACAACAGAGATGATCAGTACGCGGTCGATGCGCTATCAGGTGCGACACTAACTAGTAATGGTGTACAAAACACATTGCAGTATTGGGCTAGTGATAACGGCTACGGCAATTACCTTAAAAAGCAATCTTGGAAATCATAGGGCATCACAATGGCTGACACTAAAGAAATGAAAAAAGCCCTGTTTGGGCCGATATTAGACAGTAACCCGATTGCTTTGCATGTACTTGGTATTTGTTCTGCATTGGCAATTACAACCAAATTAGAAACCGCATTGGTAATGTCTTTGGCATTAACTGCAGTAACTGCATTCTCTAGTTTGTTTATTTCACTTATACGTAACCAAATACCGTCGAGCGTGCGCATCATCATTCAGATGACCATTATCGCGTCTTTGGTAATCGTTGTTGACCAAGTATTGAAAGCTTACTCTTACGAAATTTCTAAGCAGCTTTCGGTATTTGTTGGATTGATTATTACAAACTGTATCGTAATGGGGCGTGCCGAAGCTTACGCAATGAAATCGCCTCCTCTGATGAGCTTCTTAGACGGCATTGGTAACGGTTTAGGCTATTCATTTATCCTTATTGTTATTGGTACAATTAAAGAATTAGCTGGTTTTGGTACTATCCTTGGATTTGAAATTTTACCACTCGTTACTAATGGCGGCTGGTATCAAGGTAATGGTCTGTTGATACTTCCATTTAGCTCTTTCTTCCTCATTGGCGGTATGATTTGGTTTATCCGTACTATTCGTCCAGAACAAGTGGAGCCTAAGGAATAATCATGGAACATTATTTAGCATTATTTATTAGAGCTGTATTTGTTGAGAACATGGCGTTGTCATTGTTCTTGGGTATGTGTACTTTTCTAGCCGTATCAAAGAAAGTAAAGACCTCAATGGGTTTGGGTGTTGCAGTTATCGTGGTTTTAGGTATCTCAGTGCCGGTTAACCAAGTTATCTTTGTGAACATCCTAGCTCCAGGCGCTTTAGATTGGGCCGGTTTCCCGGATGCCGATCTTAGCTTCTTGAGTTTCTTGACGTTTATCGGCGTCATTGCTGCCTTAGTTCAGATACTGGAAATGACACTTGACAAGTTTTTCCCCGCTTTGTATAACGCATTAGGGATCTTCTTACCGCTTATCACCGTAAACTGTGCAATATTCGGTGGTGTCGCGTTTGCGATTCAGCGTGAATATAATTTTACTGAAAGTATTGTATACGGCATTGGCAGTGGAGCAGGGTGGGCTATGGCCATTATCTTGCTAGCTGCGGTACGTGAAAAATTAAAGTATGCCGATATGCCAGATGGTATTCGCGGATTAGGTTCCGTGTTTATGATCGCTGGTTTAATGGCATTGGGCTTCCAATCATTCACAGGTATTTCGCTGTAAAGCGAATAGGAGAATAGATAAAATGAATCCAACTGAAATCTATCTCGGTGTAGGCATGTTTATAGCTATCGTACTAGCGTTAGTGTTCATTATCATGTTTGCAAAATCGAAATTAGTGCCTGAAGGTGATGTTGTAATCACCATCAATGGCGACCCGAATAAAACAATTACAACCTCACCTGGTGGAAAACTACTTGGCGCGTTAGCTGACTCGGGTATTTTTGTCTCTTCAGCTTGCGGTGGCGGTGGTTCTTGCGGCCAGTGTACAGTAGATATCAAATCGGGCGGCGGTGAAATACTTCCTACCGAGCTTGATCACATTTCAAAACGTGAAGCTAAGCAAGGCTGCCGTTTATCTTGCCAAGTATCAATTAAGCAAGATATGGATATCGAACTACCTGAAGAAGTTTTTGGTATTAAAAAATGGGAATGTGACGTTATTTCTAACAATAACGAGGCAACATTCATCAAGGAGCTTAAGTTAGGTATTCCTGATGGCGAGAGCGTGCCGTTCAAAGCGGGCGGATACATCCAAATTGAGGCGCCACCTCATCATATAAAGTATAAAGACTTTGATGTGCCTGCTGAGTATCGCAAAGACTGGGAACACTTTGGCTTCTTTGATGTTGAGTCTAAATGTGACGAAGAAACTATTCGTGCGTATTCAATGGCAAACTATCCAGAAGAAGAAGGTATTATTTTGTTGAACGTGCGTATTGCTACGCCGCCACCTAAGAACCTAAGCTTACCCGCGGGTAAAATGTCTTCATTCATATGGTCTCTTAAACCGGGTGACAAAGTCACCATCTCTGGTCCTTTCGGCGAGTTCTACGCCAAGGAAACAGATGCAGAAATGGTGTTTGTTGGCGGTGGTGCTGGAATGGCGCCAATGCGTTCTCACATATTCGACCAACTACGTCGAATTAAAACAGCACGTAAAATAACGTTCTGGTATGGCGCTCGTTCTTCGCGTGAAATGTTCTATGTAGAGGATTTCGATATGCTAGCCAAAGAAAACGATAATTTTGAATGGCATGTTGCATTGTCTGACCCACAACCAGAAGATAATTGGACAGGTGATACCGGGTTTATTCACAATGTATTGTTAGAAAATTACCTGAAAAATCATCCAGCGCCCGAAGACTGTGAATTCTATATGTGTGGTCCACCTATGATGAATGCTGCAGTAATCAATATGCTTAAAGAGCTTGGTGTAGAAGATGAAAACATCATGCTAGATGACTTCGGCGGTTAGTTTCTAACAACCATGTAGACTATTTGATTAGGCGCCTTTACGGCGCCTTTTTTACATCCCGCCAGTTTTTTATATCTCCCGCTAAATTCATGTATAATACAACTAAAAGAAGCTCAGCCTAACTTATAATGTGGTTTTAGTTCACATTACCTGCTTATCAATTTATAAATTGTGAGGATAGCATTGAAATTTTTACTCCCTTTATTATTATTATTCGTCGTTTCTTGTGCTCCCAAACAACCCACTGAAATTGCTATTTCGGGTGAAACAATGGGCACCACATATACGATAAAGGTAGTTCAACCACCTGAAGGACCAATAGATGTAAAAGCCTTACAAGGTGCAATAGATGACGCGCTAATACAGGTCAACGCTTTGATGTCGACCTATGATCCAAACTCGGAATTATCACGATTAAATAAAACCACGGCAGGTGAACCTTTTCCTATTTCTCAGCAAACTGAATATGTGCTAAGAGAAGCCATTAGGCTGCATAGTTTAAGTGGTGGTAGTTTGGATGTGACAGTAGGACCTTTAGTTAATTTATGGGGCTTTGGACCAGACAAGCGGGCTGAAGTGATTCCGACTCAATCACAATTACTAGAAATTGAAGATTATGTGGGTATTGATAAGTTTGAATTAAACTTAGGCGTGGTGACAAAGTTACACTCGAAGTTATATATTGACTTGTCGACCATAGCAAAAGGGTATGGTGTTGACGTTGTAGCTGATATTATACACAAAAACAAAATAAAAGATTATTTGGTCGAAATTGGCGGCGAAATGCGTGTTGCTGGTAAAAAAGCAAATGGAAATGATTGGCGGATTGCGATTGAAAGGCCGATAACCCATGAGCGCGCCGTACAAAAGATTATAAGTATTGGTAATAATGCGGTTGCTACCTCAGGTGATTACCGTAATTATTTTGAACAAGATGGGGTTCGATATTCGCATTTAATTGAGCCGACTACGGGTTATCCCATTACTCACAACTTGGTGTCAGTGACTGTGGTGCATGCATCATCAATGACAGCTGATGGCTTGGCTACGGCATTAAATGTAATGGGCGCCGAGCAAGCGAAAGCTCTCGCAATAAGTGATGACTTAGCGGTCTTTATGATCATGAAGGAGGGCGATGATTTTATTGAATATGCCTCTCCAGCGTTCGTCAGAGATATTAAGCAAAATTAGCCGTCGGTATGTTTAGCATGCACGGCTTTCGTTAGTTTATATTGTAACAAATTGAAATTTTAAGAGGTTAACGTGAGTACATTTATATTAGCATTTGCATTTTTCTTATTGATGGTATCGGCCATGGCTATTGGTTATATATTGCAAAAGAAAACGATAGCTGGAAGTTGCGGTGGCTTAGGGGCTTTAGGTATATCCAAAGCTTGTGACTGTCCAGAACCGTGTGATAGAAAAAAAGCTAGAATGGAAAGAGAAGAAAAAAGACAGATAAAAATTAAAGAATGGCAGGATAATCAAATTCTTTGATTATCAGCAGATAGAATGCCGATGAAACTGAGTTTACTCTTGCGCGCTCACACTAATCAGCGAACAACTTTGTGTAATATCGTTTTTTCTGAGCAGCGCTCATAAGTTTAGTACTATGCCCAAGTTTGGCTGAGGTTAACTTATAATCCTCTATGGATTTAATGATCGTTGCAGGAACCCCAACTACTAAAACATTACTTGGAATATTTTTAGTTACCACAGACCCTGCGCCTATTACCACATTGTCACCAATAGTTATGCCTGGAAGTATAATTGTACCGTAACCAATAAATACATTATTACCAACGGTAATTGGGCCCACTATATCTATTTCTGGATGTTCTTCTCGCATAACCCAAACACCTCCATCGTGGGTTTCGAACCTGACACTAGTTGCCGATACATGGCTTCCAAGTTTTATTAAATAAGGCTCTGAGCTAAAGCGCACATCAATTAGTCGACAGCCAGGACCAACAGTAACGCCAATCCATCTAGCATATGCAATAGGGAATATTTTTCTAAATAAAAGACTAAAAGTTTTTGAAATCATATTATTACTAAGTAATGTGTTAAATGAACCTTAATTACCAAAGGGAGCAATATAAAAGAACATCAGTCATATTTTTTAGAGTAGATGGCCACATGGATAAACTTAAATTTAGCCACCTACCGAGAGATGTTCTGCTGTTAGCATAGCAAAATTAGGCGACAAAGATGAGCGATAAATGACAATAAAACTATTTTTAGCCCTATTAGTTTTTAGAAAATTGATTTTTCTTGAAAAGTCCGTTTAACCTAAATGTGCAACTTCTTCGGTTTCTATACCTTCTTCTTCATTCGTTAACTCTATAAAACCAATATCTTCCATAATTCCGTAGGCCGCAGGCAGAACTAACAGTACTAATATAGTCGAAGTGAGCATACCGAAGACAATACTTGTTACTAGGGGAATTAATACTTGTGCTTGCAAGCTGGTTTCTAATAACAGTGGAGCCATACCAGCAATAGTGGTTACCGAGGTAAGGAAAATTGCACGGAAGCGATCATGCACCGCCTGACTGGCAGCATCATGCAATACCATGCCTTCCTTAACGCGGTATTTAACAAATTCAACCAACAGAATTGAATCATTTACCACAACACCAGCGAGTGATACAAAACCAATCATGCTCGGCATAGTGAAATCGAGTCCCATAATATAGTGACCCAAAATAGCGCCAATCAATGCGAGTGGAATATTCAGCATCACAACTATTGGCTCTCGGTAATTTTTAAACTGCAAACTCAGTAATAAAAATACGCCCGTGAGTGCTAGGAAAAAACCCGAGAAGATTGAATTGTTGGTCTCTGCACTGCTTTCTATTTCACCTTTTAAATAGATTTTGAGGTCGGGATAGCGTTTCTGAAGTTCAGGGAATAAACGCTTTTTGGTATCATTCAATACTTCTGCGGTGTTGGCTTTAGCAGAATCAATATTACCGAAAATATTAACCACACGTTGATGGTTAACATGTCCAATGCGCGCGTAGTCACGGTATTGCTCTATGGTTGCGACACTCACCAATGGTAAGTTTTGCCCGGTTTTAGAAAAGATAATCATGTCGTCAAAATCAGAAAGGGCATCTTCAAGACTGCTGTCTAATTTAACGTTAATTTCGTAGGCTTCTCGTCCTTTGTAAATATCGTTAACTTTTGCTCCTTGATACGCTGAGCGTAACTGTGCCGAAACCATCTTTGCATCGACTCCTGCTGCCAGTGCACCGGGTAATAACTTCACTTTGTATTGCGGTTTTCCGGGGCGCAGGTCATCAAGAATATTGGAAACACCGGCGTACCCGATCAACCAGTTTTGAATTTCATAAGACGCTTTAGATAGCTCATCAAGGTCATTACCACTTAACTGGATTTCAATCGCGCGTCCCGCGGGTCCAAACGAAGGTTCTTTAAACTGTAGGCTGATGATGCCCGGTATTGCCCCCGTATTTTTACGCCAAGCAGGAGTGAAATCTGCTAGTGATGTATGCCGTAATTCGGTATCTAAAATATCTAGATTTACGGTTGCTAAGTGGGCTCCAGATTCGCTAGAATCACCATTTTCACTGTAAGCGACTTGGATATTTTTAATTAATGGCGCTGACTCATTTTCCTGAAATTGGCCCTGGGTTTTACGTGCTGACGCGATTAGCTTTTCAACTAATGCCTCGGTCTTCGCTAGAGGAGTTCCTTGTGGATAGAGAATGCGGGCTTCAAGTCTATTACCTTCGAGATCAGGAAAAGCTTTGAATTTGATAGTGCCTGTAGCCAACATGCCGATTGAAAGTATGAACAATGCAAAAGCAATTCCTACCGTAATGTAGCGATAAGTAACTGCTGTTCGGGCAAACGATGTAAAACTGTCCCGAAGTTTTAAGAAATTAGCATCGAAAATAGTTCGCCATCGTGGTTTTTTCTTTTCGTGAGAATGTTCCAAAGAATGTCTTAAGTGGTGCGGTAAAATCAGGAATGCTTCGAGTAAACTAAAGGTCAAAACAGCCAGCAATACAACGGGTAGAACCCCCATTACTTGACCCATATCGCCTTTCATAAATAACAAACTGCCAAACAACAAGGCGGATGTGAGAAATGATGAAAATACACCGCGCGCTACTTTTTGTGTTCCTGAAATAGCTGCTTCCATGGGACTTTTACCATGATTATATTCATGAGAGATACTTTCGGAAAGTACAATGGCATCATCCATTAAAATACCGATTGCCATTAGCAGGGCAACCATGGAGATCATATTGATGCTTATGCCTAGAGCGCTCATAACAGCTAAACCACCGAGAAAAGAGACAGGTAAACCCAGTGCTATCCAAAAGGTATAGCGGTAATTGAAGAATAAGAAAAGTGCGAACGACGCCAGTAGCAGACCTTGCCATGCATTTTTTAATATCAACTGCAGGCGATCTTTAACGATACTCGCCGCATCCTGAGTCAGCGTTAGTTTGGTACCATCGGGTAAACGTGCATTTTCTTCGTCAACAAATTGTTTGACAGCGTCGAAAATCGTGATGGCGTCATCGCTAGAGTTCTTATTTACTTTGAGTAACGCAGCCTGCTTGCCATCAAGCTCAACACGTTCCTCTAAATTTTCAAATTGATCTTCAATCGTGGCAATATCACCTAATCGTATTTCCCCCCCTTTGTCCGTGTTAATAATGACTAAAGAAGCGAGTTCGGCTGTTGTTTTGCGTGCGTTATCAAAACGAATTTGGTAAGAAGTATCTTTAGATTCGAGTACTCCTACAGGCAGTTCCAGTGCCTGTGATTTAATTAAGTCAGCAATATCTTGAATGCTCAAATCGTACTTAAGCATTGCGTCTGATTTCACCAAAACATTCAACTGATGCGTAGAAAAACCGGACACGGTAACAATCGGCACTTGTGGTAAAGCCAGCAAGTTATCGCGGTAATACTCAGCTAGCGTTTTGAGCTCAGGCGATGATAGGTTTTTTGCGGTTATTGCTACCGTGACAACGGGTTCAGTTCGACCTAATTCTTTAATCACCGGGTCTTCGGTGCTTTCTGGGAACTCAGTAATGCCATCTACCGCAGATTTGATGTCATCAATAAATTGGCGTATCTCTCCATTCTCCTGCATTTCCATGGTGAACATGCCAATGTTATCGCGTGCTTCGCAACGCTGCTCTTTGGTGAAACTAATGCCATCTGTGGCATCTTCCAATGGGTTACAGATCCCTTCTTCAACATCAGAAGGTGAAGCACCGGGATAGGCAACCGTGACCTGCACCTGATTAAGATCTATCTTAGGGAATGTTTCTTTAGTTAAGCTGGGTAGGGCGACTAAACCAACGGCGATAATTGCCAACATTAAGATGTTGGCGGCTGTTGGATGAGAGACAAAATAGCGGATCACTATTTTATGCCCAAGGCGAGTGCTGCAATTTCTTTCTGAAATTCATCCGATTCAATCAACTCAAGTTTAATGCCTTCAATTACCGGCACAAGGTCGCTGGTGATAATTTTATCACCTTCCTCAAGTCCCTCTTTAATCACAACTAACTGTCCTTGCGAATAGTCAATTTGAACAGGACGAATTGATAGCGTGTTTTCTTCACTGACAACATAAACACGCCCCTCATGCAGAGCCTTGCGCGGAATAACTAACATTTCCCTCGGTTGGGCGAGAAATTCTACCGATGCATACATGCCTTTTAACAATGGGGGGCGCACTCCAGGGATGACTCCTGCATAAGGATTATCAACGGCAACGACCATACCCAAGGTGTCGCGTGTAGGGTCGACTGACTCACTGATTCGAAGTAATACTCCGTCCCATACCGTGTGTAGATCTCCCCCCACAATACGAACTTTTGCCTCTAGGTTCCATTGTGAGACTGCTTTTTGTAAATTCGCACTACCCTGCAAGTCGGCTAACGGCGTGTTATCGTTAGCGTTCATAGTTGTCGCGAGAGGGCGTACATGTTTGATTGGTAATTGCGCATTAATTTCTACAGCTTCAATTCCCAATGCTTCAAATAACTGACCACCCACCGCGACAAATTCACCAACATCTACCGAAACAGATCCTATTCGGGCATCAAAAGGGAGTACGATTTCGGTTCGTATTAAGGAATCTTGACTTTGGTCAACCTGACTTTTTGATTGTTTGATTTGGGCGCGTATCGAAGCTTTGCGGCTTGCGTAAGTATCTACTTTACCTTGTAAATCTTGCACGATAGAGCTAAGTTGCAGTACTTTTTGTTCTTCTATATTCAGTTGGTTTCTAGCTAGAGTACGCGCTTCTACAAGCACTTTCACTCTTTCAAGTTCTGCTAATTCTAAATTCCAATTTTTTTGCGCAATTTGCAATGACCGTTTAGCGCTTTTCTCTTCGGCTTCAATTTGTTTCAACGATGACTGGCTGCTTGCCAAACCCGCTTTACTGGAATCTAGTGAAATCTCAAATGTGGTTGTTTCTATTTTTAGAACAGTTGTGCCTTTCGGTAAACTCCCACCTTGTTTTAGCTGCGGGTGTATGTAGCTAATTTTGCCATTTACTTCTGATTTAGCTTTCAGGACCGTTGCCGGTTCTACATTCCCATAGGCCATAGCACGAGTGCGAAAGGAGATTTTATTGACGGTTAAGACTTCAACCGTTTTTACAGGAAACTCAACCTCTTGGTGCTCGATCGCTTGCTTAGACTTTACCTGTATAAACACAAAAGCCAGTGCAGCAGCAATAATAACGGGCAGAAATATAACGTTTTTTAGTGTTTTTTTCATGATTTACTTGTCTTGCGGACATTATTTTGGGGAACCATAGCTAAATAACATTCTCGCTTAACTGACCTATAATTTGAGTCGTGTAAAAAAGCATGTATATTAACCATCAATCATTACCTTTATTTTACTTGGACTAAGCGCTATTAATATACGCTTTAGACAGCTTAATCTAATTTAGTGCAGTCGTGTTGATAGATATCAAGTAGTGTTGATTTTAGTTGTAGCGTTTAACTCTCTTTTTTGCATAATGATTTCAGCTAATGATGATGTTGCATAGGGCAACAACACGGTCAATGTAGAATTATCGAGGCCACGTCGGCGATAAGTGCCGATGATCAGTGCTCGTGGAATGTTTTTTTCTGGGCAAACAGTATTATCTGATAGCAATGTTACGGCTTTAATACCAGTAATGTTAATGGTCGTTATTAACCAAATAAATGTGCTAGAAATTATTGCTGATATCATTGGGTTTGAAGAAATTGTAGGGATAAAAAAAACTCAGATTTTTCCATCAGGGGCTAAAATAGCGGGTAGCATGAAGACCCCGTTACCAATGAAGATAATCCTATTCTTCGACATCCTCTTGCTACATGCACCACACAAAGTTAAAATCAACCTATCGTAATCAACCAACACGCCGTCGAACTATGAACCGTATCAACAGCCTCTTTTTCATTGTTGCCTTGTCGTGCATAAACCTGCCATTAGCATTCGCAAACGACATCCCTGAGTTGCAAGCAGGGCAACTGCAATCGGTCGGTGCAAAAATTTATCAAAATGAAACCGGCAGTAATCCTGAGTATTTAATTGCTTGGAACAATGGCGAGGCATTTGCGAGTTTGGGCTTAGGGCACTTTATCTGGTTTCCAAAAAATATGGAGAGCCCTTTCACAGAAACGTTTCCAAGCTTATTGAAATATTTACAGGCACAAAACGTCGCTATTCCGGCTTGGTTGCAGCAAATGCAATATTGCCCATGGCAAACTAAACAAGACTTTACTGATGCAAAAAAAAGTAAACAAATGCAAGAACTAAGAAGCTTATTGGTCTCTACGTTTGAACATCAAGTCGCCTTTATACATCAACGTATGCGCCGCTCTCTGCCGCTGATGCTAGCTGAAATTGATAATGCAGCAACCCAAAGTCTCGTTACAGCAAGATTTCAAGCACTCGCCGCGACTGAATTAGGCATGTATTCCCTAATTGATTACGTTAACTTTAAGGGGGAGGGCATTTCAGATACCGAAAAATACAACAACCAAGGGTGGGGCTTATTGCAAGTATTACTCAGCATGCAACTCGATACACAAAATCAACATCTTGCCTTTACCCAAGCATGTGATGCCATGCTTACTCGGCGTGTAAAAAACTCCCCGCAAAAGCAAGTTGAACAAAACTGGTTAGCGGGCTGGCGCAAACGCTGTGGTACATACAGCAATATTAATTGATTTAAACTAACTGGAAAAATATTTTAGGCGATGCAGGTAAACTGTGGCTCAGGAGTGCTACGAAAGAAAACGACGATTGATTGGCAAATATCACTTATTGTTTTAAACTGTTTTTATGTACAGTGTGTTTATAAAAAATGCTGTTGAATTGAGGGTTCATAAAATTCTGATGCCACGTTTATTCAATGCGTAAGTTCATTCATATTGATATGGACTGCTTCTATGCTGCTGTCGAAATGCGAGATGACCCAACGTTACAGCATAAACCGATAGCTATTGGCGGCAGCGCCGATCGCAGAGGCGTAATCGCTACCTGTAACTATCCTGCACGAAAATTTGGTGTGCGTTCAGCTATGGCGACAGCAACGGCCTTGAGACTCTGTCCAAACCTTGTACTAGTGAAAGGACGAATGGACGAATATGTGAAGGTGTCTGAGCAAATAAAAGCAATATATTTACGCTATACTGACGAAATTGAGCCACTTTCATTAGATGAAGCCTTTTTAGATGTAACCGAAAGCGAGTTGTTTGGCGGCAGCGCCACATATATCGCTGAAGATATTCGACGTACTATATTTGAAGAGACCGGACTTACCGCGTCAGCAGGCGTTGCTCCTATTAAATTTGTGGCTAAAGTCGCTAGTGATGAGAATAAACCAAACGGTATTTGCGTTATTACGCCAGCACAATTAGATGAATTTGTGAAACATCTCCCATTAAAAAAGATTCCTGGAGTGGGTAAAGTGACGCTCGAAAAATTGAATAAGTTAGGGCTTTTCAAGTGCGAAGATATCCGTTCATTTCCAATTGAAAAGTTGCATCAACAATTCGGTAAGTTTGGGGCGTCATTGTGGAAAAGGGCGCACGCAATTGATGAGCGAAGACTTTCAATCAACAGAAAACGAAAATCGATAGGTGTTGAGAGAACATTAGATACCGATCTTGTCAGTTTAGATGAATGCATCGAGGTGGTTATTAGGCTACTGCCAAAGTTGCGCGAGAGGATTGATACAAAAAAGCATAGCCCCATTAAATCACTCGGTGTGAAATTGAAGTTTGACGACTTTCAACAAACAACAGTTGAGCAACAATCGCCAGAAGTAAACGAACAATTATTAATCGAGTTGCTAGCTAAAGCATTCGAGAGAGGGGAAGGGAAAAAGGTCCGTTTGGTAGGCCTCCACGTATCATTAGCCGAGACGTTAAATACCAATCAATTGGATCTGCCCTTGTTTAGCGACGAATAATCCCTATACTTTGCGAAAAACAATAATAATAAGCAACGCAAGAAATAGAGTTCTGATTTAAACGCGGGACGATATTTCTGTTCAGTATGCAAGTCCTAACGGAGACATAAATGCCTTTTCCTACTGCTGTTTTAGAAACAAATATTGCACAATTAAGCACTACTTATGATGCCTACGTACTGATAAGTAACACATTATCAAGTCAGCATTATCTTCATATTCAAAAAAGTTTAGATAAACATCAGTCAATAGATGAGCGAGTTGGTGTTAACCCAATTCTCCTAGCGGCAGATGTTGTTGGAAAAAGGTTGTTACAAGTTCCTGTTGGTCAATTGAGTCGCGACTATGATGATGTTCGTCGCGTGTTTGATGCTGCGCGAAATATTGCACAATTACTTTTAGATTCGGGTATCCGTAAACCATTACTAGAAATTAATTTAGAGGGGTTAACTGAAAACCAAGCATTACAATTTAAAAATGCTATTGAAGCCGCTTATCTCGGGTTGTGTCAAGGTTTGTGGCAACCGCTTGAAGCAAGACAAGCGTTGGATGAAAATGATATCGAGCCCATACTGTCTGTTGGTTTGATTGAAAGCAAGGGTAACATTGATGTTGAGCGCTTAAATGCGCTGGAAGCAGGTAAACGACTTGCACGCGATCTATGTGGTACAGAGCCAGAGCGCATGGCTCCCCCCGGATTTGCTGATTATTGTGTTGCCGCGTTCAAAGGATCTAACGTGAAGGTAAGCGTAATCACAGACGATGCTCAAATTAAACACGAATACCCACTGTTGCACGCTGTAGCTAGGGCTTCAATTGAAGTTAAAAGACACCGTCCGCGTATTATTCGCATGGTTTATGAGCCTGTTGGTGAGGTAACTAAAACACTCTTGTTTGCTGGTAAGGGCATTACCTTTGATACCGGCGGTGCTGATTTAAAGGTGAATGGCCACATGGCCGGCATGAGTCGCGATAAAGGCGGTGCAGCCGGAGTTGCAGGTTTCATGAAAACACTCTCATTAATTGCTCCTAAGGGTCTTAAGGTCATTGCCGAACTCGGTGCGGTGCGAAATAGTATTGGCGCAGAAGCCTTCATTCCTGATGAAATTATTACCAGCCATGCAGGTATTAGAGTGAGAGTCGGCAATACCGATGCTGAAGGGAGAATGCTATTAGCCGATTTGCTTTCACATTTGCGCAACGATGCAGTTAATGCGATTAATCCTGAACTCTTCTCTGTTGCAACATTAACAGGTCATGCAGCAATGGCGTTTGGGCCTTATACTGCTCTCGTTGAAAATAAACCGGCCAGAGACAAAGGTATTGCCAAGCAACTGTTTGCTCACGGTGAATTGTGCGCTGACCAGGTAGAACAATCGCTTTCGCGTCGTGAAGATTTTGATTTTGTTAAGCCTAGGACAAAAGCGGATGATGTCTTATCGTCGAATAATGGGCCCTCTGTGACGACAATGCGAGGCCATCAATTTCCCATGGCATTTTTGACCATCGCTTCTGGTTTGGATAAACATGAAGCCAATTCAGAACTACCTTTGCCGTTCACGCACGTGGATATTGCAGGTAGTGGTGTAGAAAATCTTGATTGGCAACATGGCAAACCAACGGGTGCGCCAGTTAACGTGTTTGTAAATACTTACTTATAGGTGATGATTTGAAACTAGGGTTATATAAGCACTATAAAGGTAATACTTACGAAGTCATCGGCGTTGCAAGACATTCTGAAGATGAAACAGAGCTTGTTGTTTATAGGCCAACTTATGGCGAACGTGGGCTATGGGTTCGTCCTTTAGCCATGTTTATTGAAACGATTACAATCGATGGCAAAGAGATACCGAGGTTTGCGTTTGTCGATTAGACCTAATTTGTTGTCCAAGGAAGCGTCAATGAACCACTGGTTAAAAACGAATGTAGTAATGAGCAATCTAATGATAAACACAAAGGATTAACAAATGAAGAAAATGATAGGAAAAAGTCTTTTAGCGCTGGCATTTGCTGGATTGTTTTCGTCTACGGCGTTTTCACAAGGCCGTTTTGATGACATAGAAATTAAAGCCCAAGCCGTCGGCGGTTCAGTGCATATGCTAGTGGGTGCAGGTGGCAATATAGGGGTTTCTGCTGGACCTGATGGCTTGCTAATTGTAGATGACCAATACGCCGACTTAGCTGAAAAAATAGCGGCTAGCTTAGCTGATATCAGCAAAGAGCGGACTCGATACGTCATTAATACTCATTTTCATGGTGACCATACAGGCTCTAACACATTTTTTAGTAAGCATAAAAATGCGACCATCTTTGCGCATGAAAATGTACGCGTACGTTTGGCCACAGGTGAAGAGACCGACCCAGCAATGCTGCCGGTCGTGACTTATGAAAAGGGCGTTAAATTCCATATGAATGGTGAAACGGTGCATGTTTTCCATCTGGCTAATGCACATACTGATGGCGATAGCGCTGTTTGGTTTGAGCAACCTGACGTATTGCACACGGGTGACTTATTTTTTAAAGATTGGTTTCCCTTCATTGATTTAAACTCAGGAGGGTCAGTTGTGGGCTATATTGCTGCAGTTGAGACTTTATTGAGTATGATTGATTACGATACTAAAGTTATTCCAGGGCACGGTGCTTTGGCTAATAAGGCCGATTACGTGCGCTTTCTTGATATGCTCAAAAAGACTTATGCCTACGTTCAAGCCAAAAAGACCGCGGGTGTAAGTGAAGATGATTTGGTTGCAGCTGGCTTAGAAGATAAATGGAAAAGCTGGTCATGGAATTTTATCACTGAAGAAAAATGGATAAGAACGATATACAAGTAAGTTCAGGCATTCAACTAAGAACAGCCGCAGAAGTTGATTTTGCGGTTGTTTCTGCTTGGTTCTCTCCTATGGCGTCAGCTTTTCCAGCATCAGCAAGTTTGTTAATTAGGCAATGGGCTGGCCCCAATATTACTTGCCCCCGCTCGATTGAGCAGCTAGCTAGCTATGTAATGGCTAGCCAATACCAATCGTTTGTTCTTGCTGACCATGCAAATATCATTGGTTTCGGCCAACTTCAATTGATCAAACAGCGTGCACATTTAGCTAGACTCGCTATTAATCCTAACTATAGGGGGCAAGGACTCGCAAAACGATTGTTGTCAGAATTAATTGAAAATGCTCAACAGAAAATAGACTTAAAAGAAGTGTCCTTGTTTGTATATATTAAGAATACAACGGCGATTGCTTGTTATGAGAAGTTTGGTTTTGCAGAGTCTGCGACACCTGCGGGCATCAGTGCCGTTGTTGGTTGTCGCTTTATGACTCTGCGTTGTTAGTTGGCTATGTATTTACCTATCTCTATCGTGATTTAGAAAATACTTGTTGCCCATTTATCCATGTTTCTAATACCTGGGTATCCCGAATATCTGATGCTGGCCCAGTAAATATATCTCTGTCGATAAATATAAAGTCAGCCCGCTTACCGACTTCCAACGTGCCCAGTTTATCATCTTGAAAAGCGGCATAAGCTGCATCGAGGGTGAAACCACGCAGCGCTTCTTCAACGGAGACTTTTTCTTCAGGTATCCAACCCATTTTAGGTTCGTTTTCACCACTTTGACGCGTAATGGCTGCATGCAGTCCATGAAATACGTTGGCAAGTTCTACTGGGAAGTCAGAGCCAAATGCTATTCGTGAACCCTGGTCCAAGAAGGTTCTCCAAGCATAAGCTCCTTTCAAGCGAGCCTTACCTATGCGATCTTCAGCCATATTCATATCACTTGTTGCATGGGTGGGCTGCATCGATGGAATAATACCTAATTCCCTGAATAAATGAATATCTTCAACAGAGACGACTTGAGCATGTTCAATACGATGACGTTCGGTGTTTTCAGGGAAAGTCTTGAAGGTTTTAGCAAATTGTTGCAGTGCTAGTCTGTTTGCTCTGTCTCCAATTGCATGAAAGTTAAGTTGAAAATTAGCACCGAGTACTTGCGAGAACAAACTTGGCAAGTTTTCTTGCGGAGTTACCAACAGTCCATGATTGTCTTTATCATCAGAATAAGGCTCAATTAACGCCGCTCCTCGGCTTCCTAATGCGCCATCGCCGTAGGCTTTGACACTTCGGATGCTTAGCATATCGTTTGCTGTTTTAATGTGTCCAGCCGCTAACATTTCATTAATTTGTGGATCGGTAGCAGCTAGCATCGCGTAAATTCTAAACTTAAGCTTACCTGCCTGTGCTTGCTGCTTATAAAAGTCATATCCTTTCTTGCTAATACCGGCATCATGAACACTCGTGATGCCTAACGAAAGAAGATGCTCGGATGCGGCATTGAGTTGCGCAGATAGTTGCTCAACATCCGCTTTGGGGATTAATTGGGTTACCAAATATACGGCGTTGTCTATTAACAAGCCTGTAGGTTGTCCATTTTCATCTTTTACTATTTCGCCGCCAGAAGGTGAAGGAGTATTGGCATCGACGCCTGCCAATTTCAATGCGGCGCTATTTACCCAAATAGCATGACCATCTACTCTTGATAAAACGACTGGACGGTCTTTTAATGCCGCATCTAAACTCCCTTTAGTAGGAAACGCTTTGGTTGGCCACAAAACTTGATTCCAACCTCCGCCAATTAACCACTGTGTGTTTTCTGTCTTCGATGTTTTGTCTGGTGATGTATGTGCGCTGACAAATTCTACAACACGTTTTACTGCTTCAACTTCACTTAGACTGCCTCGTAAGTCAATTTCTAGCAAATTTTGCCCTAGACCTAAAATATGTCCATGAGCATCAATCAATCCGGGCAACATGACTCGGCCCCTACCATCAATTTTAGTGACAATCCCACCCGGTTCTTGGCTAAGATTCATGCCAATAATAAATTCCTCTTCAAATGCGATATTGGTAAATGTGATTAACTTGCCCTGTTGATTTAATGTGTAGCCATTTACGTTTTCAACAAACGTAAGTGAGTGGGCCGTCGGTGAAATTAACGCTAACAGTAGTAACGTTGTCCAAAGCAGTGTTCTTTGTATCGTGCTCATTTACATTCCTCTTGATATCGATTTAATATTCTGTATAACGATTTATGCGTCTGAGTTCATTATTGGTGGTTGCGTGAGATAATCTTTTTGCCAGATCTTTAGCATTGAAGCCTGACTGATATTACCCCCTGACAGCAACACTAGCACTTTCTGATTAGCTGGTTTATCACTTAACCAAGCTGCAACAGCCGCCATTGTCATGGCGCAGGTCGGTTCTATATGTAATTTTAATAAATGATGCAGCCATTGAGTCCAATATGCTATTTGTTCTTCTTCTACTTCATAAAAGTCATCAACGGTTTTTAATATCTCAAACGTATGCTCACCGATAGCTGGGGTAGCTGCGCCATCCGCTAATGTATTGGGTATGCCGACTAAGCGCTCAATTTTTCCGCTTTGCAGACTTCGGGCGGCATCATTCGCGTTTAGAGGCTCTGCACCGATGACTGCTGCATTAGGCAGACGCGCGTTTGTTGCAATAATAGCCCCAGACAACAGTCCACCGCCACCGCAAGGGGCAAAGACGGCATCCGGTTCAACGCCTTTTTCAGACAGTTGCTGCAAAGCTTCTAATGTCACTGTACCCTGTCCAGCGATAATGTCGGGGTGATTAAATGGCGGGATCCAAAGCGTTCCTTCTTCACTGCCCGCTTCTTCCACTGCCAAGTCAGCTTCTTCCCTAGTTGCAAATAGGTTTATTTTTGCCCCATAAAACTCGGTTGCGGCAGCTTTGATGGGGGAAATAGTGTCGGCACAATATATTGAAACTGGAATACCAAATTGTGCACATGCAAAAGCAACCGCCTGCGCGTGATTACCAGATGAGTTCGCGACAACGCGCTGTGGCAGTTCTCCTTGCTCATGCAACTTCGCTAGGATATTTGTTGCGCCGCGCAGTTTAAAGGCTCCAGTTCGCTGCAAACACTCGGCTTTAAAGTAAATTTGATGACCTAGCCAATGATTCAATAAACGTGATTCAAATATAGGTGTCTCTTTTACTATACTGCTAATGCGTGTTTGAGCTGCTTCTATGTCAGCTATTGATACCATTTACAAAATATCCTTTTACAAAAATTACTTTCATCGCGCCCTAGTCTAAACGCATCCTGTTTTGATATGAAGTGTTCACATGAAAATAAACATAATATGAGTATGCAAAATGGCGCGCATGTCTATACATAGGCTAAACTCACCCATATTAGAAGTACTGGAAAATAGTTCAAAATTTGCTATTCTCAACAGAATTAGCCGTATATAAAGATGTCGATAAAGGATACTAACATGGGTTTACTAGATGGATTACTAGGCAATGCTTCAAAAGTTGATCTTTCATTAGTAACTGAAGAGCTTTCCCCTATACTTTCTGAGTCTGAAACAGTTGTGGAAGCGTACAAAATGATCCGTGATTTGTTTGTTTTTACTGATAAAAGACTCATATTTATCGACAAGCAAGGTGTAACAGGAAGAAAGGTCGATTATCTGTCCGTGCCTTATCGAGCGATTACACAGATCAAAGTTGAAACCGCTGGTCACTTTGACATGGATTGCGACCTAAAAATTTGGGTTTCAGGGCAATCACAACCATTGGAAACCAAATTGAAATCAGATTTAGCGCAAGATATTCAAAAGACGCTGGCTAATATGATGTTTAGTTCATAAACAGACTCCAAAAATAAGCTTCAGATATAATAAATTGCGCTATTTTCAAACTCAAACTCAATTACGATTACTTTACCGTTTTTTGCGTTTAAATTTGAGGTTAACTTGAACCCAAACGCGCAAGCTAAAGTAATGATTAGTCTGTTCACAATGAATTGATGTTCTACTAGAATTTTATTGTTTTAGTAGTTCAAAAGGGTATCACAACCTAGGTAATATATGACTGTAAAATACAAAGCACTGGTGCTTGGCGCGTCAGGTTTAGTTGGTAAAGCGTTGGTAAACCAACTGTGTCAGGATGACCGTTATTCTCAAGTAACCTGTTTGCTGCGCTCGCCATTATCAAAAATGCAATACCATGACCCGCTGAATAAAATCCAACCCATCGTCATCGATTTCGATGAGCTACAGGACTATCAGGGCTACTTTTCAGTGCAACACGTTTACTGCTGTTTAGGCACAACAATTAAGCAGGCCGGTTCACAGTCCAATTTTCGGCGGGTAGATTTCCAACTTGTACATGTTGCGGCGCAATTGACTAGAGTGCAACGTGCAAAAAGCTTTGTTTGGATTTCCTCTGTTGGTGCAAACGCGAAAAGTAAAAATTTTTATTTGAGAGTGAAAGGTGAATTAGAGAACGCGATACTGAGTATGCCGCAATTAGATAACGCCGCGGCGGTTCGACCTAGCTTTCTACTTGGACATCGTATACAAAAACGCACTGCAGAAAATTGGGGAATTAAAATTGTTAAATTACTGTCTCCAATTATGCTGGGTCGTTTGGCTAAATATCGGCCAGTTAGCGCGAATCAAGTGGCTTATCAGATGATACAACTCCAAGTTTTCTGAAATAGCGCTGGCGGTGCAGGGGCATAATTACTATACTCGCGCCGAATTTTAGCTAAAGTTAATCTTAATTTGCATTGATAACCTAAATAGGGACATACTGTTTATGTCCCTTTATGAAGTTTTCGGAGGCAATTCATTATGGCTACAGCTATTCCAACAGATGTTGAAACACTGATAGAAAATATAAGAATTGAACAGTTCTGGTGGGACGGGGTGCTTATTAAAATCCCTTTCCATTGTGTGTACGCATGCATTCCCAATCCAGTAGCTGATGAATGGAAACGTATCAATGGAGTCAATGTGCCTTTGATACGTGTCGACAAGTATCTAATCCCGCTTTGGGATCCTTTTCATCAAAACATGTCCGATATGCCTAAATTGGCAGTTGTGATATCGCATCACAAGGGCAATCAGTTCGGATTATTTGCTTATCCGGCTGATCACATGGATGAACATATTATGCTGTCATACGACGAATGGTTTGAAACCCAATCTTCATTTCAATAACGTTTTTTGCGTATTATATATGCTTCTAGCTGTGTTTCTCGTTCTACCCCAGCAATGGGTTAATAAGTAATTTACGGAGAACACATGCTACCAGTAGCAGAAGTTTTTGGCGCAATAGCCGTTGTTTTTAATTTTATAGGATACCGACAAAGTGATATCAATCGATATCGCTTTATTTCTGCTATCGCGCTTTTAAGCGTTAGTATTCACTTTTTTCTGCTAGGAGCAATGGCCGCCGGTGTAGGCTGCATGCTCGCCTTTATCCGTAATATTGTTGCTATTAAATATCGAGGCCTGCCGGTATTAATTACCTTCGTAACGGCTAATATTGGCTTCTTTTTTTATGAGCTGCTTTGGCTTGACCATGGTTGGTTCATTGTGATCGCTTATGCATCGTCACTTATATTTACGATAGGCTCAATTTCGTTAACCAGTGCAAAAATGATCCGTCAATGGTTTATCTTAGCTGAAATTTTAGGTTTGATTTATGCAATTATGGTTGGAAGTATATTCGGTACTGTATTTAACATTACTAACCTACTTAGCATATTTTATACACTGTACCAAGATTCGGCAGCGGAAAAGAAAGCGTTACCAAAAGACTGATTGATCAATTAATTTAGAGCAAAAAAAACGCTGCATCGAGCAGCGTTCTTTAGTTTTGAAATAGACGTAGCTATTACTATTCTTTTACCAAAACCGATATTTTTGTAATGCCGGCTAATTTTATTTGGTCCATAACCTTAACAACAACACCATGTTCAGTGTTTTCATCCGCTTGGATTGCAGCTGTGTCAGTGTCATTGTTTGCTAAATACGTTTGCGCGTTAGCGACAACTCGGCGAATATCCACAATACGACCTGCCATTATAATTTGACCTGAAGCGTCAATTCTAATCGATAAAGACTTGCTGTTCGGTGGTGGCGGTGTATCGCTCTTCGGTGGACGCGTTGGTTCCAACCCTTTCTCAGATGAGAAGGTGGTCGTTACGATGAAGAATATCAACATAATAAACACGATGTCCAACATTGGAGTCATGTCTACTGCTGCGTCGTCATCACCGGATGTATGTTTTTTTCTTTTCATTTTTACACTCAGTCCTTCTAATTCTGCTGTCTCGCGATTCGACATAGTATAATGGCTTAATCGAAAAAGCATAGAGTTTTGTAAACGATTTTAACAAAAAAATACGTTTATTCTCTTAATTGCTGTTTACGTTTAAGTCAGCCTAGCGAAAAGGAGCTATTTGTTAATTTTCTTGTCTACAACTTTACTCGTCAGAGGGACTATGATCAAGCGCTTTACCCAACCAATTGAAATAAGTTGCCATTTGGGTCGAAATAGCAGTTAACTGCGTTCCGCTAGGATAAATACCTAATTTGGCCTCAGCACTCTGTTTAGTGCCCTGTACTAAAAATGTATTTTTAATAGGATGGTGTTGAATGCATGCTTCAAAGGCTCTTGCGGCCACTTCTTGCGGCCGAGCATAGTAAAAACTTTTTAGCTCCTGATCGACAAATACACTCTTTTGCATCAATTCGCTTGGTTGTGCGCTATCATTTTTTAAAAAAATATGTTTGAAGCAAAGTGCTAATTGATTGTTCAATGCATGTTCGTTTAAGCGGGCCTTTTCATTCAGCCAAATTTCTGAAGCGAAAAGATTGCGACCCGATACGGCATACATTTTACTTGCAATGTAATGATCAAACGCGTGAAACCACTCATGAGCCAGCGCGCCTGCTCCTGCATTCTTTGCGAGAGATAGTTGTTTTTTTGCACTATTGTAATGTGCACTAGCATGTTTTTGACCGCCAACCCCAAATCCTAATGATAAAGTACCGTTCAAAGAAATAACATTTTCAGGTACTTGCAATATATCCATTAAATCGCACAGGGCATCAAAAAAAAGATTTGACGCTATCCTTTTTTCTTCTTGTGTTACCCATTTACCTATTTCAATTGAGCGAAATCTAAATAAACGTAATACGTCCTGGAAATTAACATCAGCTCCCGCTCTGTGTTCGTCACCATTGCGATAGAATTCATTATAAAGTCTACCTTTTTTGTTTTTTATCGCGCCGGTTGGTGATTTAGTTTGATTCATTTGGGTCTATTTTTACTATGCTATCAGGGGCATTAGTCTTTATACTTGAAGACATCTAAAGGTTATCACTTTTTGAGTTTTAATTCCGATGTCAAACGTAAAAATACGTTGGCATCACTACGTTCTTGTGCAAGCATGCGCTGGAAAACTTTGTTCCCGAATCAATTTGGGCAATTTCGTAAAGGAAGTTCAGCTATGGATTATTCGTCAATGTTAGCCTTCGTTAGTGAAAATCTTAAAAAAGGATTTGAGCTGCTATCAAGTACACAAACATACGTGCAGTTGGCTATGCTAATCGTTATTTATAGTATTGCATTTTTGATTGCTTATAAAGTCCGCCATAACATTGCATTAATGCATGATGAACCTGATGAAACAGCTCATCCAATGCGCAAGTTTGCTTTTAGAATTGGTGGTGTCTTATTTCCTCTTATCGCTATTGTACTGTTACAAATTTCGCGCAAAGCAGGTGAAAACCTTGAATATTCGCCGTGGGTAATACAAGTGGCTTTGTCTATCGCGATATTGTTGTTCTTTAGTTCCATTATTCGCGCCTTCGTTACCCATTCTTATGCGGCGTCCTTATTTAGGTGGGTAGGATTACCTATTTTGTTTTTACATTTAGTGGGTTTATTGCCTTCTATTATTAGCAGTCTGGAAGAGATGTCAATGAGCGTTGGGAACGTTGATATTTCCGCTTACGGTGTTGTAAGAGTGCTAGTTTTCGGTGGCTTTCTATTCTGGCTCGGTCGCGTATCGAGTAGTTTTGGCAAAGCGGTCATTAAGCGACAAGAGAGTTTAGACGTACCGACAAAAGAAGTATTTTCGAAACTATTCGAAGTTGCGTTGTTCTGTATCATTATATTGCTCTTATTAAACGTAATGGGCATCAATCTGACAACGCTTGCAGTATTTGGTGGCGCGGTAGGTGTTGGTATCGGTTTGGGTTTACAATCTATCGCCTCTAATTTTATATCGGGTATTATTATTCTGCTCGACAGGTCACTCACTGTCGGTGATTTTGTTGAATTAGGTGATGGTCAAAAAGGCTTCGTACGCGAATTTAAAATGCGTTATGCAGTCTTAGAAACCTATGATGGCAAAGATATTCTAGTACCCAATGAAAAATTCATTTCAGACTTTTTAGTTAATTGGACACACAAAGATCCTAAGCAACGTTATCGCGTCGATTTTTCCGTGCCCTACGCAACCGATGTGCGCAGTATGGTAGAGTTTATAAAAGTTGCCGTTTGTAAGCATCCACAAGTTATTAGTGGCGAAGACGTTCCTTTTGAAGAGCGGCCTGATTGTGAAATCGACAGTTTCGGTGATTCAGGCATTAACATGTTCGTGGAATTTTGGATGATTGGGGTCGATGACGGTAAAAATCGTGTTGGGGGGGATTTAATGCTGACTATTCTTGAAACACTGAAAGAGAACGGCATCGAAATCCCGTTTCCTCAACGTGAAGTTAGAATTCTCAATCCGGAGCAGCAAGCATAGGCACACTGTGCTGTAACTGAATAGTTAATGAGCGGATGAGTGCTTAATTTGTTTAACACACTTAAGCGCTGGTCCACTCTTCTATAATCTGCGAGCACCATCGCTTTACGCGAGCGTCAGTTTGATCATACTGATTTTCATCGTCTAACGATAAACCAACAAAAAACTCACCATCGTCAGTTAGCGCTTTCGATGCGGTAAACTCATAACCTTGGTTTGGCCAATAGCCAATAATATCGCAATCCAGCACGATCAATTCATCATGCAACATTCCTAACGCGTCTTGAAACCAATCGGCATAACCCAATTGATCACCTAAGCCAAAAATAGCGACGGTCTTGCCTGCCAAGTTAAGTGCTTTTATATCATCCCAAGTTGACTCCCAGTCTTCTTGTAACTCGCCAAAATCCCATGTTGAGATGCCATAAAGTACTAAATCGTATTGTGTCGATCTTTCGAGTGCATGCTCTTTAATATCAAACATGCATACTTGGGCTTGGATACCTTGTTCACTTACCATAGATTCCAATTCAGATTGTATTTTCTCACTTGCCATTTCTGTATAACAGGTGGTTGATCCATAAAAAATCGCAATTTTTTTTGTGGCTAAATTCATTAATCTCTTTCTGCCTTCGCGGGTGACTCGGTTACTACCCTCGTTTGTGTTTTAAATCGGGTTTTGGCCTTTGAAAAACTGATATAATTGCCATCACTGCATAACAGTGCGCAGTCTACCTGACTGGCATCCTCATTCAAGGTTAGGACTCCAATATTACATTTATTGACCAACGTACCGCTGTGATTACTGGGTTCTCGTTGCTTAACCGACATGTTTCTGCGTTTTGTAAGCCAGTTAAGCGGCGAGCGATGGCTATAGAACCACCTATTTAAACGATCGAACCACTTTAGTAGGCTAGGTGGAAATTCGTTGTGCAATCCACTGCTAGTGAATTGGGTGATATGCGGACTATTGCGGCGAAAACGCAAGCTCACATCATAAACAAAGGAATAGTGCACGTCACCTGACAAAATAATGAAGTTTGGTGGTGTTTTAATATGTCTAAATATATTCAGCATCACACTAGCTGTACCTCTGTGTGCCATCCAGTTTTCCGCATCAACGACTAGCGCTCCGCCAAAAATGGTGAATATTTTTTGTATGGTTTCTATAAATTTCACACCATATACCGGTGCAGGGGAAACCATGATTACTGACTCTTTGCCAATAATAGATTGTTGTAATTCGCACAGCGCTTCCCAATCCATCAGTCCTGATGGCTTATTCAGCGATGACTCAGAGCGCCAGCGCTGCGTTCGGGTATCTAGTACATGCACTGGGGGTTGTGTTGCTAGTTCATAATGCCATTGGTCAAAAGCAAACAAGGTGTCGATGAGGTCGCTATGCGAATCGTTACACACACCTAAACCGTATGTTTTTGTGGCGTTTCCCTTAACTGCGCTGGCTGAGAATACAGTGCTGAATTGACTAAACAATGGTTCTAGTTTTGTCCTAGGGTTGCCGCAACCTTGGCATAAAAAATAAGCGGTAATCGCATTGCCAATAATTCGCTTAGAAAAGGCATGTCCATAAACTTGCTGTTCCCAGCCGCGGGTCAGGTTCCAATCGTCAGTAACATCATGATCATCGAACATCATGTAGCTTGGCACGTGAGCAAGTGCTCTGTGAACCTTGTGCAAGCCCCTTTGAAATTCCTGTATATTCTGTTTCTCCTTGTTGTAGGTTGCTTGTTTTTGTTGGTTTAAGCCTGACTTCTCCAAATCAATAAATTGCCAGAGCGTTGGCGACCAAGTCAACATATACATTGCCAACATCTCGCTCAGTGCTATAAGGTGGTTTTTGGCATTTACTGAGGTAAACACCGGTTTACGCTTTGCCGCAAAAAAGGCTTTGGTTAGTTTGTCGTTAGCTTCAACTGCTGGCAGCAATAACTCTCTTTGGTAAAAACCATGTTCATGTAATATTAGCTCTTGTAAATCATCAACAGTGGCACCTTCAAACCGCTCGTTATGCAGACCCAGCAAGGAGATCACCTGGTGAATTGCATGCAACATTGGCCCTGCAACATCATCAACATATACTTGGTCGCCGGTCATTAACATCAAATCGGGACGGTTTATGCTTTTTGTCTCACTAGTTTTTGATGTATTAACTTTATTGGCTAACTCGTCGGCTATTAAATTATCGAGTTGAGGTAAGGCGTCTTGACCATGAAAATGTGGCTTGCGGCAAGAACCTTGTACGACTTTGGTTAAATGTTGATTAAATCGAAAGTTAGGCCGTTGATGCCCAGCATAAACCAGGTGAGAAATGCCTTTTAAAATGCTTTCGGATTCATTGCTGTAAACAGGGTGATCCGTTTTTTTCGCATCATTGTTGCTAGGTTGTTGATTGAGTACATTATTGGTCTGACCGGAATGCGGTAATTGTGTATTTTCCCGTTCACCCAACAAGTCGTAATGATACAAAATACCTGATTGAATTAGAGGCTTGTCAGTTATTGCTTCTATACTAATTAACTGTATAAATGCGCGCTGCCCGACACAAAATGTTTCTTGTGTTACCTTCGTATCTCTTAATTCAATTATGTTGTTTTGTGCATCAGCCAGTAATGGTTTTATATCAATTGCAACGGAAGTTACCAACCACCAAACAATACGCCGGTGCTCAGTGTGCCGTAAAACAGGGCCTGCGATGACTGTGGGCAGTAATATTGTCAAGTTTCTCGTTTTCCCTTGCGGTGGCCTTTTAAATAAGAATCGTGTTGATTATGCTTGATAATTTAATCTGTAAAAACACCTTAGCATCATATACTACGTAAATTATGATAAATAAGTTTGCCTACAGCATGTATACTTAGCACGCTTTCTTTTTCCATCAAAATAAATATAGTTAAAAGGATATACAATGAAAAAGGTAATGGCGATAATTTTACTTTCGTCAATTGTAACTTTCTGTGTTGGTTGCGTGCCAGAAAAAACTAAATCTGATGCTCCTGCTAATTTAATTGCTCCTTTATTGGGAAGCTGGATTATTGATCTTGACGGTGACGTGATGTTCGACCCACAAACGTCAGGATTGAAATATAACAACGGATATTTGTACTCACTCTCCGATGCAAGTGCAGATGTAACCCAAGCATTAAGATTACACCAAATTTCGCTGGACAATAGTCAGGTCGTTAACAAGTTAGGACCCACCGTATTTAGTGAAAGGGTTAAGAATAGTTGTTTTTACAACTATCTTGCTAACAAACCTGATTATGAAGGACTTGCGCCAATTTCAGGTGAGGACGCAGCTTGGGTGTTTGTTACCGAAGATGCCAGCCGTTCACAGCCCCTTAGCGAAACATGTCAGAAAACGTATGCAAAAACAGGCTCTACAGTCTATCCAACACTGTTAGTGCGCCTGCAACTACAAGATAAAAAGTTAGAAGTGACGCATGTCCGTCCGGTGCAATTTCCGACAGAAGCTCACGTTGGCGATTTCCCGAATGATGGTGTAGAAGGCTTAACTTTTACCAGAGACAATCGACTGTTATTGGGTTTGGAAAAAGACGCAAACAGACAACCAAGAGTCTTTGAAATAAAAATAGATGACAGTTTTTGGCAAGAGTCGGGTTTTGCCAAAGTGCGCGACAGTGAACTATTGTTGCCTAGTTTTAAGCAAGGGAACCATCCCATAAACGCAATGGATGTGTTTTATCCTTCCCCTGATAGTCAAGGTTATTTATTTGCTGCGGCGCGTAATGATAATGAACTGTGGATTATTGACTTAGCAAAGCTGAAGCCAACGAAGCGCATAAAGCTGGCATTTTCCGCACCATCGAATTTGACCCAAGGTGCAAGTGAAACTGCATGTGAAGCAACACATTTGATGAACAATGCGTCAATTGAGGGACTCACCGTTGTGAATGATAACGTATGGATGGTTAATGACCCTTGGAAAGTGAATTATCTTAAAAATATTGTCTGCCCAGCGGATAAATATCGCTATCAGAAGATGGCACCTTTGTTATTCAAAATGAAAATTGATGAGACTTGGTTTGACTAATATAGCGCAGTTTAGTGTGGCGGGATGATATGAATCGTCATCCAAAATAGAGATGCCTAATAAAGACTTTTTATTCCCAACTAACGATTGAACACCAGTTCAAAAAACAGCAAGCATGTTATTCAAACTTACTGTTTTGCTATGCGGCGGCTAGTTCGCTGGTGATGAGGTAAACTTTCGCATACGCTTAATTCACTATACGTTTTTTAATTTACTCACAAAGGTTTTCTTAAACTTGGCTAATTTGGGCGCGACAACCATATTGCAGTATTGGTTTTGTGCATTATTTGCAAAATAGTCTTGATGATAATCTTCAGCCTGGAAATAATTGTGCAGCGGCGCTATTTCTGTGACCACCGGGTCTGGCCAGATTTCGTTTTCTTCTATTTCTTTTATAATTTCTTCAGCAGCTAACTTTTGCTCATCATTATGGTAATAAATACCGCTGCGATACTGCGTTCCCATATCATTACCTTGGCGATTTAATTGCGTCGGATTATGCAAGGCGAAAAATATTTCTAATACTTCGCGCAAAGACAGCTTAGCTGTATCAAATGTTACCTGCACAACCTCATTATGACCTGTGTTGCCGGTACAAACGGCTTCATAGCTTGGATTGTCTGCTTGACCGTTTGAATAGCCTGAATAAGCTGATGTTACACCCTCTACAGTATTGAATGCTGTTTCTAAGCACCAAAAGCATCCTCCACCCAATGTTATTGTTTGCGAACTCATAATTTGTCCTATTAAGTGTGTAATTCAAATACTGTTTACATAAAATGCGTCTAACTAGACCAAATTTCAAGTCATCTATTCTTAATTAATTCACGTACAAGTATGATTAGAGTAAATAAACGAGGCAAACATGGCATTTACGCTCTTTTATGATGGCTTGTGTCCATTGTGCGAAAAAGAAATGACTCACCTAATAAAGCGTGACAAAGACCATAAAATTGTCTTTGAGGATATTTCTTTACCTGATTTTTCACAGCGTTATCCCTATTTATGTTTGGACGAGCTAAATGCCCGTATTCATGGGCAACTAGAAGATGGCAGCATGATAACTGGGCTTGATGTAACGCACAAAGCTTGGAGTTTGGTTGGTGTTACTTGGTTATATGCACCGCTTCGCTGGCCCATTATTAGGTGGTTTGCGGACAAACTTTATTTGGTGTTCGCAAAACATAGGTACACCATTTCTTATTGGCTGACGGGAAAGAAGAGATGCGAGAGTAATCGCTGCAATTTAAAATAGTAGCGCATTGGTAAAGCTGGTAACTAACAACATTATCGAACAGAATTGAAGGATGCAGAATGCAACAACCAGAAAACGACAAAAAATATGCACTGATTATTGGTGCAAACGGCGGTATCGGCAGAGAAGTAGTTAGCCAGTTAAGCGCGCAGCCAGACTTTGCTACGATTTTTACACTTTCTCGCAGCCCAGCAAGATACAGCCTTGATAGTAAAGCGTCCTCAACGCAGATTATTCATAAGGTGCTTGATACCGCGAATGAAGCGGCTGTAAAAACCTTCATCGATGAGTTGAAAGGGCTGGGCATTAAACTCAGCTTAGTCATATGTACTACGGGAATTCTGCATCAAGAGTCAGACTCAGCAGGTGATGATGGCGTGACACTGAAGCCAGAGAAACGCTTGGAAGATATGCATGAGAAACAACTAACCGAATATTTTCGTGTTAATAGTATTTTGCCCGCAATTTGGCTACAAAACTTGGTTAGTGTTGTCGATAAGCAGGGGGCGAAAATTGTCTTCTTTAGTGCTCGAGTTGGCAGTATTAGCGAAAATGCACTAGGTGGTTGGTATGGATATAGAGCGTCTAAGGCTGCGCTTAATATGCTAGTGAAAACGGCTGCTATTGAGTATAAACGCAGAGTCCCTAAAACAAGTTTACTGTGTTATCACCCCGGAACAGTTGACACCGGCTTATCTAAACCGTTCCAAGCAAATGTAAAACCAAGTAAATTATTCACTCCTGAGTTTACGGTAAATCAACTTCTGTCTATTTGCCATAATTTAAATCCAGAAGAAAGCCCATTTTATCTAGACTGGAAGGGGGAAACTATTCCCTGGTAATTTATTAGAGGCGAGCTAATGTTTTTATAATAGCCGATTTTTATCGGCTTTTTTTATTGTGTTAAGCTCAAGACTTTTTGTAAATAGACTGTTAATATCAGCCGCTAATACATCATAAAAACACAAATAAAAATAAAAAGAAGGATTAATGATGAGTGCTTCAAGAGAGCAATTTGGCTCAAAGCTCGGTTTTATTTTGGCTGCTGCAGGTTCTGCGGTGGGTATTGGTAACCTTGTAGGATTTCCAGTCGGCGCTGCTAAAAACGGCGGTGGTGCTTTCCTCTTAATGTATGCCATTTTTGTGGTTTTCATTTGTCTTCCAGTGATGCTGGCTGAAATGTCTGTTGGTAGAAACAGTCAAAAAGATCCATTAGGGGCTTATGCTTCATTGTCGAACCGCTCAGGTGGTTGGCGCATAGCAGGTTGGTTGTCGGTAATTACGCCTTTCATGATTGCGGTTTTCTACCTAGTTATTACCGTATGGATATTCGGTTACTTGCTGCAATCAATGATCGGAAACCTAGACGAATTAGCTAATGCTAATACTTTTAGTGATTTTATTAGCGGCAACAGTATCTTTGTTTATATGATTGGCGTACTGCTGGTGGTTTATCTCATCTTGCAAGGAGGCGTAAAACAGGGAATCGAAAAAGCGGCAAAAATACTCATGCCAGCACTCTTCTTTATGCTAATAGTGCTCGTTATTTTTGTACTAACACGCGACAATGCAATGGCAGGTGTCGAATTTTACTTAGTACCAGATTTCTCGAAAATCGATGCTTCAGTTGTTAATGGCGCATTATCTCAAGCTTTCTTCTCCCTGTCTTTAGGTATGGGGATAATGATTACCTATGGTAGTTATATCGATAGCAAAGCTGATGTACCAACGGCTGCTAAGTTAGTTGCATTAACCGACACTGCCGTCGCTTTTACCGCCGGTTTGATGATATTGCCAGCAATCTTCTCCTTTAACCCAGAGATTAATCCGGAAGATCTAAGCGAGTCTTCGGTCAGTATGATTTTCTCATATTTACCGCAAATATTTTTAGAATTACAAACAAGTATCGGTTATGTAGGAGCAAGCACGGTTGCTAGTGTCTTCTTCCTGTTAGTGTTTTTCGCCGCTATTACGTCATTGGTTTCTATTTTTGAAGTTCCAGTCGCATCGTTAATGAGTGAAAAGGGCTTAGCAAGAAAACCATCGCTTCTTATTTGTGGCTCTTTGCTGGTTATATTTTCAGTAATGTGTGCTCTGTCGTTTGGTCACTCTGAGTTTTTTACCAACTTCATTACCTACGCTGGCAACGACAACTCTTTTTTCACGGTAGTTTATGATGTGTTTTACGACACTATTTTACCGTTAAATGGTTTCTTGATTTGTATTTTTGTTATGTATCGCTGGAAAAAACACAACTTTAATGCGGAGCTTGACAAAGGCGCACCGAAGTTTAAAAAGAGCTTGTTTGAGCGCTATGTAAATTTGTCTGTAGGTACATTTATACCGGTCATATTATTGATTATCTTTGTCAATACAGTCGCCGTGAAATACTTTGGAGTCTCATTGTTAACAGAGCTCTTTTGATAAGCGTTCTGTTATTACAGTATGCCTGTGAGCGGCCCTCATTGAAGCATATTGTAGGGGCTTGGATAATACAATTGTACCTTTAACTGGGCTGTTGTTTGTTGCGCATCAATCCATTTTCCGCTCACAAAATCTCTGGTATCAAGCATGAATTCAGGGCAGCGAATGCCCTTTTGTGCTGCGCACCAGGTATAGTAATCTTCTCTCGTTGGATGCGCTGAACTACATAAATTGGCAGCATAGAAATTATTTTCAACTAACTTGCCTGTCGTTTCTAAAGAATGCTTATTGCGGTTTTTTGTTTCTGAATTTTGCAATAAAGCCTCAATTATCTGAATTACGTCTTGCTGGTGGATTAGGTTAACCGGATCCCGACCCTGTGCAACATTCGATTTCTGTGACAACGTTGTAATAGGGTGCCGGTCTTTTCCAACTAAGCCTGCAAGGCGAAGTACAGAACAGCTAAAGTTGCTGATGTCCGCCAACCCAAAGTACTGCGACTCTTTATTTAATAAGGCCCGCATTTCATTACTGTCAGTTTCAATGGCATATGCTTGGGCTAAGTCCTTTAGATATAACTCCAGTTCAACATGAGCATTCCCTGACGGAGTATTCGGGGTTAACGCTGAGTCATTACTTATTCGTCCTTCAAGTCCACCAAATACCGACGTGGTGCTAATAAAACATATATGTTTTGACTTGTGCGTCAGCGCATAATCGAATAGCGATTTCATGCGTGCAATAAACAACGGAGGTGCAAAATCCTTGCGCCCGGGAGGAATATTTATTATTACGTTAGCGTCTTGAAATATCTCACAAGGGAGGGTTGTGAAATCAGTTTCATACACGTCGAATAAGACAGTTTGAATGCCTTTATGTGTTAATTCATGCGCTTTTTCTGAATTGCGAGTTGTGCCGGCAACAGAGTGTCCGGCACCTAAAAAATGCATTGCTAAAGGGGTGCCTAACCATCCCAGTCCGATGATTGTGTATTTACTCATGCTTGTTTTTAGTGACAATATCCATGTTGCCAAGGCCTTTAATCTTCTGCACTTTGCTTTCTGCAGCATCAATAGTGGTTAGCATTTGACAAAGTTTTTTAGCCTCCAGTTCAATGCTCTCGGTTTGTCCTTCAACTTTGCTTTCTATTTCTTTGCCCATATTTTCCATACGTTGTTCAAATGATTCCATTGAGCCTTCGCCATTTAGCATGCTTCTGCCCATTTGAACAAAAAATTCGCCCATTGCCTTTTCCATCACGTCAGACACTATCAGGTCAACTTCTGCATTGAAATCTGGGCCAAAACCTAACTCGCTCTCAAGCTTTGCCGAGTCGAAGGTTAGTGATTCAGGGTTCTGATAAACGTGATTTTTTAATTTGCCATATAAATCGGTCAGCTTAATTTCTAGTTGTGATGCGATTTTACTCTCAGCACCTAGGAAGCCTCGCAACACTTCAGTAACCGCGTAGTTCGCAATCTTTACGCCTTCTGCTGCCACAGTCATCACTTGTGGGATGCTTTGTTCTATACCATCGTAATATCCTTTAACCCATGTCGTTTCTTCTGCTGAAAGCGATAATTTCTCGCCATTCAAATAAACCATATAACTATCGGTTATTTTTACTTCATCATCGGCTTTTGTTTTAACTGTTAGTGTTTTTTCTGCAAAGCGTAAATCACCATTTAGATTAATATCGCATTGCTGTGAATTATATTGACCGGCACTAACATTGAAGGCGGTTAAAGCACAAAGGCTTATTGTAGTAGCTATTATTGTTTTCATTTTGGATAATCCTGTTGGCGAAGCCATAGTTTAGTCTGTGTTCATTAATATCGCTATGAAAAGCTGATACGCGCTTTGCAATTAGCCTTTTTCTATTGGTATGGATGATTGTGTCTATAAGACCTTCATAATTATTTGTTTTCATATTCAAATGGTGCACGATAAACGTGACTAGAATATCTATAAGTAATCTAAGCAAAGATTGTTCCCACTTTAAAATTAACATAAAATTCAGTTGGTTATGACTTTTGGTATGTGTGAATTAGGGATGTGTCGCCAATTAAATTAATATTTTACCTAACAGTTAGTGATATTGACCAAGATCAAGTTTAGTAGAAAAGGATTGGCTAGCATGTGACATTTTTACAAATTAGTGCATAATACGCGCGTTTTAGGGTTTAAATTTAGGGATTTTATGAACGACATACTTAGCGGTTTTTTATTTGGTGCGACGGCAATAGCGCTAGTTTTAGGATTATCCTGTATCGTTATGGCGTTCTTGACTGGAAAATCAGGTGCAGAAGGACTTCGTGAAAAAATTGAATATGGATTTATGGGCGTGTCAGGTTTGACGGTAACATTTTTGTTAGCCTACGCGGCATCTTGATATAAAAATGAAAAAACGCGCTAAGGCGCGTTTTTTTGTGGCTGTTCGTTAATGCTAGAAACCCGTTGGTAGGCTCGCAATTTGAAAACGGGCATTATTGCTAACACGTGGTCAAAAATATCAGACTGAATGCGCTCATAGGTTACCCAATCTTTTTCTTTACTAAAGCAATAGATTTCCAGTGGGATACCAATTTCCGTTGGCGCTAATTGTCTTACCATGCAAGTTAAATCTTGGTTTACCAATTCATGATTTTTCAAATAAGACACTAAATAAGCTCTAAATGTACCTAAATTTGTTAGACGTCGACAATTTAGAATGTCAGTTTCATCTATCGCTTTTAGTTTCCTGTCGTCCACTAGTTCTTGCTTCTTAGCTTTCAAATAACCGTTTAGCAATTTCATATTTTCCCACTCATCGAGCAGCTCAATATCGGCAAATGCAACCGAATGGATATCAATATAAACCGCTCGTTTTATTCTTCTACCACCAGACTCCATCATTCCACGCCAGTTTTTTACTGCATCAGTGGTGAGTGCATAAGTAGGGAGTGTTGATATTGTTTTATCCCAGTTCTGGACTTTGACCACGTTGAGTCCAATTTCAAGTATTTCACCATCAACTTCATATTTGGGCATGGCAATCCAATCGCCTGTATTGAACATTCTATTTGCAGCAATTTGGATACCTGCAACAAAACCTAAAATGGTGTCTCTGAAAATTAACAGCAATACTGCGGCAATCGCTGTTAGTCCTGATAATAAAAATATCGGACTTTTACCCAACAATAACGACAAAATTAAGAATATTAGGATTAGCGTGAAGAGTAATTTTGCAACTTGAATAAAGCCGGTAATAGGGGCTTTTTTAGCAAGCTGACTCTTGCTATAGATACTCTCGATTGCTGTTAGTGAGGCACTTAAGGTTCTCCACACAGTAAACAAAAGGTAAATTGCGCTTAGGTTCGCCAATAAGCTATATATTTTTTCTTCGGGTTCAAAAAACAAACCGTATGTTGAATAGACAATTATGCCCGGGACGATCCTAGCAATGCGTCTAAATACGCCTGCTTCTAGCAAGCTGTCGTCCCATGTATTGCTCGATTTAGCAACGAATCTGAGTACTTTAAAATGCAGAACAAACTTAACAATAAGAAACGTAATGATAGCGACAAGAAAAATACTACTTAACGCAAATAATTGATATGAAATACTACCAAGCTCTAACTTCATTCCGAGATATTGACCCGCCTGAATCAATAACTCAACAAAATCGGCGACGACTTGACTGCGTATTGGTTCTGACAATGGCTCAGTCACTGGTGCAGTAGCTAATGTAAAAATTGAAGTTAAAATTGTCATTACATAATTCATTCTATTGTGCCTTCAACCCTTTCATCCAGGTTTTCATGCGTTCGTTTTTATTTACCCAAAGCTCGTTCAGCCAAACTTGGAAGCTTTCTCTAAAATCTGAGTTATTGAAGTAATCACCAATGATCTCATCAGACAGAGGGTGGACACTGACATCTATTACAATGTGTGTCATGTCGCCGCTTAACATATCGCGCATTGGGTGGTTTGCATTTTCTGGATACGCAAGTGTAATGTCCAGCAAGTTGCTGAACTGTTCGCCCATTGATGCTAGTGTGAAAGCTATTCCGCCAGCTTTGGGGCGCAGTAAATTTGAAAATGGGCTTTGACGTTCTTGCGCTTTTGTAGGCGAAAATCGAGTACCTTCGACAAAGTTAATCACTGACGTCGGGCTATCTACAAATTTGGCACAAGACTGTCGAGTTGTTTCAATATCTGTACCTTTTAAGTGTGGGTTTTTTTGCACAAAATCCTGCGTATATCGGCGCATAAATGGCATATATAAGGCCCAGGCGGCAACACCGACAAAAGGGAGCCAAATGAGCTCTTTCTTGAGGAAAAATTTGGGTGGTGAGGTATGTTCAGCACAAAAACGAATGAGCAATATAATATCTAAGTAACTAATATGATTCGCTATAATTAAATACCATTTTTGTTTGCTAAGTTTCTCATCCATTTTTACTTCAATGTTCACATTATTAAAAAACTTAATTAAACCAACACTAATGATGCTGAACGTAAAGTAGAAAAAATGCATCAGCTTAATTAATATTCTACTTATTACTTTAATAGGAATAATAAAACGGATAATACCGAAACAAAAAATCGACATTCCCCAAAAACCTAAATTTGTCATTTGTAATATAAAATGGATAGGAAAAACCAAATATGACTTTAACGATTTCACTTATTGTTTTGCTCCATAAACTCTAATTCTTTGTTTTTCTCTTGCCACATTTGATTTAGCCATTGTTGAAATATTTCTTTTTGTGCCGGGTCGTCAAAGTAAGATACTGAAAAAATACCTTTGTTAAATAAGTCTTCAATTAATACTGTCTTGATACTAACGTTGATCTCGGACACTTTACCAGTCACAAAATCCCAATAAGAAGGGGGGCCCTCAGGGTAGTGAATTGTGACGTCAACAAGTCGAGTTAATTGCTTGCCCATAGCACTTAGTACAAATGCGATACCACCCGCTTTTGGAAGAAGTAGCTTGGAGTAGACCTCGCCTGTATTGTGCCATTTTTGTTCAGTAAAGCGCGTACCTTCAATGAAGTTCATAACGCTAACTGGCTTATGTTGAAATTTTTCGCACGCTTTTTTAGTGGTTTCTAAATCCTTACCTTTTAAATGTGGATTGTTGTTTAAAAATTCTCTGCTGTATCGACGCATAAATGGAAAGTCTAGTGCCCACCATGCAATTCCTATAAACGGCACCCAAATGAGTTCTTTTTTAAGGAAAAACTTTAAGAATGGGATTTTACGATTAAATACGCGCTGTAATACTAAAATATCAACCCAAGATTGATGGTTTGAAATAACCAAATACCATTCTTTAGTGCTTAGGCCATCGATACCCTTGGTATTGAAGCGAGTTCTGGAAAATATGTTTTGGTTTACATTGTTGATACTTATCCATGCCGTAGCGCAGCCGTCGAGTGGAAAAGAAACAAACTTTTGCCAAGGCTTTATTGGTATTACCTTTAACAAAGATAAAATGACGATAGGGATAACCCAGAAAACGGTATTGATGAAGTATCCGAGTGCTGACATACAGCCGTTGATAAAAGTAAACAATGCGCGCATGACCTAGTGTTATTGAATCCGAAGGACTAAGTATATACGAACACAGGCTTTGTGCCGAAACAAATAAAATGTAAATTTAATAGCTAGCATGATATACAAAATATAAGCAGTTACTTAGGGGGAAATCGACACTATGAAAAGTTATTTTCGATATATAACAACAAAGATTAAGTGCAAAGCAATAAGTTGCTTGCAGCATGAATTGCGGCTGGAATAGTCGCAAGGGTCATCCCCATGGCTCAGCGATTAGCTGTCGTTGGTTGGTTCACTGGATATATATTGAGACTTTATTTTTGCCCGTGCGTTTACTTTTATATAGCTGCTCGTCCGCCGATTTGACCAATCCCTCGAAGCTCATCCCATAGTTATTGCTCAGGCTGCTAACACCGACACTAATGGTCATTGTTACATTAATGTCGGCGCTACTAACTTTAGTTTTCTGCACTGTGCGGTGAATTTTCTTGGTCAACTCATGATGTTCTTGAATATTGCCTCCACTCAACAGAACAATGAATTCTTCACCACCATATCGACCCAGTAAATCGGTGTTACGTTTGCAAAATTTATTTAACGTGTTAGAGATTGAAACAATACAAATATCACCAAAAGGATGGCCGAAAGTATCGTTGATTTTTTTAAAATCATCGATATCAATTAATACCATCGACAAGGGAATATGATTACGCACACAATTACGATAAGTCGTCTTGGCTAAGTCATCAAATCCGCTTCGATTCAGCAGGTTAGTTAGCCCATCCTTTTGCGCTAAATTATATAATTGCTGATTTAAGGATTTTAGTTGCTTTGTTTTGTCTTCCACCTGGACGGTGAGTTGCTGTTGAAAATTCAACATGATTTCACGAGAACTGAGTAATTTATCGGTGACTTTCATCATCTCATCACTAACTTGAGCTTCCTTTACTATGTCCTCAGTAACCGTGTTGTCATTAAAATGTTCAGCCAAATGAACGAGTGGCAGGGTAATGCGTTTACTTAACTGACTCGCTATAATCGCAAACACAATAAAAGTAATGAATAAGCATGCCGCCAAGATGTAAAAGTTTTTTGAAATAACTTGCGTCACAATTGCAGGAGAACTAAGCACGGTTATAATCCAGTCATGCTTTGTGACTGATTGGTAATGAAGATATTTAGAATTCTGTAAGGTTAATTCAGGTATTTTTTCTATCAGAACATTATCGCTGGGTTCGTAGTTAAATTGTGACAAAGTTGCTAATTTAAGATTTTCAGAAGCAAATATAATCCGATGGTTTCTATCTGTAATGACATACTCGTAAAATGTATTATCGTCAATATATTCTCGCTTAAACTCGGCGAAAGTAGATAACCTAATAGCGCCTTGTGCAATGCCACAAAATGTCCCTCCTGAAACAATGGGAGCTGACATAGTCAATATTGCATCATTGCCAAAACCAACGCCTGAAATTGCTTCTGATAATTGTGGCATCAGTGTTTGTTTAGCTTTTTGAAAGTAGGGTCTAGAGTGCAATGTGTGTTGGTTTTTGTCGCTCAACAACATGGCGTACTTTTCTGGCGTCGCATACAATATTCGCCCTTCTGAGCCAGATACCAACATACTAATAAAGTAGGGGTGGTTTTCTGCAGTCGCATCTAAAACAGCTTGTACGGGAAAAGAAAAATTCGATTTAGACAAGGTGCCTGCTAGCGTATTGACTGCAGTTATATGATTGCTCACAAAAGCTTCTACGACATACATGATTTGGTCACCTTGCCGCGCCAACATATTTGCTATATCTTGCTCTTTTTGAGTCGTATTTTGCCAAGTAAAAACCAAAGAAATAGCAATAGTGGGTAGCGTTACCGTTAGCATGCAAAGCGAGAAAATAACGGTCGCAAACTTTGGCGGCTTTCCTCTGTATTTCCTATAAACGCTTTGAATTGGAATAAATGAATAAATTAATGCCGCTACAGAAGCCCCAAATATACCATTAATACTTAAGGTTAAGCCTGAAATAATTAGCAGTTCTGATGAGGTTGCACTTGTTAACTTCAGTAATGTTAATGTTAGCGGCACACCAATAAACAGCCAATAAATAGTATCCGCTAATAGTAATACTTTGCCTTTTCGCAACATGATATGAACGGCGAATGTTTCACTAACTAATACAATAAATAAGAACGGGTCGTCTAGCTTTACTGCCAAAGCAGTAGCAGAAATGATGGCCGCTATGATACCTGCATTTAGCCCGCGGGTGATTAGACAAATAAGAACTAATATTTGGCCGAAGTATAGTGAGAAATAACCGAAGAAAGGGACACTAAGGAAATAGTTAATTAGGGCACCAAGACCACCAAAACTCAGACCAAATAAGAGAACGTCTGCTGAGAAAACAGATTCTGAATGGAGAGGTTGGTGTGCTGTTGACTTTTTAATCTCGAAACTTCCTTTTTCAAAGTATCGTTTTTATATCCCCAAAGGGAATAATTTCGGCATCTTGATGTTAATCCTTTGAGCACTGAGATCAAGAGATTGCAAGCAAATTATGGCTATTTAACACTCAGATGGTTGATTTTTGCACAAAGGTTAATCTTATAATTAGGTTTGATCTTAATCCACAAAGGCTGAATACTCTATGTATTGAAAACTGCTTACCAAGGAAAACTCATGGAACCAAAATTTATCAAATCTAAAGCGGCAGTTGCGTGGGGTCCTAATCAACCGCTCGTGATTGAAGAAATCGACGTGATGCTGCCTAAAGCAGGCGAAGTGTTAGTGAAAATAGTTGCCAGTGGTGTTTGTCATACCGACGCCTTTACCCTTTCTGGTGAGGATCCTGAAGGTTTGTTTCCAGTCGTATTAGGCCATGAAGGTGGTGGCATTGTTGAACAAGTAGGCGAGGGGGTCACAAGTGTTGCAGTTGGGGATCATGTTATTCCTCTCTACACGCCGGAATGTGGAGAGTGTAAATTTTGTTTGTCAGGTAAAACTAATCTCTGCCAAAAAATCAGAGAAACTCAAGGTAAAGGCGTTATGCCCGACGGTACGTCTCGTTTCTATAAGGATGGCAAACCACTTTACCACTACATGGGATGCTCTACTTTTTCTGAGTACACGGTATTACCTGAAATTTCACTAGCCAAAGTGAATAAGAAAGCAGCACTGGACGAAGTGTGTCTATTTGGTTGTGGTGTTACCACCGGCATTGGAGCCGTCATGAACACGGCTAAAGTTAAGGAGGGTGATACCGTTGCTATTTTTGGTATGGGTGGTATCGGTCTGTCAGCCATAATTGGAGCCGTCATGGCTAAAGCTTCAAGGATCTTAGTTATTGACATCAATGAAAGTAAATTTGAATTAGCTCGAAAGTTAGGTGCAACTGACTGTATCAATCCAAAGAAAGTGGATAAACCAATTCAAGAATATATTGTTGAGTTAACCGATGGTGGCGTTGATTTTTCATTTGAATGTATAGGAAATGTTGACGTTATGCGAAGCGCTCTCGAGTGTTGCCATAAAGGTTGGGGCGAGTCGGTAATAATAGGCGTAGCTGGGGCTGGTCAAGAAATTAGTACCCGACCTTTTCAATTAGTAACCGGCAGAGTCTGGAGAGGTACTGCGTTTGGCGGCGTTAAAGGACGCACTGAATTACCTAGCTATGTAGAAAAGTATCTTAATGGAGAAATTGTTTTAGATGACTTTATTACTCACAACCTACCCATTGAAAAAATCAACGAAGCGTTCGATTTAATGCATGAAGGTAAAAGTATACGCTCGGTTGTGCACTTCCAACCTAGTCCAAAGATATAATCGGAGCGGCGATGAAAAAACTATCTTCGAATAAAGTATTTGGCGGAGAACATGCGCAATATAGTCACTACTCACAAGCTAACAAGTGTGATATGACCTTTGCCATGTTTTTACCGCCGATAGCCTTGGGTAAAGGCAAGGAAGCACAAAAGGTGCCGGTGTTATACTGGTTGTCGGGGCTTACTTGCAATGATCAGAACTTTATGCAGAAGGCGGGTGCTTTCAGAGCCGCAGCTGAGCTAGGAATTGCTATTGTTGCTCCTGATACGAGTCCGCGTGGAGAAAATATTCCAGACGATCCAGACAATGCCTATGACTTTGGCGTGGGTGCAGGCTTCTATCTCAATGCAACACAAGCACCATGGTCTACTCATTTTAATATGTATGACTATATTATTAAGGAACTAATTCCTGGTGTTCAACAATGCTTTTTTGTTAATAAAAATTCAGCAATATCAGGTCACTCAATGGGAGGGCACGGTGCACTTACCATGGGCTTAAAAAATCCAGATTTGTTTACTTCTATTTCTGCCTTTAGCCCAATTTGTAATCCGCTGAACTGTGCTTGGGGTCAAAAAGCTTTCACTCATTATCTTGGGGACGATCAGCAGACCTGGTTGCAATATGATGCTTGTCATCTTTTACAAAATGCGGTGAAACAGCCCCCAATTTTAATTGACCAAGGCACCGATGACAATTTTTTGGAAGAACAATTAAAGCCCAATAACCTAATCAAAGTGGCACAAATGTCCGATTATCACTTAACGTTGAATATGCGTTCGGGTTACGACCATAGCTACTTTTTCATCAGCAGTTTCATTGATGATCACCTCTCTTTTCACGCAAAATGCCTCTTTGCAGATGAATGAAATAGGCATTATTTAGGGTATTTAATCTGATATCAAATCCATTTCAAGAATACCCATTTTAGGACTCAGGACCAGATAAGTACGTTACTATGTAGATCGTTTTTTAATCACTATATGTGTGAGAAGTTAAAATGAAACTAGGTTACGTACTTATATTATTTATTATCTCTACAGCATGTTCTGCCGCTGATTTACATATAAATAAAATGAACAGCAGTGCCTATTTAGTTATGCAAAACGCGGTTATGCAAAACGCGGTTATGCAAAACGCGGTTATGCAAAACGCGGTTATGCAAAACGTGGCAGTAAAAAACGCAGTTGTTAAAAACGCAGCAAAGCAAACCTCAATTGCATCTCAACTCGTTCAGGCTAAACCAATTGCGTTTAGCGCGTTCGATATATTAGGCTCGGACACCTCGAACACGTTAGTTATCGGTTCATTGTCTTTAGGTGATATGGATATTTTCAACCATTATTCGAGTATTTCTAATCAATCGGGGCTAGCTAATGACAGTCATTTCGGATACTTCACCGAGTTTCAACTTACACTTAAGAGCGATTTGAGCTTAACTGGGCAGTGGACGCGTCTTCACGATTCATATAACCACGGTTATACTGCAAGTCAAATATTACGGCCGGTAGAATGGAGTTTAGCGACTGAGTCACGAACTTCAACAGCCCGGGAAATTGGTTTAAATTGGGCCGTGTACGAGGGCTTACATGCCTTTGCAAAACTGCAGACAGTTAATGGCTCAGCATGGATACCTCTAGTTACCGTTCCTCGTTTTGTAACACAAGATTCGGAAAATTGGACATTAGCTGCGGTTGAGCTGGTTTACCGTTTTTAATGTTTTGTGTTTAGCGGTACTCTTAATTTAGGGTTGTTCCGACTGCTAATTTAGCTCCCCCCTCCTTTTAGCTTTGTTTAGTTGCTACAGATTCTTTATAATCAAGACCTGTCGAATGAAAGGGTCGACTCCACAGTAGTTAGAGTCATGTTATCTAAACTCATTCTAATGCTAATGCTAATGCTAATGCTAATGCTAATGCTAATGCTAATGCTAATGCTAATGCTAATGTATCGCCTCTAAACTAATAGGTTTGTGTTCTACTCTATGTTAAATCACCGATTTTCCGTTGCCCCAATGCTTGATTGGACTGATCGCCATTGTCGATACTTCCTTCGCCTACTGTCAAAACATGCTGTGTTGTATACCGAAATGGTAACCACTGGGGCAATCATTCATGGCAAAGGTGATTACCTCGGCTACAATAAAGCAGAGCACCCAGTGGTATTGCAGTTAGGTGGCAGCGACCCACAAGCAATGGCACATTGCGCTGCTATTGCAGAGCAGCGCGGTTACAACGAGGTGAATATCAATGTTGGTTGCCCTTCAGATCGCGTTAAAAATGGCAGTTTTGGTGCTTGTCTAATGGCAATGCCTGAAACTGTTGCTACATGCGTTACGGCCATGCAATCTGCAGTTTCTATTCCGGTCACAGTTAAGTGCCGTATTGGCATAGATGATATGGATGACTACGAAGGTTTGAGTCGTTTTGTTTCTCTTGTTGCCGAAGGTGGATGTGAACATTTTATCGTGCACGCCCGCAAAGCCTGGTTGCAAGGATTGAGTCCAAAAGAAAACCGAGATATTCCCCCTTTAAATTATCAACGGGTTTATGATTTAAAAGACGAGTTTTCTCAATTGCAAATTTCTATTAATGGCGGAATAACCACGCTTGAAGATACTCAACAACATTTACAGCTCATTGATGGCGTAATGATGGGCCGCGAGGTTTATTCAAATCCTTATATTTTAAGTAATGTTGACTCTTTATTGTATGGCGATGCAGTTAATGTCATAACAAGAGAAGAGGTTGTAGTAAAGATGACCGCATATATTAAAGAGCAAGTAGCTCAAGGTTCGAAAGTTTGGCATATTGCCAGGCACGTACTGGGTTTATTTCAAGGACAAGCTGGTGGACGCATTTGGCGTCGTTATTTGAGTCAAAATGGGACACAAACCGACGTTTCTACAGATCTTTTACTGCATGCTTATCAACAAGTATTGGAAGCACAAGCAAAAGCGCGTGATTTTAAAGCGAGTAAAATAGAAAGCTAACCCTTGTATTGTATGCTTTTCTAGAAATCTAAACACCCAAACTCAAAATTTGGTTAATTTTACCAACTTGCTTGGTTAATTTAACCAGTTAGAACCTCACTACCTGCGCAAAACATGTCTATTATTACTTAGCAATATTGTAAAGTACTGATATTACGAATTAAATTATTTTTTCTCAAAGTTGGCACAACAATCGCTATACCTAAGTGTCGTTGCCGAAAAGGCATTTAACTTAAGGTTCCGTAGCAGTAAGCGTAACCAATAATTTTGAAATTTCGAGGAAAATATCATGTCTATTAGAAAAACAGCGTTAACTACTTTATTCGCTACTGCTATCGCTTTAACTGGTTCCGCACAAGCACATGAATCACATGTTGATAGAGTTTTATCAACAATGGTTAGCCAAGCAATGGAAAGTGCAAAAGCAGAGATTAATGAAGAAGTGCAAAAATCAATTTTTACCTCAGCTTATAACTTTACTTTTGCTAAGCCGGTTGACGCAACAGCACCCCCAACGAAAGTAACAATCATTGATATTGCTAGCGCGAAGTTTACTCAAACCGTTGTAATAGAGAACAGCGAAGACTAATCGTTAGATTAATCACTCCGAATTTTTTTCGTTCGCCAGGGAGAGAGTCATGTTAGGTCATATAAATCTTATCGGTTTGCTAGTAACACCCATTCTGCTTTATATAGGCAGCGCTACGGTTGTTATATGCTTTGAGCATTTTAAGTTAATTACATCCAGCAATAGCTAAATTTTTACCGCCCACATTTGTACTTAATATTTTTGTAGTACGAAAAATTATATATTAAAGAGGTACTTACAATGAAAACAGTTATCAATGATAAAAGATTATTTAGAGACGCAAATGGGGCTATTATTTCAGGCGTATGTGCCGGTTTGGCAAAATATCTAGATATTGATCCTCTTTGGGTCAGAATTGGCGCTATCGTCAGCATGATATTTGTAACCTTGCCAACGGCATTAGCTTACGTTTTAGCAATCCTTTTGTTGCGATATAAGTAAATACGCTTGTACAATATAGCTTTAAGAGTCTAGTTGTTGTATTCAGCCGTTTAGTCGGCTGCAGGTTTTTCGGCTCAGGTTAACAAGCGTCAAAGGATATTTATGACAAAGATTTTTTCTACTAAAACAGTTTTTGTGGGCATCTCCATTATTGTACTGTTGTTTGTACTGCTTGGTTTTTGGTGGAGTTTTGCTCCAGACACGTTTAACGTGCGCAAAAATGCACAAGACATGGCAGCGCAGAAGGGCCATCAATTAGTAACAGGGTACACAACGACATCAACACTTATTAAAGTTACTGAAATGATGTTGCACAAAAACGGCGGATACATCACCAACGATGTACTACCCCCTGGAATTTTTATGGACAATATCCCTGCATGGGAATTTGGGGTTTTAGAAATGAGCAGAGATCTGGCGCTTTCTATGCGCAAAGATTTTAGCCGCTCTCAATCACAGTCACTTGAAAGTCCACAATTAGTTCAGGCTCAGCCTTATTATAACAATGATAGCAATCGTTGGATCTTGCCTTCTTCTGAATCTCGATATGAAAAAGCAATAGAGCAACTTTATTTATATCAAGCTGAACTTGGCAGTGTCGCCAGTCAGAACACTCAGTTTTATGCCAGAGCTGATAATTTGCGCGATTGGTTGAAGCAGGTAGAAAAAAGACTAGGAAGTTTGTCACAAAAATTAAGTGCCAGTGTAGGTTCTGACGTAATTAACACTGAACTAGCCGGCGATCCAAACGCAACTCAGTCAACACCTCAAAGTCCTGTTGTTAGAAATAAAACCAGCTGGTTCAAATTAGACGATAATTTTTATGAAGCGCGCGGGGCGAGTTGGGCTCTGTTGCATTTTATGAAAGCTATTGAAATTGATTTTAGAGATGTTTTAGAAAATAAAAATGCAACCATAAGTTTGCGTCAAATTATTCGAGAATTAGAAGCCACTCAAGAAACTGTGTATACGCCCGTTATATTAAATGGGGATGGCTTTGGTATGTTAGCTAATCACTCGTTAGTAATGGCGAACTATATTTCAAGGGCGAATGCTGCTTTAATCGAGTTATCAGAACTACTAAATCAAGGATAAAATATGAAAAAGTCACTTTTGGGTTGTGTTTTGCTCGCAGCTGCAGTTGTTGCGCCGGTGCAGGCCGATACGTTATTAGGCGCTTATGTTGGGGCACAGGCATGGAATATGGGCACAGACGGTGGTTTTTCTAATCAAGAAGCGTTGCTAACTGACTTCTCTTTTGATGATCAAACAAATGGCTCTTTTTATGTTGCACTAGAACATCCTGTGCCAATAATACCCAATATTAAAATAAGCAGAACGGCATTGGACACCGCTGGTGTTACGACACTTGCGACAGATTTTGAGTTTAACGGTGAGTTGTATGCTAACAGCACAATCCTAAATACCGATATTGAAATGACCGGCACCGATTTCATTTTGTATTATGAAATACTCGATAATGACCTAATTAGCATCGATATTGGCATTAATGGTAAGTATATCGATGGGACTATTATGGTTTCTGAGGCCACTGGTACTCGGATGTCGTCTGAAGACTTCTCAGGTGTGATCCCAATGGGTTACGGCAAAGTCGAGATAGGTTTGCCTTTCACTGGTTTAGGCTTTTATGCTGAAGGTAGCTTTTTAGCAATTGATGATAGTACGGCCTCTGATTACCAAGCTGCATTGACTTACAGCTTCGTTGAATCATTTGCCTTAGATATGACGTTACAAGCGGGTTATAGAGCAATGAAAATAGAACTTGAAGACGTAGATAATATCTATTCAAACTTAGAGTTTTCAGGTGTATTTGTAGGTTTAGAATTCGATTTTTAATAAAGTTCACCTTTTCACCGCATTTTTAAGTCCAAAAAGTAATAAAAAATCTGATTTAAGTCTTTCAAGTTATGAGAGAAAGTCGTTAACCTTAGAAGGGTACTAGCTAAGGTTAACGATTAATGACATCAAATAACACAAAAAATAGTTTTTCTGCATTAACAGAACAGCAACTTCAGTTGCTTTCAGGTGCCGCTTCATCTTTAAATAATGATCAGCTTATCTGGGCAAGTGGCTTTTTGGCTGGCTTAGCCGGGTCAACAAGCTCACTGCAAATTCCATCTTCGGTTCAAACAATTAATCAAGCTGATTTTGTGCCCACATTAACCATACTTTATGGCTCGCAAACAGGTAACTCTAAAGGTGTTGCTAACAACTACAAAGCTTCTGCACTTGAACAAGGGTATCGAGCAAATGTAGTAAGCATGGGTGACTATAAACCACGTCAGCTGAAAAATGAAACTCATCTCGTTGTTATTGTTAGCACCCACGGTGAAGGCGATGCACCTGATGATGCAGTCGAATTATTTGAATTTCTCGGGAGTAAAAAAGCCCCTAAATTACCTAATCTAAAGTTCGCAGTCGTGGGTTTAGGTGATACTAGCTATGAATTTTTCTGTCAAACAGGCAAAGACTTTGAAACTCGATTGCTTCGTCTTGGAGCAACCGCGTTAGTTGCAAGGTTAGATTGTGACGTTGACTACGATGCTGCCGTGTCCGATTGGACAGTATCGCTAAATGCGAAGTTGAAAAATGAGTTAAGCCCGATTGTAACCGGACAGATAATTAATTTAACACCGGCAGCAAACGCTGTAGCTGAGTCTCTTTACAACAAAAAAACTCCCTTTGCTGCTAATTTAAGTGCAAGCCTGAAAGTCACTGGGCGTGATTCGGTTAAAGATATCCGTCATATCGAGATTTCATTAGAAGACAGTGGCATTGTTTATAAACCGGGTGATGCATTAGGTGTTTGGTTTAGCAATGATGAAGCAGTTGCGCAACGCATTCTAGCTGCGACATCAACCAGCGCTGAAGATAAAGTATTGCTTGCGGATGCGGAAATTACGCTACTCGATGCTCTAATTAATAAATTAGAATTAACCTTAAGTTACCCTGGTTTTGTGAAAACGTATCAAGCACAAACTGGCCATGCAGGTCTGGCTGATTTAATAGCGGACAAGGCGGTATTGAGAGAGTACTTAGCAGTTTCCCAAATTGTTGATATTGTTGAAAAGTATCCAGTAAAAATAGCTTCCCAAGCGTTAGTTAACGCTCTTAGACCTATAGTGCCGAGACTCTACTCAATAGCATCAAGCCAAGCAGAAGTTGAAGATGAAGTGCATTTAACTGTTGCTCATATCGAATACGAAGCGAACGGTTTTACCCATCAGGGTGGTGCGTCAGGTTTCCTTTCAACTCGTTTGAAGGAGGGGGATAATCTGAATGTTTACGTTGAAAATAATGATAATTTTAGGTTACCAGTTGATCCCAACACTCCAATTATTATGATTGGTCCAGGAACAGGTATTGCGCCGTTTAGAGCTTTCATGCAAGAAAGAGATGCAACAGAGGCTGAAGGTAAAAACTGGTTGTTTTTCGGTAATCCCAATTTCACTCAAGATTTTCTTTATCAAACTGAATGGCAAGGATACGTAAAGTCGGGTTTGTTAAACAAAATAAGCCTAGCGTTTTCGCGCGACCAAGCTGACAAAATTTATGTACAAGACAGATTAAAAGAAAACGGCAAAGAAGTATTTGAATGGCTAGAGCAAGGCGCGCACTTCTATATTTGTGGCGACGCATTAAGAATGGCTAAAGATGTGGAAACAACACTGCTGGCCTTAGTTGCTGAGCATGGCAATAAAACGGCCGCGCAAGCAAAAGAGTACGTAACTAACTTACGTAAATCGAAACGTTATCAGAAGGATGTTTACTAATGAGTGATGACAACAAGTTCAAGGTTGCAGGTAAACTTTCTGATAATGAGCGGTTAAAAGGTCAGAGCCACTTACTTCGCGGCACGATTTCCGATGATTTGAAAGACGATGTAACTGGCGGGTTTACCGCAGATAACTTCCAACTCATTCGTTTCCATGGGATGTATCAGCAAGATGACCGTGATATTCGTGCAGAGCGCATAAAGCAAAAGCTAGAGCCTTTGCACAACGTGATGTTGCGAGCGCGACTACCCGGCGGCGTAATTCAGCCACACCAATGGCTAGTTATTGATAAGTTTGCAGCCGACTACACCATGTATGGCAGCATTCGTTTAACAACCCGTCAAACTTTCCAGTTTCATGGCGTGCTAAAACCAAATATGAAGTTAATGCATCAAACCCTGCACAAAGCGGGAATAGACTCCATTGCAACAGCAGGTGATGTTAATCGGAACGTGTTGTGCACATCTAACCCAATTGAATCGCAAGTGCACAAACAAGCTTGGGATTGGGCAACAAAAATTAGTGAGCACTTATTACCAAAAACTAATGCATATGCGGAAATTTGGCTAGACGGCGAAAAGGTAGAGTCAACGCAAGAAGACGAGCCTATTTTGGGTAATAACTATTTACCGCGTAAATTTAAAACAACCGTTGTGATACCGCCACAAAATGATGTTGACGTGCACGCTAATGATTTAAACTTTGTTGCTATTGCAGAAAAGGGCGAACTAATTGGCTTCAACGTGCTTGTCGGTGGTGGTTTAGCAATGACCCATGGCGACCACACAACGTTCCCACGTAAGGCCGATGATTTTGGTTTTATTTCGTTAGATAAAACATTAGATGTTGCCGAAGCGGTGTTGTCAACTCAGCGCGATTGGGGGAATCGAGTTAATCGCAAAAATGCAAAAACTAAATATACGCTGGAACGTGTTGGTGTGGAAAACTTTAAAGCAGAAGTCGAAAGCCGCGCAGATGTCAAATTTGGACCAAGCAGAGCTTATGAGTTTACCCGCCGTGGTGATCGTTTTGGGTGGGTCGAAGGTATCGATGGCAAACATCACCTCAGCTTATTTATTGAAAATGGCAGAATCAAAGATCACCTAGGTAAAACATTAAAAACAGGCTGTGCAGAAATCGCGAAAATACATAAAGGCGATTTCAGGATGACGGCTAATCAAAATTTAATTATTGCAGGTGTAGCCGAAGAAGATAAAGCAGGAATAGAGGCCTTAGCCGTCGCTCATGGCTTGATGGAAGCCGGTGTATCTAATCAGCGCAAAGACTCAATGGCATGTGTTTCGTTGCCTACTTGTCCACTTGCGATGGCTGAAGCTGAACGTTATCTGCCTGCCGCGGTAACTGAAATTGAAGGTTTACTTGCAAAACACGGCATGCAGAACGAAAGCATTATTTATAGAGTGACAGGTTGCCCGAATGGCTGCGGTCGCTCGATGTTGGCTGAAGTTGGCTTAATAGGTAAGGGGCCCGGTAAATATAACTTCTATATTGGAGGTGATCGTCAAGGCACAAGAATTCCTCGAATGTACAGAGAAAATATTACAGACACTGAAATTATGAGCCATTTAGACGAATTAATTGGTCGCTGGTCTAAAGACCGAAATACAACTGAATCATTTGGTGATTATGTCATTAGGGCAGGCATTATTGCGCCTGTTTTAGACTCTCCTAGGGACTTTTATGAGTAACTTGGCACCGCAAGTCAGGTCTAGTGAGGTGCTAGATTTTAATGTTGAGGCTGAGTATCTCGCTAACCTAAATCAAACGCTTGAAGTTATGCCGGTAAGAAAACGAGTAGAGTGGGCATTAGACAATCTACCCTGCAATTATATGCTGTCTTCTAGTTTCGGTGCTCAGTCAGCAGTGATGCTGCACTTACTTAATGAGGTTTCGCCAGGCATACCTGTAGTGCTTACTGACACAGGTTATCTATTCCCTGAAACCTATCAATTTATTGATGAAATGACGAAGCGATTCAAGCTTAATTTACACGTGTATTCTGCGAAGTTAAGTTCGGGTTGGCAAGAAGCTCGGCACGGAAAACTATGGGAAAAGGGCGCAGAGGGCATTGAAATATATAATAAGCTGAATAAAGTAGAACCAATGAAGCGTGCAATTGACGAGCTGGAGGTTAAAACCTGGTTTGCAGGCCTACGCAGAGATCAATCTGATTCGCGGAGCAAACTGAAAGTACTGCAAAAGCAAAGCAAGCAATTTAAATTTCATCCAATACTTGATCAATCAAACAAGCAATTGCACGAATATCTTAAAGTTAATCAATTACCTTATAATCCGCTATGGGAAAAAGGATTTGTCTCGATCGGTGATTGGCATACTACTGTGGCATTAACCGAAGGGATGACCGAGCAGGACACCCGGTTTTTTGGTTTAAAGCGAGAATGTGGGTTACATGAATTTGGTGATGGAGACGGCATTTAAGAACTTCACAGCGTTAACTTTTACATAAAGTAACCTACGTTTATTGCACTTAATTACTGTCGCAAAACAATAACTAAGTTGCCTGTGATAATACCTAATAGCCGTTTTTAATTGCTAGGTTATCTTAATTTACTTATCTTATTTTCTATTTATGCTGTTAATTGTGCTGTTAATTGTGCTGTTAACAGCGTAAAAACAGTAATACTTCACCGTTTTGTCGTTTAACTGTAATATAACCGTAATAATTGTATGGTCCTGCTTGAATTAAATGTTATCAATGCATATACTCTATTCACTGTTAACTCACCGAGAACTGATATGAAGTATTTTAAAGTCATCATGTTAATAACAGTTTCTGCTATCGCAATGTCTGCGAATGCAAAGTCCGGTGAAGCTAAGATGTTCAATTGCATGGATAAAACTACATTTGAAGTAAACAGCGAATGTATGAGTAAACAAATAGCATCAAATTTAGTCTTCAAACGAGCTCAAGAAGCTGTATTTCAACAAGCCAGCGATGTAAGTGATAGAGCGATAGCTACTATGACTTTCAATCCTAAAACAATGTCGATTGATGTTGTGGCACACAGAGATGCGTACTTAGCGAAAAACTAAAAACGCATTCTAGCTAAAGTAAAAGCCTCCTAAATGGAGGTTTTTTTGTGTCTATATTTTATTAAAGAAAATGCAATTCAATGCTAAAGAGAAATGATGACCAGTATGCCAATATACAATGCTTTTCGTCGTTCTTATAAAGTTGGATAGCGTTGGGCATTTGCGAGATAGGTGGGCAAAATACTGACATTATATTGAGGGTGTCGAAAATGTCATTTTTACTGTCGAATCTGTCACGATTAATAGGCATAATATAGTAAAAAATAATTGCATTTAAAAAAAACCATATAAATCATATGATTAAAGCTTTTTTAATAGTGGTACAACGATTGCTCAGTGCTTATAAGGTCTGAAACAAATCAGGCTTACTAGGCATGTTTTGTCGCTGTGATAAACTATATAAGAGAGTAATTCATGAAGAAATTGATTGCGGTAAGCACCGTATTATTGACGATATTTACCTTAGGCGCTTGCGGCGGGAGTTCAGACGATAGAGCCCCTTTAATCGATGTTGATTTAGATGGTTCTACCACCATTAACTCAAATACGCTTGCTAACGACCTCAGTAATATCCCTTCAAGTGACTTATCTACTGGCGAACAAGAAAGCTTAGTTTTCATGCGAGAAGAGGAAAAGCTTGCCCGAGATGTCTATAACTCGCTGTATAAAATTTACGCAACTACTATATTTACCAACATTGCAGCAAGTGAACAAACCCACACAGACGCAGTTCTTGCCCTTATTGAACGTTATAATTTAGTCGATCCGATGGCGACCGATGTTGAGGGTGTTTTTGTAAATAGCGAATTGCAGTGGATCTACGATAATCTAGTGGCATCTGGCTCAATTTCATTGTTAGAAGCTCTTTATGTTGGTGCAACCGTTGAAGAGTTAGATATTTATGATCTGCAAAACCAAAAAGATTATGTTGTCGACAACGCCGACATTATTTATGTTTACGATAATTTGCTGAAAGGTTCACGCAATCATCTACGTTCATTTGATAAACAGATAAAGAATAATGGTGGTGTTTACACGCCTGTTTATATAAGCCAAGAACAATACGACAGTATTATTAACTCGCCAATCGAGCGCAACTAGCCATTTCGCATAGTTGGGGTTATGCAATTTATTTTATAAGAGTTGGGCATGATCAAATAATAGTGTTCCTTGGAAGGGCTGAATATTGAAACACATCGCAGCGGATCAGCGCACCGCTGCGTTCGGACTTATTCATTTTTGGCTCAGCGCCACTTGAAAAATAGCATTGACTATAAACATTTATATATTAAACATCTGAATTTCGCCGGCGTTGCCCTCATAAGTAATGCCCCCGGAGGTAACCGGACCGAAGTCTCTAATAAAGTAAATGAAATGTGGCAAGCCTCCACCGGCCAGCGTTAAATCTCCTGTTTTCTTAGAATAAGCACAAAAATTAGCATTTCCAAATGTGTTCCAACCTTGACTAAGTGTGCTGTTAGGACTGCTTTTACCAGTAACATTTTCTGAACTATCGACTACTGAATTCCACAGATTAACGCAAAATTGTACTCCGCTACCAGTGCCTGTCGGCCAATTTGACACGCTATCGATCGGAACGCTTATATCTCCAATTGTAATAGGAGATTGCTGGCGAATTTGATATGCGCTGTAAACCAGATTGATACCCGCTCTGAAATTTGCTGCTTCGAATGCGGTCGTTGCGCTTTGGGCATCGCTAGAAATGTTAATAAAACGAGGCGCTGCCGTCACCGCAATAATACCGAGGATAACAATAACAATAATTAATTCGATAAGCGTGAACCCTGCTTGAGAATAATTGGATATACGTATTTGCAAAATGGAATTCCTTTCATGTTTACTAACTAAACCTAACAATTTAATAAATACCCCTAGTCTATTTTAAATAGGGTAATTTACGGACAGAGATCAAGTTAGAGAATATCATTACGTGCGGACAGATCGTACGATATTTCTAATATTATGTAACGTGCTTTTAACAATAGGTATAATGCAAGCTTTCTAAATCTAAATAGATATCCCCCAGCATGAAGCGGAAAACCTACCGTGTTGGCTTATCGGACTGTATTTAATTTTGTATAAGAGGGTGGGGGTTGTAAGACAAATACACTGCTATCATTCTTCTGGCGTTACATAGTGGTATTGAACACTCCGACTTGAAAGCCCGACATTTGCGACTAAATGTGTCCTATTTCTTAAGTTTGCAATTAGCATGTACTGTCCGCAAAAACCTGCACTCCAGTGCCCTAAAACACATAAAATCACGGAATGTGCCCTCTATATACTTGGCTAATTATTTGTCATCTTCGGATTGTGTTTTTTTGGTTTATTTATCTTATGACTATTCAGCTTTGCAATATAGTTTGTGTTGATTCAATTAACTCAGGTGGTTCAGATGGTTTTTACTGAGCCACTGGACCAAATTAGCGGTGAAACTGTTGGTTAGTTAAGTTCTAGCTGTGTAGTAGAGGTTATAGGTTTTTTATACGCATGTATCACCGTGTACATATTGTTATTAACCACCTTTATGTTTTATGGATTCTAAGTTATTGAATAATATCTATTTAAAACAGTCAAATCTTAACTGAAAATAGACAACGACAACGCTTAGGAGTTTTTAATGCAGCAAGTTACTTTGAAAAAAAGTGGATTCATTGGTTATAGCGCGCTAGTCATAGTTGGGGTATCAATGTCGATGAGTGGCACCGCATTCGCCGAGGAACATTGCCCTGAGGGCAATGAATTTAGTTATTGCATTGAAGAGAATGGAAGTGCAACTGTCGACTATTTCCCGATTATTTATTCTGGTGCAGCCATAACAATGGGAGCAAATTCAACCGTTTTTGGCGACATGCAGGCAGTCGCAGCAGTAACCCTTGGTGACGCAGCCGAAGTTCAGGGCAGTGTTTTGGCCGGGGCTGCGGTAACGCTAGAAAAGGATGGAAAAGTAGCTTTCGATCTAAGAGCCGGTGAAGCAGCAACATTAGGGGCTGCTGCCTCAGTAGGTGGCGACCTTGCAGCCGGAGCCGATGTATTTATTGGTGCAGAGTCACAGGTCTCAGGCGACCTTACGTCTGGCGGTAACGCAAAACTCGGTGCAGCTGCTAAGGTTGGTGGCAATACGACAGCTAGAACTTCGGTAACGCTTGGTGCTGATGCAAAAGCAGGTAACGATGAATCAGCAGGTAACGATGAATCAGGGGGCAATGTTCGCGCAGTCAGCGGTCCCATAATTCTTGGCGTGAACACCATAGTGCGTGGTGATGCTGAAGCTGGAGGTATTATATCCTTTGGCACGAATGCAAAAGTACTAGGCATTAAAATGCCATATGCCACCCCTGAGGATTTTACTAACGAGGCCGAGGGACCGGCAGGTAACAAGAAAGACCAGCTAACTCAGAAGCAGAAAAAGTTAGCCGACACATTTGTGGAGACTTACAACGAGCTCAACACTACCATTGATGCAGACAGATATTTTGAGCCTGGAGTCTATCATGCAGCGGCTCTTACCACGACTGCGGGAATAACCCTAACATTTGTCGGCTCGGGTGAGCGTGACGAGTGGCTCATCAATACTGATACCTATATAAGCTTTGGTGCAAACTTAACAATACTGTTGTACGATGTTGAACCAGGCAGCTCGATTATATTTAATTCTGGAAGTTACACAACCGTTGGCGCAAACTCAACTATTACAGGCACTATTTTTGCGGGAACGTACATCACCACTGGTGCAAATACAACAATATCGGGTGTCGGTCAAGATTGTGGCGGTATGTTTACAACTAATGGCGCAGTTACAATGGGCGCAGGCAGTACATTTGGTTCCGAGTATTGTTCACCGTTACAGCTACAAGACGGAGCAGATGACGCAGGTGAAGAAGACGCAGGTGAAGAAGGCGAACATGATAATGAAGATGAATATGTCACTGAGGGGGTGGACTAATTTTCTAATTTATTAGTTGCACAGATACATTTTATTCAAAGCCCTGTTGTTACAGGGCTTTTTTATTTGTCCACTGCATCTGGTAAATCCGTCAGAGATAAAAAAGGGAACTAGTTACCCTAGCTCCCTTAAGCATATCAGTTTACGTCACAGCATTCGTTTGTCCTAAATTATACTATTAGGCCGACTGAGGGTCTAAGTAAAAAGAATACATTGTTCTCCATTTCAGCTTCTGAAGAGCGAGTGTTTGTTTTAATTCTTTGTATTTAAAGTCGAGCTCTAAGCGCTCATATGTAGCTTGTAAATTTTTCTTCTTCATATTGACCAAGCGTTTTTTAGTTACATAATATTCAGCCATGCGATGCATTAAAACGTCGTATTCATGTTGTATTTTGGCAACAATTTCTTCAGCATTTGGTAAGTGTATTGCCTTATCTTGGGCATATTTCAACTGCATTTCTAACTTAGCTTTTTCAATGCGCTCCTCAGGACACGTTCTGAGGTTGTTAGTTAAGCCCAAAAAGGATAGACCTTTTATCATCCATTTAGTTGGATCGAACTGCCACCATTTCACCCCATTTCTATAATCGTATTCAAAAATATGATGGAAGTTGTGATAACCCTCTCCAAAAGTGAAGAAAGCTAAAATACCATTGTCTCTAGCTGTGTTTTTGTCAGTGAAAGGACGAGAACCCCACATGTGAGCCAGTGAATTGATAAAAAAGGTAACATGATGAACCAACACAATTCTAGTAATACCAGCAAGTAACATCATGCCCAATATATCACCATTCAACCAACCCAAAAAAGCAGTAATACCAACATTCGACACTAACACAATAGGTAAGTAATACTTGTGTTGCCACATGACAATTTTTTCTTTCTGCAGGTCTTTACAGTTACTGTAGTCAGCATAACGAGTAGCTTGATATTCGCGCAACATCCAACCCATATGCGAAAACCAAAAACCTCTTTTAGCTGAGTAGGGGTCAGCGTCATTCACATCGACGTGTTTATGGTGCACCCGATGGTCAGAAGACCAATGCAAAATACTATTTTGCACGGTCATAGCGCCACCAACGGCTAAGAGAAACCGGACAACCGGATGAGCGCTGTAGGTCTTATGTGACCAAAGACGATGATATCCAGCAGTAATGGACATGCCAGTAAAATAAAACAAGAAAATAGCCGCACCTACTTCGACCCAGTCGAAACCGTAGGTTAGTGCCCAAATTGGTGTCCCTACCAATGCGATTAGTGTAAGAACACTAAAAATTAAAACGTTGGTAATTATAATAGGAGGTTTTTTCAAAAAAGATGCCTTTAAATTTCAGCTTACAACTGTACGCTAATTTAACTTTTGTTGGCTTAATTGGCAAGAAATAAAGTTCTTAAAATTATGCTTTATGTTGTATTCTATTTATATATGAACAGACAAGAACAAAAACTTCAAACAAGACAACGCATAGTTGATGCCGCCTTTAGTTTGCTAGATGAAGATAAAAGCTTATCAGCCATGAGCCTGCGCGAAGTTGCCCGCGAAGCTGGAATAGCCCCAACTTCTTTTTATAGGCACTTTTCAGACGTAAACGAGTTGGGTTTGACGCTGGTTGATGAAGCTGGCTTGGCTCTGCGCCAGCTCATGCGACAAGCCCGGCAGCGAATTGAAGCTGGTGGCGGTGTAATCGACATTTCTGTCGATACCTTTATGGAGTTTATTACTGATAATAAAAATGTATTCCGTTTATTGTTACGTGAGCATACAGGCACTTCTGGGGCGTTTCGAGCTGCTGTTGCCAGAGAAATACAGCACTTCATTGAAGAGCTGAGTGACTATATTGTGCTGCAATTAAAACTACCTAGAAATATTGCTACCATGCAGGCTGAAGCTATGGTTAAGCTCGTATTCAGCGCTGGGGCCGAGGCCCTTGATTCCGATAAGCCCTGTGTTGCTGAAACTGCAAAACGGGTCAAACTTCAACTTCGCTTTGTACAACTTGGGGCCGTGAAATACGCGACACGTTGAACCACCGGTAACCTTCGCGTTATAATCGTCGCTGCAAATATACGCCACTTTCAACATGTTCCGTAAATGGAAATTGGTCAAATATCGCGGCTCGTTTAATCTCATGAGTTAAACATAATGTCTGTAAGTTATCTGCAAGTGTAAGTGGATTGCATGAAATATAAATAATGCGATCGAATTGTTGAATAAACGTTATCGTCTTGTCATCAATACCAGCGCGCGGAGGGTCAACCAGCACAGTTGAAAAGTCATATGCTTTTAAATCAATATCTTTTAAGCGCCGGAACGCTCGCACACCCGTTATTGCTTCAACAAATTCTTCACTAGAGAGTCTTACGATAGTGAGATTGTCTACGTTATTAGTTGCGATATTAAACTGAGCGGCGTTGACAGAAGTTTTTGATATTTCGGTTGCTAATACTTTTTTGAAGCAACTGGCTAGCGGAACTGAAAAATTGCCAGCTCCACAATATAACTCGAGTAAGTCTTTACTATTGTCGTTGACTTGGGCCATCGACCATTCGATCATATTGCAGTTAACTTTTGCATTAGGCTGTGTGAAGCTATTTTCGATTTGTTTGAATTGGTATGTTTTGTCGTTTATGAGCAACTCTTCAATAACAAAGTCGTTGTCCAACATTACTTTTTGTTTTTTAGAACGGCCAATAAAATTTATTTTTAAATTAGCAGGGATTGCAGCCTTTAATTGCTTTATTTCTTCCTCCCAAATTTGATCAAGTGCTTTGTGATAGACCAATGTAATCAATAACTCGTCTGTGAGTGTGCTCAAGTAGTCAACCTGAAAAAGTTTCTTTCTAAGTATTTCATTTCCTTTAAATGCAGACGTCATTAATGCCATACCCGTGTTAATAATTTCGCTTGCTGCTTCTAATTGATCAACTCGATATTGTTCTTTATCCACTTTATCGAACATGATGTGGTATGAATCTGCGCCATCGTGCCAAATCCGAAATTCTGCTCTCATTCTAAAATGCGTTGGTTGAGAGGGATAAATATCAATATCTGAGTGGTAAAACGGGTTGAGTAAACCTATGACTTTATTAGTTTTCTCGTCAAGTTGCTGTTGATATTTTTCGGCTAGATCGTCTGACATGTATTACCTAAATTTTTATTGTAGAGCATGAATTGTAAAGTTTTTTAAAAAATTACCAAGTTAAAGCTAAAGGTTTTATTTTTCTTTGCCGATAGAGAGGCTGAGGCTAGAGAGGTATTCGCAATGAATTTAGGTGAAATTAAGGCTACGCAGTCAGAACAGCCAAAGGTGGTGCGTCCTGATGTTATGCTTAACAAACAACTACAACAGGATGGTTTGAAGCAGGCTAGAGAGCTTCAGCAATCCTTCGTAAAGGAAGATCAAGGTATTTCCGACAACCGAACGGTCGCTGCGCGCGTGTTAGGTGTGTCCATTAGTCAAACCTTGACAATTGATGGGCGGACCGCAAATGTAACGGCTAAAAATCAAGATGATGAACAGAAGGTTAAAAAGCCACTCTTCGATTTTGAAGAAGTAGTTCGTAATGTTCTCCACTTTGTGGGTAACGTCATTGAAAAGGCGTCAGCTGATGGTGCGCCGGATGACAAACTTAACTCGTTGTTTGAACAAGCTAGATATGGTGTATCGAAAGGCATTAAATTAGCTGAAGAAGAATTAGGTGCAAATGCGACTGAAGAGGTCAAAGACGGGATCGCTAAAAGTAAGGCGTCTATCTTTAATGGAATTCAAAAGCTTGAAAGCAATATTTTCGACCAAACGGCAAAGAACATTGCAATGGTAAGTGATTCTCTGTTGTTGCATAAAGCAGAATTGAGCGAGTTTTCAGTGCGCACAAGAGACGGTGACGAAGTACAAATCCGTTTTGGGATCAGCGAAAATACGTCAAAAGAAAGTGTTACCGCAGACACCAGTAGCTCGCAAGCTAGCATTATATATCAACAAACGACTCATTTTTCTTTGCAAATTAAAGGTCAACTCGACGAAGATGAACTGAAAGCAATCGGTGATTTAGTGGCCCAAGCTGATGATGTTGCTAATGCATTTTATCGAGATGATATTGAAAAGGCCTACAACAAAGCCATTGAGATTGGCTTTGACAACAAAGAATTATCTACTTTTGCATTGCAGTTAACTAAGGTAGAAAGCTCACAAAAAATTCAGAAATATGGTGAAGTACAACAATATTCCGAGAGCCCACGCGCTGATCTTCAGGCACCTAAAGCAGTTGCTGAATATTTGAATAAGGTCTTAGATGGGATGAATCAAGCTGCACAACAGTTAGGTTCTCAAGAAGACTTCAAATCTGTGATTAATAGTCTAGTAAATGAAATGAAAGATGTGCAGATACCCGATATCTTGAGTGCTATAAACCGATTTCATTCATTTAACGCCAAACTATTAGACCACTTAAGTATAGATAAACCATCCTTTGCTGCAAATAAAAAGCCCGCTGAATAGCGGGCTTTTGTTTTTTTGTAAGAACGGTACGTTTATGCCACTTTATCCTTAGCGGGCCTAACCTTTATCGTTCTTTCTTGAAACTCTGAATCATTTAATTTTTCAATCATTGAATCAGCTTCCTGTGCAGAGACTTCGACAAATCCAAATCCCTTTCTTTTTCCAGTTCTCTTATCTTTCATTAGTCTTACAGACCTAACATAACCGAAAGTTTCAAAATGCTCTTTAACTATTTGTTCGTTAGCACGATACGGCAGATTACCTACATATAAGGTGGAAACGTCTTCATCAGATTCATCATCATCATTCGAAATGTTTGAACTAGTCACTGTGCTTGATGCTGCAGAAGCATTAGATTTTGTCATACTGCTTAATATAAAGATTAAAACAGCATTAAGAATGACCCCAACTGCAAACATCGACTTCTCAATACTTGTAGATCCTTCTTCAAGTAAAAAACCAGCGACAAAAAAGCCAATAATAGCCAAAACGGCTGAAGCCACGAGTAAAAGTGGCGCTTTAACGGATACCATAACCTTCCCTTCTCTTATTTTTGTTAATGTTATGTAAAAGGCAGGTGTAATATGACGGTTTTATAACAGATTTACTAGTACTCTATTCACAGACCGGTATATTTGTAATGAATTGTTCGTATTTTACTCTATCTGATTAGATTTAAAACATGTGAACCCCAGTTAGCTAACTATTTTAATCTTTTTCATAAAAAGACTTGAACATATTCTATATATCTCTATTATGCGCACTCTCTTCAACGCAGACATCCAAACAGACGTTCGGTAGCTGAGTAGAAGAGCAGGTTTTAGCGCAGTTTGAATTGGTTTTATCGTTGTTTTCGATTAAAAATAAATTCAGAAAGAATTGCAAAAAAGCTTGACAATAAAAACGATGCAGGTAGTATATGCATCCCGCTTGAGACGAGACAGAACGTGACTCTCAAGCCGCCAGTGAAATAGAAAGAAGCTGGCATGTTCTTTAACAATTTATAACAAGACAATCT